>Ga0136846_1232408_pt1 | contig 28699 bp, 25 predicted proteins | sample HopSoiMetagenom2_FD_96841 | JGI IMG/M metagenome (GOLD analysis project Ga0136846, IMG submission 96841) | Grasslands soil microbial communities from Hopland, California, USA - 2 Assembly 2016 (version 4) | ecosystem: Environmental > Terrestrial > Soil > Grasslands | place: USA: Hopland... | reverse complement strand
ATTCGGCGCATCCACAACTTCCGGAACCAGCGAGCCCCTGCGAGCGATCTTGATCGTCTGCGTGCGATGATGCGCTTCATCGCCACCCACGCGACCTGCAGTGCCCGCTTCGGCTCCACCGAGGTCCTCAGTGCGTGGCAGTTCGTCTCCCGTGTAATAAATCACGTCGTGACTCGATAGCCGCGGCGCGACATACGGACGCAGCTCCTCGATCTTCACCTTGACGAAAATCATGGCCATGATTACGAACGCCTCCACCACATAGGAGGGCATCATGATCCTGAAGGGTACGAGGCCGAATGGAGCTTCACCGGCCAGACGAGCTTCCGATCTCGACAATGCGGGTTTGATCGAGGTTACAAACCCTTGCCAGCGCGGCGACCAGTTCACAAGGAACCGAGGCTCGGCAGGCGAATCCACCTGGACGGGCTCTTCGATTTGTAGAATGCTGCTCATGCCGGTGCCGGTAGGGGACCCCGAGGGAGTGTGATTTCAATTTTATCGCCGACCATGGTCTTCGTCTCTGCCGCGGAATGGCACGGCAGTTCAAGTACCGACGTTGCCTGTCTGCGTAGCGGCGCAAATCGCCACGGCCTCAGCTCCGGTTCGACATGCACCACGGTCATGGCGCGATCAAGATAGACGACATCGATGGCAAACCCCATCCCCAGAGTGTGTACGCCATGGCAGGGTACGATCCACAACCCGACGCCGTTGCGAAAATCATCCGCGCTGCATCCCAACAGACCCCGCAAGCGCGTCCAGTGCGTATCCGCCACGGCAAGCGACTTCGCCAAATAGGCCTGCCGAGTCAGATTGAACGCCTGACCCTGTGTTGAAAGCACTGCCATGAAAATCCTGTCTCGTTCTGCGTTCCTGTCGGCCCGCCTAGTGACCGGAGACCGGTCCCAGTTGACGGATTAATTCGATCACGGCTGGACCGATCGTGACGAAAATAATCGATGGCAGAACAAAGATCACTAGTGGGGGAACCATCTTAATCGTGGTTTTTGCAGCTTGCTCTTCGGCGCGCTGCCGGCGTTCCGTGCGGAGGGAATCAGAATGCACGCGCAGAGCCTGAGCGACGCTGGTACCGAAGCGGTCGGTCTGAATTAGTGTACCAACAAGGGAGCGGATATCGTCAACACCAGTTCGGTCCACCAGGTTGCGCAGCGCTTCGGCCCGTGGTTTGCCAGCCCGCATCTCGAGGTTCACGAGATGGAACTCGTCGCTGAGATCCGGATGCGCATGGTGCAAATCCTGACCAACCCGCATCAGAGCCTGATCCAGCGCAAGCCCGGCTTCCACACAGATGACAGTCAGGTCAAGAGCATCGGGCAGCGCGAGCCGAATGCGATTTTGGCGATCGCGGATCATTCGTTTGAGAATGAAGCGCGGCAGGATGAATCCAAGGCCCGCGACGCCGATCAGCAGCATCGGATTCGATGCGCCCAGGAAAACGGCGACGCCTACAAATCCAACAACTGCCATGAGGACTCGAGCGCCGAAGTAATAGTTGACGTCGATTGCATCGCGGAACCCGGCTTGGATGAGCCATTTTCGAGTGCGCGATACGTCTGCGGGTGAGAGCGGGATGGCCTTGCTGATCGGATCAAGAGCCTGCTCGATGCGCTCGCGAATAGCAGGCTTATTCTCCGCTTGCTGCGATTGCTGCCCGCCCAGAGCGCGCAGTCGAGCGCCCAACACTGAGCTGGGCGTGATGGCCGCTGCTCCGAATGCAAGCACTGCCATGACCACGGTCGCGAATACCAGAATGATCAGCAGAAGCGTCATATTGACCTACACCTGAATCCGAATGATCTTCCGGATCACAAAATATCCAACCGTCTGCAACGTAATTCCGGCCACCAGCAATGTGTGCCCGATTGGATCTGAAAATAGCGGACGTATAAAGGTAGGATTCAAAATGAGCATCACCGTCACGATGATCGGCGGCATGCCCATCAACAATGCCATCGTGAGCCGCCCTTGCGCTGTATAGACGCGTACCTGGCGCTGAATCTTGAAGCGCTCGCGAATGACATACGAAAGATTGTCGAGAATCTCCGCGAGGTTGCCGCCGGTCTCGCGCTGCAGCATCACCGCGGTCACGAAGAACTTCACGTCCACCAGCGGCACCCGTTCAGTCAGATTGAGCAGGGCATCCCGCACCGGCATGCCGAACTTCTGTTCTTCATAGAGCTGGCGGAACTCGCCGGCAATCGGCTCGGCAACTTCGTTGGTGATCATCTCAAGCGCAGTAGTGAAGGCGTGTCCTGCCCGTACCGCGCGGGCCAGGGTGTCGATTGCCTCGGGAAACAACTCCTCGAACTTCTGAAACCGTTTGCCTCGCCGATATGAAACAAACGAGTACGGCATGATAAAGCCGATCAGTAACGCGACCCAGGCCACATCCACTCGCTTGGCGAGCACGTACGCAAAAATGCTGGCAACTACTCCGGCGCCAGCGGAGATCGCCAGAAAATTCCCGGCGCGCATTTCTGCCATGCCGGCTTGGGCCAGCATCTTCTGTAATTGGACCACACGGCCCGAGCGGCGGAGCAGGGTGTCCAAGGCTGGGATCTTGCTGAGTTGCTCGTCGCGCAGGAGGGCCAGTTCTTCTTCGGCGGCGAGTTCAGGAGCCTTCTTTTCGTTCGAGAGTCGTTCCTTAATCAGCCGCGCGCGGGCATTGCGCTGATCCACGATCGACATGGCGGCAAAAACTCCTGCCGCCACGAATGCAAAAACGACAATGGCGATGAGGGCTGCCGGCATTTCTAAACCTCGGCCTTTGATTCGAACAGTGCAGGACGCAGCCGCGCGCCCGAAGTCGCCAGACGCTCGGCAAATTTCGGACGAATACCCGTAGCCCGGAAAGCTCCGCGTACTTTCCCGTTCTCATCAATTCCAGAGCGATCGAAGGTGAAAATGTCGTGCATGAAAATGGAGTCGTCCTGCATGCCCGTGATCTCGGAAATTGTGGTCACCTTGCGGGTTCCATCGGACAGGCGCGCGATCTGAATGACGGCATGGATCGCGGAGGCAATCTGGTGGCGCACCGCTCGCTCTGGAATATTCAGATTGGCCATGGAAACCATATTCTCGATACGAGCCATTGCGTCGCGAGGCGAGTTGGCGTGGACGGTCGTCAGCGATCCTTCGTGGCCCGTGTTCATCGCCTGCAACATATCAAAGGCTTCTTCACCACGCACCTCGCCGACCACGATGCGATCGGGCCGCATACGCAAGCTGTTGATGACCAGTTGCCGCTGCCGCACTGCGCCCTTCCCTTCAATGTTCGGTGGGCGGGTCTCGAGACGGACGATATTCTCTTGCTTCATCTGCAGTTCGGCGGCGTCTTCGATTGTCACCACGCGATCCGTGTTCGGAATGTATCCAGATAGAACATTCAGCAAAGTAGTTTTTCCAGCGCCGGTTCCTCCAGAGACGATGATGTTGAGCCGCCCTTTCACCATGGCGGACATCAATTCGAGCATCGACTCGGTCAGAGTCTGGTTTTCGATCATCTGGCGTGCTGTGACCGGCTCTCGTCCAAAACGCCGGATCGACAGGCAGGGACCATCCAAAGCGAGAGGCGGAATAATCGCGTTTACACGCGAGCCATCCGCCAGGCGCGCATCGACCATCGGCGACGACTCGTCCACCCGGCGTCCCACCCGCGACACAATGCGCTCGATGATCTGCATCAGGTGGATATTGTCTTTGAATGCCAACGTGGTGAGTTCCAGCTTTCCAGCCTTCTCCACGTACACCCGATCATAGCGATTCACCAGGATGTCGGAGATACCCGGATCTTTGAGCAGCTGTTCCAGTGGCCCAAGCCCGAAAATTTCATCGAGGATTTCACGCGACAGGCGCTCGCGTTCGGCAAAGCTGAGCGGCACCACCTCGCCATTCACCGCGCTACGGATGACGACAAGAACCTCATCCCGCGCCGAGTCCCCCGATGTCTTCCCGAGCTTCTCGAGGTCCAGACGATCCAGTATCTTGCGGTGAAGATCCGCCTTTACCTGCTGGTAATCGGTCCGCTCGAATGATTGGAGATTTGCCATCGCTCTCTAGATCCTAAACAGATTTGAATAGCGACCAAGCCGCACGTTTCACATCCGCATCGTTGCGGGTTAACTCTTGCGCGAGTCCGGCGAAACAGCGGGCGATTTCCGAATTTCGTTGATCCATCACCGGAGTTCCGCGGTCAATCGCATTGGAAATTGCGAAGTATTGGTTGGGCACCCGCCAGATCAGTTTCGCGCCGACCGCCGCTTCGGCATCTCCTTCGCTGAACCCCGCAACCTTGCGAAAACGGTTCAACACCAGCCGCACCCGTTCGCGGCTGCCGGCTTCCCCCAGATATTGCTGGACTCGCGCTGCGCTCCACAACGAGGCGACATCGGTGCAGGCGACGAGCAGAACCGTTTCCGACAGGCTTGCGATCAGGCGACTCGCGGCATCGAAGCGCGAAGATGCATCCACCACCACATATCGGTAATGCGTGACCAGCATGTCAAAGAGCCGGACAAACTCCGCCGTGGACGGATCTACCGTTGCAGGCACATTCGTTCCTGCCAGCAGTTGCAGCCCCCCGCTGTGCCGGGTCATGAAACTTTCAAGCAGGGAAGCGTCCATGCGGTGGAGGTTTCGGGTCGCATCGGCCACGGTGAAGACTGGCTTCAAGTTCATGTGCAGGGCCGCGTGGCCAAGAGGAGCCAAATCCACCAGAGCCGTCTGGCCATAGGCCGACTGTAGTGCGAGCGCCAAATTCACCGCTACAGTCGTCGCACCGTTTCCGCCCTTTGCGTTAATGACGGAGAAGACTTTCCCGCGTATGCCTTCCTGGCGTCCGCGACGTTGCGCGCTGCTGAGCCGCACGAAAGCTTCCAACAAATCCGTCGTGGTCGTGGGCCGCTCGATGAACTCGCGAGCACCAGCGCGCATGGCATTCACAATAATCTGCGGCTGGTTCAGGATGCCGATCGCAAAAATGGCAGTATCGGGCATCTCCTGGTGCAATAACTCAATAGCGCGAAGCGCCAGTGCCGGATTGTCGCTAGGGATGTCAACCAGCGTCACATCGGGATTAGCCGCGCGAACTCTCCGCGCGACAGGATCCGAAGCCGACACCGGAAAACTGGCGCAGGTAGTGGCCGTACGCGCGACATTCGTGCCGTCCACGAGTACCTGCAGCAACGCGCGCTGCTCATTGTCCGTGGCCACGATGACGACTGCAACCTCTGCCATAGCCCTTTCTACCCTTCATGATTCTTGTGCTACCGCACTCGGGGACGGATTCCGATCACACCTCAGCTACTTACGTTTGTCAAACTTGCCCGGCTCTAAATACGGCTGAGGGGTCTTTGGGCCAGTCGGCTGCTCTGTGTTGGGAGAAACTCGCCGCACCGTACAGAGAACCATCAGTTCAGAATTACTCTTCTGCAAGCTCTTGCTCTTAAAGAAGTTCCCCAGAATCGGAATGTCGCCCAGGCCGGGGATCTTGTTGTAGATATCGGTGACCCGGTTATCCATCAATCCGGCGATCACAAAGCTCTGGCCATCTTGCAGTTCGAATTCCGTGTCTGCCCTGCGCGTGCTGAGAGCAGGAACAGTGAATCCGGAGATGGTCAGAGCATTCGCGAAATCCAGCGTGCTCACCTCGGGGGCGACTTTTAAATGAATATTGCCATTGGGCATGATCACCGGGGTGAACTGTAACCGCACGCCAAACTCTTTGAATGAAATTGTAACCGCTGTGAAACCGTTTCCGGGCTGAACAATCGGGAAAGGGAACTGGCCGCCCGCCAGGAAACTGGCTTCTTTCCCATTCACCGCGATGAGGTTGGGTTCAGCAAGGATCTGCAGAAGATTCTTCGTCTGCAGCGCCTCAACCACGACCCCAAAATCGATATCAGGACGGAACACGAATAAATTCAGCACATTGTTGAGGGTCGTTGACGATGTGCCGTTCCGCGATAGCGTTTGCGGCCCGAAACCTCCAAACTGTCCCGTCGTGACCGTGCCAACCGTGTTCCCGGCACCGGTCGAAATGAAATTCACTCCGAGTTGCGTCAGGGCCGAGCGATCGACCTCCGCAAATTTCACCTGCAAGAGCACTTCCTGCGCGCCCTGCGGACCGAAGGTCAGTACATTCACAACCTTTGGAGAATAGGCCCCCGCAAGTTCACCGGCGCGCTTGGCCACATCCTCGGTCGAAACATGACCCGACAGCACGATGGCAGCGCGCGACGGCGACACCGTGATCTGCTCCTCCGGAAATACTCGGCGCTCTTCGTCGGCGCACGCGCTCACATCCACATCGACACGAAGATCGAAGCTACGCGACCGCTCCAGTTCATCCCAGATCAGCAGCGAAACTTCACCGGGCGACTTCCCATGGACCAGAATCTGCGTGGGCGTGATCACCTGCGCAAAAGCGATTGCAGGATCCGTCAGTGCGATGCGCTTCAGCCGCTCCGTCGTGTTGATGAGCAGGGACTTTCCTACCATGACCCGCAGTGGAGCCGAACCTTGCGTCTGCTGCGATTGCGCGGGCAGTGTAGCCGTCTGCGTCCCCGCGGGTGCTTGGCTCGGTGCCTGCCCCGCAGCGTCCTGCTGCTGCGCTATTTCTGAGAAAGCCGGCAGCACGAATGAGGCCGATAGCAGCAGACCTGCGAGCAAAGAGGCGCGGACGTTCATTTTCGGATGTATCTCCCTATGCGAAGACTGGCCGGAGTTCCGTGAAGAGAATTTCAGAATGAAATCTGTGGGGATCACTTGCCCTCGCACCCGTCGTCAGTGCACTTCACCACATCAGCTTTCTTGTCGCCCTGATACACCTCAACACTGAACCCGGTGTTCACGGGAGGCGGAGCTGCTTTCGAAACGACACGCTTGACCGCATGAACGACGGGCGCTACCGGGGCAGCAGTGCCCTTGAACAATCCACGGGCATTTGAGGAGGGCACTTCATCTTGCCTGGTATCCAGCGGATTACGAAGTGCAAGCTGGATGTGTCCTTCAGAACTCGCGAGCGTGAGCCGCTGCGCGTCGTCCGGCGTCACCAGCAAAGTGATCACTGCGGTGTTCTGTGCCTCTCCACTGGCATTCCTCTCTAAGGTGTGCCCAGAAGCAAGCACCAACACGTTCTGCAGGACGGTGGTCGTCTGTTGATCGCCCGCGGCTGCCGGTGTACCCGTTAGCAGAACATCCACTCGCGTACCGGGCGTGACAAAGCCGGCAACCGAGACTACCTCGTTGACCCGGACTGACACTGCTCGCATTCCCGGAGGTATGAGAGCTGGCAGCCCCGAGCCGGCGTTCTCCTGCGCCAGGTGATTCGGCAGTATGAATTCACCCTTTACGATCGGAAGAATGACCCCATGCCCGATCACATCGGACTTTTTTCGTGGCGCATTCGGCGGGAGATCACCAGCGGGGATGTGGATAATCCGGATGTCGCGTTCTTCGACCCGGGCCCCGACCTGCAAGTCGTTGGCAGCGACCATGACATCGGCGGTAGGTTCCCCTCCTCCCCCGCCCTTTCCTTGCAATGCCTTGTAAACGTAAACACTTGCCAGAAATCCCAGCGCGATCGCCAGAACTCCGATCATCAACAAACGTGTACGATTCATGCCTTTTCCCTGGACCTTCGAATCTGCCGTCAGCCCTGCTGATCTGTTACTGGATCGAACTGGCTACGTTGGAGAAGACATTGTTAGCGTTGGAGCCGATCAGCCGTATGGTGCCAACCACGATCACCAGAATTACGGCCAGCATGACCGCATACTCCGCGATGTCTTGCCCGGTTTCTTCGCACCACAGCCTACGCACACCTTCTATAAGCATTGTGTTTTCTCCCATCACTCGCTTAATTGAATCGATAGAAATGGTGTCCGCGAGCCAATCTGGGACTTAAATATGGCTCGCCGCCAATCAAGTTACCCGTAATCATACCCGCAAGTCGCCGAAAAATGACAAATTCTTGCACAAATCAAGTAACCTCCGGTAACTGGAAGGAGTCGCCACCTACCCTGCCAATCGGAGCGGCGGGGCTACAATCGGCTCCTCTTTCTCCATGCAGCATTCGCCAAAGTGGCGATTCGCCGTCGCATCCTTCTGCTCGGGGATGATTGCCCTGCATTTCATCCTTTTTTTGCTGGTTCGCCAGGAAGCGCTGGCGGGGTCCTGCGACTTCAGTATCTTCTACACTGCCGGGCAGATGCTGCGCCGGGGCGAGGCGCACATGCTTTACAGCAATGACGCGCAGCTTCGAATCCAGGGCGAGTTCGTCCGCAACGTTTTCACGCGTAAAGGCCCGCTGCCGTTTAATCATCCTCCATTCGAGGCGATTCTTTTCCTTCCCATGGCGTACCTGCCTTATGTTTACGCATATACCTTGACGCTCCTGATGAACGCTGCTGTTCTGGCAGCTGCCATCTATTCGATACGTCCGTGGCTGGGCAACATCCGTGCCCGGTTTCCGAGCCTTCAGTGGCTGCTTCCACTCGCGTTTTTTCCCATTGCTTACGCGCTCATCCAGGGGCAGGACTCCATTCTTCTCGTCGCCGTGTACTGCCTCGCTTACTCCCAGCTTCGGCAAAAGCGGCAGCTGATTGCAGGGATTCTCCTCGGCCTGGGGTTATTCAAATTCCACCTCGTACTGCCTTTTGCATTCGTCTTATTGCTTTGTGGGTATTGGCGGGCTCTCTCGGGAATCGCCATCACAGCCTGCGTTGAATTCGTACTTTCCTTGAAGATCGTGGGCTGGGACGAACTGCTCTATTATCCGCGTTACGTATTGGGCCTCAACCGCCAGTTACAGCGCGGGATTATCGTTCCTGAAAACATGCCGAACCTGCGTGGCCTGCTGACAGGATGGTCCGCTCTCATGCCGCCGCCACGCTCAATGGAACTCCTGTTGCTCATTGCTTCTGTGGGCTTATTGATTGGGGCGGCACGACACTGGCACGCTCGCGAAATGCAGGCGACGGAGAGCTGGAATATGGGTTTCGCCCTCGCCGTGACGGTCACGTTCCTTGTCGGCTATCACAGCTACACCTACGACATGAGCCTCTTGATCCTGCCGATCTGTATCGTGCTTGATGGCCTGCTTGGTGCGAAAGCGCAGAGCTTATGGTATTTGTGGATTCCAATCTCCCTGCTGCTCTTCAGTCCGCTCCAGCTCCTTCTGATGTTGTACTACTCGCACCAGAATCTTTCTGCAGTGGTTGTTCTGGGCTTTGCTGCTTGTCTTGCGCTGGCTTGCGCAAGAACAGCACGACCAGCATGGGCACATACATCGACAGAATCATGACGCGCGCAACTTCGGTTGCATAGTGTGGCGCATAGTACCATCGCCAGATTCCCGCAATCCAACTCAGACCGACGGTGTAAACGATCTCTCGCCGACTTCGCGGGATCAACCACAAGATGAATGCGTCATAGAACCAGCGCTGAGGCATGCACGCGCTCAGCAGAAGAAGCCGCGCGTCGCGGTCGCGGAATCGCAACAAGGCAACTGCCAGCAGCATTCCTGGAAATACGAATAAGGGGATGAAATGCACGTATCCGCCGAGCTCCGCCCGCCAAGCCTGGACCCAATGTGGCATCACAAGAAAGCTCACCAAGAGAACGCCGGCAGAGACGGTCAGACCGCGGCGGTCCAAGCGGGTCAGTGCGATGGGGACTCCTATCTGGGGCTTGGCGAGGATTGCGCCCCACAAAGGATAGAAAAACGCGCAGGCCATGATCAGCGGCATCCATTGCACAGTCAGCATCCCCGCCCAGTATGGGTACGCCGCAAAGATCAGTAGCCGGTGGTATCCCCAACGAGTGAGCCCGAATGCCAACGCGGCAGAACTGAGTCCATAGAAGATACCGGCGGCTATGGGTTCCGCCATTCTTACGAACGGCAGGCCAAAGAGCGCAGCCGGTAACGGATAAAGTTGCAACTCCCTGTGGTATGGATTCCTGCCGTTCAGCAAATCGGCGGCGAGCCAGATTGCCCACCGGAAGTCGGCTGCGCCCTGATTCAGCCGCACCATCAAGTACCAGCACCATGCTCCGGTTATGAGACCCAGTGCCGCGGACACCAGCAGTCGCTTTCTTTTATCAGGCATCGCGAACGTACGTTGTAACATGGGCCGTCGCCCAGTTGAAGCTCCGGGAGCCTCGTCGCTCGTTTCATCACGAATGCGCCTTCGATCACACATTTCACTGCTGCTAGCGCTGATCGCGAGTTGCAGCATTTGGGTGTACGTCCAATTTATTTTCATTCCACATCAGAAGGCAGACGCTTCGAAGCTCCAGATTCCGCGCGGAAACCTGTCGGATCTCTATCCGCGTTGGCTGGGGGCGCGCGAACTCCTGCTGCACGGCCGTGATCCCTACGCTGCAGACATCACCCGCGAAATTCAGATCGGTTACTACGGACGCCCCCTCGACCCGGCCCGCCCGCACGATCCCAAGGATCAGGAGGGCTTTGCTTACCCGGTGTACGTGATCTTTCTGCTCGCGCCCAGTATCGGCCTGCCATTTTCCATCGTCCAGAAACTTTGCCTTTGGTTCCTTCTTGGAATCACGGCAGCGTCGGTGCTGATGTGGATGGACGTGTTGGCCTGGCGAGTTTCTCTTGGTAGCCAGCTCATCTGGATTCTGCTCACAGTGAGTTCTTTCCCAGCCATTCAAGGCATCAAGCTGCAACAGCTCTCGTTATTAGTGGCGGCATTACTCGCCTGGTTCGCATATCTGCTCACGCGTGGTCGATGGGCTTGGGCGGGCGTGGTCCTAGCCATGACAACTATCAAGCCTCAACTGGCTTTCTTACCGGTCGTCCTGGTTTGTATATGGGTCCTCGGCGACTGGGGACGGCGCCAAAGAATACTTTGGGCCTTCGGGATCAGCGTTGCCGTGCTGGTCATGACAGGCGAGGTCGTGCTCCCCGGCTGGATTCACGAGTTCCGCGCCGCGCTCTCGGCCTACTACCAATACACCGGAGGAGTTTCGATCCTGGATGTTGCTCTGTCTCCGGTTGTGGGCAAGATTGCTGCCATCGCGCTTGTGGCAATCTTCATTGCCTTGGCGTGGCCGGCGCGAGCGGTTTCTGAGCGCTCCCCACAGTTTCAGTGGTTGCTATCGTTGTCGCTGGCGGTCACGATCACAGTGATCCCGATGTTCGCGCCGTACAATCAGGTACTGCTGCTACCCGGGTTGATGGTCATCGTGCGTTCCCTCGCGGCAATCTGGAAGTGCAGCACGATTTCACGCCTGGTCGTCGTCCTCACGGCAGCGGCAGTGTTCGAGCAGTGGCTGGCCGCAATATTCCTGGTATTCGCGTTGTTCTTCTTGCCGTCCGTGGTACTGCAAACGTTATGGGGACTGCCGTTCTATTCGAGCCTGGCCATTCCCGTAACCGTTCTTGCCCTACTTCTGATGAGTCGAGGCACTCTGCTGAACGCCCCGATAGGGGCAATGGATGTCTCCCGCACCTTGCAGCGGCAACCGGCGTCAGAGTAGTCTGTTTCCTGCGAGAAGAGCCGCCGGGAACTGTTCCTCGAGTGGACTAAGAGAGTGCCCCGCTACCTTTCATGGCCCTGAATACCATCAGTCACCACAGCCATCACGGCTCCACCTCGGGAGTCTTTCCCGCCCTTGTCTTCGTGCAAGGAAGCGAGCAGAAGAACATCGTCCTGAACCGCACGCCGTTCACTGTGGGCCGCAAGGTCGATAAGGATCTCGTCATCGCCGACCCTCGCGTCTCCCGTGATCATGCCCAGATCATGCAGGTCGGGCAGGAATTTTTCCTGGAAGACCTCGGCAGCAAGCACGGCACGTTTGTGAATGGCGAGCGCATCCAGCGCCAGAAACTGGACCGCGGTGATCGGCTTGAGTTCGGCGCACGCGATTCGGCCTACGTTCTCTTCAATCCGGCGAATCGGACGTCGAATACTGCCCGGGAATTCCTGAGCCAGATCTCCGGGATCGGCATGAAGCCGGAAACCACGGAACTGGAGACGCTGCGCCTTTTCCTGGAAGCCGCTCGCAAGCTGAACACCTCGGGAGTCCTCGACGAAATCCTCATTACCATGCTCGACGTAACCCTTCAACTTACCCAAGCCGAGCGTGCCTACGTTTTTCTAAAGGATGAGGAAGGGAACCTACGGCTGATGGCAGGCCGCAATGCCAAGAAAGAGCCCCTGCTCGATGACAAGACAATTTCGCATTCGATTCTCGAAGAATCGATGCGATCGAATTCTGAATTTCTGTTGACCGACACCAGTCAATCGCTCGATCTTGCTGGGCGCCAAAGCATTGTGGCCTACGATCTGCGGACTGTCGTTTGCATTCCGCTGCGGAAGATGCAGGTGCAGCAGTCTCGTGACGCGCAAACCCCGGTGCCCGCCGCGAACTCGGCGGCCATGGGCGTCCTGTATGTGGATTCACGCTTCGCTTCGCGGGACATCAGCGGTGTGAGCCAGGAAATCCTGCACGCGATCGCGACAGAAGCGGCCTCGCTGATTGAGAACGCGCGCCTCGTGCAAGCCGAAGAAGAGTCCCGCCGCTACCAGCAGGAACTCAGTATCGCCGCCACCATTCAGCAGCGCCTCATGCAGGTGAAGATTCCGGAAGTGCCCTTCGCGCGCCTGCGCGGAAGGAATCTGTCTTGTAAAGAAATCGGCGGAGACTTCTTTGACGCTGTGAATACGAAAGAGGGTCTGGCTGTTGTGCTGGCGGATGTCAGCGGTAAGGGAGTTTCCGCAGCGCTTTTGGCGTCGACGCTGCAGGGAATGATCTATTCGCATTTGACCGCAGGCATGCCTTTGTTGCATGTCGTTTCGGCGGTCAACCGCTTCTTTACCGATAAGCTCGTGGGCGAGAAATATGCGACGGTGTTGCTGGTTCGTCTCCGTCGCGACGGCGAACTCGAATATGTGAATTGCGGACACGTCCCGCCGCTTCTCGTGTGCGCAGGAGAGGTGATCCGCCCTCCGCATGGCAACGTGCCCGTGGGACTCCTTGCGGACGCGACCTTCGAGAGCGCAACCTGTCAGATGAAATCCGGCGATCGTTTTATTCTCGTGACCGACGGAGTTACGGAAGCCGAGAACGCGATGGGCGACTTCTTCGAAGATTTCCGGTTGGAAGCGGCAGCTTCGAAATCCCCAACGCTCGAAGGAATCTTTTCGGCAGTCACGGAGTTCTGTGCCGGCAATCCATTGAGCGACGATTGCACGGTAGTAGAACTGTGCTACACATGCATGGACAACTGAAAGTCCAACAAAATTCCGTTGTGACCCTTAGTGTCCTTTGTGGTTGAGGCCTTCTAAGACTCTAGCCCTACTCCACCGTGACCTGATAATCCGTTCCTTCCCAGCGATTCTCCTGAGCCCAGAAGAACGTAAATGCCGCCTGACTTCCCGCCGGAAGCGAAGCAGTGGGCAGATCGAGCGTGTGGATCCCCAGTCCGGTGTCGCGCGTTTCGGTGTCGTGGGACGTCTTCCAGTTATCGATGCTCCAATGCACCAGCGCGGGAGACAGCATCACGATGCGGAGCGTCTTGTTGCGTGGAATTGTGCGCGGTTTATTGTTGAACCTCCAACCGAAGATTCTGCGCACCGGCCTTTGGACGAGATAGCGCTGCACGGTCTGCGGAGGCTGATCAAAGATCCTTCCATCGCGAATGGAGCGCCGCAGCTTGATGTACTCCGAGTGCGCCCACACCAGGGGACAAGCCGATCCGGTCGGTTTGCCGCGAAACAGTTCCAGCGCCGGAATGTCGGCGGCATCCCAGACTTGCTCCGGAAGCACGCGGCTCTGCCCGGCGGTTGAGTTCTCCATCACCGTCAGCAATGCTTCGGCTTCATCGTGATGTCCGGCAGCGACCGCGTAGTGTCCCCGTTCCCCTGCAAGCAGCGGCCACGCTCGTCCGATTCCCGTTCCATCAAAGGCCGAACCGTCCTTGTGTTCTCCGTAGCCATCGCCGTTATAGCGATACCAGCAGGGCCCCTGCGGCAGTTCCACCGCAAGCAAGGCATCGATGGCTCGAAGGGTATTCACAATTTTCGGATCATCGGGCGCGCGCAGGCCAAACCGCACCAGCGCCAAAGCATCAGGGCTGATGATGTGATACGCGCGCTCGCCGTCCTGTCCAGGCGGACGATTCTTGATCGGCACAAATCCCTGTGTCGGTGAAGACGCTGCATCAGTTTGCGGAGGCGCGATGCGAACGTAATATCCCGTGACGCCCAATTGTTCCGCCAGATCGCCCCCGGTCGCATAGGTCCAGCGCTCAATGTTGTCGTTCCAGGCATCGGCAACGTCGCGCATTGTCTGCGCCTGTTCGGAGTGTCCGGTTAGATCCGCCATCTCCGCGCCCGCGAGCAGCGCTGAAATTTCGGCCGCCAAAGTGAACGGCGAATATCCCGCATCTTCTTCCCAGCGATCCTGTTGCGTGACCGGTCCATTGCGAATGATGAAGCAGATCGCATTCCTCACCATCGGCCACCAGCGGTCCAGTTTGCCCAGGGCGTGCGGGGCTTCCCGTCGAAGCAAATCGATCAGCAGCACCGGGAAAGCCGTCTCGTCCATCTGGATGCCGCTCCAGTAAGGGCGCCCATCGAGCCACAAGTTCTGTGCCCAGTTACCCGCGGCTTCCTGTGTGGCTTCCAGATACCGCAACACGCGCACCGCGTCGACGACAGCGCCGGAGGCGAGCAGCGCACCGGCAGTCTCCACCAGATCGCGCGGCCATACGAGGTGATATCCGCCGAGGTCTTCGTCGCCTTTGTTGAATCCCCATGGGATCGAAAGGCTCGCGATGATACCGCCCAAGAAATCCTTCGACTCGTGCGTACGCAGCACGGCAGTCGATGCCCGATACAGATCGTTCTGCCGCAATGGCTGATCCAGCTTCAGAAGCGTGGATTGCCACTTGCCCCACTGCGAGACGTAGTGCTGACGAATCTCGGCATGGTCCTCGAGCAGAGTCGAGCGAACTTGCTGCCCAGCTTCGGCCCAGATCCCGCCAAAGCCGAGCGCCACGATGAACTCTCCCTTGCACGCCGCGAGATCGATCTCTCCAGTGCAGGCCACGTTCCCGTTCTCCGCGCGCGTATATTCCCATTCCATCTGGAAATGCTCGGAAAGATCCTGCCAGCCGTCGGATGCGCCGACGAATCCCACAGACATCTTCTTCCACGGCGCAGACGATCCCATGCTCAACGCGGTCCCATTGTGCTCGCCAAAAAACATCGGGACGCCCTTATAGTCTCCAATCCACGCCGTATTGCCGTATCCGCAGTTGGCGAGATGCGGCGATAACAGCGCGTACAACCGATAGTCTGCGAGTTCTCCCTTCAGCGGCTCGAAACGCACTTCCTGAAGAACGACATTTCGGTAGGGATCTGAAAGCACCTCTTTGTGAATGCGATAACGGCCGGAGTTACACGTGTTGGTCAGCGCATACGCCGGAATTCCGGGCTCGAACGGACGGTTCTCAAATTTGCAATGTCGCTTCTCTTCGGAAAAGTAGTCGCTGCCATTCGTGACAATGAAGCCCATGTCGCGCGTGCAAGCCTGATCGACGCGCGGAAAGTACACCTCGTTCAGAATTCCGTGGCTAAGCGTGAACCATACCTTGCTGTGCTGATTGAGGGCCGTTCCGATACCGGTCTTCGCGCTCGAGGTCCAGCGCGGCGGAATGCCGGGCCAGCCGGGTGCATATCGAATCGAAGAATCAGACATGGATCTCCGTCCCCGCGGCTAAAATCGTTGGGCCGCTTGCGCTGACAAAGTTTTTACAAGAGTAGGCTGTTATTTCCGCAGCGGGCGTCATCTAATGTTGATAGTTCGGCTTCCGTGAATTGTAATCAACTATAAATCACGGATAATGGTGAACTTCGAATGATGCAGCGGATTGTTAACTCGCGTGCCCTGGCCGTTGCGATGTGCTTCCTCATGGCACACTCGGTGTTTTCGTTTGCAGCGGCCGAAGACGCTCCAACCGTTTCCACAACGACTGCGCTGGACACTGGCTTTTCCAAGCTGTACAACCTCGATTTCAATGCCGCGCAGAAGGATTTCGGGTCGTGGCAGACCTTGCATCCCGATGATCCCATGGGCCCGGTCAGCGAAGCCGCAGGGTTCCTGTTCTCTGAATTTAATCGCCTCGGGATTCTCGAAACACAGTTCTATGAAAACGATTCCGCATTTGATAAGAGACCGAAGGTTGCTCCTGATCCTATCCTGAAGCAACGGTTCAACCAGGCTATTGCCCGCTCAGAGAATCTGGCGCACGCGCGCTTGACCAAAGATTCCAAGGACCGTGACGCCCTTTTCGCCCTGACGCTGTCGTCGGGACTGCAGGCCGACTATGCCGCACTGATCGAGAAGCGGAATTTGGCTTCGCTGCGGTTTACCAAAGAAGCTTCGGCCAACGCGCAGCAACTCCTGGCCGTCTGTCACGACTGCTACGACGCGCTGCTGGCCACCGGATTCAGCAAGTACATCATCGGCAGCATGGCAGCTCCAGTGCGCTGGATTCTCAGAATGGGCGGATTGCCTGCCGACAAGGAGGGAGGGATTGCTGATCTGCAGGTGACCGCAGCACACGGGCACTATCTCGCTCCCTTCGCGCGGGTTCTGCTGTCAATCGCCTACGTTCGTGAGAAGAACAAGCCTGCTGCCATTCAACTGCTGTCAGGATTGCGTCAGGAGTTCCCCGGAAATACCCTCTTTCCGCGCGAAATCGCTCGCCTCGAAGCCGCGCATTGATCGTGCGTTCTCGGCACGTTTTCAACTAAAGGGTTGCAATTCGCACGGCCCGTTCATCAGAAATTCACCCGTTTGTAACCATCCTTTAATACTCCGACGATAGAAAGTACACATCAACTCAAGGAGGAATACTCTTTCAATGCGCAAACTCGTGCTGCTGTTGGTGTGTGTTCTGTTGGCCATGCCGGTACTGAGTCAGACCACGCTGAACGGAGCAGGCGCTACCTTCCCTTATCCGATCTACTCGAAGTGGTTTAGCGAGTATCGCAAGCTTCACTCCGAGGTTCAGATCAATTATCAATCGATTGGAAGCGGCGGCGGAATCCGTCAGGTGACCGCAGGTACTGTCGATTTCGGCGCCAGCGACATGCCCATGAGCGACAAACAACTGGCGGAGTTCAAAGGAAAAATCCTGAACCTTCCGACGGTCCTCGGCGCCGTCGTCCCTGCCTACAACGTTCCTAGCGTAACCGAGGAGTTGAAGTTCACTCCGGAGGCGTTGTCCGGAATCTTCCTCGGCAAGATTTCGAAATGGAATGACAAAGCGATCGCGTCTGCCAATCCCGGAGTCAATCTCCCCAATAACGACATCATCCTCGTGCATCGCTCCGATGGCAGCGGCACCAGCTTTATCTTCACCGACTACCTCTCCAAGGTCAGCCCGGAGTGGAAGAGTTCGGTCGGCGCTGATACTTCTGTGAAGTGGCCGATCGGAATGGGCGGCAAGGGTAATGAAGGCGTCGCCGGAATGATCCGACAACTGCAGGGTTCCATCGGCTACGTGGAACTCATCTACGCGTTGCAGAACAAAATCCCTTACGGCAGTGTGCGGAATGCCTCCGGCAACTTTGTGAGGGCTTCTCTGGAGAGCGTGACTGCAGCGGCGGCGTCTGCACCGAAGATGCCTGCTGATTTCCGCGTCTCGATCACCAATGCGCCAGGCAAAGACGCATATCCGATCTCCAGCTTCACGTGGCTATTGATTCCGGTGCAATCCAAGAATCCTGCGAACGGAAAGATCTTGTCCGACTTCCTCACCTGGATGCTCACGGAAGGCCAACAGATGACATCAGCTTTGTCCTATGCGCCATTGCCGGAGAACGTCGTCACCAAAGAGAAGGAAGCAATCAAACAGATCAAGTAAGCCCGCCAGGCCGGGGGGCCGTTTCCATTCATTGCGGGACCAAAGGAGAGACGAATGAAGTCTGCGTTGAACGTGTGTCTGTTTCTCGCTCTGGCGACAGGACTGGTGGCACAAACCAGCAAGGCGCCAAAGAAAACGACAAATCGCCAATCGGCGGCCATCACCGCCGCCGACGTGCAGGCGCTGAGGGACGCAATCGCGGCACAGCAATCAGCTCTGCAACAGCAGCAACAACAGATTCAGGAGTTGCGAGATCAACTTCACCAGAAGGACCAGACAGCGCAGCAGGCGCAAACCGCCGCGTCGGATGCTGCCAACAAGGCCGACGCTGCCCAGGCCGCCGCCAGCCAGCAGCAGCAATCGGTGACCGAATTGAAGGATGACGTTAGCGATCTGAAGAACAATCTCGCGAACGACATCATAACCGCGCAGGAATCTCAAAAAGAATCGCACCGCTTGAATCAGGAGATCAAGCTTCTCGGCAAAGTCAAGCTGAGCGGCGATCTTCGTATTCGGTACGAGCCCTTCTTTGGTGGGGGTGCTATCACTGCCACGGAACCGGCACTGCGCAATCGCGAGCGCTATCGGTTACGCTTCAACATGAACACGAACATCACGGACGACTTTGCGGCGGGGTTCTCGCTCGCATCTGGTGACATTGGTGATCCTATTTCCACCAATCAGACCGAGACCGGTTTCTTCACGCGCACTCCGATCAACGTCGACAAAGCATTTGTGGTGTACAAGCCCCACTACCTTAAGCCATTCACCCTGACAGCTGGGAAGTTCGCCTATACGTGGCTGCGAACCGAACTCATTTGGGATAACGACCTCAACCCGGAGGGAGGAAGCGCGGCACTTGCCTGGGACTGGAAGAAGGGGTTCATCAATCACTTTGGGATCGTAGCGATCGGAACTCCCATTTGGGAAGTCGGTGGTGGTCCGGACACCTACATGGTTGGTGGGCAAGTCCAAACTGGCTGGAATCTCGGGCCGCGTTTGAAGCTAACCGCAGATGGAGCCTACTACAACTACGACAATGCCGATGCAATTGCACAGAACCAGGTGGGCGGCAACGGATTTGCCACTAACGGCCTTCCTACCACAGCCGGCGGCACTTTCGGATTCGGAGGCTCCACCAACACCAACAATGTGGGAGATATCAACGGGAAGCGCTCCTACGCTTCGAAGTTCGGAATGTTGGATGCAATTGCCCGTCTGGATTTTGACACCGGCAACAAGCGGTGGCCCGTTTATGCATTGATAGATTTTGTCCAGAACACAGAGGCTTGTGGCAATCTCGGCGTCTTCGTCAGAGCGGGTGTTGCGCCTCCGACCTGCGACCCACACCAGCGTCATGGCTATTGGGGAGAACTAAAAGCTGGTCAGACGAAGAACCCGGGCGACCTGTTGCTCGGATACACCTTCGCTCGAATTGAACGCGACGCAGTGCTCGCCGCTTTCAACTTCAGCGATCTGCGTCAACCGACCAACGTTCTCGAGCATCGGATCGAAGTCTATTACCAAGCCTATCCTCACGTGCAGTTCGGGTGGACAGGTTTAATCGGACGCCAAATCATCACGAGTCAAAGTACAACGCCTGAACGGTGGCTCAAGCGATTTCAGTTTGACTCAATCTTCAACTTCTAACACCGATTCATGACCCATCGGCCGGAGCGGCACTCCCCCGCTCCGGCCGAACCTATTTCGATTCGCTTGTTCACGTTGGCGATGTCTCGAAAATTGCCTCCTGGTGGTCGCGGTTTATCACAGGAAGTATGCTTTATACTGAGGTCCCGTAATTCCATCTGGAACGGAGAGCATTGCAGAGTCCGTTTTCCGGTAATCTGCAAGACAATAGGCGCACTGAATGGCTCGAATCTCTCTGGATAACTCTCATTACTATCTCAATCGAGACACGTCCTGGCTCGCATTTAACCGCCGCGTTGTCGAGGAAGCCGAGGACGAGGGCAACCCGCTTCTTGAGCGCCTCAAATTTCTTTCCATTTCTGCCAACAATCTCGACGAGTTCTTCGAGGTTCGTGTCGCTGCAATGATGCAGCAGATCGAGGACGGCTATAACGAAGCCGGGCCCGACGGCATCACGCTCACCGAAAAGAGAGACATCCTCTCCAAACTGACGCACGAGTTCGTGGACAATCAGTACGACTGCTGGAATGCGCGCCTGCGTCCGGCGCTGGCGGAAAACGGGATTCGAGTTCTCGGGCTGCACGAGTTGAATTCCGAAGCACAGCGTTTCGTCAATGAATATTGCGAGAAAGAACTTGATCCGCTGCTCACACCGGTGACCGTGGATCCAGCACATCCGTTCCCGCGGGTGATCAATAAAGCTCTGTGCGTCGGATTTCTTCTGCGCCGCCGCCGGCGTTCGGCGCTGACCTACACCGGAGTGGTTTCTGTTCCGCGCGCGCTCCCGAGACTGATCCGCCTGCCTTCCAAGGAGACCGCGGATTTCATCTTCCTGGCCGATCTCGTCGCACATCATGCCGTGAGCATGTATCACGGTTACGATATCGTGTCTTCCGCGCCTTTCCGTGTCACCCGCAACAGCAATCTTTACCTCGCGGAAGAGGAAGCGCGAAGCCTGCTGGAATCGGTCCGCACGGAACTGCACAATCGCCGCAAAGGCGATGCGGTTCGCATGGAGATCGAGGCCGACGCCGACCCGGAAATCATCGAGCGGCTGCGCACAGTATTCGAACTGGATCCTTGGCAGGTATTCCCGGTCAACGGTCCGGTCAATTTGCTCCGCCTGTTTAACGTGTACGAGCAGGTCAACCGCCCCGAACTCAAATACCGCTCGTTCACGCCTCGGGAGTTGCGGCTCACTTCGAAATCGAAGGACCTGTTTGAAGAACTGCGAACGCACGACATCCTGCTGCATCATCCGTTTGATTCCTATGATGCCGTGGTTTCGTTCATCGAATCCGCAGCCGAGGACGAGCGTGTTCTCTCGATCAAGCAAACGCTCTATCGCACAAGCGAGCATTCATTGATTGTGCCCTCGCTCATCGACGCGGCTTCGCGCAAAGAAGTGACGGCTGTGATTGAACTGAAGGCGCGCTTCGATGAGGCATCGAACATACGCTGGGCGCGTGATCTCGAGGACGCGGGAGTCCAGGTTTTTCACGGCTTGGTAGGCCTGAAGACCCACTGCAAGCTTTCACTGCTGGTGCGCCGCGACCCGGACGGTGTCACCCGCAGCTATGCTCATATCGGCACGGGGAACTACAACGCGACGACCGCGCGCATTTACACGGACCTGAGTTTGTTCACTGCAAATCCTGAAATTACGCGTGCCGTGCACGACGTGTTCAGCTTCCTGACGGCGTACGCCGAGAATCCAAGCTATGAACCGCTTTTAGTGGCTCCGCTCGATCTGGCCGACAAAACCATCGCGTTAATCGACCGCGAAGCCGACCATGCCCGGCAGGGCAAACCCGCGAGAATCATCGCGAAGATGAATGCGTTACTCGACAAGAACGTGGTGCAGGCGCTCTACCGCGCTTCTCAGGCCGGAGTGGAAATCGATCTGATCGTGAGGGGTATCTGTGCCTTACGTCCCGGTGTACGCGGGGTGAGCAATAACATTCGGGTCCGCAGCATCGTAGGACGCTTCCTCGAACACAGCCGCATCTACCACTTCGCGAACGGCGGAGAAGAGGAAACTTACATTGGCAGCGCCGACTGGATGCCGCGCAACCTTTACGAGCGCGTCGAAGTGCTCGTCCCCTTGCGCGATGAGATGCTGCGCCAGCGCGTGCGCCACGAAATTCTCGATGCCTACCTCGCCGACAACCGGAAGGCGCGAGTCCTTCTGAAAGACGCGACTTACATCCGGGCATGGCAACCCGTGCATGGCAAGCGGAATCGTCGTCCTCCAACCGGGGCCGCGGCGTTCAATGCTCAGGATTTCCTGATGAGCGTGGCGGAAGGGCGGGCATCCGCTCCCATGGCACCTCCTCCTGCGCGTCTCTCGAGGCGTAAAGTAGCTATGGGAAGGGAACGGTAATTCGGCATGATCGTTTATTTCTTGCGGCATGCGAGCGCGGGCGAACACCTCGCCAATCCGAAGAAGGATGAAAAGCGCGCGCTCGACAAAGAGGGAATCGAGCAGTGCGGCTACGTCGGCCGCGCACTGTCTGCTTTGAACGTGCAGGTGGACACCATCGTTTCCAGTCCACTGAAACGCTGTACGCAGACCGGCTCTCTTGTTGGGAACGAATTGGACTACGAGGGCAAATTACAGATCGACAATGCGCTCCGTCCGGGCACTGGATTCGCGGATTTCCGAAGACTTTTGGAAAAATACTCCCGGCAGGAAGCAATCATGGTCGTCGGGCACAACCCGAACCTGAGCCAATTTATGGGAGCAGTGATCAGCGATTCCGGATGCGAATCGTCGCTGGAATTGAAGAAAGGCGCTGTAGCCAAGGTCGAGATGCGCCGCACGCTCGGAACTTTACAATGGTGCATCACTCCCAAGCTGATCCGAGCCCTTTACGATGCCGCCGTCGAGAGCTCGCGCCCAAAGACTTCGCGGAAGTAGTCGCGCTCTTTTTCGACGGCCCAGAGTTCAAGGTCAACTCCCATCCGCCGCCTGGGGACGAGCTTTAGATTCACTCCCGCGGAACGCACCGAAATCCGTACCTTCTCGACTGCCCGGCTGCGGCCCAGATTCAAGGCGCGCGCCAACCGGAGTAACACAATCGCTTTCTCGACATCTGCACGCTGGGCAGGTTCGATCGCCTTCATCGGCCCGTCTTCATCAGATGGGCGTGATTTTCCCAGGTAGCGCGCGATCGCGGCGATTATTCTCCGCTGCTGTGGCGTGAAGCCGAGAATCTCGGAGTTCGAGATGATGTAGCTCGTGTGACGATGCCGCCCGGTTCGGTTCACATAGTCTCCAACCTCGTAGAGCATGGAGGCAGCAGTCAGCCATTCGCGATATTCCGGCGGCAGATTGTGAACCGAGCGTAGTCCCGAAAACAGTAGCGCCGCCGAATCGCGCACATCGAGCGCGTGCTTGCGATCGACGCGGTAGTGGGCGACGGCGTGCATGATTGATTCCCAGCGCTCGGATTCGATCTGCTTGCCTGATCGCGTGCTGGCGTCATAGTCGGCAGCCATCTGCGCCAGGATGCCGTCGCGCAATCCCAGCGGCGAATAGCGAAAGCCTTTCAGATGCAGGCGCTCGAGCAGTTCATGATATACAGCCGCGCCGGCGACAATAATTTCCGCCCGGCGTGGCCCGATACCCTGAATCTTTCGTCGTTCGGTGACAGCAAGCCGGGCCAGTCGTTTGGCGATGCGAGTCATCTCCGCGCGAGAGACCATCAATCGCCGGCGGCCGCTTCCGCTTCGCAGATGGGTTGCCGCTTCGGCCAACGCTGCGGCCGTGCCCGAGGTTGCGATCACATTTTTCACTTTCGATTTCGCAATCCGGTCCACCACCCGGTTGACTTCGCGCGTGACAAATCCGCGCAGCCGCTTCAATTCGCCCTTGCGCGGCGGATCGTGCCTCAGGAACTCGTTTGTCAACCGTACTGCTCCCAGCGGCAAACTGACTGCATCGCGTATGTGTCCGGACTGCGAGACGGTCAGCTCACAACTTCCCCCGCCCAGATCCATCATGAGCATTGGCGCGGGATCCACTCGCGGGCCTGAGACCAGGCCTAAATGAATCAGGCGGGCTTCTTCCACCCCGGAGATAATCTCAACGCGCCATCCCGTTGCGGAGTGCACCCACTCGAGAAAGCTCTGAGAGTTGCGTGCGTCCCGAAGAGCGCTGGTCGCCACCACGCGAACGGTATCCGTGACAATCTGTTGTGTGGCGCGATGAAAACGGCGAAGGACCTTCACGGTCTCCGCCATCGAATCAGGATTGAGGAAACCAGTCCCGAAGACGCCCTCTCCGAGGCGCGTCACCTCCCGATCTTCGTGCAACGGACGCAGACGCCCGCCCTGCAGACGCGCAATCTTGAGCCGAACAGAATTGGAGCCGATATCGACAGCGGCGAAGGTGGGCATCGAAGGCTCACAGTTTACATGCGCCGGAGATGTGTGTGTATCGAAGTCCTCGCTGGACTGGAGATGATCCGAGGAAAAACTATGCGGCGGCGCCGGTTTGCGCCACAGGAGCAGGAGACTTCAGGTTCTGCTTGCGGCGGGAAACGACAGCGAGCTTTCCGGGCGTAGCGAGGATTGATGCGAGCGCAGCTCCAGCTTCGCGGAACTTTCCGCGGGTGACGTTATGCAAAGCGGCGACCAGTGATGACTGGTGAATGTCCGCAATTTCATGTCTCGCCGTATTCGTAAGCGTAAACCAGTCGTGCCATCGGCCAAGGGCGTCCTGCAGCTTCTTCAGTTGGGAGATGAACTGGTCTGTTTCCGCGGACTTCGGCGCGAACTCGGCGGCATACCGCGTCCGCTTCACAGCGACGCGGCAACGATGCAGCTGGTCTTCATCGAGCCGTGCAGTCCCGTCCGTTGCCGATGCCAGCATACACCGAGCTATATCCAGAGCACTGTTATCGGTTTCAAGTTCCACCGCCTTCGCAATGCGGCGCAAACGCTTGAATATCTGATCAAGATCTTTCTTCTTCAGCAGCTTGCCGAGCCTCTTCTCCTGCCGGTGTCGAGTTTCGATCAACCGCTGGGTAAGCTGCGTCTTGCGCCGAGGTTCAAGTGGTACTTTAAGGCTTCGCAAGGCGGCGAGCTGAACGTCGATGTCGCGAATGCGTCCGGCTCGTTTGCGGATACGGCCGAGCGGCTTCAACAACTTCAACTTCTTACGTTTGCCGTTCTGCGAGGGGACAATATCTTCCAACAGCACCTGCAGGCGCATCGTGGTAGTCCGGAAATTATGGACAATGTCCGGCTGATATCCCCCGCGAAGCCTCAGGAGATCCCGTTCCGCCTTCTTGAAAATTAGTGTTTCGCGCTTGCTCGCAATCGCCATAAACCAGGGTGAAGTGCCAGGATCGAAAACTTAACAGAGGAACGCCCAGTATTGGGACGCCGCGCTCTATCCATGCCCAGCGTCACTGATTGAGGTTACAACGGGTGGCTGAAATGCTCGCCTATTTTAACACCCCTTTAACAACTGTCTGGTAGCGTGAAGGCGATGGCCAACCCCGCATTCCCCCGGCCTGATATGAGCGGACCGCAACCCGTTGGAAGCACGACGCTTGCACCAGCAACAGCGGCCCGCATGGCTCCTCTCCGGCATCTTTCGGGTGGGGAGATACCTGACCGTGTTTTCAAATTCGCGATGAGCGCATGCGGTCTTTCTGTGCTGGGCCTGCTCATTCTCATCGTTTATGAGTTGGCGACTCGTTCCGGGCTATCGTGGCATGCATTCGGGTTTAGGTTCTTCAAGGCTACCGATTGGGATCCCGTCAACGAACAATTCGGGGCCTTGCCCTTCATCTACGGGACCATCATTTCCTCGGTGCTGGCCCTGATGATTGCGGTACCGCTGGCGATTGGGGTGGCGGTGTTCACGACGGAGATGTGCCCCAAGAAACTGCGCGGGCCGCTCTCGTTCTTTGTGGAGCTTCTGGCGGCAATCCCAAGCGTGATCTACGGATTGTGGGCGATTTTCGTTCTCGTGCCGCTGTTGAGCGGATACGTGCAGCCGTTCCTGGCAAAGACGCTCGGCTGGACTGGACTGTTCGAGGGGCCGCCGTATGGCATCGGCATGCTGGCGGCAGGAATCATCCTTGCAATCATGATCGTGCCGATTATTTCTTCCATCACGCGCGAAGTTTTGATGGTGGTGCCGCAGCACCAGCGTGAAGGTGTGCTGGCCCTTGGCGCTACGCGGTGGGAGATGATTCGCGTCGGTGTGTTGCGTAATGCACGGGCTGGGATCCTGGGGGGAATCATCCTAGGGCTGGGGCGTGCGCTTGGTGAAACCATGGCCGTCACGATGGTGATTGGAAATCGGCCTGAGATCGCGAAGTCTCTCTTTGCTCCCGGCTACACCATGGCCAGCGTGCTCGCCAATGAGTTTAGCGAAGCTACCGGCGATGTCTATCTGTCAGCGCTCATCGAGATAGGACTCGCGCTGTTCCTGGTAACCATTATCGTGAATGCACTGGCGCAGTTGCTGGTTTGGACGGTAACGCGTGGACAGCCTGCGAGGGGACATGCCTGAGACCAGAGCGGCAATCCAGACAGCCGTTCCGCCGGTCAGTTTGCGTCGCCGCGTCACCGATCGATTCATGACGTTTGCGGCTGTCGCTACAGTTGTGATCGTTCTGGCTCCGCTGATCGCAATCTTCGGCTATCTGGTATATCGAGGCGTGGGTTCAATCAACTGGGCTTTCCTCACGCAAACGCCGAAACCCGTGGGAGAAGCGGGCGGCGGCATGGCGAACGCGATTATGGGATCGGTGTTCATCCTGGGCATCGGCAGCGCCATCGTAGTTCCGCTTGGGATTGGTGCGGGCATCTATCTGGCTGAATTCGGACGCAATCGCTTCGGCGCCATCATTCGGTTCACTGGGGACGTTCTGAATGGAGTGCCCTCAATCGTGGTTGGGATCGTGGCGTACTCGATCGTCGTGCTGTATCAGCGGCACTTTTCGGCGCTCGCGGGAGGCGTCGCCCTCGCCATCATGATGGTTCCCACCATCTGCCGTACCACGGAAGAGATGCTGTTGCTCGTGCCGCAGGCTCTGCGCGAAGCCGCTTATGGGCTAGGTGTCCCGCGATGGCGGACGACTCTATCGATCACGTTGAGGACGGCTACGTCGGGTGTAATCACGGGCGTCATGCTCGCTTTCGCTCGCGTCGCCGGAGAAACTGCTCCGCTGCTGTTCACGGCATTCGGCAACCAGTTCTGGAATTTCCATTACGACCAGCCGACCGCCGCGCTGCCTTTGCAGATCTTCGTCTACGCAATATCCCCGTACGACGAATGGCATCGCCAGGCATGGGCCGGCGCATTGGTGCTGATCGTTCTCATTGTCACGGCAGTCGCCGCCGTGCGCTACGTCGTACGACGCGGCTCGTTTGGAACGGCATAATCTATGGGCGTTGGCATCCAAGTCGAGCACCTGAATGCCTGGTACGGCAAAGGCCAGGCGCTATACGACGTCAATCTGAACGTGGCGGCCAATCACGCCACGGCACTGATTGGACCGTCCGGCTGCGGGAAGTCGACTTTTATTCGCTGCATCAACCGCATGCACGAGACGATCCCGGAAGCGAGAGTGGATGGGCGCATTCGCATTGGCGAAATCGATGTGTACAACGGAACTTCGCCCACACAGTTGCGCCGCCGTGTGGGAATGGTGTTTCAAAAGCCGAACCCGTTTCCCACCATGTCGATTTACGACAACGTCGCTTCCGGACTGAAGCTGAACGGATTCAGGGATCGTCATAAGCTCGACGAAATCGTGCAGCGCTCATTGGAAGTTTCTGCATTGTGGGGAGAGGTGAAGGACAACCTGCACAAGAAATCGGGAGCGAGTCTCTCCGGAGGGCAGCAGCAGCGCCTCTGCATCGCTCGGGCTCTGGCAGTCGAGCCGGAAGTGCTGCTGATGGACGAGCCTTGCTCGGCACTCGATCCGATCTCAACCGGGAAGATCGAAGAGTTGATTTTTCAGCTCAAAGAGCGCTATACGATCGTGATCGTGACGCACAACATGCAGCAGGCTGCGCGCGTCGCGGAGTTCACCGGATTCTTCCTGCTGGGCAAGATGATCGAGTTCGACAAAACGGAAAAGATCTTTACCAAGCCGTCCGAGAAAAAGACGGAAGACTACATCACCGGCCGATTCGGATAAGCAAGATCGGGCAAGAGAGGTTCGCAAATGCGCACGCGTTTTCAGCACGGGCTGGATGATCTGCGGGAGCGGCTACTTCGCATGGGAGGTCTCGCGGAGCAGGCAGTGGACCGCGCGCGTCAGGCCTACGTGGAGCGTGATCTGACCCGCTGCCAGATGGTGCTCGAAGGCGAGTCGCTCATCAATACCGCGGAGCGCGAGATCGACGAAGCGGCATTCGATCTGCTCGCCATGCAGCAGCCGATGGCGGTGGACCTGCGGTTCATTCTGGCCGTTACCAAGATCAACTCCGATCTGGAGCGAGTCGGTGATCAGGCGGTGAACATTGCAGAGCGTGTGATGGACATGGTCGAACTTCCCGCCGCCGAACTTCCGGTGGACATCGGGCGCATGGGCACTGCCGTCAGTGCGATGGTGCGCCGCGCGCTGGAATCGTTCATCGAGGGCAAGGTTGAGTTGGCGCAGGCTGTGCTTGAGATGGATAACGTCATCGACCGCATGCGCGATGACGCGTTCATCCAACTCGTCAAATGCATGAACGAGCGGCCGGAGTTCGTGCGACAGGCTTTGGACGCGTTGCTTGTGGCGCGAAATCTTGAGCGGGTCGCGGACCACGCTACCAACATCGCCGAGGATGTGATCTTCTGGGTGCAGGGGTCTGATGTGCGGCATAACGTGCATGCGGAAGATGAGGAACCAGAGACGGCCTACTAGCCGCGCCTGAGGCGCTGACGGTGGGCCGTGGAGCAGGTAGCCTGGGTGATTCCTGGAGAGTTGAAACCGCAGCGCGGAGCTTCGCTCCGCTGACAGCCGACGCGGCCGTCCCCACATGGCGTATGCGCGCGAAATACCTGTCAAGGGGGTTTTGGATCACATTTCTTTGTAAGCTGCTGATTCCCGCCGAGAAATAAATTCTGAAAACTTTCCGGTCTACCCTGGTCAAGTTGATATT
>Ga0136846_1221209_pt1 | contig 28708 bp, 26 predicted proteins | sample HopSoiMetagenom2_FD_96841 | JGI IMG/M metagenome (GOLD analysis project Ga0136846, IMG submission 96841) | Grasslands soil microbial communities from Hopland, California, USA - 2 Assembly 2016 (version 4) | ecosystem: Environmental > Terrestrial > Soil > Grasslands | place: USA: Hopland... | reverse complement strand
GCGCCCGGGCACCCCGCCGGCGCCCGTTGCCGCGGCGCCCGCCCCGGCTCCGATCCTGGAGCCCGCGCTACCGCCGCGGCCCGCCGCGCCCGTCTTCCTGGCGAGCGATGCCGCGGCTACCCAGCGCATCCCCGTGTTCAGCGCCTCCGCCGACGAGCCGGTCGAGGGCGAGCGCTTCGGTCAGTACACGCTCCTCGAGCGCATCGCCGCGGGCGGCATGGCCGAGGTCTGGAAGGCGCGGATGCGGGGGGTCGAGGGGTTTCAGAAGACCGTCGCCATCAAGCGCATCCTCCCCCACATGACGGACAACGCCGAGTTCGTGGGGATGTTCATCGACGAGGCCAAGCTGGCGGCGCAGCTCAGTCACCCCAACATCGTCCACATCTACGATCTGGGCAAGATCGGCCGCGACTACTACATCGCCATGGAGTACGTCGAGGGCAAGGACCTGCGGTCGCTGCTCAACGCCGGCCGGCGCCGGGACCTCCCCCTCCCCCTGGGCTTGAGCCTGATGATCGCCGCCCGGGTCGCGAGCGCCCTCGACTACGCCCACCGCAAGCGCGACTTCGAGGGCCAGGAGCTGAGCCTGGTGCATCGCGACGTGTCGCCCCAGAACGTCCTGCTCACCTACGACGGCGACGTCAAGCTCTGCGACTTCGGCATCGCCAAGGCGGTCTCCAAGGCCAGCCAGACGCAGATGGGGGCGCTCAAGGGGAAGCTCCAGTACATGTCCCCCGAGCAGGCCTGGGGTCGGGCGGTGGACGCCCGCTCGGACCTCTTCTCCCTGGGCTCCGTGCTGTTCGAGATGGTCACCGGCGAGCGCCTGTTCCAGGGCGACAGCGAGATGTCAGTGCTGGAGGCCGTGCGCCAGGGGCGGGTACGGTCGCCGCGCCAGGTGGCTCCGGCGGTGCCGCAGGAGGTGGATGACATCGTCACCCGCGCCCTGGCGGTGGACCCCCAGGCCCGCTTCCAGACCGCCGGCGAGATGAAGCAGCGGCTGGAGGCGGTCCTCGCCGCCCTGCCGTCGCCGTCCGGCCCCGCCGACCTCGCCGCCTACATCCAGCGGGCGCTGGAGCCCGGAGCGGAGCCGCCGGCCGCGATGGCCGCGAGCGCTCCGGAGGCGCCCGCCCCGGTGCCGGTCTCCTGGACGCCCGAGCCCGCGGCGCCGGCGGCAGCGGTGGCGACGATGCCCGCCGAGGTGGACGCGCCGGTGGCGGCGGTGGCCCCCGTGGGCGAAGTGGCGGTCGAAGAGGAGGGGGGGCGCAAGAGCCGCACCTTCCTCTATGCCGCCATCGCGGCCCTCATCGTGGTGGCCATCCTGACCTTCTTCTTCCTCAATCGCCGGCGCGGCGACGTGCCGGCCGCAGCACCCGGCGCAGGGGCCACCACCCGGGCTCCGGCCGCGCCGCCGGCCACGGCCCTTACGCCGGCCCCCGGGCCGCAGCCGACCCCGGTGCCCGCCGCCAATGCCAAGATCCAGGCGATCGTGGAGCAGCAGCTCGCCAAGGCGTCCGAGGCGCAGCAGAAGAAGTACGAGCAGCAGCAGAAGGAGCTGGAGAAGCAGCTCGCGGCGGCCAAGGCGGCGGGCAAGCCGGCGCCCAATTCGCAGCAGATCGCGCAAGCCGCGCCGTCGGCGCCCGTCCAGACTCCGGCCGTCCGGCCGCCCGCCCCCGAGCCCGTGGCCTCGCCGCCGCCGGTGCCCGCCCCCGAGCCGCAGCCCGAGCCGGCCAAGACGCAGGAGAAACAGGAGAAGGCGCCGCCGCCCGTCCCCGAGCCGGCCAAGGCGCGCGAACCGGAGCCTCCCCACGTCCACGCCGGCGACCTGGTCGAGGGCGGTCCCGGGGTGGCGCCGCCGCAGCTTGTCAGCTTCCCCAAACCGGAGTATCCTCCCCTCGCCCGGAGGCTGCGGGTCCACGGCGTCGTCGTCGTCTCGGTCCTGGTCGACGAAAACGGCCAGGTTCAGGACACAAGGATGGTGGAGCCGATCCCGCAGAAGGTCGGTATCAACGAGGCCGCCCTGGCGGCGGCGCGTTCCGCCCGCTACAAACCCGCGACGAAGCAGGGGGTCCGGGTCAAGATGTGGACCCGCCTGAAGATTCCTTTCACGATGTGACCGGGATGTGACCGGAAGATCTGCTGCAGTCACCGCGGCCATCCGCCGCGATTCGGAGATTCGGAGGAAAACGAGACGATGAGCCTCACCGACCAGCAACGGAAGTTCTACGAGAGCACGCTCGCGATGACCCGGCAGGAGATGGAGGACCTCGACCGGCAGATCGAAGAGGAGCTGGCGAAGGTCAAGGACCGGCTCGCCGAGCTGCAGACCGCCAAGAAGGCCTCCCGGCAGATGTACGACGCGGCCTGCATGCGGCTCGGAATCCCCAACGACCTCGAGGCCGAAGAGGGCCACTCCGCCGAGATCTGACGCCCGTTCATGGCCTGGTTCCGCAAGACCAAGAAGCCCAAGCCGATCCGCATGGACCGGCCCCGCAGCACCGTGCCCGAGGGCCTTTGGGTGCGGTGCGAGGGGTGCAAGGAGATCGTGTATTCGCGGGACCTGGAGCGCAACCTCAAGGTCTGCCCCAAGTGTGGCTACCACTTCCGCATCGACGCCCGCACCCGCATCTCCCTGCTGCTCGACGATCCCCAGCCGAAGGAGCTGTTCGCGGCGGTGAGCCCCGTCGATCCCCTGGCGTTCCGCGACAGCAAGCGTTACCGCGACCGGCTGAAGTCGTACCAGCAGCAGGTGGGCGAGCGCGACGCCGTGATCGTGGTGCAGGGCGCGCTGGAGCAGATCCCGGTGGTGCTCGCCGCCATGGAGTACCGCTTCATGGGCGGCTCCATGGGCTCGGTGGTGGGCGAGAAGATCACCCGCGCCGCCGAGCGGGCCCTGGAGCGCAAGTGGCCGCTGATCGTCGTCTCCGCCTCCGGCGGCGCCCGCATGCAGGAGGGCGTGCTGTCGCTGATGCAGATGGCCAAGATCTCCGCCGCCCTCGCCCGGCTGCGCTCCGCCCGCCTGCCCTACCTCTCGGTGCTCACCGATCCCACCACCGGCGGCGTCACCGCCTCCTTCGCCATGCTGGGCGACCTCAACATCGCCGAGCCGGGCGCGCTGATCGGCTTCGCCGGCCCGCGGGTCATCGAGCAGACGATCCGCCAGAGCCTGCCCGAGGGGTTCCAGCGCAGCGAGTTCCTCCTCGACCACGGTTTCCTCGATCTCGTGGTGCAGCGCGCGGAGATGAAGGAGACGCTCGCCCGGTGCCTGCGTCACCTGCTGTAGACCCCGACGCCGTCCTCTCCCGCCTCGAAGGGCTGGGCATCAAGCTCGGCCTGGAGCGAGCCCGCGACCTGCTGGCGCGCATGGGCGAGCCGCAGCGCCGGTTCCCCTCCGTCCTGGTGGCGGGGACGAACGGCAAGGGCTCCACCTCGGCCCTGCTCGCCGCCATGGCCCAGGCGGCGGGATACCGCACCGGGCTCTACACCTCCCCCCACCTGGAGAACGTCGAGGAGCGGCTGCGGATCGACGGCCGGACCATCGAGCCCGGCCGGCTGGGCGCGATCCTGGAGGATCTCGTCGGGCTCGCCGAGCGGGAGACGGGCGCGCCGCCCACCTACTTCGAAGCCCTCACCCTGGCCGCCTTCCGCTGGTTCGCCGAAGCCCAAGTGGACCTCGCCGTGGTGGAGGTGGGCCTCGGCGGCCGGCTCGACGCCACCAACCTCGCAGATCCCGTCCTGTCGCTCATCACCCCCATCGGCTTCGATCACCGGGAGTTCCTGGGGGATACCCTCGCCGCCATCGCCCGCGAGAAGGCGGGCATCCTCCGCCCCGGACGCCCGGCCCTGGTCTGGATCGAGGACGCCGAGCCGGCCCAGTCCGTTCAGACGGTGGCCGCCGAAGTCGGTGCGGACCTCCGCTTCGCCTCGCGCGAGGTGCGGATCGAGGCGGTGGAGCCTCGAGGCTGGGAAGGGCAGCGGGTCCGGCTCGCCACGCCGGCCGGGGAGCACGGCCTGGAGATGGCCCTGTTGGGCGATCACCAGGCCAAGAACCTCGGCCTGGCGGTACGGGCGGCGGAGACGCTGGCCGGCCTGGGCTTCGACCGGCTGAATTCCGACGGCATTGGCGCCATCGCGGCCGGTGCCGCCGCCTGTCGCTGGCCGGGCCGGCTGGAGCCGGTGGAGCTCCCCGGCGGCCGGCGCGTGCTCCTCGACGCGGCCCACAACCGCGACGGCGCCGCCGTCCTCGCCCGCTTCCTCGACCGCCTCGAGCGTCCGGCCGACCTCCTCTTCGGAGTCCTGGCCGACAAGGACTACCGCGAGATGCTGGACCTCCTCGCCCCCCGCGCCGGCAACCTCGTCCTCACCCGCCCGGCGAGCCCGCGGGCGAAGGACCCGGCCGAGTTGCTCCCCCTGCTGGCCGGCCGCGACGGCGTCGTCGTGGAACCGGACCCCGGCCGCGCCCTGGCCCGTGCCCTGGCCCTGGACGGCGAAGTGCTGGGGGTCTGCGGCTCGATCTTTCTGGTGGGAGAGGTGCGGAATGGGCTGCGGGAAAGGTTCGGCGTGCCGGCGCCTCCTTAGAGGAAAGGCGGACCGTGGCGCGCCCGGCTGCCGCGGACGCGCCCTCCACGCCGGCTCAGCCCTTGCGACTGCGGGCCACCGTCTCCGGCCGGACGTTCAGGGCGATCTGCATGGACTGGCCCTGATCGACCGGGCTGTACACCCGATAGGTGCCGCTGTCGAGGACGACGTCGAGCGAGGCGGACTCGCCGGACTTCAGGGAATGGTCGAGCTTCTTGTCGCCGGACGGGCCGGAGACCCCGAAGCTGTGCTCACCACTCCCTGAGTTGGTGACCTGGAACGTGGTTACGCCGGACGGCAGTGAAAGCGGCATCTCGATGCCCTGGTCGGTGATGCGGACCTGGACCGTCTGGGTTTGCGCCTGGGTTGCGGACCTGGCACCGCCGCAAGCGGTGAAGAGCGCCAGCCCTACGAGAAGGGCGGCGCACAGGAGAGCGGCACCCATTGGCTTGTTTCCGTTGTACCTCATATCCGGACCTCCTTCCTGGATGCAAGGGGCCTTGCTGTCAGATTTCGGAGTTTCCCTCCGGCCCCTCTCTCATTCTTTGCAGGAGTCGCGCCAACCGGGCGAGCTGAGGCGCTCCTGTCCCGCCCCAGCCTCTCTCCAGCACCCGGATTTATGGAGCCTACTGGAAGGAGGAATCATGAAAAGAGTCACCCTGTTCCTGAAAAGCCGAGGCGCCTTGCTGGCGATCGTGCTCGTCGTCCTGGGCAGCGTTCTGGGCCTGCTCGCGCCCGTCGACGTCGCCCAGTCCGCAATCTGCGCCTTCCGTCCCACCATCAGGACCTACTACAGCGATGCGTCGCACACCACGGTGGTTGGCCAGCGCGGCCTCGACTGCGGTTGCAACGAGGTCTTCTGGGGGGTCACCTCGGCCTTCGTGACGAGTCAGAGCCTGTGCTGCAGCGTCAATACCTGCTAGGAGACGCAGAGACGCGAATACCAGGCGGGGCCCGGCACGAGGCCGGCCCCGCTTCTGCCTACCCCGCCCGATGGCCCATCCCCCCTCTGCTGCGGCCGGTCACCGGCGGTCTGTCCCGAAACCCCGCTCGCGCGCACTGTACTTGTTGAAGCGTCGTTTCAAGATCAGCTAAATCGTCATCCGCCGTCGTAAGCCTCACCTCCTGTCCGAGCGGGACCTCGCGGGAGCCTTCCGTCCGAGGCCCGCCCAAGGAGAGCCGATGAGCTTTCATCGCATCGTGGGCCTTGTTGGAATCGTTTTCCTGGCGCTGGCCTCGCAAGCCGGGGCGCAGTTCGCCAACTCGTCCATCTCCGGCACCGTGACCGGAGCGGACGGTGCCGGTCTGCCGGGGGTCACGGTGACCGTGAAGAATCAGGCGAGCGGCCTGGTCCGCACGACGGCCACCGCCGACAACGGCACCTATGCCATCGCGGGCATCAAGCCCGGAGTCTACACGGTCGTCTTCGACCTGGAGGGCTTTCCCGGCGTCAGCCACAAGGATGTCGAGCTGCGGGTCGGCGAGGAGACCCGCCTCGGCGCCACCCTGAAGCTGGCGCAGGTCGAAGAGGCGATCACCGTCACCGGCGAAGCCCCGATCGTCGAGACGACGTCGAAGGAGATCGGCGGCACCCTCACCACCCAGGAGTTCCAGGACCTGCCGACGCAGAACCGCAGCTTCGCCCTGTTCGCGGCGCTGCTGCCGGGCATCACTCCGGTGCCCTCCACGGAGTCGACCTCCGGCGATACGATCTTCGCCAACGGCCAGGACGACAACAACAATTCCTTCAACGTCGACGGCGCCAACAACGACGACGACGTCATCGGCGCCCGCGCCGGGGCCCAGGTCCGCACGGCGATCGAATCGATCCAGGAGTTCCAGGTCCTCACCAGCCAGTTCGACGCCGAGTTCGGCCGCTCCACGGGCGCCGTGCTCAACGCCGTGACCAAGAGCGGCGGCAACAGTTTCCACGGCTCCGCCTTCGGCTACTACCAGCGTTCGGATTGGAACGAGACGGACTTCTTCCTCAAGCGCGTGGGCCGGCAGCCCCCGACCTCCAAGTACGACTCGCTCGGCTTCACGCTCGGCGGACCGATCATTCCCGACAAGCTGCATTTCTTCGTCAGCTACGAGGACGACGTCGCCAATGCCGGGGTGGCCGGGATCTTCAGCACCCGCCCGGAGCTCAACTTCGCGACCACCGTGGACAACAAGATCAAGAACTACCTCGGCAAGATCGACTACCAGATCTCGGCGAACAACCATTTCGTCGGCCGCTACCTGCTCGAGAACTCGCCCCAGTTCAACCAGATCATCAACAATGGCAACTCCGTCGCCACCCTCGCCGCGGCGCGCGAGGAGGCCGACACCGACAGCAACTGGATCGGCACGCTCGACTCCGTCCTCGGCAGCGTCGGGCTCAACGAGGCCCGGGTCTCCTTCACCAAGGAGGACGTGGCCTTCGCCAACCCCGCCTTCAACGGCCACGGCAAGAGCTTCGAGGCGCAGCGCAACCAGGCCCCCGTCGAGATGCGCCCGACGATCCTCGACGGCGGCAGCGGGGTCGCCCAGGCCCGCGTCAACCGCTCGACGCAGCTCGACGACACCTTTTCCTACTTCCTGCCCTCCTGGCACGGCGAGCACCAGCTCAAGGCCGGCTTCCAGTACGCGAAGCGGCAGGAGATCTTCGGCGATTTCGGCACCGCCAACGGCCAGTTCAACTTCGACACCGACCGGCCGTTCAACGCGAGCGATCTTTCGACCTATCCGACCTTCTTCAGCGTGCGGGTCAAGGGCGGGCTCGACACTCCCATTCCGGACAACCGGACCCTGGGCGTGTTCCTCCAGGACGCCTGGCGCCTCAACCGGCTGACGCTCAGCCTCGGCCTGCGCTACGACAAGGAGGACATCACCCACGACAACAACAACTACGCCCCGCGCCTGGGCTTCGCCTGGGACGTGGCCGGCAACGGCAAGACGGTGGTCCGCGGCGGCTTCGGGCGGTTCTATGATCGTTTCCAGTACGGGTTCTATCAGGATTTCTTCCAGGATGCGATCACGATCACCCAGGGGTTCCTCGTCCGCTTCCCGGACGCCGGCATCAATCAGCAGTTGTTCTTCGACCTCGCCAAGAAGAACGGGATCACGACGCTGGCCGGCCTGCGCGACCTCCTCGTGCGGCAGCTCGACAGCGGCGCTGGCACGATCCTCAATACCGCTCCCACGGTCGACAACCCGAATCGCACGCAGGCCTACGTCGACTCCACGAGCCTCGGCGCCGAACGCGAGCTCATGCCCGGCCTCTCGCTCGCCCTCGACTACATTCACAACGAGAATAAGGACACCCTGCTGCTGGTAGACCTCAATCCGTTCTCGCAGTCGCAGGGCGGCCGGCCGAACATCAGCATCGTCAACGGCAAGCCGACGACTCTCGGCAGCATCTCCTCCTACGTCAACGCCGGCAAGAGCAAATACGACACGCTGCAGCTCGCCCTCAAAAAGCGCTTCGCCAACGGTTACGGTGGGCGTCTCTCCTACACCTACTCCAGGTCTTCGGGCAACTACGGCAACGCCGGCGCGGGCACCGCGTCGGCCTACTTCCAGACCCGCACCGCGAGCGGCTACAATTTCGACACCGGTCAATGGATCGGCACGCCGCTCGACCTCAACCTCAACGATCCGCGCAACGACGGCCAGCCCGTCAACTGGCTGCGCAGGCACAACCTGGTCCTGTCGGGCAGCTACCAGGTCCCGCACACCGCCTGGCGGACCGCCCGCGGTCTCACCATGTCGGGGATCTTCACCTATCTCTCCGGTGATCGCACGACGATCGTCACCAACACGCGTCTCGACAACGGCAACCGCGCCCCGGCGCCCGCCGGCTCGTACAGCGCCTCGCCGCCATCCGACATCGGCCTCGGCGGGTTGAGCTTCGACGGCAAGCTGTTCGGCGCCGAGCAGCCGGACTTCAAGCGGCTCGACCTGGCGCTGCGCTACGACTTGCCGCTGGTGAGCGGGATCTCCGTGGCGCTCACCGGCGAGGTCTACAACGCCACCGGCGAGGTGAACTTCCTGAGCGTCGGCAACAACATCTCCGGCACCGCCGGGTTCCTGACCCCCAGCTCGACCTACAGCCCGGGGGCTCGCCAGTATCAGCTCGGAGTGCGGCTCGGCTTCTAGTCGTTTCTGGTACCGTAGGGGCGGCCCCATGTGGGGCCGCCGCTCGACGAATCTCTACATCTCATGAAACGAACCAGGATCCTGCTGCTGGCGGTCGCGACGCTCGCGGCAGCGTGCTTTGCGCGACCGGTCACCGCGGAAGAGCACGGTCATGACACAGCGCGGCTTCAGCTCGTCGAGGCCACGGTCTCGCAATTGCGGCACGCGATGAAGACGGGGCTCATCACGCCTGAGCAGCTCGTGCGCATGTACCGCGCGCGGATCGACGCCTACGACAAGACGGGACCGCGCGTGAACGCGTTCCTGTACGTGAACCCGAACGCCGAAGCCCAGGCGAGAGCGCTCGCCGGGCAGCTCGAGGGGGAACACTCCCGGCCGCTCTACGGCATCCCCATCCTGCTGAAGGACAACGTCGACACGGCGGACATGCCGACGACCGCCGGCTCGGTGGCGCTCGCCGGCTCCATTCCGCCTGACGACGCCTTCATCACGCGGAAGCTGCGGCAGGCGGGCGCGATCATCCTCGGCAAGGCCACGCTCACCGAGTTCGCGAACTTCATCGCGGTCGGCATGCCGACCGGCTACAGCTCGCTCGGCGGCTTCGGGCTCAACCCTTATGATCCGCGCGTGCTCCTGGGCGACGGCCGCCCGGTGCTGCAGACCGGCGGCTCGAGCTCAGGGCCGGGCATCGGGGTGAACGCGAACCTCGTCACGCTCGCCGTCGGCACCGAGACCTCCGGGTCGATCCTCAGCCCGGCGAGCGCCAACGGCGTGGTCGGCATCAAGCCCACCCTGGGGCTGGTCAGCCGCGACGGCATCATCCCGATCACGGCGGACCAGGACACCGCCGGCCCCATCGCGCGGACCGTCACGGATGCGGCCCTCCTGCTCGGCGTCCTCGCCGGGTACGATCCTTCGGACCCCGCGACGGCCGCGTGCCTCACCCCCGGCCACTGCTTCAGCGACTACACGCTTTTTCTCGACAAGAAGGCGCTCAAGGGTGCTCGCATCGCCGTGGCGACGCCCATTCCCTCGAACCGGGGCGCGATCATGAACGCAGCCATCGAGGTCCTGCGCGTTCTGGGAGCCCATGTCGAGCTCCTGCCGTCGCCGTTCCTGGTGCAGCCCGGAAGCTGTGTGAGCTACCCTCCCCCCGCCGGCTGCTCCACTGTTCTCATGTATGGCCAGAAGCACGACCTGAACGCGTATCTGGCGGCGACGCCTGGCGCACCCCGCAGGACGCTCGCCGAGATCGTCGCGTTCAACCGCGCCTACAAGCCGCCGATGAAGTACGGGCAGGCGATCTTCGAAGCGGCGCAGCAGCTCGACGTCACGCCCGGCAGCGCGGATACGCTGCGGTACCAAGCCGACCTCGCGGAGGACCGCGCGCGGTCACGGGGCGCGCTGGACGCCGTGTTCAAGGGGCTCGACGGCGTCAAGGGCACCGCGGACGATTTCGATGCGATCCTCTCCTCGGCGAACAACTTTGCCGGCGCTCCCGCGAAGGCGGGATATCCGAGCATCACCGTGCCCGGCGGATTCGTGCCGCCGGCTCCGCCCATCGAGAATCCGTTCCCGTCAGGAGTGACCTTCTCCGGTCCGGCCTTCTCCGAGCCGGCGTTGATCGGCTTCGCTTATGCGTTCGAGCAGGCGACTCTTTTTCGCCTGCCGCCAGCCAGCACGCCGCCGCTCCCGACCGACAGCATCTCGCGTCCGTAGTGTGCCGGCTCCGAGGCCCGGCCTACTTTCCGCCGCCGGATGCGTAGCGGCGGAAGAACGAGTCCGGTTTCCATGCCGGGCGGCTGTCCGCGTTGGCGACTTCGAGGAGGAGACGGCGCGTGATCTCCTCGTAGAGGGCGGCGGCGCCGAGGTCGACGGGCTGGCTCAGGTCGTCCGAAGGGGCGTGATAGCGCTTCGTGAGCCACTCCTTGAAAACCTTTTGTTCGGGCGTGCCGAGCTCGAAGCCGACGTCCATCTTGAGCGCCGGAACGCCATGGCGGATGAAGCTGTACTGATCGCTGCGGATGAAGCCGTTGCGCAGCGGCTCCGGGTCGGCGATGGCCTTGACGCCGAGGGATTGCGCGATGGCGACGGCGCGGTCGCCGAGGTCGGACTCGGCGAGCCCCTCCACCTTGAGGACCTTCAACGGAACGATCGGTAAAAACATATCCACGTTGACGTCCGCGACGATCGATTTCGGATCGACGGTGGGATGCGCGGCAAAATACTTCGAGCCCAGCAGACCTTTCTCTTCCGCGGTGACGAAGGCGAAGAGGATCGAGCGCCGCGGCTTCTCCGAGGACTTCGCCGCCAGGCTGGCGGCCATGTCCAGCAGCAGCGCGCTGCCGGAGCCGTCGTCCATGGCGCCGTTGTAGATGCGATCGCCGTCGATGGGCTCGCCGATGCCGACGTGGTCGACGTGCGCGGAGAGGACGACGACCTCCCCCTTGAGGGCCGGGTCGGTCCCCGGGAGCCTGGCGACGACGTTGGCCGACTCGACCTCGGTGCGCTTCACACTGGCGCGCGCCTTGAGCGACGCGGTGAGCGGAAAGTGCGGCAGCGGCTTGCGGTCCTTGCCGAGCCCGGCGATCTCCGCGAAGGTGTGGCCGGAGCCGGCGAAGAGCTTCTCGGCCTGCGCGGGATTGAAGGTCAGGGACATCGCGAGACCCTTGGTCTCGTTGAACTCGGCAGCGGCGAGGTCCATGGAGGCATGGGCGCGGTTGAGCGACATCCGCGACCACGGGATGTCCATGGAGGCAGGGTTCGGGATGGAGATGATGCCGACCGCGCCGGCGGCGCCGAGCGCCTTCCAGCGCTCGCCGGGGGTCTGGTAGTGCGAGGCGAGAGGGCCGGGAACGTCCGCCGGCGAGCCGGCGAGGAACACGGCGATCTTGCCGTGCAGGTCGAGGCCGGCGAAATCGTCGTAGCCGTTCTCCGGGATCCGCAGCCCGTAGCTGGCGAAGACGAGCGGCGCCGTGACCTCCCCGGCGGCGAGCTCGGCGCGGGTATTGAAGAAGGCGTCCTCGCCGAGGACGAGCGGCTCGGCCTTGCCGTCGCGGACCAGCGCGGCCGAGGAATCCTTCTCGTCGATCTGGCGCTGGATGAGCTTGACGGGTTGATAGAAGCCGTTGGTGCCGGCCGGCTGCAGACCGGCCTGGGTGAGCTGCTTGACAATGTAGGCTTGGGCCTTGCGCAGACCGGCGCTACCCGTCTCGCGGCCTTCCATGCCGTCGTCGGCGAGGACCTTGACATGGTTCCACCACGTCTGGCCGTCGAAGTGCTGCGGGGCGGGCTGGGCGGCGAGAAGGCTCGCCGCCAGCCCGGGGGCCACGGCCAAACACGACAGGATCCGGCGCATAACAAGGTCCTCCCATCAAGGTAGGCTCGACCCGGGGAGCATACCAGATCCCCTCGGCGTGTCCTCGAGGCGTTGGGATTATGGGCCACCGTCGAGCGAGACGCTGGTGACGTAGAAATGCGCGTCGCTGTGGATCACGTTTGCGACGGTGAGCACCTCGATCTGGTGGCCGTGCAGGTCGCCGGTGAAGCTCGCGGTGAAGAGACGGCACGACGGCGAGCCGGTGGCGGTGTATGTCGACGATATGACGAGGTCGGCCGCGGCCGTGACGTCATAGACCTTTACGAAGAAGGTATCCGCCCCGTGCGTGTTCGCGCTGGGGTCGGCCTCGAGGTTGAAGCCGAGCGTCCAATGCGTGCCGGTCTGACCGTTCGGAATCGTGACGAACTGCCAGGCGAAAGACTGCGCGCCGGCGTTGTAGCCGAGGGTGAGATAGCTCGGGAATAGGTTGCACATCTTCGTGCCGCCCGAGGTCGTGACGCTCGTCCCGCCGGTGTAGCTCCAGGCGCACCCTTCGCTGAAGTCAAAGTTGTAGAGGTACTGCGTGGAGTTGCAGCCGCCGAAGCCGGTGCACTGGCCCCCCTGGGAGCAGGCGAGTGCGCCGGCGGCGGAGAGCGAGGCGAGTAGCACGGCGAAGACGAAAGAGTGAAACAGACGCTTGGTCATCGATCCTCCTGGCAATGGAGTGAGTGAACGTTGTCGAGCCATGACTCGCTCGTTTGGGAAAATCGCACCTTCCGGAGGGTGCTCTACTCTCCAATGCGAGGATGGCCGAAAGAAACCGTCAGAGGCCGCCGTCGATCGAGCGGCTCTTCCAGGAGGCCGGCCAACGTCCGCGCCGGCGGCTCATTCAGGCTCTCAAGATGAAGGGAAACCCTTCTTACGCAGCACGCGGCCGAGCAGGTCCTCGACGTTGGCGGCTGGCAGGCCGAGGCTACGGACCAGTTGCTCCAGGTTGGACGCGGAGGTACTGGTGTGGGACGCGTTCTCCAGCGCGGCCACGAGGTTCCGTTCCAGGAAGTCGAGACGGGGCTCTTCCCCGGTGGCTCTCCTCCGGGGAGAAGGAGAGGGAGGCGGACCGTCCGGCCCTTCGCTCTCGTTGAGCCTCCCGGCCTGCCTCCCCTTTCAGATGGACCGCGCCCCTTCATGGGGCTATCCCGTTTCTTCACCAGGAGATGCGATTTCCCAGAAACATGTCGTCAAGCAAGATGAGCCGGACGTCCGCGACCCCGAAGAGGGCTCGCCCACGGAGTTCGCAAATCGCAAGGAGCACGCGCGCAAGAGCGGCATGTTTCATAAAGCCTCTACGCTCACGCCAGTTCCTCCAGGCAGCCCGTCCGCGCTCAGGGCGAGCAACTGAACGCCGAGGTGTCCTGGATCGGCGCGAAGGCAGTGCCGGGCGGGTTGCGGTAGGTCCGCATCGCCCCGGTCTGCGTATCGGTCACCAGGATGGTCACCTGGACGTTGGTGAGCCCGCCGGCGAAGAACCAGTAGTGACCTCCCAGGTCGCACCCATCGAGCACCTTGAGGGCCACTTCGATATTCGAGGGGGCAAAGAACCAGAGCAGTCCGCTGTCGCCCGCCGGCACCGCCTGAGCCTGGCCCGCGTTGCCGTTGCCGGCATCGAAAGTGGCCGTGACCTTGAACCGGCCGCTCGCGAAGCAGAGCGTGCGGGCGTCGGGGATGCAACCGCCGGGCGGGCGCGGTTCCAGGATCACGTCGTCAAAGCTGGCCTGGAAGCGGCCCCCGGCGTTCGGGGCCAGGTAGGCCGACACCAGGACGGAGGGCCCGAAGGGGACGATCGTCGCGGTCGTCTCGGTCCACCGGTCGAACGCGGTGACAGGGGGCGTCTGGACGAAGGCCGAGGGCGGAGGAGGCCCCGAGCACCCCGGGGCCGGATAGGGGACCGCGATGAAGAAGGCGCTGCCGGAGGTGGCCTGGCCTGACGGGAGGAGGATCTTGCCGCCGAAGACGTAGGGCGCGCCGGGCGTGACCTCGACGCACTGCGAGACGGTCGGAACGAGCCCGGTGACCACCGGCCCCTGCCAGACGGCCCTGGCCGAGCCGGACGTGGGCGAGCCGTCCGCATCCCGCGTGCCGTCCCAGGAGACGGTGACACCCTCGATCGTCTGCCAGCCGTTGAGGCTGGTGTCGAAGTTGGGATTCACGAGCAGGTTCTGAGCCGACGCCGAGGCGGTCAGGCCCGCGAGCAGGGAGGTGAGCGCAACGAACAGGGCGAAGCGGGTAGTCACCGGTTCTCCTTTCTCCAGCAAGTCTCCAGCAAAACGCGGCTATGCTACTCCGGCATATTGAAAAGCGCAAGGCCCACGGCGGCCCACCTCGCCCGCTCGCAGAAGTGTTCAGGATTCTTGAATCACCGGACGGGAGCGCAGAGCATCCCGGGCACACGCCAGCTCGTAGGCCCTTTGCGGCGGCACCGGCACGACGGCACCCAATCCCGAAGGGCTGGCTTCGACCTCGATCGCGAACTCGCGGGTGGCCTCCAGCAGCACGATCCACGTCCTGCCACCGCGGACCTGGCGATCCACTTGGACGTAGTTGCCGAACGGACCGTCGCGCAGGGCGAGGAGCGCGTCCGTGCCTTCGACGTCTCCGCGTCCGCGCCAGCGCTCGAAGAGCCGGAGCGCCTCCGGGGGAACGGAGTAATCCTCGGGCCGGAACGGGGGACGCACCCAGACCGGCCCTGCTGGCGTGTCACGGCGGACGAGCGCCATCAGCCGCCCGCGGCCGTCACCCGCGCCGCCGCCTGCTGAATGAGCCCGCCATAGTAGGCGCGGTCCGCGGCGGACAGCCGGGGAGAGAGGAACCAGCCGTTGGTGACGGTGCCGTTCGGGAGGGTGACCTTGACGTAGCGCGCGATCAGCGTCTCCCTGCCGTCGAGGGAACGGCGGAGGAGCACGTCTCCCCGGGCCAGCGGCGTGGGCACGGTCATCACGTCTTCCTCGTTGACGTGGAGCGGATAGATCGCGTCCTCGGCATCCGTGGTTTCGAGGGTCAGAAGGCCGATGTCGTCGGACATTCCGAGGCCGGTGTAGGGGTTGGCCTGACCCTGGCGGTTCATCTCGAACGAGCGGTTGTCCAGGGTGGAATCGTGAGCGTGGACATAGTCGTTGAGGTCCCGGGCCAGCGGGATCTTCGCATCGGTCGCTCCCTGCGCTGACATAGCGTGGCGGATGGAGTGCAGTCCGTGCAGGCGGACCTCCTGAGAGACCTGGCGGCGGAAAGGGAGAGAGTTGGCGTCGGTGAACTGCCCGGTGGCGGTCGTCTCGAAGTCGAGCCCGAGGGCGCCGATCGTCTCGCCCGCGTCGAGTCCCTGGGTATTGCGCTCCAGCCCTACGAAACCGCGGACCGTGTTGGTGGTCACCACGACCGGGGCGCTCGGCGAGCCGACCACCGTGCGGCCATAGAGGAAACCGCCGACATCCGAATTCGGGATGAACTTGCGGATGACGGCGCCCGCGTGCATGTCGTCGTCCAGAACCGCGTGCATCTTGGCCAGCGCGGCGGTCTGGCCGGCGGTCAGCGGCGGGCGTAACGAGCCATCCGGATTGAGCTCGCCGCTTTCGAACGCCGGATCGGTGACGGTCGTCTGCGCATCGTGGCCGATGGAATTGTAGAGAGCGGCGAGCTCGGCCGACGTCAGGAAGCAGGGGAGAAGCTTCGCAGGGACGGTGAACTGCCGCTGCGCGGCGGTGGGCAGCGGCTTGCCGCTGACCGGGCACAGATTCGGGTTCCCCGCGTAGGCCGCGGGGATGGAGAGCAGGACAAAAAGGGAGAGGATGAACGTCCGGACGAGCGCAGCAGTTTTCATAACTCGATAATATAGCGATGGCACTTGCCGGTGGCAAGAGGGACGCTGGAGATGACCTTGGCACCTTGTGCCGCTGGGCCTCCCAATACGGTTTGTTCAGAAACGCCGATCAGAGCCGCACCCTCCAGTGGCTAGGGACAGTGCCGGATGAGTCCGGCTTGAAGCCCCGTTATGGGGCGCTGCCCCTAGCCAACCGGTTCATCGCCGGGCTGGCGGCCTTGGCTATTAGACGTCACAAGTCCTGGCGGTATAGACCACGTAGGGGGTCTGCGTACCCGTCATGGTAATGACGCAAGGGCAGGCGACGGTCTTCTGGCCGACCTGAACCGTATGGCTTGGAGAAGAATAGTACCGGTAGATGCCGATAGGGAGGCAGGCATGGGCGGCGGTCGGGCTCATGGAGGCCAGGGCCAGAACCGTGAGAACGATCGCCAGAGCGGCCATCAGCATACGTTTCGACTTCATGACACTCTCCTTTCGCGAGTGGGGGCAGTCAGGTCCCCCCACTTGGGTTGGTGCGTGGAAGCCGCGAAAGAGGGCCGGGCCTGAACGGAGTGCCCTCTGGAATGCTCACCCGCTCGCCTGGGGGAGAAGCGTGCCCAGACCAAGGCGATCTGGGGCTTCAGATTCCGCGGCGCCGAACCCGAGTTTCTCGTTCTCCACAGAGAAGCCTCCATCAGAGTCACCCGGCCTCATTCGTTGTCTACATAGATCACGAGTGAAAATAGTTGTAAGATGCGAGCGAGTTTTTCCGTCTTTAGAGGGTATGGCCAGAAAACTTCGCTTCATCCCCGACCCTCACACCCTCGTCTCCATCACCGGCCGGACCGTCCAGGGACGCTTCCTGTTCAAGCCCGGCCCTGTCTTCAACGACCACTTCCTCGGCATCCTCGGCCGCGCCCAGCGGCGCCACAACCTCACCCTTGTCGCGTTTTCGGTGCTTTCCAATCATTTTCACATTCTGGCTGTCCCCGAAAGCGCGCGCCAACTCGCGGCCTTCATGCGCGACTTCAAATCCAAACTGGCGCGCGAGGTCAACCGCCTCGTTGGCTGGAGCGGACCGGTCTTCGAGCGCCGCTACGAGATGACCGTGGTGACCGACGAAGAACGGGCCCAGATCGAGCGACTCTCGTATGTGCTCGCACAGTCCGTCAAGGAGGGCCTTGTCGAACGGGTCAGCCAGTGGCCCGGCGTGCATTCCGCGGGAGCCTTGATCGACGGCACGCCGCTCGTGGGGCACTGGTTCGACCGCACCCGGGAGTACGCGGCCCGCAATCAGAGGGAAGAGATCACCCGACTCCAGTTCGCCACGGAAGAAGCCGTGATCCTTTCCCCGCTCCCCTGCTGGGCGCATCTGCCACTCGCGACCTATCGCGCGCGCATCGCCGGCTTGGTGGAAGACATCGAGGCCGAGGCCGCCCTCGCCAGGAGCCTCCAAGGCGAGCCCGTACTGGGGGTGGAGGCGATTCTGGCGAAGGACCCGCAACATCGGCCCGCCTCGATCGCCAGCTCGCCGGCGCCGCGCGTCCACGCGGCCACCAAGGCAGCACGCAAAGCTTTCTATGACGCCTACGCCTGGTTCGTGGCCGCCTTCCGTCAAGCCGCCGAGAAACTGCGGCAAGGAGACCGCAACGCGTCCTTCCCCAGCGGCAGCTTCCCGCCTGCCCTGCCGTTCGTAGCGGGGTAATCCGCTCGCTTCGCTCTTTGCCAGCCGCACCGCCCGCCGGAGGGCCAGCTTTTCGAGTTGCCAACTCGTAAGGGGGGAAGGTGTGTCCAGGCAGACCGTTGCGACTCCTCGAACAGACATTCGGACCTGCATCTCATAGCTCAGTATCTATGAGATGAGGCAAACTCTGGCGGCCGAGGCGCTGACCTTTAAGGATACCCTGGCACCTGTCCAAGGATACCCTGGCACCTGTCCTGCAGCGGCCGAGGCGCTGACCTTTAAGGATACCCTGGCACCTGTCCTGCCGTGTAGGCTCCTGGTTAGGCTCTGGGCTGGACACACCGATTCCACCTAAGACTCCTCAGATCCGACGCTCAGTACAACCCGTCCAGTCACCTTTCCCTCCTCAACCGCCTCGTGAGCCTCGGCGATTAACTCTAATGGAAAACGAGCTCCAATCTCGAAGCCTTGCCAGCCACTCTCTAAAGTGTCGTTCAGTGCGCGTGCCGCAGCTAACTTGGCCTCGGCTGGAAAGTCATCGCTCCCGAGGAAGAACAGGCGAATATTCTTGAACAGGAGCAGCCAGAACGGTATGGCCGGCGTCGGGTCCCCGGTAGCGTACGCCGCGATCGAGCCGTCCAGCCGCAGTAAGGGTTCGTCGACCCAGATATTCCGATCGAACGCCACCTCGACGATGTGATCGACGCCTTGGGGCGCATGAGCGTGGACGAGCTCGATAATTCCTTCGGTGCTGTGGCCGCTCGTATCGATGACACGGTGGGCCCCTGCCCGTTGTGCCACCGACTTATCACGCTCGGAGCGCACCGTAGCGATCACGGAGGCCCCTGCCCGGGTGGCGAGGGCGACCGCGCACTGTCCGACCGCGCCGCCCCCCCCTTGCACGAGGACCGCACGCCCCTCTACAGGTCCGGCTACATGCACTGCGCGATGAGCGGTGATGCCGGGGATCCCTAGGCATGCACCCTGCTCGAACGAGATGCTATCCAGGAGGTGGACCGCCTGTACGGCGGGGACGACGACGTATTCAGCGGCTGTACCAAACGGATGGTAGGACTGAGCGCCGAAGCACCATACACGCTCACCCAGGCGTGACGTAGAAACGCCCTCGCCGACCTCATCGACCACGCCGGCCCCGTCGCTATGGGGGATTACACGAGGGAACGGCATCCCGACGCCGAACGCATCCTGGCGCTTCTTCACGTCGCCGGGATTGATACCGGATGCCGCAACGCGGATGCGGACCTCCCCCGAGCCAGCCTTGGGGGCAGCCATCTCGCCTACAACCAGGACGCTCGCTGGGGCGCCCTGTCGCTCGTACCAAGCAGCTTTCATAGAATGTCAAATAGTGGAATGAAGACACCTAACGCCGCAGAAGGTGAGCGAGCGGGAACCGCGCAGTTTGCGGTTTCCGTCCGCTCGACCGAAAGGGTTGGCCGCCCCGCTCCCTTACACACCGGAAACTTTCTCGATACTCGTGCAGACCGTGGCCTCCCCCACCACCGCAAGCCTCCGGGCCGCGCGGCCTCCGGGATTCCGCAGGAGGTCCGACAAGATGTTGGTGTCCAGGAGGTAGCGGAAATCGACCATCTCAGAGGTTCACGTCCTCGATCGGCTCGAGGTCATCGACGTTTGGAAATTCCTCCTCCAGAGGAGCCCAGGTGGACAAGAGCTCCAGGAGACCGGGGCGGGGAATCGGCTCGACGATCAGCCGATTCCCCTCTTTGCGGAGCAGAGCCTCGCTGCCGGGGAGCTCGAGGTCTCGCGGTATGCCCACTGCCTGGTTGCGCCCGTTTCGGAACAGGCGCACGATTCGCTCGGTCTGCACGTTGTCCTCCCGGCCGCTGGGGCGGCCTGTATCAGAGCATAGGCTAGCACGGCCTCTCGTCCATATCCCCGGACAACGCCTCGTATCCACAGATACGGCCCATATCCAGAGACAACGAGCCATATCCCGGGACAACGGCCCATATCTCCAGACAACGCGCCGTATCCCGGGACAACGGGCCGTATCCACAGATATGGCCCATGTCTGCGGACAACGGCTTGTATCCCGAGACAACGCCCCGTATCTGCAGATATGCCCCGTATCCCGGGACAACGGCCTGTATCTCGGGACGACGGCTCGTATCCGGCGGCGACGGGCTGTCATCTCCAGATACGCCTCGTATCCGGAGACGATGGCGGCAATGGGCTGGCGCTCTGGTCGGGTGGACAAAAAAGAGGGGGACGTGCCGGAGCACGTCCCCCGAAGTGAAAACCCGGGCAACTACTTGGTGGCGGTACCGGCGGGAACCGGCGGGGGCGGGGTGGTGGACGGCGGCGGCGTCCCGGGCGTCTTCGCCTTGCGGGTGCGGCCGCGGAACGGCTGCACCCCGAACTCGGCGACCTTCTCGGCCCGGATGCCGTAGTGCTGCTTGATCGCCGAGCGCAACAGTGTCGCCAGCCTGTTCCCCTCGGTAATCACCGCCCGGAGCTGCTTCGACATCTCCTGCTTATTGGCGATGAGGCCGGCCTGCTGCTTGCCGATGTCCACCGCCTTGTCGAACTGTGTCGCGAGCTGCGCCCGCAACGGCTCCAGATGGGCCAGGTCGGCGCTGTTCGCCGCCATCGTGGCGAGCAGCCCACCCCAGTCACCCTTCTTTCCTGCGTCCGTCGTCTCCTTCGACATTGTCCTACTCCTTTCTGAGCCTTTCGGGCTCAAACATCCGGCACCGATAGTGGGCCGGAATTCCAATCTCCCCCAAAGGCCCCCGCGCCGCCCGCTGGTGTCGGTCCGGGATGGGAACGGCGGCGTTGGGGGTGCTGCACTGACGATGTGCATACGTTGCCTGAGTCTTGGCGTCTTGTCAAGAGGTCAGATTGAGAATCTTGACAGCGGGTCGCAGCAGTGAGACGATACGTGCATACGGAGGAGGGCTTGAGATGCCGGCAGGACGCGAGGGTCAGGCGCGACGCAAGGAGGCCATCCGGGAGATCCTGATGGGGACGGAGAAGGTGGAGGAGCAGAAGGATCTCGTGGAGAAGCTGCGGGAGATGGGGATCCAGGCGACGCAGTCGAGCGTCAGCCGCGATCTGCGGGACCTCGGAGCGGTACGGTCCAAGGGGTATTACATGATCCCCTCGTGGTCGGACGAGGAGGAATCGCCGTTCCGCAGGGTCACCGACTTCATCCGGTCGGTCAAACCGGCCGGGCCCTATCAGATTCTGCTCGTCACCGACCCGGGCGCGGCGGGTGTCGTGGCGCAGGCGATCGACGCGGCGGAATGGGAGGACATCGTGGGCACGCTCGCCGGCGACAACTCGGTGCTCATCCTCACGGAGAACTCCTTTTTTCAGAAGCTGTTGTACGACCGGCTGAAGTATTACCTGCAGGAGGAGCGGGAGGAGGAGTGAGCCCTGGGAAGACAGGGACGGCAGAGACATCAGGGACGACAGAGACGAGAAAGCTTCGTGCTCGGCGATGTCCTCTGGTGTCCCTGGAGTCCTTGCAGTCCCTGGTGTCCCTTGTTTTCCTGGCGCTGGCCCCACTACCCCATGAAGCCCAGGTCCGGGGTGCCGAACCTGCCGAGGTTGGGCAGCACGAGCGGCAGGTCGCTGGTGGCCACTCCGAACCAGCGGGCGAGGGTCGCCGAGTATTCGTCCACGGAGGTGGTGGGGATCCAGCGGCCGTCGCCGGCGTCGTTCGGGCCGTTGACGGCGAGGGTGGGGAGCTGGCCGTAGAGCTGGCCGCCACGCACGGCGCCGCCGAGGACGAAGTGGTGGCTGCCCCAGCCGTGGTCGGAGCCCGTGCCGTTGGGGACGTAGGTGCGGCCGAAGTCGGAGGCGGTGAAGGCGGTCACCGTGTCGGCGATGCGCAGCTCGGTCATCGCGGCGTCGAAGGCGGTGAGGGCGCCGTCGAGCTCGGCGAGCAAGTCGGCCTGGGTACCGTCCAGCGAGGTCGTCCCGACCTGGCCGCCGTGCGTGTCGTAGCCCTGGGCGGCGCAGAAGAAGACCTGCCGGCGCAGCCCCAGCGCTTCGCGCACCGAGACGAGCTTCGCGATCATCTGGAGCTGCTGCCCGAGGTCGGTCGTGGGGAACTGGGTGGTGATCGCCGGCGCTCCGGCCAGGGCGCCCGAGAGCAGCTCCTGGTTGGCGAGGGCGCGGTTGAAGATGCCGCTATAGCCGCGCTCGAAGAGATTGCTGTAACTCCGTCCGAGCAGGCTGCGGACGGCGTTCGAGGCGGCGTCGGGGCCCTGGCTCGCGGGGACGTAGGTGGTCAGGCCCACCGGCCCCTGGGACGACACCTGGTACTGGGTGACGACGTTGCCGACCTGGAAGGTGTTGGTGCCCGCCACCGAGATGGACATCGAGATGCGGGCGTTCTCGTTGAGCGAGTGGAGCAGGTCCGCCGTGCGTCCGCCCCAGCCGGTGCGCGCCGGCTGGTCGGGCACCGAGGTCTGCCAGTGCACGGTCTGGTCGCTGTGGGAGAAGAGCTGGGGCGGCACCGCCACGCTGTGATTCAGGTACTCGTCCCGGGTGAGCGGCGCCAGCAGCGGCCCGACGTTGGCGACCACCGCGGCCTTGCCGGTGTTGAACAGGCCCTGGACCCCCTTGAGGCTGGGGTGGAGGCCCCACTGCCGCGAGTCGCCCGGCGGCGGCACCAGCGGATGCAGCGGCAGCAGCGCGCTCTGCGGCAGCGCCAGGGCGTCGCGCGTCGCGGCGTACTTCGCGTAGTCGGCGGCGAGGGTCGGCACGATGACGTTGTTGGCGTCGTTGCCGCCGTAGAGGAAAATGCAGACGAGGGACTTGCTGTCGACCAGCGGCGCCGCGGCGGCGATGCGCTGCAGGTCGAAGATGGTATTGCCCAGGGCGGTCATGCCCACCGCGGCGCAGGCGGTCTGGCGGAGGAACTGGCGGCGCGTCGTACCATGAATTTCGGTCATCTTGATCTCCTTGATCTCCTTCATGGGCCACCTCCTACTTCTGCACCACGGATTCGGGAGTCAGGCTGGCGAGCCACAGCAGCGTCAGCACGCGCTGGTCGGCCTGACGGGGAAAGTCGGGATCGGCGAGGGCGGTGCGCAGGGTGGCGCGCGTCGGGTCGGACATGGCGCCGGCGAAGAGCAGCAGGTTGACGCGGTCGAGGAGGGCCTCGTCGGTGGCCACCTGCGGCGGCTGGAAGGGCTTCAGGTCGAGCATCAGCGGTCCGGTCGTGCCGCCGCTGCCGAACAGGGCGCGATAGACGTTGGCGGCGCCGACGACGGTGGTCTCGGTGGCGATCTGGAACTCCGGCGAGACGAGGCCGGCCTGCGCGATCTCCCCCGGCAACGCGTAGCCGGGCTCGAAGAAGTTGAACACCGTGGGCGCGCGGAGGGGAATCTGCCCCATGCCGAGCCCCTGCCGGTCGATGTTGAGGTTCCACCGCCCGCTGCGCGGATGGGCGTCGAGGGTGCGCAGCGTCCCCAGGAAGCGCACCACCGGCTCGCGCAGGTGCCCGTCGTCCGGCCGGGTGGCGACCTGCGGCGCCCGCGCCTCGTAGTCGAGGAGGACGGCGCGCAGCACCGCCTTCAGGTCCCCACGCACGCGCGACCCGTTGTCGGCGAACGCCTGGCCGCAGCGGTAGACGTACGCCGGGCTGGGGTTGCTGGTCACCAGCCGCTGGATCAGGAAGTGGCAGAAGAAGGGGCCGACGTTGGGGTGATGGAAGATCATGTCGAGCCCCTGCTCGAGGTCGGCCTGCGCGGTCTGGCCCGCCGGCAGGACGGCGCCGTCGAGCAGCCGCTTGGCGTCGAGGTCGTGATACGTCGCCCAGGCCTGCATCGGGATGCGGTAGTTGCGGACCGGGCGGAAGAAGACTCTGGGGTCGCGCTGGTTCTGGCCGCCGAACGTCCAGCCGCTGAAGGCCCGCGCGAACGCCTTCACCTCGTCCTGGTCGTAGGTCGGGATCGGCTGGTTGCCGTTGTCCAGGTGGAGGGTGCCGTCGGGATGGAGCTCGTAGAGGCCGATGGAGAAGAGCTGCTGGATCTCGCGGGCGTAGTTCTCGTTGGGGAGGACGCCCAGCGAGGGGATCGACTTGCTGCTCCCCGCCATGTCGAGGTACTTCCCCATGGTGGGGCTGAGCGTGATTGCTCCCAGCAGGTCGCGGAAGTTGCCGAAGGCGCGCTGCCCCAGCAGGTCGAGATAGGCCGCCAGGCTCGCTGGGTCTTTGCGTAGGTCGGCGTCGCGGTCGGAGACGACGAAGAATTCGGCGAGCGCGAAGACCATGCGCTGGCGGAGCTGGTCGGGTCCCTGGACGGCCTGGCTGAAGTAGGACTCCCGCACCAGTTCGGTCACGGGGTCCACGCCCGGCGCCTGGTGGGAGACCAGCTCGTCGTAGGTCGCGAGGTGAGAGGCCGCGGGCATCGCGAGCTGCTCGTTCAGCCAGCTCGCGAAGCCCTTCTGCTGGAGGGCCTCGACCTCGCCCGGCCGCGGCCCGTAGGTCGCCTGGAGGAGGAAGCGGGCGGCGTCCGCCTGGGTCGGGGGACCCGGTGGGAGGGTCGGCGGCGGGGGCGGGGGCGTGAAGCTCTGGCTGCCGTTCGTCTGGCGGAAGAAGCCCTTGATCTCCCCGGCCGGGAAGGCCGCCGTGTGGAGGTTGAGGTAGCACTGCCCGCCGTGCAGCGCGGCGAGGATCGCCGCCGTGTCGAAGGCTCCCGCCGGCTGGATCCGCCAGACCCGTGAGCCGTCGGCCTGGGGCGGCGTGGTGTCGATGTCGAAGAGGATGGTGCCGTCCGGGCCGTGGACGTGCTCGCTGGTGATCGGACCGGTGAGGCCGGAGAAGGAGAAGCGCAGGATCGCGGCGGTCTGGTCCTTCGTCAGGGTCAGGGTCGAGGAGCCGGCGCCGCTGCTCGGGGCGCCGGCCTGCGGGGTGAGCGAGGCGAGGAAGAGCGTGCCGCCGGCTTCGGAGGGCGGCGGCGGCGGCCCCGCGTTGACGGTGTAGACGCCGGCGGTGACGGCGCTCGCCGGGAGACCTTTCTTGTAGACGAATGCCTTGAGGGTCGTCGGCTTGGCGGCGGCGGCGAGTTGGATCGGGCCCTTGTAGACGGGGCTCTTCTTGCGCGACGGGCTGGAGCCGTCGGTGGTGTAGTAGATCGTGGCGCCGGTCGTGGCGGAGGTGATCGTGAGGGTGAGCGGCCCCGGGTAGGTCCCCGGCGGGGGGGCGAAGACCGGGGCCGCGGCGACCGCTGCCGCCCTGGCCGGCGCGGCCTCCTGCGCCAGCACAGGGAGGGCCGCCATTGCCGCGATGGCCGCAATGGCCATCCAGAGAAGAACCGACAGCATCGCTCCAACTCGTCGTCTCATCATCGTGCGCCTCCGATCTCGTTGCGCCAGTCCGGGTGCTGCTGGGTAGTGTAACCAGCGGAGGGGGAATTTCCTGCGGGGAAAAATCGAAGAGAAGGAATAAGCCGGAAAGAAGGAGGAAGTGGCCGGCGGGACGCCGGCGGTCCCAGGGGGCCCGGAGGCATAGGCGTTAACCTGTCTTAGGGTAGGGGCGGGTCTGGACGGGCGGGAGGGGGCGCGACCCGCCCTGCAACGGCGAGATCGTCCCCACCAGGGCGGGTCGAGCCCCCAACCTGCCGGCCAGACCCGCCCCTACCCTAAGCATCTACATCAGGGGGTCGTAGAGGGGGAAGCGCTCGCAGAGAGCTCGCACTTTGGCTCGCACGCCTTCGTGGACCGCGGCGTCGTCGGGGGCGCGGAGGACTTCGGCGATGAAGTCTCCCACCTGGTCCATCTCGGGCTCGCGCATGCCGCGGGTGGTCAGGGCCGGGGTGCCGATGCGTACGCCGGAGGCCACCAGCGGCGGATTGGGATCGTAGGGGATGGTGTTCTTGTTCACCGTGATCCCCGCCGCCTCCAGCGACTTCTCGGCCACCTTGCCGGTGCTCCCCGCCTTGGTCACGTCGACCAGGAAGAGGTGGTTGTCCGTCCCTCCGGAGACGATGCGGAGGCCGTGCCCGGCGAGGCGCGCGGCCAGCGCCCGGGCGTTGGCCACGATCTGCTGCTGGTAGGCGCGGAACTCGGGCGTCAGCGCCTCCTTGAGGGCCACCGCCTTGGCGGCGACGATGTGCATCAGCGGTCCGCCCTGGATTCCGGGGAAGACGGCGCGGTCGAGGTCCTTGGCGAACGGCTCCCGGCACATCACCATGCCGGCCCGGGGGCCGCGCAGCGTCTTGTGGGTGGTGGTGGTGACGAAGTCGCAGTGCGGGATGGGCGAGGGGTGGACGCCCGCCGCCACCAGACCGGCGATGTGGGCGATGTCGGCCATCAGCAGGGCGCCCACTTGGTCGGCGATGGCGCGGAAGCGCGCGAAGTCGATCACCCGGCTGTAGGCCGAGGCGCCGCAGATGATCAGCTTCGGCCGCTCTTCCAGGGCCAGGCGCTCGGCCTGGTCATAGTCGATCGTCTCCATCTCCCGGTCCACGCCGTAGGCCACGACGCGGAAGTCGCGGCCGGAGTACGAGAGACGGTGGCCATGGGTGAGGTGGCCGCCGGAGGAGAGGTCCATGCCCATGAGCTTGTCGCCCGGCTTCAGGAAGCCGAAGTAGACCGCCATGTTGGCCGAGGTGCCGCTGTGCGGCTGGACGTTGACGTGCTCGGCGCCGAAGAGCTGCCTGGCGCGCTCGATGGCCAGCCGCTCCACCACGTCCACGAATTCGCAGCCGCCGTAGTAGCGCCGGCCGGGATAGCCCTCGGCGTACTTGTTCGTCATCACGCTGCCGGCCGCTTCCAGCACGGCGCGGCTGACGAAGTTCTCGGAGGCGATCAGCTCCAGGCCGAGGTTCTGGCGCGCGCGCTCGTCGGCGATGGCCTGATGGACCTCGGGGTCCACGGCTTTCAGGGAACGGTAATCGGACATGGGCGCCGGATCAGCTCTCTTTGGGCTCTTCCGGTCCAGGCTCGGCGGGCGCGGGCGCGGGCTCCGGGGCCTTCTTGACGGCCGGAGCCTTCTTGGCGGCCGGGGCCTTCTTGGCGGCGGGCTTCTTGGGGGCCTCGCCGGAGGGGGGTGGAGCGGGGGCGGCGCTGGCGCCGCCGTTCGCAGCGCTCTCGGCCGGAGCGGGCGGCACCTTCTTGGGCACGCGCTTGGAGCCCGTGGGCCGCTCCGCGCGGTGCTGGTCTTCCTGAGTCCGCTGCTTTTTCAGCCGCTTCGACCGGCGATGGCGCCGGCGCTTCAACTGCCGATCTTTCTCTCTCATGTCCTCTCCTTGGACTTGCCCCGGGCTCTCACGACACATCGATTCAGTGCTTTCCGGGCGGTGCCAGCTTGCCGTACCGCCGCCCGGGTGTCAAGGAAGACCCTGTCCTCCCCTGTCACAAGGGGATGTTGCCGTGCTTCTTCGGCGGCACGCTCGCCCGCTTGGCCCCGAGCTGCCGCAGCGCCCGCACGATCTCCGGCCGCGTGCGCCGCGGCTCGATGATGGCGTCGACGAAGCCGCGCTCGGCGGCGATGTAGGGGTTCGAGAACTTGGCGCGGTACTCCGCCACCTTCTCGGCCCGCACCCGGGAGGCGCCGCCGCCGGCCTCGTCGAGCTCCCGCCGGTAGAGGACGTTGACCGCCCCCTCCGGGCCCATCACCGCGATCTCCGCCGTCGGATAGGCGAAGTTGGCGTCGGTGCGCAGGTGCTTGCTCGACATGACGCAGTAGGCGCCGCCATAGGCCTTGCGGGTGATGACGGTGATCTTCGGCACCGTGGCCTCGGCGTAGGCGTAGAGCAGCTTCGCCCCATGCTTGATGATGCCGCCATATTCCTGGTTGGTCCCGGGGAGGAAGCCGGGGACGTCCTCGAAAGTGATCAGCGGGATGTTGAAGGCGTCGCAGAAGCGGACGAACCGCGCCCCCTTGAGCGAGGCGTCGATGTCCAGCACGCCCGCCAGCCAGGCCGGCTGGTTGGCCACGATGCCGACGCTGCGGTTGCCGATACGGGCGAAGCCCACCACGAGGTTGCGCGCGTAGCGGGCGTGCACTTCGAGGAACTTGCCATCGTCCACCACGGCGGCGATGAGCTGCTTGATGTCGTAGGGCTTGTTCGGGTCCTCGGGCACCAGGGTGTTGAGGGCCTCGGACTCGCGGTTCGGATCGTCGTCGCTCGCGCCCGGCGGCGGATCGTCGAGGTTGTTGCTGGGGAGGTAGGAGAGCAGCTCGCGGATGGCGGCGAGGCAGGCGGCGTCGCTCGCCACGGTGAAGTGGCAGACGCCGCTCTTCGCCGCGTGGGTCGAGGCGCCGCCCAGTTCCTCCTTGGTGACCTCCTCGTGGGTGACGGTGCGGATGACCTCCGGCCCGGTGACGAACATGTAGCTCGTCTCCTCGACCATGAAGATGAAGTCGGTGATGGCCGGCGAGTAGACGGCGCCGCCCGCGCACGGCCCCAGGATGGCGCTGATCTGGGGCACCACCCCGGAGGCCAGCGTGTTGCGCAGGAAGATGTCGGCGTAGCCGCCGAGGGAGGCGACCCCCTCCTGGATGCGGGCGCCGCCGGAGTCGTTGAGCCCGATGACCGGCGCGCCGTTCTCCACCGCGAGGTCCATGACCTTGCAGATCTTGGCGGCGTTGGTCTCGGAGAGCGAGCCGCCGAAGACGGTGAAGTCCTGGGCGAAGAGGTAGACCAGCCGGCCGTCCACCGTGCCATAGCCACAGACCACGCCGTCGCCGGGGATGGAGACCTTGTCCATGCCGAAATCGCGGCAGCGGTGGGTGACGAGGGCGTCGATCTCGACGAAGGAGCCGGCGTCGAGGAACAGCTCGACGCGCTCGCGGGCGGTCAGCTTGCCCGCGGCGTGCTGCCTGTCGATGCGCTCCTGCCCGCCGCCCAGCTCCGCCGCGGCCAGCCGGCGCTGCAGCTCTTCGATGCGTTCCGCTCGGCCGTGAGTCATGGCGGGGGATCTTATCGCAAGCGGGCCGCTCACCACCCCTCCCGGCCGCCCCTTCGGGGCGGGCCCTCACTCTCCCAACCCTCTCTCTCCCAGCCTCCCCCCCACCCGCCGGGAGAGAGAGGGCTAAGACAGCACCTCTTCTTGTCTTTCTTTCAGACTAACCACTCCCTCTTCTCCCGGCGGACGGGGGGGAGGCTGGGAGAAGAGGGCCGGGGTGATGAGGGTCTTG
>Ga0136846_1236600_pt1 | contig 28733 bp, 13 predicted proteins | sample HopSoiMetagenom2_FD_96841 | JGI IMG/M metagenome (GOLD analysis project Ga0136846, IMG submission 96841) | Grasslands soil microbial communities from Hopland, California, USA - 2 Assembly 2016 (version 4) | ecosystem: Environmental > Terrestrial > Soil > Grasslands | place: USA: Hopland... | reverse complement strand
TGGATCTGGATTTGAATTTTTGGTTTTTCTAGATCCTGGATTTGGTCATTCTGGATAATTGGCTCTGGTTTTTCAGTGGATATATTCTCTTCGTTTGACAATACAAAGATGGTGTACTGTTGACATTTATCATAACTTATTCGATAACGGGGCTGTTTTCTTCGATTTTTGGGCAAAACGGTCGATAAGCAGTTAAATCACATTCAGACGCTTCAGTACCTCCGCCCGGTTAGCCTTGCTGATGGGTAGCTCTAATCCATTGATAACAACTGTATTATCCCTGATATTCTGGACCTTTTTCATATTCACGATATAGGACCTGTGGATCTTTAGAAAAACGGCAGGATTGATCTTTTCTTCAAGGTTTTTGATGGTATTATGGGAGACATATTTCTTGTCTGCCAGCACAAATTTCACATAATCGCCCATGCTTTCTATGTAGAGAATTTCCTCATTATTTAATCGTACCAGTTTCCCGTCTGTCTTGATATAAATATGATCATCTGTAGATTCCTTTTTCCGGGTATCCTCCTGTAATGCCAGTTTGCCTATAGCCTCCTGGAAACGCTGGTAGGTGAAAGGCTTTTTCAGGAAATCAGTCACATGGTATTCAAAAGCGTTGTAAGCGTACTCCGTTTTGGAAGTGGTGAGGATTACTTTGGGGCTGTAAACAATGCGATCAAGTAGTTTGAACCCATCGTCGCCGGGCATCTCCACATCCAGGAAAATAAGGTCAACCCGATGGTCATTTAGAAAGGTCACCGCATCGTTAACATTGGTAAAATGGCCGAGTACTTCTATGTCGCCGCTTTTTTCACAGCAATTCCTCAAATATTCGGCTGCTACCGGAAGGTCTTCTACAATGACGCAGCTGATGCTCATGGTTAGGTTTTATTAAGAAGGATGAGTTTTTGCAAATCGTCCCCAATGGCCTTTTTACCAGCCTGGATAGTGTTTAATAAATCAGTTATTTTCTCTGTGAGGTCATTTAAGGACCGCCCACTGACACAAAGCAATTCCATTTCCCTGCATTGCTCTTCAATAGAGGTCAGGCCAACGAATCCGAAGGCAGGTTTGATTTTATGGATGACTTTTCGCAACCCATCGGTATCACCCGATGATAAGCAGGATTCAACTTGCTGGAGGTCCCCGTCAAGACCAGTGTCCAGGAAGCTTTGAAAGATTTTCTGGATGAAGGCGTGGTCGTTTTCATAGAGGCTGGATAAAATAGCCGGGTCTATCAGTTCATTATAAATGAAGGGTAACATAGCAGAGCCAACCTGATTTTTTCAATATTACTGGAAATTACCAATAAATATCTAAAAATCAAAGAGTCAATAGGTTATGATTATTTGCATTTTTGACCAGGAAACGGTGAAGGAGGGTTTGGGGTTCTGGCTCTACACAGGCCTTATATAGTCGGCAAAACACTAATGTTAAGGAATCTCTATAACAATTCATTAGAGTCATTTAAGGCCAACTTTCACAACTTCTTAGTAAACGCGGCACGTTTTTTTGCGTTAATAGGGTGAACAATTATCATCACAAAATAAACGGAGATCATGTTATGAAGAAGTATTGGAGAGTATGGAGCGGAAGTTTAGCGATCGTCTTCTTGCTTGCAAGTTGTGCTCCTACAGCTCATGTTGAAAAAGACGATAACACAGATTTTACCCACTATAAAACCTTTGCCTGGGTTGAAAAAGATAAGCACGCAAAAAATGACCTGGCTGAACAGAAGATTCGTCAGGCGGTGAGTAATGAACTGGAGAAGAGTGCAGGATGGAGAGAAGATAAAAGGAATCCTGATGTCTTGCTGAGTTATGATGTGCTGGTAGAAAGATCCACCAGGAACACATCAGATCCTGTTTACTCAAGGCCTTTTACACGAACATTCTATAACCCTTACAGCCGGAGATTCTTTAACGTCTATTATCCATCCCAATTCATGGGATATGATAATTACCAGGTGCCAACAAGGGAAGGAACAGTGACCATTACCATGACGGATGCCAATACCGAAAAAACAGTATGGCAGGGATGGTCAACCGATGAGGTAGACAGTCGTCATATGAGTACAAAAGAAATTCAAAGTAGTGTAAAAGCTATATTCAGAAAGTTTGATGTGGCTAAGAACTAATTATTCATAAGGACGGTTACGCCCCGGGTCAGCTACTGATCCGGGGCTTTTTTATTCCTCTAATGATCCATTTCACGGAATCTGCCCATCTCACCCGCAAATTTGGGCTATTCGTGTAGTTTTTATTCAGGTGGTTTAGTTGGGCAATATCTTGCTGCTGTTCTTTAGAATGATTATTAGTATAATCACTGTTAGAATTTTTCTCATGTGAACGGTGGGGAGATTGTGTCTACATTCTCCCTTTCTTATTTAAAACATGTATTGAAGTATGGTTTAGAGAAAACGTATACACTTAAGCGTTTTCGTATAACAGCGCGGGGGTAGTTTCCACTATCCCCTTTTGTAACCTTAGGGTTACCGAATCTAAGGCTAATACCTGAATGGTCTTAAAAATTAGGATCACCCGTTAGTCCTAATGCAACTTTCTGCTGTCTTATTCACAGAGAGAAATTCTAACAGGCGATACATTTCGCCAACCGGCTATTATTGCCCTGGGAGGGTTGTCTCTCCGACCAATTTTCAAACAACCATTGTCTTATCCTTTAAAAGCGGGTGTTATGCAGGCATACTTCTTTATTCGCGTTGATAAAAAATACATTCGGATAAATTATAAGGATCTGCTGTATGTTGAATCTGTCGGCAACTATGTAAAGCTTTTTACTGAGAATGGTATATTTCTCACTCCCCTTACAATCAAAGAGCTGGAAAAAATGCTGCCGTTTGAGCTGTTTTGTCGTGTGAACCGTGGAACTATCATTGCAATAGATCGCATCGTTTGTTTTGATCGTGAAAGTGTAACGCTGAAGAATGCAAGGTTTTCTTTCAGCGACAAGTACCGAAAAGCGCTGGAAGGAAAGATCAGGATCATTACCCATACAGAGCCTGTTCCTTCCCGCATACTTCATATTGGGCCGGAAGGTTTACGTGAGAACATGGAATAGCTAATAAGCAAAAACAATTATACTTTCTTACAAATAAACACCCACGCATATATTCTTTTTCCTCAGTTTATTAAATGTTCAGCTATTTTATTTGCCAAATTTCATAGGAAATTAAAAATTTCGCTTCCCAATTCACTACTTGCACAAGTTTTACTTCCATTAACACACTTATGGCTTTCTCAATACACGAATAGTTAATTTTTTAACACGGTTATAAAGTTTCAGGAAACTTTCGGGTTAACAAAATATAGATTTGATCTATAACTAGTGAGGAAATGAATTAAAGATAATCCAGGCAGTATCACCGGACTTATCTTATAACCGACACAATAACCTTCCATGAAATTTCACCAAAGCAACCTGCTACTCCGCGGGTATATGCGTCAAAGCTACCCTTTGGCACAACCCATTGATTCACTCTTGTTTCGTTGTTTACTTTCCCTTTCTTACAATTCCCCAGCAAGTTATCAGGTTAACCCAGACCTGAATGGAGTTTTGCCGACTACCAGTTCAGGGTCTCCAGGATCCTGATCATCTATACGTACATCCCACCTCCACCACCGTACAGTTTGCTTTACTTAAGACTGTAAGAGCATAATCCAGAATTTGACAACCTCTTGTCTATGAGGATCAAAATTGCTTTTCTATTCATTCTATTATTCAGCGTTATGTGCGTTGGCCTGCCATCTTATGCCCAGGATTCGTCTAAATCATCAGCGGCCCTTATACCGGGACTGCATGAGAAGAATGATTCTGTTCGGTTTAATGAACAGGAACCGGGATTTCAATCCATACTGGAAAGTATGAAGGGAATGAAAAAACAACTGCTCCATTTTGATTCCCTTTCATTACGCCTGCCAAAGTCATCTTTTAATAATTCAATTAAAGATCAGTTACCTGTTTTCCGGAAACTGAATAATCAATCCCGGTTCTTCGCTGCCGGAAATGGATATATCAGTTACAGCTTTTACTATCGATCCAATATTGATACTCCTTATGCAGAAAAAAATATCGGACAACACCAGGTGTTGGCTTCCACGGGGGTAACAGTGGCTAATTATATTCCGCTTCGTGTAACCGCCTATTTGCGCAGAAGTAACTCTGTCGTATTCAGGGATATCACAGATGTACAGGTACAGTATGATGCGGCTGCATTCCATAATCAGTTTGCGGATAATCTGCGTAATCAGTTATTGGAACGCGCAGGCGGTATTAAAGATTCCCTGTCCGGCAAATTATATGATCTCAAAAAAGTTCAGTTGGATGGTTTATTGAAATGGCTTGACGATAAGGAGATCCAGCAAAAACGTATTGAGGCGAACGAGATACTAAAAGTCGAAGAAATTGCTTATGATAAATCGAAGCCTGAATCAATAAATCGTTCTCGCACTGATTCTCTACGAAAACTGGCAAAAGCTTTTCTGGATGCTTATGATGAGATCGTCCAAAAATATGGTACCATAAAGCAACAGGCGGATTCACTCAAAATGATCTATGATAATTCAATCCGCAAAATGAAAGCAATTCAGCAGCGGATCAGTGATCACCAATTCCTTTCTCCTGAATCATACAGGGAGTTAATGAACCAGGCGGCTGACTCTGGTATGAGCAGGATTAACATGCCAAAGCGTTTTACCTGGTTAATGGGACTCCGCAATTTTGGATTTGGGCGGACCAATGTGGATGCAACAGAACTAACTGCACGAAACATAAGTCTAAGCGGCGTAAACTTTGAATACAATTCATGGTATTACCTGGCAGTTGCCGCAGGTATTATCGATTATCGGTACCGTGATTTTGTTGTGGGAAATTTCCACAAAGTGCCGCAGCATATGTACCTTATTCGGGCAGGTATTGGCAGACTGGAAAAGAATTATGTGATATTATCCTATTTCCGGGGGCAGAAGCAATTATATAATTACGCCAGTAATTCCTTTCCTGCTTCTGCTATCAAAATTGAAGGCTACAGTGTTGAAGCCAAATGGCAGCTGGAAAAGAACAGTTATATTATTACGGAAGCTGGCCAATCGTTTGCACCCAATCTTCAACTATTGCCTGATGTAGTAAAGAACAGCTGGCGACTTTCTGAGAAAGCGAGTAAAGGTTTGTCAGTTAAACTCTTCTCTTATATCCCCGGTACAGGTTCAAGGTTGGAAGGACAATATAAATTCACCGGGGCAAATTATCAATCCTTCAACAGTTTCCAGACAAACTCTGAAACTGTGAGCTGGAAACTAAAGGCTGAGCAGAATTTTTGGAATCGAAGAATAAGGTTGCAGGCATCATTGGGGAAGAATGAATTTTCCAATCCTTTTATCCGCCAGAATTATAAAAGCAATACTGTATTCAAAAGCATCAGTGCCAGGGTAAATATTCGCAAATGGCCCAGTTTAAGTATTGGCTATATGCCAATGTCGCAACTGACCATGGTAGATGGTTTCCTGAGTGAAAGCCGGTTTCAAACCCTGAATGCCGGAATTGTGCATTTTTATAAGATAGGTCAGGCAGGGGCAACTACCAATATCGTTTATAACCGTTTTTTTAATCACGCAACTGATTCTGGCTTTATCTATTTCAATTCAATTAACCTGTTTGCCGGCCAGTCTTTCCTGTTTAAAAATTTCATGGTTAATCTGAATATTTCCAATAGCCGTAATGCCGGCTATTCTTATACCGTACTTGACGAAAATACCAGCTTCCCGTTATCGGAAGGGATGTCACTGGGCATGGGAGTAAAGATCAATAAGCTAAATAGTGAAGCTTTGAAAGTGGGAGGGCAGGCCAATGCCAGTTTCACCCTGTTCAAAAGAGACGTGGTATCCTTTCAGGTAGAGCAGACTTATTTACCCGGAAATAAAAATCAATTAATCTCCAGCGTAATGGGCAACATCAATTACACCAAAACATTCAGGTGAAGCTCATTGCGCTGGATACAATTATAGCAATATGAAAAAAAGTATTCTTTGCTGTCTTGTTCTGGCTGGTTGTGTTTTTGCGCAGGCGCAGGTGCTGATCAAAACGCAGCTTCCTCCTGTAGGGCTGGTTTTGAAAAGCCAGCTATGGAATTTATCTATTGTCAATACTGGCTCACAATCGCTGACAGTACAGGTAGAAATGCTTGTTACGAATACTTCCAATAACCAGAAAGTGTTTACGGGCACAACAAAAATGCTCACAATGACTCGAGGATTGAATCGTGTTACACCAACATCCGCATCCCCGGTTACCTACAATATACTAAGTCCGGATTATAATATCAATGTTAATCAGGAAGGCTTTTTGCCGGTTGGCATCTACACGGTTTGTTATAATATACTTTATGTGAGAAATGATGCAGCCGAAAGAATTGCTGAAGAATGTGAAACGGTAGAGATAGAGCCTGTACGTCCACCGATGCTGGTGTTCCCATCAGACAATGAGAAGGTGGATCAAACCCGCCCACTTTTTAACTGGCTGCCTCCTGCGCCTGTTTCATTGTTCAATAAACTCTTGTATGATCTGGTGCTGGTAGAGGTTATGCCAACCCAAAGCCTTACGGATGCCGTTCAGAAAAACATTCCAGTTTATAAAGCACAAAACCTGTTCATCGCCAACCTGCAATATCCTCTATCCTTGCCAGAACTGAGTATAAAGAAAACCTATGCGTGGCAGGTAACAGCTAAAAGTGGAAACAGTCCCATTGGTAAAAGTGAGGTGTGGGCTTTCACTTTAAAGCAGAATGATAATTTTTTAAGCACTAAGGAAGATGCCGGTTTTTATTCCAAAATGAAAATGGATCCGGAAGCGAGTTATGGCATGGCGAAAGGGACGCTCAAATATTCGTATGTCAATGAACTGAATGACAAAGAAGTTGCAATCAGGATTTTCGATATCACCAAAGCGGGACAGAAGGAATTGTTACTTGAAGGTTCAACCGTGCCACTTCAGTTCGGGGAGAATTTCAAAGAAATGGATTTTACGGAGCAGGGCGGGCTTGCAGATAAACACCTGTATCTGCTGGAGCTTGTCAATTCCCAAAATGAACATTGGTACCTGCGCTTTGAATACAGGAGAACTAACTGATTTAAAAAAATTTTATAACTAATTACGAATGATACTCAATACCATTAGCCGCCATTCCAAATTTGTAGCCTATTGCTTTCTGTTGCTATTCATCAGCGATTTTGCATGGGCAGGAAGAGTAAGCGTAATAAACAGGGATAAATCCTGGATGATGTATGGGGGAGATGATTACAGTTATTCCGGAGAGTTAATCAGGGATCTAGATAAACCTGAACGGGTAGAGCATTCAAAAGCAGGAGCTGCTGTTGTCAGGAACAGGAAGCCTGTATTTAAAATTGGTATTAAGAATAAGGAGACAAATAAGGATTATATCGGCGGTCCCTCACAGCCGGAGATGGCGGCATTTCAATCGGTAAATGCGAATAATGTTGTAGATCTTTTTTCAGGAGACTTTTCCTATAACATTCCATTAATGGACATAGGCGGATATCCGATCGGTTTGTCATATCGGGGTGGAATTACTATGGACCAGGAAGCCAGCTGGGTAGGCTTGGGGTGGAACGTAAATCCGGGAACAATTACACGTAATCTCCGCGGATTACCTGATGACTTTAATGGCAAATCAGATTCCATCAAGAAAGTCACTACTATCAGGGAAAATAAAACCATAGGAGTTACCGCAGGAGGAGATGTTGAGATAGTGGGTGCACCAATCAGCGTTGGAGCAAGTCTTGGCGTTTTCCATAATAACTATAAGGGATGGGGTATTGAAAATTCGGTTAATGCGTCGATAAACTCCGGAACCGGAGCAAAAGGTCCGCTTTCAGGTGGATTGTCTATAACCAATAACACACAGGAAGGACTAACAATAGCGCCTTCTCTGTCATTGAAGTTCGGGCAATATGATGCTGAGGAAAAAGGAACTTATGGAACTTTCACTACATCATTGCCATATAATTCAAGATCAGGGATTAAATCACTTCAAATGTCTGTGGGGGTAACCCAATTCAAGAACGACCTTAAAAACCAGAGTAATAATAGGTCAGCCAGCCAGACTTTTTCAAGCGGGATCAGTTTTGCATCTCCTACATTTACTCCATCCATTACAATGCCATTCACAAGCACCCAGTTTTCCTTTACAGGAAAAATTGGAGCGGAGATCAATGCATTTCATCCCGATTTTTATATCAGCGGATATGTTTCCAAGCAGGGAATAAAATCACAAGATAGTATGCTGGCGGTGCCTTCCTTCGGATATTTATATTATCAGGAAGGAGCAAAGAACAGGTCTTCTTTGCTCGATTTTAATCGGGAGAAAGAAATACCGTATCGTGAGAAGCCTGCAATGCCTCATATTGCTGTTCCCATGTACACCTATGATGCCTTTTCAATAACAGGAGAGGGGACAGGAGGTATGTTCCGTGCCTATCGGGGCGATATTGGTTTTATTCATGATCATTTCATTCGTACGAAAGATGCCTCTAACAGGATTAGCATTGATTTGGGTACCGGTAACCTGGTGCATGGCGGGATAGATCTGAATATAAACAGGGCTTTTACCCAAAATGGTCCCTGGCTGGGAGATAACACGCTAAAGAATATAATTGATTTCAGAAGCAATAAAGATTCATTTGAGGCGGTCTATTTCCGCAATCCGGGTGAAAAGGCAATTAATTCCAAGGCCTTCTATAATGCAATTGGTGGAGATGATGTGGTCACCGTTGGTTTGTTCCAGGCAGGTAACAGTAGTTCAAGCATACAGGCAACTAATTATCTTTTGCGGTATAGGAATAAACGACTGGTTGGTCAATCCCTGTTAACGCCTCAGAATACGATCAGGTCGCAACGTGATAAGAGAACCCAGGTTATATCTTATCTCAATGCCAAAGAGGCAGATGCCGTGGGGCTCTCCAAATACATAGAGAACTATACAATCAACCAGTTTACTCCGGATAATTGCAGCATCAGTGGTTGGGAAAACCTTGAAGGAACTGGTACCGGTTTACCGGCTGAGTATTATAAACAATTGAATTTTGGTGGTACACCAGATGTGAGGCAGGATGCGATTGTCAATTTTGATTGGGGTAAGGGTGCTCCCTATACCGGCATGCCCTCTGACCGGTTTTCCATACGCCGGACAGGAAGATTGAAGGCTCCAGCAACAGGTACATACAATATCAAGACGGATAGCGATGATGGGATACGTGTGTGGCTTAATGATTCATTGATCATCAATCAGTGGGATGACCATGGACATATGATCAATACCAGTATTGTGAACCTGGTTGAAGGAGAGTTCTATACTATTAAAATGGAGTATTATGAAAACAAGGGAAAGGCGGTTACGAAATTGCTTTGGTCCACACCTGCTAATGCTACAGTAGTACCAATACCACAACAATATTTATATCCTCCTGCCAGAACGGAATTTACCGTAAGCCCCAATCTAATTAAGGAAAAAAGGATTAACAGTTTCAGGAAGGAAACTCATATGTCCGAAATTGATATTCTGAATCCTGATGGCAGAAGGTATATATATGGAATTCCTGTCTATAATTTAAAACAGAGAGAATCCACCTTCTCGGTTCAAAATAGCCGTGGTAATATTCAAACCGGACTGGTTGGGTATAATAATGGAGTCGACAATACTGTTAATAATCACAATGGAAAAGACTGGTATTACAATAGTGAGATAACCCCCGCTTATGCTCACTCGTTTCTTCTTACCGCCGTATTGTCTGAAGACTATGTGGACGTAACAGGCAATGGGATTTCTAACGATGATCTTGGTGATGCTGTGAAATTTAATTATTCGAAAGTTAGCGGTATCGCTAATCCTTATCGTTGGAGAGCGCCGTATGTTCAGGATAGTGTAACCTATAATGAAAGCCTCAAAACAGAAACAAGGGATGATAAGGGTAGTTATGTATATGGTGAAAAAGAATTATGGTATCTGCATTCAATTCAATCAAAAACCATGATTGCCACTTTTACTGTTGAAAATAGATTGGACCAGTTGGCAATTGATGAAGGCGGACATAAATACAACGATAATTCCGCAAAAAGACTCAGGGAAATTAACCTTTATAGTCTTGCTGATTTTATAAAAAAGGGCACGGCTGCAACTCCGATAAAGACAGCCCATTTTGAATATACCTATCAACTTTGCCCTGGTGTTAACAAACCTGCGAATGATAGTGGTAAGCTTACCCTGAAAATGGTATGGTTCAGTTATAACGGCAATGAGAAAGGAAAGCAGAACCCTTATATCTTCAACTACAATAGCAAGAATCCGAGTTATAATCTAAAATCCAGCGACCGCTGGGGTTCCTATAAGGACGCACTTCAGAACCCGGGATCCACAACCGGCAATTTAATAACAAATGCAGAGTATCCTTATTCTATTCAGGATAGCATTGCTGCTTCAAATAACGCCGGCGCCTGGTCACTTGATTCAATTTATCTCCCATCTGGCGGATCACTGAAAATAGTATATGAAAGTGATGATTATTCCTATGTGCAAAACCGAACAGCCATGCAATTATTTAAACTGGTAGGCTTGTCTTCGGTTCCAAATTCAGCTTCTTATACCAACCAGCTCTATACCAGTAGTGGCGACAATCTCTATGCATATATAGCTGTACCTCAAGCCGTATCAAGTAAAGCTGATGTCTATCAGAAGTACTTAAAAGGACAACAAAAATTATTTTTCAAATTGTTTGCAAAGATGCCATCGGATCAATTTGGGAGCGGATCTGAATATGTTTCCTGCTATGCAGATCTGGATGGAAATAACTACGGAATGTTAAGTTCCAACATTATTTGGGTTAAGGTAAGCGGCATCTCATTGAAAGGCGATGAAGCCGGTTCTTATAGCCCATTGGCTAAGGCTGCCATACAATTTCTTCGTCTTAACCTGCCTTCCAAGGCGTACCCCGGTTCTGAAACGGCAGATAATATTGATTTGGCTGATGGTGTAAAAATGATCTTTTCACTGGCGGGTAATATAAAAAACGCTTTTTCTTCATTCGACAGGATCGCACGGGCGGATGAAAATAAATGGTGTTCCATCATCGATACTAGCAGGAGCTATATCCGGCTTAATAACCCGTATTTCAAAAAATATGGCGGTGGGTACCGGGTCAAGAAAGTGATCATGTATGATAAATGGGATAAAATGACTGGAGAGCGCGCTGCCATGTACGGGCGAGAGTATACTTATCTCACCCAGAAAATGATTAATGGTGTTACCCAAACCATTAGCAGCGGCGTAGCCAGTTATGAACCCGGCATCGGATCCGAAGAAAATCCTTTCAGGCAGCCCATCGAATATGTTGAGAAAATAGCGCCATTAGGCCCGGTAACCCTGGGATATTCGGAAGAGCCTTTAGGTGAATCGCTCTTTCCTTCCGCCAGCGTTGGATATAGCAAAGTAAAAGTGAGAACCATAAATTATAAAAACATAAAATCTGCAAACGGTTTTTCGGAAACATCCTTTTATACTTCCTATGATTTTCCAGTATACACAGATCGGACTATGCTGGATAACGATACCAAAAAAAGGTATAAGCCAGCCCTGGCTAATTTTCTTCGCATCAATGCAAAGCATTATGTAACACTTTCACAAGGATTTAAAATTGAACTTAATGATATGAATGGGAAGCCCCGATCAGAAGCTTCCTTTTCAGAAACTGATCCTTTAAACCCGCTGATTTATACCGAGAACGTCTATAAGGTAGCAGATCAAAAAATGGAGTTCAAGCAGCTTGATAATACGGTTAGCGTAATAAGTCCAACTGGTGTTATCGATACGGCGGCCATTATTGGGAAAGATGTAGAACTTATGATGGATATGCGTGAACAGGTTTCTATTACCAACGGAAACAATGTAAATCTTAATGCTGACATGTTCTCAATTCCATTCCTGCCTCCTTTTCTGGTGATACCATCTTTCCTTAATCTGGCACAGAGGGAAGAAACACAGTTTAGATCAACAGCTACCTTAAAAGTGATTCAACGTTATGGGATTGTGGATAGCGTTATTTCTATAGATAAAGGAAGTAAAGTGTCTACAAAGGATCTTCTTTATGATAGTGAAACAGGTGAAGTGGTACTGAGCCGGACGCAAAACGAATTTAATGACCCTATTTATACTTTTAAATATCCATCCCATTGGGCCTATGACGGAATGGGCATGGCATACAAGAACATCGATATAGCATTCAGTCATGTACAGATCAGGGACGGAAAGATAATATCTGGCCTGCCAGCTCCAGATAGCCTGTTTTTAAGTAGTGGTGATGAAATATTGGTAGCTGGCAAGCAGGCTGTTGGTTCCCAGTTACCCAATTGCACAGTTCCTTTTGCCACCTTCCCGGTGGCCACGCGAGCATGGGCCATTGATTCCAGTATAGTAAGAGGCGGAGCTAAATATTTTTATATTATAAACAGGGATGGTACTCCTTACACAGGATTTGATGTGAGTATTAAGATTGTTCGCTCCGGTCGTCGAAATGTTGCAGGTACTGTGGGTAGTATCAGTACGTTGCAAAATCCAATGGTGAAGAATGGTAGCACCCAGCAATATGAACTGGTATTGAATACAAATTCCAAAGTCATCCAGGCAACTGCAGCAGAGTTCAAACAAAACTGGGTCACTGCAAATCCCATTTGCAGCACTAAAGTGAAAACCTGTCCCGCAGGCTACACGCTCAATCCCAAAAATCCTAATTACTGTATCAGAGATTCAATTCAACCGGCAACTATTCTTGATACTATTGACATTTGCCTTGCAAATTATCAGGATGTAAATTATAGCGCTTGTGGAAGTTTTATTTATAACTGGGCACAAACATCCTGCAGTCCTATAACTAATAATAACCTGTGGGTGAACGTTCAGGGCTTTACCCAGGGCGCCTGTGACCCAACCTCCAGCTGTATTCTAACAGGTGGCGGTGGAGGTCAGTCCAGAATGATGATGCCGCAAGAGGAACCTTCAAAGCTTAAGAAGAAAAAAAAGGAACTTATTGCGCCTGTGGAAATAATACCTATTGCTCCTGACAGCACTACGGCCAGCAGACCAATGAAATCAGTTATCGGCCAGCCTTTAAAGCCTCGGGTGAATGCCCCGATCGTAAATAATCAATCTGAAATTCAAACTGAAGCTGCGTTTTTCTATCAGCCTCAGGTATTTCCAACAGGGAACGATAGCTTAATCGGACCATTGAACCGTTCAGGAATCTGGCCTTGTCAGCCTCCTGGCACACAGGCTTATCAGCCACAGGGTGTGTATACCGGCTATACAGATACTCTGTTCATTCCCGAAACGAAAGCCTATTATATAGGAATGGGGGCCGACAACAGGATTAATGTATATATAGATGGAGTGTTGTTCAAACACCTGGATGATTTTGCATCCCTTAGGAATTTTGAACGTTGGCATATATTTCCTGACTCCCTTACTGCCGGTATCCATACCATTCGGATTGATGGTTACAATGAGGTGAGCGGATCAGGTTTCAATCCAGCTCTGTTTGGATTAGAAGTATATAATAATACAGAGCAGGAATTACGTAATGGCCGTTGTTACTATGGCTGTGCCAATCCTCTTAATTTGATCTTCTCTACAAGGGATGCCGTCGGTAAGCAATTCTATGTGTATGGCTGCCCGGCAGGATTTACACCTAATGGCTCAAGCTGTACCAGGCGTGATTCCGTTCCAAGTAATGCCGGACTGGCAAATGTTACTTCCAATAATTATGTAGACGGAAGACTGGGTAGCTGGAGAGAGACCAGGAACTACCTGTATTATGCAATGAGGAAAGAAACCAATCCTTATGTGGCCACCAATGTTCGCACAGATGGTAGTTTCATTGATTATAATTCTTTTTGGACATTCTCAAATAGTAAACTCCAGCCCCAATATGATACTATGCGGTGGGTTTGGAACACTGAAAAGACCCTGTTTAACAGAAAGGGTACAGAAATTGAGAACAGGAACGCACTGGGCATGTATAATGCCGGTATTTATGGTTATGATCTTAATTTTCCGGTTGCAACCATCGTAAACAGTCATTATAATGAGGTGGCTTATGATGGATTTGAGGATTACGATTTCCAGACGTTTAGTTGCGATACGTGCAGTCCGTTACGTCATTTCGATATCGGTGTTAACAAAAACAGGATCGTTTCCACTCAGAGGCATACAGGTAAGTATAGCCTGAAAATTGATGGGAATACATCGATTTCTCTTCAGTACAAGGTCCTGCCTGATTCAGTTGTTCCAAAAACTCAATTACAATTTAACACTACAGCAAATAGTTGTTATGGGGGGCTTGTGGGTCTACAATCAGTTACTTCTGATACCACAGCGAAATTGATAGGGTTCTTTCCCTATCAGGGAAGGAAGATGGTAGTCGGTGCGTGGGTGAAGGAGGAACAGGATTGCAGTTGTGTTAGTTATGAAAATAATACGATCTCCATTTCATTCACCGGATCGGGAGTAACTTATGCATTTAAGCCTACAGGTAATATAGTGGAAGGCTGGCAGCGATATGAAAGCGTTTTCGATATACCATCCACAGCTACAAATATTTCTATCGGTCTCCAATCGAACAGTGCATCCCCGGTCTACTTTGATGATTTACGTATTCATCCGTATAGCGGAAATATGAAATCATATGTATACAATGCAGTAAATCTTCGATTGATGGCCGAGCTCGATGATAATAATTATGCTACTTTCTATGAGTATGATGATGATGGAACGCTGATAAGGATCAAGCGGGAAACACAGAAAGGTATCCGGTCAATTAATGAAACAAGAAGCGCGTTGGTAAAACAATAGTATGTCAAGATCAATTGTAAATAAGATGAAAAAGAATTTAATAAAATTAAGGGTGAATACACTACTTCTAATGATGCTGTTTAACAGTTCTTTTACAGCTGCCCTGTGTCAGGGTATTGAAAAGGATAATGTGGTCAGTGAACTCAGAGCTGCATCTGAAAGGTATCGCAAGGCGCAATACCTGGCCTTTGACATTAGCTATCGTTATTACAATGAGAAGCAGCCGGGAGTATATCTGGATAGCCTAAACGGCAGCTTTAAGCTAAATGGAAATAATTATTGGTATGAGCTTGATAATACAGAAGCAATTGGGAATGCTGATTTCATGGTCATGCTATTCAAGGAAGATAAGATCATGTATCTGACCAGGCCTTCTGCCTTTTCCATGAGCCAGAATCCGGTTTCCATGATCGATAGTTTTTTGACTGGCAGAACAGATATAAAATACAGTATTTCCAGAGAGCATAATTTAAAAAGATTGACCCTGGAATTTGATAGCGGTGCAAAATATAAGTCGATCCAGTATGACATAGATCAATCCTCAGGTTTCATTAGCAGGATGACGTGTGTTGTTAAGGCTTCGGAAATGTATGATGCTTCTGTGAAGTCGCAGGTGGAGGATAGTGATGTTTATGTGGTGGTTGAAGCAGGTTTTAAAAATTACCGGCAGAGTGGTTTTAACGTAAATCAGTTCAATACGGCCAGATATTTTAAAAAAGAGGGAGAAGAATATGTGGCATTGCCTCCCTATGAAACCTATAAAGTATTTCTGGGCACAAACACCTTATAATAAACCTTAGTATGAAGAAGTTATTTATAAATCGTTACCTGCTTCTGATAGCTTTGCCAATATTCACCAGTTTTTATACTCGGGCAGCTGTTGATCCTCCAGTGCTTAAGGTGCTGGATGGAAATCTGCAGCAAATCAAAGTGGATTCAATAGCTATTGTTGAGGATGCCAAGTTCTTCGATCCGGCATACAACAGCCTGTTGATTAAGCCATATAAGGTAAGGAATAGTGTTACGTTGAAGATAAATGAGGCAGCACTATTCTATCTTCAAAGTTCATTTTCAGCAACAGTTCAGATAAGGGTGATATGCACCCGTGCAAACGGAAATCTTGACTCCGTTGACAAAACACTGACCATAAATTACCAGGGTGATAGCGTCTATACAAACAGGTCGGCCTATGTTTTTTCAGATGCCTATCGGGTTAAAATAAAGATATTGAGTGTGAGCACTAATGTTGGCTGGGACGTATGGAAATCACTTATGGTGGCTAATGAATTACAGAGCTTTCCGGCCTATAACTTCTCATGTACTAATGATGCTGTTCAATCTGTAAGCAATACATCACTTCCTTCCAACACTACTGCAGACGAGTTGCCTGTAAGCTGGGGTTTTAAAGTGATGGCCGATGAGTATGACCTGGAATGGACATATATCGATTCAAGTTCACTGGCCAGTGGGCGTTATGGAAATCCTTCAACACCAGATCCTGTTTTAATCTTTGATAATAATTCAACCAGGGTCACCGTTACAGGCACAACCTTTAAGATTCCGCTGATCTATGATGGCAAGGGCTCACTCTTTTTCAGGGTTAGGTCTGTTCAATTACCATTGAGTGGCACGCGCGCCGAAGCTCATTGGAGTTCTGAATATACGGGTGGAATGGGTAAGTTCGATTTTGAGGGTCACCAGCGAAACCTCAATTGGCAATCTGCCATTACATTTGCCGAAGAAGGGAAATTTAGAGTGTCTGTAAAATATTTTGATGGAACCCTTCATCCGCGTCAGACAGTAACAAAAGATAATTCCACCGGTACCACCCTTGTTGCAGAAACTTTTTATGATTACCAGGGACGGCCCGCGCTTCAGGTACTGCCTACACCTACACTGGATAATGTGATAAAATATACACCTAACTTCAATGTAGGAATTAATTCCAGCTCTTATGATAAGGATAATTTCGATTTTCTTTCCGATCCATCAATGTATTGTACCCGCAAAGCAGATCCAATGGACACGACTACAGGTGCGGCAAGATATTATTCTCCGGCTAACCCGGAAAAGAATATTGGTGGCAATCAGTTTATACCGGATTCAAAAGGATTTCCATTTACAGAAACAGAATATGTTCAGGATAATACAAACCGCATAGCGAGCCAGGCTGGAGTAGGACCTACTTATACATTGAACAGCGGGCATGAAACGAAATATTTTTATGGTACTCCTGATCAGAAAGAACTGGATGCCCTCTTCGGAACTGAAGTAGGTCATTATTCCCATTATTTCAAAACAATGACAAGGGATGCAAATGGTCAGTACAGTGTAACCTATGCGGATATGCGTGGCCGTACCATTGCAACGGCACTGGCAGGTTCAGTTCCAGATAGTATCAAGCTGGACACTCTGCTGTCAAAGAATACAAAGACCATTACTGAAAACCTTTCTGACCCCGATGCTACTATTATCAAGGACCTGGTTATGGAAAGCAAAAAAGGTTTGCTGGTTCCAAAGGCGGGTTCCCATACCTTTTCTTACCAATTGACTCCCCAAACCCTGCAATTAAATAATTGCTCGAATACTGCAGTCTGTTATGATTGTTTGTATGACCTTGAAATAAAGATTACAGATGACTGTAATAATCAAAAACTGGGAGGGCAGGCTTTTGATACTACTATAAGAAACTTCTCATTAAATGCTATAGATACCACCTGTGCCAATCCAGCCCCTTTTTTCGCTCTGAATTTCTCAAAATTTCTCGAGGAAGGTAGTTATGAAATAACCAAGAAGCTGTCTGTAAGTCGCTATGCAATGGATTACTACAGGGATAGTGTATTTATCAAGAAAAATACCTGTATAAGTCTCGATTCTTTTATAAAGATGCAACGTCAGCTAATCTCTGGAGTTTTAAATTGTACGCCAACCTGCCAAAGTTGTACGGATAGTTTGGGTACCTGGGACCAGTTCAGGGTAAGATTCATGAACCGATCCGGGATAGCAGCCGTTGATACTCCTTCATACAGGACAGTAGCTCTTGAAGCATATGCAAAAGCCAAAGCAGATTGTGATGAGTTGTGCGATAAGAACACCGATGTCACAGATATCCGGAAAGCGATGCTTAATGACCTGATATCTCCATCCGGACAGTATGCCAACATAGATAGTTCTGATGATGTGTATTCAATTTATTATACTGATGTAGATGTAAATGATAATCCCTCTGTACCCAGTTTTAGAAAGCCAACTAATTATAAGGATGCTGATGGTAATCCGGACCTGGTATATGATGAACAGGCTGGTACCATGGTGCCGCCCCAACAGCTTGGAGCAGATGTCTTCTCACAAAAATTCAAATTATCGTGGGCTGAAGCCTTGTTACCTTATCATCCGGAATATTGCAAGTTGATACAATATGAAGCATTGGCGCAAAGTCATGAATGGGATAGAAGATTTGAAGCAGTTGAGTCGTTTAGTGAAGCCATGCAAAAAGGATATCTCAATCCAACTAACAATAATACCCTGCCATTCAGCAAGTACAATGCTACAGGAGCAGCAGATCAGGATCCATTGGCCGGTACATATAATAATGGAACAAATCAATACAAAACAAAGCTGGAAAACCAGCTGAAAGAATACCGTGATAATAATTTTAATGGTGCAAATGGTATTAGTATGTGGGGCATAGCCACCATTACAGCCATGTGTAAGGATAATACTGTTACCGGTTGTTATTCAACCTTCGGCACTAATGGTTTTGATACTACCATTATGTGTGTAGGTGAAAGGGATATGGCCTGGCGTGCCTTCCGCCAGATGTATCTTGATATCAAGCGGGAAATAATATATGCACAAATAAAAACAACGTGTAATGGCCAACCTGGTGGGGTGCCGGCCACAACTCTGTTCACTGCGCATCATCAACCGCATTTCAGTGATGCGGTGGAGGCATTGCAGTCAAACGGAACTACCCTTCCAACAGATATAAGTGGGGTTAACAATCAGCAGCAGCAGGCGCAAACTGAGCAGATTGCCTACTACCAATCCAATTGTGCCGCATATGTTACCCAGTGGTGGAGAGCGCTCAAACCTTGTAATTATACATCAACTGATTCTGCGATTATAGTTCCAAGATTGATCCAGGTATGTGTTGAAGGGTCAGATGGCAATCATCCTGCAGGGGCCAGCAGCGTTCGTCCGGAAAGCACCTATAAATTCAAAAGTTTCAGGGATGTATTGCAATTCTATGCAGACAGTCTGGTGCGTCCCTTTAATACCAATGCATGTAACCCATACCTCATTACGGCACCCCCGCCGTATGATAAACCGGTTTCCTACGGCGATGTAGAAGTATGGACCAAGCCTGACAGCTGCCAGTGTTCACTAGTGTCAAAGGCATATGCTACTTACCAGCTTAATCCTGGTGGGGCAGGTTCCTTCTCCGCTTATGTTAATAATAAGTATGGTGTTAATATGTCAGAAAATGACCTGCAGACGCTTCGCGGTCTTTGCAATAATTCCATAACGTGCAACTATCTTCCGAATGCCATTATTGTACCCAGCGGGTTCCAGTGTGGCAGTGAAATAGCCTGTGCTACCTGCGAGGATATTGCGAAGGTTTATTCAAACTTCCAGCATGATTTTATGGGCTCATGGAGGCTTGCAGCCAATGATTCATTAAATAATGCCCAGTACAGGGCCTTATTCACTAATTATTTCAATGCAAAGCTCGGATATCAGAAGGCGTACCAGGATTATGTTGATTTTCTCCTGCTTTGTAATGTCCCATATATCCAGCCATCCACTACAGCACCAATAACACAAGGGCCAATATTAAATTCCCCGCCAAACACTAATGGGTCAACAAGCGGAGTGGTCTGTGATACCTTGCAAAACATTGTTTCAACTTTTAATTCTCTTTATCCTGGGTTAAGTAAATGGAATATCATTGGAGTTAAAAGATGGAAAACTTATTTTCCGAAAATCGAATATCTTCAAACTGGCGGTGGTATACAAACCTTTACGCCATCCACAAAGTCGACCCATCCGCTTAAATGGTATGGCACAGGTCAAAAGGACCTTGGATATGCCGGTCAATGGTATCGAGATAGTTTGACATTTGTGATGTTTGATTTCGGACAATTTCCACGAAGCGCAACCATTGATAGTGTAAACCTTAAACTTGCACGTGATTTCTCCGCGCCATGGCTGCCGGAAGTTTACTGGTGTAATATGGCAACTGTCTGGGATACTGCGGGTGTTCCCCTTGGCATTTCATTCCCTGGTAACAAGTATAGTGTATATACACCAATGTATCAAACGATAACAGGTGGCGGGAATATTCTTTATACTTATGATTCCAAGGCACAGATGTCCAATGTGATCAAGTTTAATAACCTAAACAAGGGCCATGTGCTCACCAGTTTCCTCAATCCCGCCGTGGCGGATAGTAACTCTGTGAGTTTCTTCAGTTCATTCAATCCTTTAGTCCAGACAGACCCGGAGATAAGGCCGCACGTAGATGTATTATACAGGTATGATACGATATATAAGTGCGAAGACCTGATTACTGCTTATTTCAATTACAGGTTAAGGACAAATCTGACGTATGATAGTGTCAAATCGCTATATCTGCAAAAATGCGGTGTTACGCTACCTATTGCGTGCGCCAGTGATAATTCTACGGCTAAACTTTGTGGACGAAACGAACCATTGTTTCCCAACGTAAATGTGAATGAAATAAATAACTGTAGTGATACTGCATTCTTTGCAATTAGTACTGGAACGGAATTGTATAATTCATACAGAGATTCACTAATAAATGTGTTTGATAGCAGTTACAGGGCCAAATGCCTGCAGGCTTACAAGCTGGAAAGCTTTACAGTTACACATCAGGTGAGTGAGTATCATTATACCCTTTATTATTATAACCAGGCTGGTAATTTAGTGAAAACAATTCCACCAGAAGGTGTGTGGGCTAACTATGATCCCCTTTGGCTGGATAGTGTAAAGAATGCCCGGGCCGCTGGCACGGTTAAAGTGCCTAATCATACAATGTTAAGCGAAGTACGGTATAATACGCTCAATCAAGCCATCGCACAACGTACACCTGATGCAAGCCTAACGACATTGTGGTATGACAGGCTTGGCAGAATGGTGATTTCCCAGAATTCTTACCAAAGAACAGTTAGTGTCACTGAAAATAACCGGTTTTATACTTACTCATTGTATGATTTTAACGGCAGGGTTGTGGAAGTGGGTCAAATTAAGAATGCTACAGCCAAAGCTATGCATGATAGTATTAGCAGGAATCAATCTTCTCTGAATAACTGGATAGCCAGTTCGGCTGCTAACAAGGAACAGATTACTCAGACAATTTATGATATTCCCTATTCTGGATTTACAGGTTTAACACCTGTTCCGCTATACCAGAGAAACTTACGTAATCGTGCATCCTATTCAACGTTTACAGCTGGCAACAATCCGGCACAATATAATCAGGCAACCTTCTTTAGTTATGATTTCCATGGAAATGTGGATACGTTATTGCATGATTACGGTAGCAGTTTATTCAGCGGTGTAGCCAATGTGATGAATGCGAATGGTAACAGGTTTAAGAAGGTCGTTTACCGGTTTGACCTTACGAGTGACAAGGTAAATCTCGTGGCTTATCAACCGGGTCAGGCGGATCAGTTGTATCATCGGTATACCTATGATGCAGACAATAAGCTATTGATGGCAGAAACCAGTTATGATTCAGTTTATTGGGAAAAGGATGTCCGTTATCAACACTATAAACACGGATTTTTATCCAGGATGGTATTAGGAGACCAACAGGTCCAGGGGATTGACTATGCCTATACTCTGCAGGGCTGGTTAAAGGGAATAAACGGCACAAGTCTGAATGCGGATTACGATATGGGTAATGATGGTAAGGTAACTGCACAGAATCAATATGTAGCGAGGGATGTATGGGGGTTAACCCTTAACTATTTCTCAGGTGACCACACTCCGATCACCAACACCAATCCATTCCCTGGAACCAGCGCCTTCCTGGGTTCATCTTATAAGCCACTATTTAATGGTAATATCAGTAGTATGGCGGTGAATATTGGTAAGTTTAATGAACCAATACTGTATGCTTATTCGCATGACCAGCTGAACAGAATGACAGGAATGGATGCATTTAAAGGATTGAATGAATCTACAAACAGCTGGAATGGAATGTTCCCAACTCAGGAATATAAAGAAAGGGTGGCTTACGACGGTAATGGAAACATTACCAAATATCTACGAAATGGATTCGGATCGAATTTGAATATGGATAGCCTTACCTATAACTATAATCTGACAGGAGGAAAATTGGTCAATAATCAGCTTTCATATATCAGGGATAATGTTGGCAATGCCATATATAATGACGATTTGGATAATCAGCCGATCAATAACTATGATTACGATTCCATTGGGAACCTTGTTAGGGATAACCAGGAAAATATCACGCTGATCAAATGGAGTGTGTATGGGAAGATTCTTGAAATTCAGCGAAATCCTACAACAGGTAACCCTGTTACCAATATTCAGTATACTTATGACGCCGACGGTAGCCGGATAAGTAAAAGGGTAGAGAAGGGAAGTACAGATATTACTTATACATGGTATGTGCGTGACGCTGCAGGGAATGTGCTTGCCACTTATAATAGTACGGGGTCAGGAACAACTTATTCTTCTTACACGCTGGCCTTAGCTGAGCAGCATCTATACGGTACCGGCAGAGTAGGTATTTCTACCAGAACGGTGGATATGAAGGTTCCGTATGTGCCACCAACTATTGTGGACTTCAAGCGCGGGCTCAAAACTTATCAGTTGTCCAACCATTTAGGCAATGTAATGGTCACTATTTCTGATAAAAAACTGGGACATGATGCTGGGGGTGGGGCAATTGACTACTTTACAGCGGATGTATTGACAGCAAATGATTACTATCCCTTTGGGATGGTACAGCAAAACCGAAACTATTCCAATGGAACCAGCTACAGATATGGTTTTAACGGCCAGGAAAAGGAAACCGAAATTACTGATCTCGACTTTGGAAACAGGGTGTATGACCCCAGAACGGCAAGATGGTTAAGCATAGATGCTCGTGCCGGAGATAATCCAGATCTTTCACCTTATGTTTTCACTGGTAATAATCCGATCATATATGTTGATGTTGATGGAGATGACAGAGTCTTTTTCAATGCCCAGGGGGTAGAGATAAAGCGATTCAAGTCCACAACAGAATTTTCTACTTATGTCCAGACAGGCGAAAGGCTGGCAAAACAACTGGATGGCACATTTAAAAAGGTAGCAACGTTCAAACCAGTTCCAATGCCAGGAAGAATTACCAAAATGACTGAATATGAAACTGCGCTTAAACATGATCTGAATAAATTTGATTACGAAATTGCCGCCAAAGTGGCTATATTCAATGATAACAAAAACAGGGGCCAGAATATTCCTGAGAAAGTTGAAAATACTGGGCATGCTGCCAATGTACCAGATCTACAACCCAATACTGTAAAAGCCATGATCCTTAGTGAAACAAATTATGGATACGATGCCAGTAAAAATGGTGCGGTAGATATAATACAATCAAACGTCAAACAAGATTGGGATAAAAACAAACCGAGGGCTGGAATTGCTGCGGCTGGAAAGACAGCTGATTATCATGAGAGTATTTCGGCAGGTATATTGTGGCTTTATTTCAAAGGCACCCTGGTAGATAACATAAAATATGATAAAGAAGGGAAAGGTATAATAATTGGCGCTGATGTAAGTTGGATCGGAGGAGCCGATTGGCGAAATGCAGTGGAAAAATATAATGGTGGCGGCGATAAAAACTATATGCCCAAATACGATGCTGCCCTTGCCGGGCTTGCAGTTGGAGAATCCTTCTGGTATGTATATGGGCCTATAAAAGAGGCGGCAGATGCCAAAAAGGCCGAGGAAGCAAAAAAGAAAAAGGAAGAAGCAAAGAAAAAGGCTGCCGAAAAGAAAAAAGAACAACCTAAATCAAAAGTAGTATCATCTAAACGTGGATAAATTTCTAATAATAGTATTTTTGGGATTGATTGGATGTAAATCTGGAATAAAGAAGGAAAATATTGTAAATACGCCAGGCAGGAACAGTTATTTTTTATCTCTAAATGATCCAGAAACCCAGGATTGTGCAGAGTACCTAGGCAGTATGGAGATCAACTCAAAAAGGTATGAGGTTATTAATTTTTTTAGAAGGGTAATGGCAGCAGAAAATTGGCATGGACAATCGAGACTGATTTTTCTTTCTGAAGATGATACGCTGACTTATATGCTTAGTTCAAATTCTGATTTTCCATCTTCTATAGATTCAAATAAACTTTATTTTCCACAAAAACAAGAATCAAGGAAAATAGATTCACTTACTGATATCATATGTTTGCCCACTGGTTGCGTTAATAAAGAGGACAATCTTTCCGATATGTTTTTCCTGAAACCTGATTCAGTTGCAAAAGTATTCAGAGGGGGGTATTTCCCCTTCTGAGTACTTCCTATTGATAAATGATTTTTTACCAATCTGCAGGTAACAACAAATAAGGCTCTTGGGTCTTTATATAATTGCATCCCATACTATCAATTGAAAAATGTTCAATATTTCTATTTATACCCCTGGGATGGTCTTTATAAAATATTATTTTATCGTCTTTTACTTTCCCTTCCAATAAAAGGATATACCAGTCATTTCTTTTTTGCGTATACGTGAGCTCAATTTTCAGCTTATCACCTTCCAGGGTATAAAAACCGGCATATCCAAAAATTCGATCACTTAAATTTTTAGGAACATTAGAATCAAATGCAAATAACACCCTTCCATCTTTATAAAATTTAAACCATCGATCCTTATAGCAATTATATTGATATAAACTGCTTGTTGAAAGAATGGAAGTATCAGTTAATTTAAATTTTTTTCTTAATCTAAATTTGTACTTCTCTGGAATATAATAATTATTAGGAGTGAGTTTATACCCTCCACCGCAACTGATCAGCAATTGTATTAAAATGGGAAATAATAATAATAAATTGTTCACTTTCATTTTATCCTATTAATTGTGTCCGCCTCCAGTTGCTGTGGGTGTTGATGTTTCAACTGATTGATGCCCAGTATATGGATAGATGAATATCGGGTTGTTTGATCGACCAATAAATATCAATCCAAGTATACTCATTCCCTTCCCTGTGTGAATATCGGTCTGTGCTTTACCGCCATTATCATAATCGATACGAACTAATCCAATGCTCAAGAATTTGCTACTTTTATTCAATGAGGTCTGATAGGCTCCCTGTGAATAAACCAGTTTCCCATCCTTATTAGTTTCTGGGGGATACAGGCTTTGTAGGGGAACGGGCGCGGTTCGACCTTTATATGTACCTACCCCAGTAAAAGTTTCAAATCCATAACTTATTTTTCCGTAAACATCTCCTAACCCAAGGGCATTAGAATTTAAAGTAATTGAAACACCTCCTGACCAGTCTTCATCTTTGCCAGACCCACCAAAAAGTTTTGCAATAATTGATCCTTTATTAAAAAGTCTATCATCATTATGATAATCCACAGTTACTGGACCTGTCTTAAAATTAAAAAATAATTGTTTATTGCCCCTATTGGTAGCAGATGAATAGGTCCATGCATTCCCCATCGTGATGGAGGCAGCATATTCATTCTCTATTGGAGATTCAGTTTTATTATTGATAGTCTTGACGGAAGATGCACGGAAACTTCCACCACCAAGCGTAAGATAACCGCCACCCGATACATCAAACTGAGCTTGACTGGATTTCCCCGCTGTACCTAACCCACCATTATAAATATTCAAACTTGTTGTAGCTGCCGCCTGAACTGCACCGTAAGTTATGCCAACACCCGCAGAAGTTGACACCCGGAATCTTGGACCCTGATCACTGAAGTTTACTGCAAAGTTTGCAGAGAATTGATAGCTTACCCTTTCTTCACCATCCTTATCTACTGACTCGATTGGTCTGTTGCTTGCATATTGATAGGGAGTAAGTTCTGGGTATTCTTTAGCAATTGGATCAACACTTAAGAACTTACCAGTCCTGGGATCATAAATCCGCATTCCATAATCCAGCTGATTGGCATATCCATTTACTTCATCATTTTTTTCCTTCCCATTAAAACCAAACCGGTAACTACTTCCGCTGACAAATTTTCTACCTAATTGTACCATCCCAAAGGGATAGTTACTCTTTTTTATCAAACTCTCTTCTGTCCTGCTTTTTCATGAAATAAGGTTGCTATTATTTATATCAAATTCGTAACTTTTGATACCATTTTCACCCTACTTTATCTGAAGAAAAAACACAACCTATGCCTGCACCAACTAGCCGCAAGTCACTTGATTTTTTCAAGCTGTACAACAGATTTATTCAGGACAGCCGAAAAGGCCGTCGCCTCCAGCCTAACGGGAAACGCATCTCTCCGGGTACTGTCGATAATTACTTCTATACAGGGCTTCTTATAAAACGGTTTTGTAATGAAAAGCAATTTGAACTGAGAATACAGTCAGCCCGGCGGTTGTCCATGCGCGAGTCAGAAGTGGAAAAGAACTACTGGAAGAAATTTTACAAGCGATTTACCGATTTTCTGTATGACGACTGCGGGTATTTCGATAACTACGTCGGTGTAACTGTTAAGAATATCCGGACATTCTTTAATTACCTGAACAAAGAACTCGCCATAGGGGTAGGGGATTTCCATAAACAGTTTTATGTTCCAAAAGAAGAGATTGCGATTTTTCCCCTTCTGCCAGAAGAGCTGAATTATCTCATCAATGATAAAGATTTCGAAACCAGTCTCAAGCCCCGAATGAGAGAAGTGAAAGATTTTTTCGTTTTCGGTTGTACAGTGGCTTTACGCTTTTCTGACCTGGTCAAACTTGACAAATCAAATATCAGGGTAGCTAACCATCAATACTATCTTTCCGTCCGTTCCATAAAAACCGGTACAGATACACTTGTTAAGCTCCCCACTTATGCAATTGATATCATCAACCGATATAAAAAATTGAAAAAACGTCTTCTCCCAAAATTCAATGTGGTTAATCTTAACAAATTCATTAAGGTCCTTCTACAACAGGCAGGTTTTTCTCAGCCTGTTAATATCACCCGGGGGAAAAGAGGGATTGCCATAGCGCAAAAAAATGAGAAGGGTACTCAACTGCGGTTTTGTGATGCTGCTACAACCCACACCATGCGTAGGACTGCCATCACAACCATGCTTAGTTTGGGCGTTCCAGAGCAGGTGGTGAGAAAGATCAGCGGTCATTCGGCAGTCGGAAAAGAATTTTATCGCTATGTGTCCTGGGCCCAGACATACCAAGACCAGGAGACCGGAAAAATGTTCGATAAATTACAGCAAAGGAAACTGGAGCCTGTTTAACGGCCAATTGACTAATAAATTACTAAAAAAGCCTTCAAAAAATAAGAGAAATTCGGGCAAGAGAAGCACCTTAGGTGAGAGAAGAAATTTCCCATTTAATGACTACGATAAAACCCTTACAATGCAGACTGGGACTGCGTTTCAGGAGATAAAAATTTTATAAATTTAATACCATATTTTTTGTTGGGGATAGAGAATAAATGTAAGTTTGGATACTAAGCTTATCAATGAAATTCACCTCCTTCCAACGGCCTTTTTTGCCAGCAATTTTTCGATTGCAGCGTGACAATTCTGAATTTCATTCAACTTATTTTTTCTATTTAATTAGCTGCTTATTCCCATTCCTTGTCCCGGTCGCAATCTACATCCACACCCATTTTCTTCTTTTCAGAAAAGAACGAACACCAGCAGTATCTTCCAATTCAACTCTGATTTTTCTTTCCGGCTAATTTTTGCTCTATAATCAATTTGCTGAAATAGTGTTTTCGGAACTGCTTAAACTGCCTTTTTGTTGAGCCTGGAAATCCTTTTGTCTTTTTTTGTAAGCAGCCTTAAGCCAGCTATCTATATCGCCAGGATATTCATTGGAAAAATTGGATAGCTGTCAAATTTATCAAGGCGTAAATCATATTGTTAACCATCAAAAAAACACCCTCGTATGAAAAAACATTTATTCACCTTATTTCTATCATTAACTGCCAGTGTTTTTGCAATTTCACAACCTAACCACATGATTGGTAATACGGCTACTACGTTTACCCTGAACTCACCTTGTGGATCAGTAACAGACGGGTCCTATACAGTTCAGCTTAGCTATTTTAGTTTCATGCTAGGCGATTGGGTACCAGGTCCTGATCAAAATACGCTGACGAGCTATTCCAATGTACAGATAACAAGAAATTTAAGCACCGGGGACGTCGTCTATGATTTTAGCAGTGCTTCACCAGTTCCCGATTTTCCCCTGGATATGAGTGAAAGTCAGGGTTGGATCAAAATTCCCAGTGTTGGCGTTCAAATGAATTGGGATAATCATCAATTGAATTGCCCTTCATTGCCCGTTACACTAATCAGCTTTAATGCAAGTAAATCTGGATGTGATGTTACGCTGACATTTGTTACTGCTGACGAAATTGACATGACCCAATTCGTAATTGAAAGAAATAGTACTGCAAACGGACCCCTGGATATGCCGGTCAGCTATTTTACTCCACATAATGATGGCCTTGGTCATACGTATTCCTTTACGGACAGCTATCCGTTAAATGGCTACAATATATATCGAGTTAAATTGGCAGGCACCTCTGGATACGTTAAATATTCCAATCA
>Ga0136846_1231151_pt1 | contig 28750 bp, 28 predicted proteins | sample HopSoiMetagenom2_FD_96841 | JGI IMG/M metagenome (GOLD analysis project Ga0136846, IMG submission 96841) | Grasslands soil microbial communities from Hopland, California, USA - 2 Assembly 2016 (version 4) | ecosystem: Environmental > Terrestrial > Soil > Grasslands | place: USA: Hopland... | reverse complement strand
ATGTCGTCGATCCGCATCGTGTTCGCGGCAGCGTACGCCGTGAGGTTGTCGAAGTGACCTGCGTCGATGTTGAAGATGCGCGTCCATGGCTTGATCGCGGGCGTCGTGACGTTCGTCCACTTCGCGCCGCCGTCCATCGTCACCTGGATGGCGCCGTCATCCGTGCCGGTCCAGATCACGCTCTGGCTGCGCGGCGACAACGACATCGCGGTTATGCTGCCTAACGGGGCTGGCGTGACCGTGCTGGCGTACTTGCCAGCAGTCGCCGGCACTTGCCACGTCTGCCGCGCGAGATCCGGGCTGATGCGCGTCCACGAGTGTGCATGGTCCGTGGATTTCCACACTACGTTCGACGTGTAGTACAGCGTCGTGTGGTCGATGGGCGACCACAGGATCGGCATCGTTCGCACGTTCCGCCCGAACCCGCCCGCGCGCTGATCGTTGCTGGGGCCGACGTTCGTCGTCTGACCCGTCTTCCGGTTATAGAGCGACACGTTGGTGCGTGCGCTGCCGAATACCATGTCCGGATCCTTCGGGTCCGGCGCGGCGATGCCGTACTCCTGGATGTTCACCGGATGCCAGTCGTGGAACGTGATCTCGCCATCCATCGATCGGCTGGCAACGCAGCCGGACCCCGAGTCCTGCTGTCCGCCGCACACCCGGTACGGGAACGCGTTGTCGGTCGTCACGTGGTACATCGCCGCCGTGGGCTGATTGTACCAGTTGCTCCACGACAGGCCGCGGTTGGCCGAGATCACGGCGCCCTGATCGGCTACCACGAGGATGATCTTCGGATCGTTAGGATTGATCCAGATCTTTTGATAGTCGTCACCGCCCGGCGCACCACGCACCGCGGACCAGTTCGTCCCGCCGTCCTCACTGCGCCACATCACCGTGGACGCCGTGTACACCACCTGTTCGTTCTTCGGATCCACGGCGACCGTGGGCAGATCACCACCGCCGATGCGCGCCAGTGGACGCGGATCGACCTTCACGTTCGTCCCGCCGGGCGCGGCGTTCACCACGATCGTCCAGTGCTCTCCGCCATCGGTAGACGTGTAGAATCCGACAATGCCGGTGGTCGTGGCCGGACCACGGCCGCCGTTAGGCATCCCCGCTACCGCGGCGTACAATCGCCGCGGATTGCTCGGCGCCAGCGCAATGTTCGCCTGAATGATGCTCGGCAACCCTTCGGTGAGCTGCTTCCACGTCGTCCCGCCGTCGGTCGACTTGAAGACGCCGTTCCCCGCCCCGCCGAACCCCTGCCCCTCGATGAAGCTTTGCTGCTGCTGCCAGAGCGTGGCGTAAACGGTGTTCGGGTCGCTCGGGTCGATGCGGACGTCGTTGCCGCTCGTGTACTCGTCCTTGAACAGCACTTTCTGGAACGACTGCCCGCCGTCCGTGGAACGGAAGATCCCTCGCTCGGCGTTAGGCCCGTACGGGTGGCCGAGCGCGGCGACGAAGAGCCGGTTGGGATCGCGGGGGTCCACGTCGATCATCGCGATCATCTGCGTGTCGCGAAGCCCCAAGTGCGTCCACGTCTTGCCGCCGTCCGTGGACTTGTAGACGCCGTCGCCCGTCGCGAGGTCTGGACGGATGATGCCGGCGCCTGACCCCACGTAGATGATGTTCGGGTCCGACGGCGCGACCGCGATGGCGCCGATCGACCCGGTCGGCTGATCGTCGAAGATGGGGACCCACGTCGAGCCGTAGTCGGTGGAGCGCCAAACGCCACCATTGTCGAACCCGGCGTAGAACACGTTCGGCTGGCTCGGTACGCCGGAGAGCGCGCGGGCGCGGCCCGCGCGGACGGGGCCGATCTGACGCCAGTGCAGCGCGCGTGAGTTGTCGTTTTGCTGAGCGAAGCCGAGCGACGGTGCAGAGCTCGCGGCACCGAGAGCGAGTGCGACGCGGCCAAGCAGGGAGAACTTCATTCTCGAGTAACTCGTGGAGGGGATTTCGCTAACCTATTCGCCCTCCTATGGCCGGGCCAGAATTGAGGCAGAATCCGCCCGCATCACTCTCCCTGATGTCGCTCGAGACGCAAGCGCAGATGCCGTTTGACGTCCGGCCACTCCGTCAGCAGCACGGTGTACATGTAGGAATCGCGCACCGTACCGTCGCGACGTGCCTGATGATGACGCAGGATGCCGTCGCGCTTGGCGCCCAGCCGCTCGATCGCGCGCTGCGACACCAGGTTGAAGTTGTCGGTCCGCAGGCCAACCACCTTGCAGCCGAGGGCGTCGAACGCGTGCTCGAAGAGGAGCAGCTTGCAGGCGGTGTTCACGTGCGTGCGCTGCCAACGCTTCGCGTACCAGGTGTAGCCGATCTCGACGCGGTCGATCTCGGCCACGATGTCGTGGTAGCGCGTGGTGCCCGCGACCGTGCCGGTCTCGAGCTCCCACACCACCCACGGCAACATGTGCCCCTTTGCCAAGCCATCGAGCGCCGTCGCGATGTAGGCAGCGACCTTGTCAGGCGCCGGCACGGACGTGAACCACAGCTCCCAGAGCTTCCCGTCGGCGGCCGCCGCCTCAAGGGCATCGTGATGGTCGGGCGCGAGCGGCTCGAGCCGCATGCCGTACCCCTCGAGCGTGGTTGGCTGAACCTTGATCACGATTTCCCTCGATCTGTCGGTTGCGGCTCGTGGCGTGCCTAACGTGCGACCGCGACGCGGGCGGCGCCGGCCCGAGCCGTGCGGATTCTACGACGGGCTCCCCACCATTGCCAGCGCTCGGACGACAACCGGGAATGGGTCCCTTGCATACCATCGACGCCGGGGACTGAAAACGGCGAGTCTACCTCGACGATTCCGCGTACCACGACGCATATTGGGGGCGCTGGTCGTGCCGTTGCAGTTCCGTCATCGAGTGTACGGAAGCAGGTCTTTCCGGCGGGAGCTCGTCTCATGCAGCATGTCACCGCGCGCATTGCCTTTGCGCTACTCTGTGCCGTCGCGTCCACGACGGCAGCACAAGGGAGCTCGAATGCCCCACGGCCCGCCCGCGTAACTGGCCGAGTCGCCGACGCCTTCGGCAGCTCGATCGTGAAGGCCGAGGTCCGCGTCACCAACTCGAGCCTCCACACCGAGACGGGGGACGACGGCAGATTCGACCTCACCGGGTTGCCGTCCGGTTCTGTCGAAGTGGTGGTGCGTCGCCTCGGGTTCGCGCCCGCGAAAATCCCGCTGGAGCTCAACGAGGGAGAGCTGCGTGACATTCGCGTCCTGCTCGCGCCCGTCGCGATGACGCTGGATTCGGTCGCTGTGACAGCGGCGCCCGCGCCCACGGTCGAGAAGGCGTTTCAGGGATTCGAGATGCGTAAGTCCCGCGGATTCGGCACGTTCATCACACGCGAGGAGATCGAGAAGAAGAACCCGCGTGTGACGACGGACCTCTTCCGTTCCGTATCCGGTGTCAAGCTGATGCGAGAGAACGGATCGCCGACGGTCGTATCGTCGCGACTCGGCACCCTGTCCTACTGCCCGGTGCGGTACTACGTCGACGGCGCGAGCTACCCGCTGTACGGGCAGTCGATCGACATCATGGTGCAGGTCGTCGACATCGGCGCGATCGAGGTGTACCCCGGCGGCGCCACCGTACCCCCCCAATTCGGAGGGCGTGAGGCGTCTTGCGGCGTCATCGCGATCTGGACGCGTCAGGGCACGAAGAAGGAGAAGGAGAAGTAGTTTTTCCCACCTGAATGTCGCGCGGCGCCTTGCGCGACGCATCGCTTCACATCGAAGCATCACATGGAGATCCCTATGATGCCCACCTCGGTGGCTCGTTTCGCGTTTTCCGCTCTCGTCGTGCTCGTGCCCGGCGCGCGCCTCGTGGCCCAGACCGCCGGCATGCCGCCGCAGTCCATCATGATGACTGACTGGGAGCGGCAGAAGAAGAATGTGCTCGCCTACATCGATGCCATGCCCGACTCCGCGATCACGTTCGCACCCACGCCGGGTGTTCGGAACTTCGCGCAGCAGGTCCAGCATTTCGCTGGGACGAACGCCGAGGTCGCGGCGCTCACGCTCAAAGGGCTCAAGGCGCCACCGTCGTTAGGTGACACGGCCGCGTATCTGCACAAGAAGGCCGCGCTCCGCGACTACACCGTGAAGTCGTACGACTACCTGCTGGATGCGCTCAAGTCGGCGACGCCGGCGCAGCTCGCGAAGACCTACGCGCTCTACAATCAGCCCGCGGCGCCAGCGTGGCGATGGCTCGAGCTCTCCAAGGAGCACGCGGTCTGGACGTTCGGGCAGCTGATTCCGTACCTACGACTCAACAAGGTGACTCCGCCGGCGTACGACATGCCGTTCTGACAATGAACCGCGCTCTTCTCCCGCTGCTGTTCCCCATCGCATTGGCGGCACAACAGCAGCAACAGCAACCGCCGGCCGATCTCATCATCACGAACGCACGGATCTACACCGTCGACGAGGCGCACCCGCTCGCCGACGCAATGGCGGTGCGCGGCGGGAAGGTGCAGTTCGTTGGATCCTCGGGCGGCGTCATGGCCCTCAAGGGCGCGTCCACCCGCGTGATCGACCTCGGTGGCAAGACCGTGATCCCGGGCATGGTCGATGCCCATGGGCACGTGGACAACCTCGGGCTCGCGCTCCGCATCGTTGATCTCACCGGCACCACGTCGTACGACGAAGTGGTTGCGCGCGTCGTCGCGCGTGCGAAGAAGATGGCGCCGGGCCAATGGATCATCGGTCGCGGATGGGATCAGAACGACTGGGGTGACACACGCTTCCCCACGCATGAGAAGCTCACCGCGGCGGTGCCAAACAACCCCGTGTACCTCACCCGCGTTGATGGCCACGCGGGTCTTGCCAACGCGGCCGCGCTCAAGGCCGCCGGCGTCACCGCCCAAACGAAAGACCCTGACGGCGGACACATCGAGCGCACGGCAGATGGATCGCCGGCCGGAGTATTCGTCGACAACGCCCAGGGTCTCGTGGAGCGCGTCGTCCCTCAGCCCACCCGTGCCGAGGTGAAGTCGGACGTCCAAGCCGCGATCGCCGACGCCCAAAAGTGGGGACTCACGGGCGTTCACGACGCCGGCGCATCAGCTCAAACGCTCGAGATCTACGAGGAGCTCGGGAAGGCGCACGCCCTCAATTTCCGGCTCTACGCGATGATCTCCGACGACTCGGCGACGTTCGAGAAATGGTTCGCGCGCGGCCCGCTGATCGCCGGATACGACAGCACGCTCTGGATCCGCAGTGTGAAGCTCTACGCCGACGGAGCGCTCGGCTCTCGTGGCGCGGCGCTGCTCGATCCGTACACCGACAACCCGACCACGTCAGGACTCCTCGTCTCGAAACCCGAACATCTCGAGGCCGTGGCCGAGCGCGCGCTCAAGGCGGGCTTCCAGGTGAACACGCACGCAATCGGCGACCGCGGCAATCGCATCGTGCTCGACGCGTACGAGCAGGCACTCAAGGCGGTGCCTGTCGCCGACCATCGCTTCCGGATCGAGCATGCGCAGATCCTCAGCCCCGACGACATTCCTCGGTTCGCGTCGTTAGGCGTGATCCCGTCAATGCAGGCGAGCCACCAGACGAGCGACATGTACTGGGCGGGCAACCGACTAGGGTCGACGCGGCTGTTGGGGGCGTACGCCTGGCGGTCGCTTCTCGACAATGGGTCGATCATCCCGAACGGCAGTGATTTCCCCGTCGAGGAGGTGAATCCGCTCATCTCGTTCCACGCGGCCTTGTCACGGCAGGACGCGCACAACTGGCCGCCGAACGGCTGGTATCCCGAGCAGAAGATGACGCGCGAGGAAGCGCTGCGCTCCATCACCCTGTGGCCGGCGTACGCGGCGTTCCAGGAGCACATCATGGGCTCGCTGACGCCTGGCAAGCTCGCGGATTTCGTCGTGCTCGATCAGGACATCATGCGCGTCGCGCCCGACCCGGTGCTGAGTACGCGGGTGCTCGCAACCTACGTCGGCGGTAAGGCTGTCTACGAGCGGAAGCCGGTTGTTCCGTGACGAACCCGGGCGGGGCGCGCACGCTCGGTCTGATTCGAATTGCGTTCCTCGTCGGCGTGCTCGCGTTCGGTGGAATCGTCTGGCATCTGCGTCGCTCGGGTGACACCGGGTATCTCGTGAATCCGAGATCGCTCCGCGTCGCAGGCCAGGCCGTGTGGGGCACCATGACGCTCGGGACGCTCGCGCTGTTCCTTCTTGCCGGGCGTGCGAAGCCCGAGCGACGCGGCTCGCTCAGCGTGATCGCCTGGGCGCTCGGCGAAGCGACCGCGATCTACGGCGGCCTGTTCTGGCTGCTGCTCGGCGACAAGCAATGGTACCTGTACGGCGTTGCCTGCCTCCTGCTCACGTACTTCATCTTTCCCATTCGCCAAACCCGTTAGGCGTGCGCGTCGTCTCCTTCCTTCCATCCGCCACCGAGATCGTGGCTGCGCTCGGGCAGCTCGACGCGATCGTCGGCATCTCCCACGAGTGCGACTTCCCGCCCGACGTCCGGTCGCGCGATGTGGTGACCTCGAGCTCGATCGACTCCGCGGCAGCGCCTGGTGCGATCGACGTGCAGGTACGGGACTACGTGGACAGGGGCCGCGCGCTCTACGACGTACGCGAGGACCGCGTGCGCGCGCTCGCGCCGGACGTCATGGTCACCCAGGTAGTGTGCGACGTCTGCGCGGTGAGTGAGGGTGACGTGCGCGCGCTCGCGACGCAGCTGTCACCGCACCCCGAGGTGGTGACACTCGGCGCGACGACGCTGGACGGAATCTTCAGCGACATTCAGCGCGTGGCCGAGGCGTTAGGCGTCAGCGCACGAGGGGAAGAGCTGGTCGAGCGCGCCCAATCTCGCATGCGCGCGGTCCACGAACGACTCAAGGCGGCTCGCGCGCCGCGGCCGCGCGTCGCCGTGATCGAGTGGACCGACCCGATCTTCGCGGCGGGCCATTGGGTCCCGGAGATGATCCGTCGCGCCGGCGGCGCCGACGTGCTCGCCGAGCCCGGCGAACACTCGACCACGCGAACGCTCGCCCAGGTTCGCGACGCGAGCCCTGAGGTCATTCTCGTCGCCCCGTGCGGGTTCGACCTCGTCCGGGCCGCTGCCGATGCGAACCGCCTCCTCAGGAACGCAGAATGGGCGTGGGCGCGCGAGACACAGGTGTGGGCGGTCGACGCGAACTCGTTCCTGAGTCGCCCGGGACCGAGGGTGGTCGACGGCATCGAGCTGCTCGCCCAGGTGTTGCACACGACGCTGTTCGGCGCGCCGTCGTCATCCGCTGCCCAACGCCTTGCCTAACACTCCACCAACGAATGCTCCCCGAATCCTCCATCGCGTTTCTCAAGCGTCTGCTCGACACCCCGGGGCCGTCCGGCTTCGAATCCGCACCCGCACGCGTCTGGCGCGAGGAGGCGAGGGCCTTCGCCGACGTGACGAACGACGTCGCGGGCAACAGCATGGCGGTCGTGAACCCGAACGGCACGCCGACCATCATGCTGGCCGGCCACATCGACGAGATCGGTGTGATCGTCACGTACATCGATGACGAGGGTTACCTCTACATCTCCGGCATCGGCGGCTGGGACCCGCAGGTCCTCGTCGCCCAACGCATCCGCATCATGGGGCGGGACGGCGATGTGTACGGCGTGATCGGCAAGAAGCCGATTCACGTGATCAAGCCCGAGGACCGCAAGAAGGCCTCGGAGATGACGGACCTCTGGATCGACATCGGCGCGACATCGCGCGACGACGCCGAGAAGCTCGTGTCGGTGGGCGACGCGGGCGTGATCGACTCACGGACGATCGATTTCCCGAACAACTGCATTGTGTCGCGGTCGATCGACGATCGCATCGGCGCGTTCATCGTCCTCGAGGCGCTGCGCCGCTACTCCGAGCAGCCCGGCAGCGCGCGGGTCGTCGCGGTCGCGACCACGCAGGAGGAGATCGCCTTCCAGGGGGGCGGCGCGCGCGTGAGCGCGACACGCATTGGACCGCAGATGGCGATCGTCGTCGATGTCACACACGCGACCGACTACCCCACCGCCGAGAAGAAGGAGCACGGCCATCACAAGATCGGGGGTGGCCCCGTGCTCACGCGCGGCTCGATCGTGTCCCCGGTGGTGTATGCGCTGCTGCGTGACGCAGCGACGCGACTCTCGGTCCCGTACACGATCCATGCGGCCGGCCGCGAATCCTGGACCGACGCGGATGCTATTCACGTCGCGCGCGAGGGGATCGCGACGGCGCTGCTCTCGATCCCCAACCGCTACATGCACTCACCTAACGAGATGGTGAGCCTGGAGGACCTGGATCGCGCGGCAGCCGTCATCGCGGAGGCGTGCCGGGCGGTGAATGGGGAGACGGATTTTACCGCCAGGTAGACTGGGGACGGGCGACGGGCGATGGTGGAAAGAGCAAGAACACTCGGGAGGGCTCGTCTCGCATTGAGTCGAGTTGAGAAACCTCCCGAGGGTTCCGCCTCTTAGCCGTCGCCCGTCGCCCGTCGCCCGTCGCCCGTCGCCGGCAGTCGCAACGCCCTCCCCGCTGCCACCTTGATATCCCGCTCCTTGTCGTCCGCCAACCGCCGCAGCGCCGCCAGCGCGGCTGGCGTGTTCGCCTCGGCAAGCGCCTGCACCGCCGCCAGGCGAAGAGCGGTCGGCTTCCGCTTGAAGAGCCGACCATCCGGCTCGGCCGCCTTCGTTAGGCGCGCAACCGCTTCGTCCGTCCCCTGACGCCCCAGTGCGGCGAGAATTACGGCCTGGACCTCCGGATCGGCCTCATGATCCAGCGCGCGCGCGAGGACAGCCACCGCGCGCGACGACTTCACGGTCCCGAGCCCCTGCACGGCGTGGACACGTACTTCAGGAACGACGTCCGTCGTCATCTTCTCGACCGCCTGAATCGACCGCGCCGTGCCGAGGCGCGCTAGCGCCGTCGCCACAGACCGGCGTACCCGCTCCTCGCGGTGTGTCACCACGTCGAGAAGCGCGTTTTCCGATTCGGCCGCGCGCATCTCACCAAGCAGATCGATCGCGTTTCGCACGACGTACCATCGGTTGTCACCGAGAAGATGGATCAGCGTCGGCACCGCGTCGCGAATCTTGACCAGTGCGGCGAGATAAGCGCGACGGTCGGTCAGCGAATCGGACGACGTCAAGAGGTCGATTAGCGCTTCGGCGCCATCGGGGCCCAGCCGCAGCAATACAGCGTGCAGTGGATCGCGCAACTCCGGCCGGCGAGGAAGCAGCCCGGCAATGCCGCGGATCAGCGTCGGCTTCGTGAGCCGACGGATCGCGATCGTGAACGCCCGCCGGAGTTCGGGATCGTTCGCGGAAACCTCGCGGTCGACGAACCCGTCGAAAACGCGCGCGACGACCTCCCACCGGCCTTCGCCCGCCCGCGCCTCGGCCACCGTCGCAACCTCATCGGCCACTCGCATGACGTTCTGTGGCGTCACGCCGGTGCGAAGGTGCTCGATCAGCTCGTCGTCGGACGTCGACGCGAGCGACTTCATCTTGATCGCGCCCTCGATCATCCGGATCGACTCGTCGTGAATCGCCGGAGCGCCGACAGGAGGCGTCGTTCGACGCGCGATGGCGCTCCCTGGAATCTCGGCGCCGAGCGTCAGCGCGCCGCTACGAGGTGTCGGGCGGTGACCATCGATCGAGGCGACAGAAGACGGCGTGGGGCGCGACGATCCGTTGACGCGCGGTGATGCGCTGGGCGTCAGAGTCCCGTTGCGAACAAACCCGTTCCGGCCGAGGTGAACCTCGACATGCGTGATGCCGACCTTGATCAGCTCGTAGTCGAAGGCAACGCCATCATCGTTAGGTCGAGCTTCCCCCGCCAGGATACGCGCGACGCCGAGGATCTGGTCGGCGGGCGCGGCCTCGAGGAAGTCGATCTGATGCGCCGAATGCGCGGACATGCGCATCACGAGCTCGTGCAGGCGCAAGCCTTCTGCCGAGTGCCCCTCGTCGAGCAGGACGACGTTGAGCTGTGACGTCACCAAGGACGTATCGCCCGCCGCACTGGCCGCAGCGGCTTCACTCAACACCCGTTCGTGGTCGGGCGTCGCATCCGGCTCGTGGGCCAGCAGATATACCAGCTCGGCAAACCGCGCCTGGAACGTCGCTGCCTTCATTGACATGCGCCTTGAGGCCGCCCCCAGAAAGATGTGAGGTCTCCAACTCAAGGACGCGTGAGGCAGCCGCACGGAAACCTCCAAGGCCTGGTACCAACGACCTACTTTTCCACGAGATCCACCCGCAGATTTCCGTCCCGCTTCGAGAACTTTCGAGCTGTCATGATCAGACCGTTCCGTCATATGCCGCGCGCTTTCACGACGCTGGCTTTGGTGACATCTGTCACAGCCGCGTGTCACCGATCGGCGCCCAGTGCGGCGCCCGTCGCCGCTCCCGATACCGCAACCGTGATGCGCGACGTGCGATACCTCGCGAGCGACGCCCTCGAAGGGCGCGGGACCGGCACCGCGGGCAACGATTCGGCAGCGGCCTACATCGCGCGACGGTTTTCTGGTCTCGGCCTGGCGCCTGCGTTCGTCTCGACCGACGCTCGCGTCTGCACTCGCATTGGTAATGCGGCACCGTGCGACTCGCGTTTCGTTCAGCCGTTCGTTGCGAGATCGGTGGCGGCCGCCCACGCGGGGCTGCAAGGCGAGCTCCCGACGCAGAACGTCGCGGCCGTGGTTCGAGGGTCCGACCCGGCACTCCGCGACGAATACGTGATCCTCGGCGCACACTTCGACCATCTTGGTCGCTCGGCGTTCGGTGCGCTCGACCCCGACGCCGTGAACGCGATTCACAACGGTGCGGATGACAATGCGTCGGGCACCGCAGCCGTGATCGAGCTCGCGAGGCTTCTGCGCCGTAATCCGCCGAAACGTTCGGTGATGTTCGTCACGTTCAGCGGTGAGGAGCTCGGACTGCTCGGATCGCAGTATTTCGTGGATCACCCGCCGGTCCCGCTCGAAAAGGTGGGCGCGATGCTCAACTTCGACATGGTCGGCCGGATGCAGGAAGACCGGCTCATCGTGTATGGAGTCGCGACGGCACAGGAGCTCAACGACATCGTCGCGAAGGCGAATGCCGCGGCGCCACTCCGCCTCACGGCTACCGGCGATGGGTTCGGCGCGTCCGATCACTCATCGTTCTACGCGAAGAATCTCCCTGTCCTGCACTTCTTCACGAATGTGCACGAGGACTACCACAAAGCGACCGACGACGTAGACAAGATCAACGCCCTCGGCATCGCGCGTGTGGTTGCGCTCGCGGAGCGCGTCACGCGTGCGATTGCCGACCGCCCGCAGCCGCTCACGTTCGTGCGCGCGGTGGCCGCGGCGCCCTCGATGTCGACGCGTGAGAACACGAGCGCCTACCTTGGTTCGATTCCAGACATGGGCGCGACTGAGGTCAAAGGTGTCCGGCTCACCGGCGTTCGTGCGGAGAGTCCGGCGGACAAGGCCGGCCTCAAGGCTGGCGACGTCATCGTGGAGTTCGCCGGCAAGCCGGTGAACGACCTCTACGCGTACACCGATGCGCTCTACGCGCAGAGCCCGGGAGATACCGTCGACGTGGTCGTGCTGCGAGGCGCCGAGCGCATGACGGTGAAGGTGACGTTAGGCCGAAGGAACTAACCTCAATCGAGACACATGAGAACCCTACTCGCGCTGGCGCTTCCGAGTCTGCTCGCCGCCCAGGCTCCCACGAATCCGACCAAGGGCTCGGGCACCGTCGCGTTGAAGGCCGCGCGGGTGATCGACGGAACCGGAGCGGCGCCGATCCAGAACGGCGTCGTCGTCGTGACGGATGATCGCATCGTGAGCGTCGGCGCCGCCGCGTCGGTCGCGATTCCGGCGGGCGCGCGCACCGTCGATCTCGGGAACACAACCCTCCTTCCGGGCTTCATCGACGCGCACACGCACGTCATCGGCCGCGCGCTCGGCGATCCCGACGCGAACGACCAGGGCGTCCGGGACGTCGATGCGTTCGGCGCAATCCTGGGCGTCGTGAACGTCCGCAACACGCTGCTCGCCGGCTTCACGTCCATTCGCAACCTCGGCGCGGCGAACTTCGACGACATCGCGATGCGCAAGGCGATCAACGAAGGTTGGGTGATCGGCCCGCGCATGCAGACGGCCGCGCACGCGATCGGCATAACGGGTGGGCACTGCGATGAAAACGGCTACAAACCCGGCCTCATGGATGGCGACTTCAAGACGGGCATCGCCGATGGACCGGAACAGATTCGCGCCGCGGTTCGCTACCAGGCGAAGTACGGCGCCGACGTGATCAAGACTTGCGCGACCGGCGGCGTCCTGTCCGAAGGTGACGCCGTCGGCGTGCCGCAGTACACGTACGACGAGCTGAAGGCGTTGGTCGACGAAGCCACGAAGCTCGAGCGAAAGGTCGCTGCGCACGCACACGGTACCGAGGGCATCAAGATCGCCGTGCGCGCCGGGGTGTCGTCGATCGAGCACGGCTCGTTCCTCGATGAGGAAGGCGCGAAGATGATGGCCGAGCGAGGTACGTTCCTCGTCCCGACGCTCAGCGCCGGCGAAGCAGCCGAGAACGCCGCGAAGACGGGCGTGCTCAAGGGACTGCGTGCGGAGAAGGCGCTGGCAGCGGCGCAGGCGATGCGCAAATCCATCAAGTACGCCATCGAGAATAAAGTCCCGATTGCGTTAGGCACCGACGCCGGCGTCTCGCATCACGGCGCCAACGGCCATGAATTCACGCTGATGGTACAGTGGGGCGGCATGACGCCAATGCAGTCGATCGTCGCGGGCACGAGCAACGCGGCAAAGCTGCTGGGGTGGGACAAGAACCTCGGCACGCTCACGACCGGCAAATGGGCGGACATCGTTGCCGTTCCCGGCGACCCGATCGCCGACATCAAGGTGATGGAGAAGCCGGTGTTCGTGATGAAGAACGGTGTCGTCTACAAGACGCCGAACGGCACACCGGCGATGTGACGCTCCACTGCTGGACGTCAGCGCGCTATACGCTCCCGCTCCCGACAAATCATCGCTTTCCGATCGCGAAGTACGCCCTGCTTCGCGACGCGGTGATCGCGAGCGGGCTCGTGCCGCCCGCGCGTATCCACGAGCCTGAGCGAGCGTCGATGGAGTCCCTGCGACTCGTTCACACCGAGCGTTACATCCAGGCGGTGCGGGCAGGAACGTTGAGCGACGCGGAACAGCGACGCATCGGCCTGCCCTGGTCGGAATCGCTGGTGGAGCGGTCGTTCCGCGCCGTCGGCGGGACGTGTGAGGCGGCCACCGCCGCGCTCGATCGTGGCCTCGCGATGAACCTCGCCGGCGGCACGCACCACGCGTTTGCCGATCACGGCGAGGGATTCTGCGTGTTCAACGATGTCGCCGTCGCGATTCGCGTGTTGCAACGGGACGGTCGCATCGGCCGCGCGGTGGTGATCGACCTCGACGTGCACCAGGGCAACGGGACGCACGCCATCTTCGCCGGCGACCCGTCCGTGTTCACGTTCAGCATGCACGGCGGACGCAACTACCCGTTCCACAAGGTGCCCGGATCACTCGACCTGGAGCTCGCGGACGGTACGGGCGACGATGACTACCTGACGGCTCTCGCCGCGGCTCTACCGAGCGTTCTCGCTGACTCGGCCCCGGACCTCGCGATCTACCTTGCCGGCGCCGACTCGCACGAGGGTGACCGGTTGGGCCGGTTGTGCCTGACGTTCGACGGACTCGCGCGTCGCGACGTGATGGTCCTGGACGCGTGCCGCGAGGTGGGAATTCCGGTGGTGATAACGATCGCGGGCGGCTATGGGCGGAATATCGAGGACAGCGTGAGGGTTCACCTCAATACCGTCCGAATCGCCTCGGAGCTGGCGCGCTTGTAGTCATTCCGAGCCGGGAGCCCGCCGAAGGCAGGCAGATGAGGAATCGCGGTCGTCCCGAAAGAGGCGTCAGTCCCTCTACCGGGATGACAGCGATTCCTCGACTCGCTGCCGCTCGCTCGGAACGACAGCGATCTACTTGCTGATCTTGAAGTCCGAGATGTGCACGTCGAGGTTGTGGCTCACGCGAATCCCCGCGATGCCATCCGTGGACGCCAGCATGTTCCCCGCCCCAACCGCCTTCGCGCGGTCCATGCTGTAGACCTCCTTGCCGTTGATCATGTACTGGATCTTCTGCGCGCCCACGACCACCTCGAGCTTGTCTGTGCTCTTGCCGCTCGCATCGGGCTTGGCGATCGCGTCGCTCGGCGTCCAGTTGACGATCGTGTGAATCAGCGAGTCGGCGTCGCCGGCGCGATGCTTGATGAGGTACGTGCCGTTGCCGCCTAACGTGAAGTACATGTAGTTCTGGTTTGGACCCTTGAGGTCCTTGCCGGCGAAGATCAGCCCGTACGCCTCGGCATGGCCGGGCGGCTTCGTGAGCGTGAACGTGCCGGTCACCTTGTAGTTCCCCGTCGCCACATCACCGGGCCGCCAGTAGATCGCGCGCTCCCCGGAGGTGGCGTGGAACCCGGTCCCCATCGCGACGAACTTCGGCGGAGTGCCGCTGCCGGCGCGTGGGTCGACACGCATCTGCCATCCCGGCGCGAGCTCACCGCCGCCCGCAACCGCTTTTGCTGCGTCCTGCGCCGCCAACAGCGCCGGCGCGATCATCGCACCGATGGCGAATGTGATCACCGACTTTCGCATATGACCTCCAAAGGAGTACGGTCCAGACCTGGGCGAAACGATTTGACATTATCAGCCCGGCCACCTGCATGCCAACTTTCGCCGGACGCCTTCCCCTCGACATGCCCCCAATTCCTATCCCTCGCGATTCCGGCTTCACTACGTCTACACCGGTCCCCCTCTACTGGTGCGCTTACGGCCCAACGGGCGGGCGCCGGTTCCTCGTTCTCCACGGAGGTCCCGGAGCCGATCACCAGTATCTCCTGCCCCAGATGCTCGCGCTGGCCGAGGATCACGAGCTGGTGTTCTATGACCAGCGCGGGGGCGGCCAGTCGCGGACGGATGACCCGACGCCAATAACCTGGCAGACCCACGTCGAAGACCTTGCTGTCGTCGCCAACGAGCTGGCGTTCGACCGACCCGAGATCATCGGCTACTCATGGGGCGGCCTGCTGGCGATGCTCTACACGACAGCCGCCAGTCGCCAGTCGCCAGTCGCCAGTTCCCTGGTTCTTCTCGATCCAGCGCCCATCACTCGCAAGCACCGCGAGCAATTCGAGGCGGAGTTCTCACGGCGCCAGCAAGGACCGGTCGTCCAGCAAATGCGCGCGGAGCTCGCCGCGTCCGGTCTGCGCGAGCGAGATCCGGACGCGTACCGCCAACGCAGCTTCGAGCTCAGTGTCGCCGGCTACTTCGCCGACCCCGCTCGCGCGCACGACCTCACGCCCTTTCGCGTCGTCGGTCGAGTCCAGCAAAGCGTCTGGAGCAGTCTCGGTGATTTCGACCTGACGTCCCGGCTCACCGATGTCGCGGTGCCGTCCTTGATCGTCCATGGACGACAGGACCCAATCCCGCTCGAGTCGTCGGAAATTGCCGCTCGCGCGCTCGGAGCCCGGCTCGTCGTTCTTGACGACTGCGGACATGTGCCCTATGTGGAGCAACCGCAGTCTCTATTCGACGCCGTGCGCGATTTCCTGACCCACATAACCCCCGTGCTGTGAGGGGATGCCTCATGACGACGCTCGAAAAGTTCGAAATGCCGCACATCGCGACCATCGACGTGGACGGGCGACGGTACAACGTGGCGCTGCGGATCGAGCACGATGGCGTCGAGTTCGTGGGTCGTCTCTGGTTCTCCGACGAAGCGTGGGCGGAGGACGACGGCATCGTCGATCAGGGCGTGGTTCCGGGACGGAGCGCCGAGCTGGTGATCGGCCATGCGCAGTCGCTCGGTGACCGCGAGCTCGTCCAGCGGTATCGCCGAGCCCTGGCGCAAAAACGGCGGTTCCACGCGCTGCGCCAGTTGACGGTCGAGGTCCTCGAGAACATTCGCCACCTGAACGCGCTCGCGACGTCGATGCGGGCAGGCCTGGTGGAGCTCGACGAGGCCGCCACTGAGATCGATGTCACCGAAGACCGTTTGCACGAGCTGATCGACCGACTCCGCAACGTCGCGGGAGTTGAACGGTAGCTGCGGGCGACGGGGGACGGGCGACGGACGCCGGAAGAACGGCGGCTGGTTGCTGGTTGCTGGTTGCTGGTTGCTGGTTGCTCGTGCTGGTTGCTGGCTGACGCTGGCTGTGGCAGTCGGTCATTCCGAGGGTTTCCGCTCTCACTCTTGTTGCCCGTCGCCCGTCGCCCGTCGCCCGTCGCCTGTCCCCGTTTAGCTTTCAGTGATGGACTCTCGTACCGCGGCTCATGTGCTGTCCGAGATCGCGGCGCTGCTCGAGCTTCGCGCGGAAAATCGCTTCAAGTCGCGTGCGTACCGCGGCGCCGCGAAGGCTGTCCTCGCCCTCGACACCGACGACCTCGCGCCCGTCCTGCGCTCCGGTGAGCTCGCCAAGGTTCGAGGCATTGGCCGCGCCACCCTCGCCGTGCTCACCGACCTCGTGGAGAGCGGCGAGTCGCGCTACCTCGAGCAGCTGCGGCTCGACCTGCCCGACGGGATCCTCGATCTCATGCGAGTTCCCGGACTCGGCCCCGAGAAGATCGAGCGGCTGCACGAAGCGTTAGGCATCGCGTCCCTCGACGACCTCGAGGCCGCCGCCCGCGATGGCCGCCTCGCCACCGTGAAAGGCTTCGGCCCGAAAACGGCGGAGAAGATGCCCGAGGCGATCGCGATCGCGCGCAACAGCGGCACCCTCGCCCTGTTCCATCGCGCATACGCCGAAGCCGCCCGCCTGGTCTCCGCCGTTAGGCGCCACCCGGCTGTGACGCAGGCGGAAATCGCGGGATCCGTGCGTCGGCGCAGCGAGGTCGTGCGGAACATCGACATCGTTGCCGCTGTGACTGGCGACCCCGCCGATGTCGTCGCGTCCTTCGCTCGGATCGCCGGCGTTGTCGACGCATCCATCGCGAACGGATCGGCCGCGATTCGTTTCGTGGACGGCACCCTCCTCGACCTGCACTGCGTCCCACCGGCGAAGTTTGCGGTGGCCCTCTGGCGTGCGACCGGAAGCGAAGGGCACATCCGACAGATGTCGGACGCCCTCGCAGCGCGTGGCTTGCTCGTCGATGACGATGGCGTCCGCGATACACGCGGCGAACGCGTTCCGCTCGCCGACGAGAACGCACTCTACGCGCTGCTCGACATCCCGGTCGTACCGCCGGAAATGCGCGAAGGCGACGGCGAGCTTGCCGCTGCCGTCCGAGGACTGCCCACCCTGGTGACAGCCGCCGATGTCCGCGGCATTCTCCACTGCCACTCGACCTATTCCGACGGCGTCGCGACGATCGCCGACCTCGCGCAGGCGGCGATCTCCCGGGGCTGGTCGTACCTGGGCGTCAGCGATCACTCGCAGTCGGCTTTCTACGCCGGTGGCATGAGCCGAGATGCCGTCGCCCGACAGCACGACGAGATTGACGAACTGAACGCGACGCTCGGCGATTTCAGAATCCTGAAGGGCATCGAAGCCGACATCCGCGTCAACGGCGAGCTCGATTACGACGAGCGGACGCTCGACCAGTTCGACTACGTGATCGGCTCCGTCCATTCGCAGTTCAAGATGAGCGAGGAGGCAATGACGGCCCGCATCGTCAACGCCCTCGAGAACCCGTACCTCACCGTCCTCGGTCATCCGACCGGACGCCTCCTGCTCGCGCGAGAGGGGTACGCCGTCGACGTCGAAGCGATCATCGAGAAGGCCGCCGACACCGGTGCCGCGATCGAGCTCAACGCGGATCCCCGCCGCCTCGATCTCGACTGGCGCTTTCTGCGTCAGGCGAAGGAGCTCGGCGTCACCGTCGAGATCGGACCCGATGCCCATTCTATTCCGGGGCTCGACAATGTCATCGTCGGTGTCGGGATAGCTCGCAAGGGATGGCTGGAAGCGCACGATATCTTGAATGCACGTTCGGCAGACGAAGTGTTGGCGTTCGCGAGCGCTCGTCGCGACCGCATTCGCCTCACCGGCACGTCGTCGCGCGAGCGGCGAATCACCGGCGCGGACCCGGACGCCGACATCCCATTCTGATCTCACGGTCCATGGCAAGAAAACTCGAAGGCCCTCGGCAACCGCTCTCCCAGCGGCGACCGAAGGTCGCGGCGAGCAAGAGGAGCGCGGTCTCACGCGTCGGGCGAAAAGCCACGAGCGGGCCGGGACCCAAGGCGACTCCGAAAACGAAGCCGATACCGAAGCCGAAGCGCGCGTCGAAGGCCGCGCGTCGGCCGTCGCCCGACGCGCTCATGGTCTACGATCAGCTGCTGGGGCTCTATCCCGATGCGCACTGCGAGCTGGATTTCGCCACGCCGTTCCATCTGCTCGTCGCCACGATTCTCAGCGCACAGTGCACGGACAAGCGCGTGAACATGGTGACGCCGGTGCTGTTCTCCCGCTATCCAACCGTGGAGTCGCTCGCGCGGGCGAGACAGGAGGACGTCGAGGAGATCATCAAGAGCACCGGGTTTTTCCGGAACAAGGCGAGGAGCATCATCGCGATGGCAGGGGCGCTGGTGGACCGTCACGCGGAGCAGGTCCCGTCGACGCTCGCGGAGTTGGTGACCCTCCCGGGCGTCGGCCGGAAGACTGCGAACGTCATCCTCGGCAATGCCTTCGGGGTCAACGAAGGCGTCGTCGTCGACACGCACGTCGGGCGCCTCGCCGTCCGACTCGGCCTAACGAGAGAAACGGACCCCGTGAAGGTCGAGCAGGAAATGATGAAGCTGTTTCCACGCGACCGTTGGACGATGCTGGCGCACCTGTTGATCTTCCACGGCCGGCGCGTGTGCGAGGCGAAAAAGCCCCGATGCAGCGAGTGCACGTTGGCAGCCATCTGCCCTTCGGCCGGGATTGGCAGCTAGCAGTCGTCCGTCCCCGTCCACGGCTGCTCGATTCAAGGGGTCAGTCGATCAAGGGGTCAGAGCCCTTGATCCGACGGATCAAGGGCTCTGACCCCTTGATCCCGTCTCCCGCTTCCCGTCTCGCGCTTCCCTGTTATTTTCCCGGCCATGAAGACAGCTACGTTCGATACCAACCGCGGCACCATTGTCGCCGAGCTCTACGAGAAGGATGCTCCGAAGACCGTAGAGAACTTCGAGACGCTCGCGAACAAGGGCTACTATGACGGCGTGAAGTTCCACCGCGTCATCCCCGGGTTCGTCGTCCAGGGCGGCGACCCCAACTCCCGCGACCTGCCTGTTGGCGACCGCCGAGTCGGCACGGGCGGCCCCGGCTACACCATCAAGTGCGAGACGAAGGGCAACCCTCGCACCCACGAGCTCGGCGCGCTATCCATGGCGCACGCGGGAAAGGACACTGGCGGCAGTCAGTTCTTCATCGTGCTCGATGAGAACAACACGCGCCACCTGAATGGTGTCCACACGGTGTTCGGGAAGGTCACCACGGGCATCGATGTCGTGCAGAAGATCCAGAAGGACGATGTGATGAACTCCGTTCGCGTCGCCTGAATCCACCGACCACTACTCGCCTCTCGACGATGTCCCTCTATCCCGAAGACAAGAAGGCCGCGTTCATCGGCTTGATCGTCACGGCAGCGCTCCTCTTCACGATGTCGTTCACGATCGTGAAGCTCACGAACGCCAAGTACAACAAGCTCAAAGCCGAAGAAGCGAAGGCCGGCCAGACCAAGTAGCGGTTACGACGACTTTCGGAGCCTAACGCCTCCTGATCCGGTCTCGATCGAGATCTCGCCCTTCCCATCGCCGATCGTCCCGGAGAGATAGTCGTGATCGGCCTTCTTCACCTGGATCGGGATGTCCGTATCGATGCCGCCGCTGCCGGAGTCGATGCGAATCGCGGCACCTAACGATTCCGGGATCCCGAGCGTCACACCACCCGACCCGGACTCGATGTGCACATCATCGACGTCCGAGCGAAGGTCGAGCTCCACGGACCCGCTTCCGCTATCGAGCTTGATGCGCTTCGACTGCACCTGAGCGAGCCTGACGCTGCCCGAGCCCGTGTCCATCTCCAGCTCCTCGGCAACGATGTCTGAGCCACGCACGCGCCCGGAGCCCGTGTCCATCTTGAGGTAGGGCCCGCGGATGTTCATTACTTCCACGCTGCCCGATCCGGTATCGAGATCGATCTCGCCCTGGGCGTCGGTCACCTTCACCTCGCCGGATCCGGTGTCGAGCGAAAGCTTTCCGCGCGTGCGCGTCGACGTCACGGGTGCCGCGCTCACGTCGACGTACAGATCGCCGTCGACGTTGTCGATCTTCGCCTCACCGACGCCGAGGAAGACGGAAACGCGTTTGCCTTTCGGCACGATGACCTTGACGTCGGCGTAAGCCTCGAGCCCGTCGCCGCTCCCCACGATGTCGACGCTGCGCCCGTCTTCGTGGTGGTCGTCCCCGAAGGTGCCGTCATCGTCAACTCGGAGCGTGGTCCGCGATCGCCCGCGGTACCACTCGCCCTGCCGGTACACGATCCGACGGTCGGGATAGATGACCCGCAATGTCTCTCGACCGCGGACACGCCCAGTCTGGACGGTGAGCTTGGAGGCGTCGGCACCGCCGCGCGTCACTTCCACCGACACGTCTGAGCCAGTGCCACCTTCGACGCGCATGACGCCGGCGATGTTGTAGACCGCGACGTCATTGCCAGGAATCGTGCGACGCTCGGGCGTCTGGGCGATCAAGCTGGTGGGCACGATGACCACCATCGAGACAAGCAACGGTTTCGCGAAGCGCATTTGAAATGCCGGGACAGGGGACGGCGACGGTGACGGTCACGGTTGAGACAGTCCCTACGCGCGCGCGGTTTGTATGGTGCCGTTGCAAAGCCGTTTGGTGGCAACTAAATTACCGACCAGTCATTTATTTAGTCGCACTCGCAATGCCCAGCCGAACCAAACGAACCGCCGCCACCAGCCCCACCGCCCCGACCCAAAGGTCCCCGCGGCGGTCCAGACCACGCTGGCGACGACTGCCTGAAGAGCGGCCCCGCCAGATCCTCGAGGCCGCTCTCGACGTCTTCGGAGAACGCGGCCTCGCCGGCGCACGACTCGACGACATCGCTCGCCGCGCCGGCGTCTCCAAGGGCACCATCTATCTCTACTTCCCCAACAAGGAAGAGCTCTTCCGCGAAGTCGTCCGCGCCATCGTCGTGGATCGGCTCCGTCAGGCAGCCGCCGACGCAGGCGACGACAACCCCGTCGAGGAGCTCAAGCGATACCTGCGCGCCCACTGGACCTTCGTTCGCTCACCAGAATTCCAGACAATTCAGAAGCTCGTCATCAGCGAGCTCCACAACTTCCCCGACCTCGCCGAGTTCTACGGGCGAGAAGTCGTGAAGCCCGCGAACGAGTTGATCGCCGCCAAGATCCGACGCGGCATCGACCGCGGCGACTTTCGTCGTGTCGATCCAATCCTCGCGGCGCGATTCATGTCATCCACCACGATCACTCATTCCACGTGGTGCGCGCGTCGCAACGTTTTCAAGCTGCTCACCGACGTGACCGACGAGCAGGTGTTTGAGAGCCTCTCCGACTTTTTCTTCCACGCAATCCGCGCGACTCCAGCGGCCACCGCCGCCGAGTCGGTGTCCACACAATGACCGAGAAAGGACCAACCACCAGCGTGCGGCAGCGACTCGTACGCGCCATGCTCGTGCCGGCTTTCGTTTTACCGATCGCCTTCATGCCGGCGCACGCCCAGACATCAGAGCCGGTCGTGCTCTCGCTCGGCGACGCGGCCCGGCTCGCCGCAAAGCAGAACGCCACCGTCGTCGCCGCCCGCTACCGCGCCGAACAGGCCGGCGCGCGCATCACGCAGCGTCGCGCCGACATTATGCCCAACGTCTCGGCGTCAGCGCTCGAGAATGGTCGCACGCTGAACACCGCCACGTTCGGCATCGACTTTCCGACAGCAACGGGCCAACCACCGGTGTTCAATCCCGAAGGCGAGCTTCAAGGGCCTGTCAACACGCTCGACACACGCGCGCATTTCTCGCAATCACTGCTCGACGTTGGCGCGTTCGGTCGAATCAAGAGCGCGCGCACCGCCGCCGCGGCCAGCGACTTCGACACCGAGGCTACCGCCGATCAGGCAGCCGCATCGGCGGCCAACGCATACGTGCAGGCGGCCAGGGCCGATGCCCAGCTCGGCGCCCGCATCGCCGACTCGTCGCTCGCTGAAGACCTGTTGCGGGTGGCCCGCCAACAGCTGGAAGCCGGCGTTGGCGTTGGGCTCGACGTCACGCGTGCGCAATCGCAGCTCGCCGCGGTTCGCGCTCAGCTGATTCTCGCCCGGAACGACCGCGGGCGGACCCGATTCGCACTCCTCCGAACGCTTGGACTGCCGCTGGATACGCGCCTAACGTTGAGCGACTCGCTCGGCGCCATGCCGACGGACGAGACGCTTCCCGACGAGAACACCGCGATCACCCAGGCGCTGCGGTCCCGTGCGGACCTGCGAAGCCTCGACGAACAGTGGGCCGCCGTCGGCCAGCAGGCGAGCGCATTGCGCGCCGAGCGACTCCCGACCCTCTCCGCGTTCGGCGACTACGGAACCATCGGGAAGAACGGCGGATCGTTACTTCCGACGTATAACTGGGGAGTGCAGCTGTCACTCCCCATCTTCGATGGGCTGCGTCGTGACGGCCGCGTGGAGGAACAGACCGCACTGCAACACGAGGTAGACGTCCGGCGGCGCGATCTTCGCGAGCAGGCTTCGGTCGAGGTGCGAACCGCGCTGCTCGATCTCGCGTCCGCGCGCGAAGCCGTCGCGGCGACCCGGGAGCGAGTCCAGCTCGCGGAGCAGGAGGTGTCGCAGGCGAGCGAGCGCTTCCGCGCGGGCGTCGCCGGCAACGCCGATGTGTTCACCGCATCGATCTCATTGAACGGAGCGCGCACGCAGGTCGTCGACGCGCTTGCTGCTTACCAGACTTCCCGGATCGCCCTCGCCCGCGCGCAGGGCAGGTCCCGGGAGATCCGCTGACTTCCGCATAACGACAGATCCATGGCCACCGCAATCGAAACCGAGTCAGGCCCATCGGGCTTCCCCCGCGTGGAACCGAACGCCGAGCGTCCCAAGCCGTCGCGCCGCAAGTTCATCGTCCTTCCGATCGTCGTGCTGATCGCGCTCGTCGGAATCGTCTGGGGCATAAAGAAGTGGGCTTACGGACGTTCGCATGAGTCCACCGACAACGCCCAGGTCGACGGACACATCGTTCCTGTCCTCGCGAAGGTCGGCGGGTACGTCACCGCCGTACGCGTGGTCGAGAACGTCCAGGTGAAGGAAGGGGCGGAGCTCGTCCACCTCGACGACGCGGAGTACAAGGTCAAGCTCGCCCAGGCCGATGCCGATCTTGCCGCCGCGCGGTCGGTCGCCGGCGGGCGCGGCGTCACCGGGCAAGCCGAGGCGCAAGTGCAGACCGCGTCGAGCCAGCGACAGGTCCTTGACGCCCAGATCGCCGCGGCCGAGGCGAATCGCCAGAAGGCCGTGTCGGATCTTGCGCGCCTCAAGGATCTCGCGGACAAGCAGATCGTGTCAAAGCAGCAGCTCGATGGCGCGCAGGCGGCTGCAGATGCCGCGACGGCCAACCTCGAGGCAGTGCGCCGTCAAGCGACCGGTGCCGGCGCCGGCATCGTGAACGCCGAAGCCGGTGCGCGCTACGCCCAGGCACGTCTCGGTGCGGCACAGTCGGCACGCGACAACGCGGCGCTCCAGCTGTCGTACACGTCGGTCACCGCGCCGATGGCCGGCATCGTGTCGCGGAAGCAGGTCGAGGTCGGCCAGCTCGTTCAGCCGGGACAGCCTCTCATGACGATCGTGGCCGACACCGGCGTGTGGGTCACGGCGAACTTCAAGGAGACCCAGCTGGCTGATGTGAAGGTCGGGAGCGCGGCGGAGTTCGACGTCGATGCCTACAACGGTTGCAAGGCGGAAGGCAAAGTGGAGAGCATCGGCGCGGCCACTGGAGCAAAGTTCGCTCTGCTGCCGCCCGACAACGCCACGGGCAACTTCACCAAGGTCGTACAGCGCGTGCCGGTTCGGATTCAGGTGACGCGCGGCTGCGGGGATGCTCGGCCGCTCAGGCCGGGAATGTCCGTCGAAGCGCACGTCGTGACTCGGTGATGCCGTCGTGAGCACGACGGTCGGTCCGGCCCCCGCGGCCGGCACGCTGGGAGCAACCGCGTCGCCGCAGGCGCACGCGGTTGCTCACCCGGAGGACAAGTACAAGCACAAGTACCTCATCGCCATCGCGGTCACGCTCGCGGCGGTGCTCGAGCTCATCGACACGTCGATCGTGAACGTCGCGATTCCTCACATGATGGGGAACCTCGGCGCCACGATCGACGAGATCTCGTGGGTCTCGACCGGATACATCATCGCGAACGTCATCGTGATTCCGATGTCGGGGTGGCTGTCGGCGTACTTCGGCCGGCGCCGCTACCTCACCGGGTCGATCATGCTGTTCGTGGTGGCGTCGTTCATGTGCGGCGCCGCGACGTCGTTAGGCGGCCTGATCCTGTGGCGTGTGGTTCAGGGCCTCGGCGGCGGTGCGCTGCTCTCGACCGCGCAGGCCACGCTCTTCGAGTCGTTCCCGCCGGAAGAGGCCGGGATCGGTCAGGCGATGTTCGGCGTGGGCGTGATGGTCGGCCCGACCATCGGTCCGACGTTGGGCGGATGGATCACGGACAACTACAACTGGCCGTGGATCTTCTACATCAACGTGCCGCTCGGCATTCTCGCCGCGATCATGGTCATGTCGTACGTCCGTAACGCCGAGCATCAGGAGCGGGCCGACAGGATCGACATCTGGGGTATCCTGCTGCTGACCATCACCGTCGGGTCGCTGCAGTGGATGCTCGAGCGTGGCGAGCGGTACGACTGGTTCGACTCGAGGCTCGTGACCTCGCTCGCGATCACCGCCGCCGTGTCGGGTGTCGCGCTCATCGTGCGCGAGCTCATGACCGATGAGCCGATCATCGATCTCCACGTCCTGAAGAGCCGGCAGCTCGCGACTGGCGTGACGTTCGCCGCCGCGCTCGGGCTGTCGCTGTACGGAGGCGTCTTCGTCCTTCCGATCTTCCTTCAACAGCTCCACGGATTCACGGCCTGGCAGACCGGCAAAGTGATTCTGCCGGGCGCGTTGGCGTCGGCGTTCACGATGGCGTTCGTCGGCCGGAACGCACGGCGGTTGGACGCGCGCTATACGATCGTTATCGGGTCAGCGCTGTTCATGGTCTCGATGTGGCAGCTGTCCCGGATCACGCTGGATAGCGGCACGGACGATCTCTTCTGGCCGCTGGTGCTTCGCGGCGTTGGGCTTGGCCTCATCTTCGTGCCGTTGACGAACGCGTCCATGGCCGACCTGTCGGTTAGGCAGCTCGCGCAGGGCACGGGCCTCTTCAACCTAACGAGACAGCTCGGCGGGTCGCTCGGGATCGCGCTCATGGCGACGCTGTTGTCGCGATTCACGGCGACGCGTCACGCGGTGTTGACCGAGCACGTCGGAGCGTGGGATCCCGCGAGCGCGTCACGGCTCGACATGATTGCGCGCGGCCTCATGGCGCACGGCGTGAATCCCATCGTCGCGAAACAGCAGGCGTTGTTCGTGCTCGACCGACAGATCTCGGCCCAGGCGAGCGTGCTCGCGTTCTCGAAGATTTACCTGCTGAACGGCATCATTCTGCTCGCCGCACTTCCGCTGTTGCTGTTCTGGAAGACCGGGCGCGGTCGGGGAAGCATGGGACCATCGCACTAGCGCGTTCGCGCTAGTGCGAGCTATCTGCCATCAGCCATCAGCTCGTACTGCGGCCTGCCAGCTATGCCTGATACCGTCCCGCTCGTGGTGGATCTGGATGGTACGCTCATCGACGGCGACACGCTCCAACTTTCACTCCGCGTTCTCGCGCGAACGAGGCCGTGGCTCGTGCCGACCGTGCCGTTCATGGTCCTTCGCGGACGCGCGGGGTTCAAGGAGTTCGTGAGCCGCCACGTGTCGCTCGACCCGGCGCGGCTACCATACCGGGATGACGTGGTCGAATTCGTGAAGCGCGAACGCGCCACGGGTCGGAGGGTGGTTCTCGCCACAGCGGCAAACCGGCAGGTAGCCGACGCGGTCGCCGCCCATCTCGGGCTGTTCGACGAGGTCGTTGCGAGCGACGGCGGGCACAACGCCAAGGGTGCCGGCAAAGTGGAATCGATTCGAGGGATCCTCGGCGACTCGGCGTTCGACTACATCGGAGACAGCCTGCCTGACGTCCCCGTCTTCAAGGCCGCACGCAAGTCATACCTCGTCTGTCCGTCCCCAGCTCTGGCGGAAGCGGTACGGGGCCGGTGCCACGTCGAGGCCGTTTTCGTGACCCCTCGTCGCGCCTATACCTAGGGTCACCAGGAACCCATCGAACGATTGGGTTTGGACCGCCCGGCGCCCCGGCCCCATCTTACCAGTGGCTCATCGTCCGACCTTCATCCCATCACGCTCGATGACGACTTCCACGCTCCCGTCTCGCGACGCTGCCCTCGCGCTCATGCACGAGTACACGGCCAGCGATTCGCTGCGAAAGCACATGTACGCCGTCGAGGCAGCAATGCGTGCCTACGCCGGACACTTCGGCGAAGACACCGACCGTTGGGGCATCACGGGGCTGATGCACGACTTCGACTACGAACGCTGGCCGAACGCGGCACACTCACCGACCGACGAACACCCCGCGGGCGGCGTCCGCCTGCTCCGCGAACGCGGCTACCCGGAAGACATGCTCGAGGCCATTCTGGGCCACGCCAGCTATTCGGGCGTGCCGCGTGTCACACAAATGGCAAAGGCGTTGTTCGCCGTGGACGAGCTCACCGGCCTGATCACGGCGACGGCGCTCGTGCGCCCATCGAAGAGCGTCCACGAAGTGGACGCGCGCTCGGTTCGCAAGAAGATGAAGGACAAGGCGTTTGCCCGCGGCGTGAATCGCGACGATGTCGTGAATGGCGCCACCGATCTTGGCGTCGATCTCGACTGGCACATCCAGTTTGTGACCGACGCGATGAAGGCCCGGGCCGAGTCGCTCGGGCTCGCGGGAATCTGACCAGGAGCTCGATGTTGGCAGGTCAACGCTTCACCGGTGCGGCGCGTTCTAGAGGCGACCCGATCACTGGCCTCTGTGACGACTGCTGCTCTGCCGCTCCCTGCGCCGTCCGCCGTGCTCACGCTGCCTGAACCGTCGGCACGGGAGCGCGAACACGCACTCGTCGTCGCCGCCCAGCGCGGTGATGCGGAGTCGTTTGCGGCGCTCGTGCGTCTGCATCAGAGACGGGCGTATGCCGTCGCCAGAGCGATCGTGTTGACGCACGAGGATGCGGAGGATGCCGTCCAGGAAGGATTCCTCCACGCGTTCCGCGCGCTCGATCGGTTCCTGCCCGACCAGGCATTCGGTGCATGGCTCAACCGGATCGTCGCGAATGCGGCGCTCGACATCACGCGGCGCAAGAAGGTGCGCGACGCGGATGCCCTGGCCGATACGATTGCGTCTCCATTTCGTGACCCGGCCGAATCGGCCGAGTTGCGACGCAGGTTGACCGGCGCGTTGTCGACGCTCAATGAGCGTCAGCGCGCGGTGATCGTGTTGCACGATGTCGAGGGGTACAAGCATGCGGAGATCGGCCGGCTCCTCGGAATTCCCGAGGGGACCGCGCGGTCGGATCTGCACCACGCGCGGGCACGACTGCGCCAGGCGCTGAGCGGCGTACGGAGCGAGTTATGAGGATCGAACGGAACACTCCTCCCGAGTGGGAGGACGAAGAGGTGACGCGAGTCCTGCGCGACGTGTATGCGTCGCCGGCACCGAACGCGTCGTACTGGGACACACTCGAATCGCGCATCATGGCGCGGATCGCCACGGCCGGCGAAGCGCCGGAGTGGTGGGGCGTGTTTCACGGCTGGGTGCGGGTGGGACTGGCGGCAGCCGTGCTGGCCGCCGTGCTCACCGGGGCCGCGCTGTTGCGCGAGCGAGAGCGGCAGGAGCGCCTGGCGTACGAAGCGGTCATGGAGTCGGCATCGGTGATTCCGGTCGCCGGACCCACGATCGCCCGGGGCGAAGGCCGGAGCCGCGACGCGACGCTTCGCTCGCTCATTTCCCACTGACGAGGATCAGCAATGCAGCGCTCGAAGAACCTCGCCATGATGTTCCTGCTCGGAGCCGTTCTCGTCGGCGGGGCGCTCGGGTTCACGGCTGATCGCGTCTGGACGCGAGACGCACGGTGTGACGATCCGCGCGCCTCCAAGGAGCTCCTCTACGATCGACTCGAGCTGAACACGGCACAACGCGCGGCGTTCGACTCGATCCTTGACGACCGCCATCGGCAATTCGACTCGCTCTTCAAGCCGATACGGCCCCAGATGGATTCCATTCGTGCCCGGAGTCGGGCGCAGATGCGAGCGCTTCTCAAGACGTCGGAGCAGCGAGAACGGTTCGAGGCGATCATTCAGCCGCGACCTAACGAAAAGCGGGAGACTCAAAAGTGAATCGGTTGGTTTATACCACCCTAACGACTGTCACCTCCGCACTGATCTTCCTTCCGACGGCGCTCGCTGCTCAAGCGAGCGCCGATTCGGTAGCACACCCCATTTCTCTCAACGACGCCGTTAAGCTTGCGCAGCGCAATTCACCAGCGACGGT
>Ga0136846_1235355_pt1 | contig 28764 bp, 29 predicted proteins | sample HopSoiMetagenom2_FD_96841 | JGI IMG/M metagenome (GOLD analysis project Ga0136846, IMG submission 96841) | Grasslands soil microbial communities from Hopland, California, USA - 2 Assembly 2016 (version 4) | ecosystem: Environmental > Terrestrial > Soil > Grasslands | place: USA: Hopland... | reverse complement strand
GGCGCCATCCTACCCGGCATCTCGGTCAGGGCCGCTGCGGCGGCGAACACACCGGTCCCGTTGGAGAGATCCACCAGGCGCGGGGCGACACGGTCCCGCAGGTGCTGGACGACGGCTCCGTACAAGCGTCCTCCACCGGTCTGCCGGTCGGCGAGACGGAATGTGTCCATAGTCGTCAAGTCGTCCCCGTCCGGCGGTGGTTGGGGCTGCTGTGGCTGTGCGTCGACGGTGGGCTCCCACGACCGGCGGGCGAGCCCGAGCAGGTGACCGGGGATGTGGAAGGCATCCGCGATCTGCTCGAACAACGTCAGCTTCTCAATCCGGCTCTTGCCGTTCATGTAGTCGTAGAGCCGACCCTGGGTGATGTCGACGGCGGCGGCGATCCTGCGGGTGCTGACGCCACGATGGTTGAGCATCCGGAACACGGCGCCCATGTCCCGCTCCGCGCACGCCCTGAGGAACCGGCTGTCGGTGAGCAACCCCGCGATCACTTCTCGCGGGTCCTGCGTCTGCCGATCCATGCGTCCCCCAACCAGCGCGTGTTCGCCGACGCTACCCCTCGCGCACGCGTGGTGACTCCATCTTGGGGTCACCTCGTGGAGTCTCCTCCGGCTTTCCCCGAGTCGTTGACTGATCGCCAGCCGCTGAGTGGACCGGGCGGACGGCGACGGGGACAACGTCCCCGACAGTCCCCGTCGCCACCTACAGCACGCCACTCGCTACGTATGGGAGGAGCATCATGCAGACCGCAACGCGGACAACAGCACCTCGGCCCTGGGGCCTTCGCCGCCTCGGGCCGTACCCGAACACGGTGAAGATGCCGTTCACCACGGTCACGGTCGACCCGGACACACAAGTCGGTGTCTTCCGCGACGCCGACGGCCACGCGGTCGAGATGGGCAAGCACGGCACCAGCTCCGGCACCTCGACGACGACCACCACCAACCTCGACTCGAAGAACGACCAGGGGTCCGACCAGGACTCGCAGCAGGACTGACGCGCATGACCGAGACCGACAGGCCCGTCCTCGTGGCCACCGAACCACTTGATCTGACCGCCGACATGGTGATCACCGAACTGAACCGCAAGGGTGCTCCGGTGGTCCGCTTCAACCCCGCCGACATCGGTACGGACCTGATGGTCTCGGCCCAGTTCGGTGTCTGCCCGGCTCCCGTGGTCGGGCAGCTCCGGACACCATCGAGAACCGCCGACCTGGAGCACGTCCGGGCGGTGTACTGGCGCCGGCCAATCTGGCCCGCCTTCGAGTACCTGGAGGCCGACGACGCCCGTTACGCCACCGCACAGGTTCGTTACGGACTCGGCGGCATCCTTTACGCCCTCGACGGCCCCCTGTGGGTAAACCACCCCCTCCGTGACGTCGCCGCCGACTACAAGCCCGCTCAACTGGCCGTCGCCCAGCGACTCGGGTTGACCGTGCCGCCCACCCTGGTCACCAACGACCCTGACAAGGCCCGCCAGTTCACCGCCGTCCACGGCCCGGTCATCGCCAAGACGCTGCGGTGGACACCGTACGAACGCGACGGCATCCCCATGACCTCGTGGGCCGAACCGGTGGCCACCGACGAGATCGACGACACCCTCCTCTCCGCCCCGCACCTGTTCCAGGCCCGCGTCGAGAAGGCCGCCGACCTGCGCGTCCTGGTCGTCGGCCGCCAGGTCTTCGCTGTCCGGATCGACTCCGGTCTGTTGGACTGGCGCACGGATTACGACGCGCTCTCCTACAGCGTTGTCAACCTCCCCGGGTGCCTGGAGAAGGCGCTGTTCGCCGTCCTGGACCACTTCGGCCTCGCTTCTGGGTCCTTCGATCTCGTGCAGGACGGCGATGGTGAATTCCACTGGTTGCTGAACCCGAACGGCCAGTGGGGTTGGCTGGAGGAGAAGACCGGCCTGGAGATGTCCGCCGCAATCGCAGATCTGCTGATCCGAGGAGAACTTGATGGACACCGCACCTGAGCGCCGTGCGCTCGCCGCCCGGCTGAGTGCGTCAGGAGTCCTGCGCCGGGATTCACCGTGGCGGCCGGCGGTCGAGGCCGTACCGCGCGAACTGTTCCTGCGCCCGGGGGTGTTCCTGCCGGCCGACGGTGGACGCTGGCAGCCGGTGACCGCGCTCAGCACGCCTGCGGAGGAGTGGGCACGGATCGCCTACCGCGACGAGTCGCTGGCCACTCAGCTCGACGGGCACCTCACCGCGGACGAGGCGGAGACCCTCGTGACAGGCGTGCCCACGTCGTCCTCCACCACCCCCACCACCGTCGTCGGCATGCTCGAACAGCTCGACGTCGCCGACGACCACACCGTCCTCGAAATCGGCACCGGCACCGGCTACTCCTCCGGCCTCATGTGCTACCGCCTTGGCGAGGACAACGTCACCACCGTCGAGGTCGACCCCCGGGTGGCTGCCCGCGCGGATGCCGCCCTCGAAGCGGCCGGACACTCCACCTGGACCGTGACCGGCGACGGACTTCTCGGACACCCCGCCCGAGCACCCTATGACCGCGTCATCGCCACCTGTGCCGTCCGGCGCATCCCGTACACGTGGGTCCGCCAGACCAGACCCGGCGGCATCGTCCTCGCCACGGTCGGCTCCTGGCCCTACGGCACAGGCCTGGCCAAGGTCACCGTGAACGACGACGGCACCGCTGAGGGCCGCATCATCGGACGCTCTTCCTTCATGCACGCCCGTGCGCAGGCACTCGTCCCGCTGGCCGGGGACCTCTCGGCCCGCACCGCCTACGTGGACACCGAACGGCCCGCAAAGTTCCCGCCCGCTCTCCTGGACGAGTGGATGCCCGCCTTCCTGGCTCAACTCACCGCCCCTGGAGCCCAGTTCGTTCACGCCATGGCCGACGACGGTACGCAGAATCTGTATCTGTTCGACGCCGAGCGCGAGTCGTTCGCCGCGTTCACCGAGGACACTTCCGGCTGGACGGTCCGCCAAGGCGGTCCCATGGCCCTGTGGGACGCCGTCGAGGAGACGCTGGACGCCTGGCAGGACGCCGGGAGCCCCGACATCGCAAGCATTCGCCTCCATGTCACCGAGCAGGCACACACCTACTGGATCGGAGACCAGCAAGCCCTCCGGTGGGAACACCGGCTCGCCTAGGCCACATCTGGTTTCTCGGCGTCTTCGCTGTCGTGGATCACTTGCAGGTCCTGCTCCAGGGCCCGGACGTTGTCGTACAACTGCGTCTACAGCTGCCGGGCCTGCGCCCAGGTCCTGTGCCCGGCAGCGCCCGTAGAGGCTCCGAGCGCCACCACTGGAGAGTGTCGGTTTGAGCTCCAGCAGACCAGCGGCTGTCGCACTCCTTTCGGCATGGCGAGGGGTGCAGTGGCATATGCCGCCTCGCGCCAATGAAGGCAACATGTTGTCTGGCGCATCATGATGCCTGTACTTTGCGTAGTGACGCGTGAGCACCTGGTAATGGTTGCTCGCCCCGTCACGCAAAGCGCCCCGACGGTGTACGACCACCCCGGGGCATGGCCAACGTCTGTTTGTAGGAGCGTCAGCATGTCCAACCGTATCCGCCCCGCCCTCGCGCGAACACTCGTGCAGGTGGCCGTCCTTCTCCTCGTGTGCCTCGTACGCGCACTCCTCCCCGTGCCCGCGCCCGTGGCGGACCTGGTCCGGCGCCCGCCCGGCTCCCGGATCCTCGTAGCCGGCGCCGAGATCCCCGTACTGCCGCCGTATCTCCTGAGGCGGCGCCGGTCCAGCGGGGCCGACACGGCAACCGCGGCCCGTCGTCGTCCCGCCTCTCGCATCCGCCCGTACCTCGTCGTGCACGAACAGCGCATGCGGCGGCTGGCGTTGGTGTTCGCGCTCGACGGGATCGACGTCGGGCCGAGGGTGATCCACGGTCACCGCGTCGGCAGCCCGGTGGGCACCGCTGTGGGGGTGGCGGCCTGATGAGCGCACCCCGGATGCGGATCAGCCGCGTACCCAGCAAGCCCGTACGGCGAGGAGAGGACGGCGACCTCACCATCGATCTCTGGCTGACCAGGGACGGTGGGTTCGAGACAGACCTCGCGCTGTGCCTCACGCCCGCCGAGGCGGAGGTCCTGCACGCCCAGCTCTGCTACGCGCTGGACGACGCTACGGCGTCGGTGATCACGCCGGTGTCCAAACTGCCCGACTGCCGCAAACCCACTGTGGGTAGCCAGGGCGTCCACTGGCCGTAGGACCGGGTTTCCCGCGTGTGGGCGGCACGAACGCCAACGTGTCGCCCACACGGGCCGCAGTCGACTCCTACCCTTCGTCTGACCGGCGCCTGCGGGTACCGTCGAGAAAACGCAGCGAACGTCCACCGACCGGGAGCACACCGTGACCGCCCTTCCCACGGATCCGCAGATCGACGAGCCGCTCATCCCCATGCCCGCGCTCACCCCTGGGGCCCTGCGCGCCGCCGTCGAAAGCCTGACGCCGAGCCGGATGCCGACGTTCATAAGCGATCTTGTCGACGCGACCACCAGCGCCCAGCAGCTCCAGTCACTCGCGCCGCTCCGTACGTTCGTACATACCTGGGGTGTGTTCGTGGCGATCCAGCGGTATCCCTCGCGTGCCGCCCGCCTGCGGCATCTGGAGGAGATGGTGAGTGCCGGGGTGGAGGATCCGGCGGATGCGATCGTCGAGATCAGGAAGATCCATGTGGACGCCGAGGCCGAGGCCGGGCTGTGACTGACTGGAAGTGGGACTACAACCCGAGCGAGGAGTATCTGACCGACGGCCTTCCCGTCGGTGTGATCGCCGAGGTGGAGCGGATCGCCACCGAACTGGCCGCGCTCGGGCGTGACGCCGAGACCGTGGGCGGTCGGCCCGAGGACAAGCCCGGAGGCCTGAGGAACTTCCCCCTCTTCGGCGGACGTGGCTTCATCCAGTTCCTCGCCGTTCCCCGGCACGAGTGCGTCTACGTCTGCAACATCGTCTGGAACGGATGAAGATAAGCAGCGCGGAGCTCGCCAGCCTGCACTCCGGCGCGCTGAACGATCCTCGTAACACCTGAGTTCCGCTTCGAGGGCCGGGCCGCGCAACGGCACTACGTCAGGGCGTACCCAGCTCGGTGAAGGCGTCGCTGAGCAGATCCGTCAAGAGGCCCTGCCGGAACGCTTCGTGCTTCGCGATCAGTTGTCTGTGAGCCTCGATCTGTGTGCCGATCTCGTTCAGCGCCCTGGCGATGGTCCGCTGCCGTTCCAATGAGGGAACGAAGATCGGCGCCGTGGCCAGCGCCTGGGACGGGAGCGTCTCTACGGCCTGGCTACGGTTGGCCTGCGAGGCGATCCAGTCATGGACGAGCGGATGCCCGAGGTAGTGGAGAAGGTACTCGGGCAGGATCGTCTCTGTTACGGGCCTGATCCGCAGGCAGGCGGCGCCGAAGAGCCAGGTGGCTTCCGCGGTGCCGACGAGAGCCCTCCGCCCGAGCGCACCGGGTGTCCCCTGGCGCACGTAGACCAAGTCACCTTTCCGCAACCGGAAACGCGCGAGACCGGCCGCGGTTCCCGGGCTTACGTGCTTGATGTTGCGCGCATCGACCTTGTGCTCGGCGGTCAGATCGGGGGGTGCGATGACGGGGACTCCCTCCAAGCCCGCCGAGAGCCCCTCCAACTGGTGCCCCGACGGCCCGGATGCGATCTCGCAGAGGTCGATGAGGCGGTGTCCTCGGCTCGGGGGCATCTCGGTGCTCCGTCCTTACTGTTGCCAATGCCGGTGGCGCTCGGGCGGGTTCTGATTCGTCCCGCGAACGGAGGGGGCCGGGGTGGACGCCCCGGAGCACCGGTGCGACTAGGCGCCGACGATCTGGCGGATCTGCTGGAGCTGGGCCCGTGCCTCGGAGTCCCCGGCGCCACGCAGAATCGCGTCACCCTTGAGGCTCGGGTTGTGGACGGCGTCGACGGTGTCGGCGATCGGGGTCCCGAGCAGGTAGATCCGGACCGGACTGTCCTGATTGTCGGGCAGCTCCTTGGGGATGTGCCCCATCCCGTGGGACCTCAATTTGTCGGAGATGGTGCCGAGTACCCGGCTGCCCAGCCGGCCGGCCCCCTCGATGTCGCGCAGCACGCCCATGGTCATGATGTGCAGACCGCCGTCGGCCGCGGCCTTCGTACGGAGCTCCTCGTAGCTGCCCACTCCTACCCCCACTTCTCGCGTGCGCCCTGCGCACAGCGATATCCGGAGCAACTGGCGTCTGAGTCCCAGCCGCCCACCCCTCATCGTTGGGCAAAACGTAGCCAGCTCCTCAAGCTTGCGCAACTTCTCTTCATAGGTCCCTATGGAGGCAACCTTGCTATCGCTGGGCACCGGGGGGAAGGTCGCCCGGTACAAGGGCGCGCTGCACCGTATGCACAACGCGCGCTTCGACGAGGCCACCGTCAAAGCATCTGCCGACGACTTGTCCAGGGTTCTCGATGAGGCGATGGCGGCAGTGCGTCGGTGAGCTGGAGCGTGCACCACGGCGTATGCCTCGGCCAGGGCGCGACGCCCTCGCGGCCCGGCCGCCCGACGGCGTCGTCCGCGTCCAGTGGCGCACTGCCGAATGGCCGGTAGGCCCAGCTCCGTTACTCGCCGGACGACGCGATGGGGGCCGAAGGGCACCCTGCTGCGTAACACCTGGTGTTACCGTATCGGTATGGCAATTGTACGGTTCTCGATCAGCATGCCGGCCGAGACGCGTGACCGGATAAGGGAGCACGCCGCAGACGCCGGACTCGACGTTTCCACGTTCCTGGCGATCGCCGCCCAGGCACAGATGGACCAGCAGGATCGGGTCAGGGAGATCTTCGAGCCCTTCCAGAAGGCGCGCACGGAGACCGAGGAGCAAGCTGATACGGGTGTCTGGGCAGGCGACGACATCGAGCCGACAGAGGGGGAACAGGCGGAGGTCGACGCGATTCTCGGCCGTACACCGCGCAGCGAGGCCGCCGCGTGAACGTGGTCGTGTACGACACGGGCATGCTGATGGCGCTGGTAGATCAGGACCGCCGGGCGCACATCCTGCACAAGGGGTTCGTCACGGCCGGCGGACACAAGCCGATCGTCCCTGGTCCCGCTCTGTCGCAGGCATGGCGGACAAGCCCGAAGACGGCCTACGCCTGGAAGCGTCTCCTTGCCGATGTCTTCGTGTACCCCGTTGACAGGGGCCGGTACCCCGACGGTCTTCTGCCGCGCTGTCTCCCCTGCGCGGGAGGAGTGAACATCGAGGGCTGGAAGACACTCGGCGACATGATCGGTTCCGCTGCGCTACCGCCGAAGAAACGCCCCGATCCGGTGGACGCCCTGGCCGTCTTCATCGCGGCCAGTCACGGCGGAGGCAGCGTTCTCACCTCCGACCGCGACGACATCGATGCGTACGCCGCCACACTGTCCGGCGGCAACGTCCTGGCCGTGGCCGTTTGACGTACGGCTTCATGGCAGTGCGAATCCGGGTGACTCTCCCTCAGGAGACGCCTCTCCACGTCCCGTCCCGCACAATGGACCCTCACACGTTCACCGTGACGCAAGGGGAGGGCACGCGCGCATGGCTGCCGGAGTGGTCAAGGGGGCGACCGAGCGGGTCGAGGCGGAACGGCCGCTGCTGGAGCACCTCAAGGCGATGGGGTGGCAGCACATCGAGGGTGCCCGGTTGAAGGACGCGGGGGAGCGCGGCGACTTCCGGGAGGTGCTGCTGGAGCGGCGTCTACGGGCCGCCTTACGCCGGTCCTCGTCCTGGATGACGGGTGATGCGCACGCCGAGGCGGCCGTTTCCACGCTCCGTGCCGCCACCCGGCATGTGTCCGCCCAGTCGCTGCCGCAGGCCAACCGTGATGTCACCACGCTCCTGCTCCACGGCGACCTGCAACAGGGCCCCGACGACAGGCAGGTGCAGGCGAAGTTCTTCGACTGGTCGCGCGAGGCGCTGGAGGGTAGTCGCGAGGAGGTCCTGGCCCGTAACGACTATCTCGTCGTCGACCAGTTCCGGGTGCACGACGCGGACGGGCGGCCGTCCGTGCTGGACCTCGTCCTCTTTGTGAACGGCATCCCGCTCGTCGTCATCGAGTGCAAGTCGCCGGACATACCCGACCCGCTCGGCAAGGCCATCCGCGACCTGCGGGCCTACACCGGTCGCCCGCTGGACGACGACACCCGGCGCGGCTCCGGCGCACCCCGAGGCGTGCCGCACCTGTTCGTCCCGGCGCAACTCCTCGTGGCCGCCGACGGGACGCACGCCGCGCTCGGCACGTACTCCTCGGCCGAGCAGCACTACGCGCTGTGGCGCAGTGTCACCCCGGATTACGGAGACCCGGACCGGCCGGGGGACGACGGAGTCGAGGACCTGCGCCGGGAGCTGCGGGGCCGGGGGCTGCTCGGTCCGCAGGAGGCGCCCACCCTTCAGCAGCGGCTGAGCGCGATCGTCCTCAGGCCCGGCAATCTCCTCAATGTCGTCCGGCACTACGTCTTCGAGAAGCCGGTCGACGACGACAGCGACGACCGTGCGAAAAGCCGCTCCAAGGCCGCCGAGCCGAAGACGGTCAAGGTCGTCTGCCGTCACCAGCAGTACCGGGCCACCGAGAAGATCGTGACACGGCTGCGCACCAGGCCGAGTCGCCGTGTCACCGGCGGGGACCGGGACGAGCGGGGCGGTGTCATCTGGCACACCCAGGGCGCGGGCAAGAGCTTCACCATGCAGTTCCTCGCCCGGCGACTGCACATGAGCCCGGATGCCGCCCTGAACGGGATCACGATCGTCGCCGTCACGGACCGCACCGACCTCCAGCGCCAGCTGCGGCGAGCCGTGGCGCTGAGCGATTCCGAGATCCGGGAGGCCACCTCCCGTACGGACCTGGAGAGTTTGCTCCGCCGGGCCGGACGCGTCGGCGGGCGGGCGGTGATCTTCGCGACGATCCAGAAGTTCCTCGGCGATCTGGCGCCTGCCGCAGGGGAGGGCAAAGACACGGCCGACGGTGCGGACCGGGCGCTGGTCGAGGACTTCGAGCAGGCACGACAGCGGCTCGACGCGGGTGAGAGCGCCGAGGAGGTCGCCGACCCCACGCCGGACGAACGTACGCTGAAGCGTGCCGAGCGGATCTTCCCCGAGTGCAGCGACGAGGACCGGGTGCTGGTTCTCGTCGACGAGGCCCACCGCTCGCACACATCCGTCTTGCACGCGTGTCTGCGCAAGGCCCTGCCCAACGCGGCCCGGATCGGCTTCACCGGTACTCCGCTGATGCAGGGCAGGCTCACCGACACCGGGCGCATCTTCGGCCTGGAGCCGAGCAGCGAACCCGGCGGGGACCCCGAGTACCTCGACACGTACCGCATGACCGAGGCGGAACGCGACAAGGTCGTCGTCCCCGTTCGCTACGCGGGCCGCGCCACCACCGCCGAGGTACGTGACAAGGAGCGGTTGGACGAGTGCTTCGAGGACCTGATCGAGCCGCTGGATGAGGACCAGCAGGAGCGGGTGCGGGAGAAGTATGGCGCGCCTTCCGCGCGGACCGTGGCCGAGTCCATGCCGCTGATCCGTGCCAAGGCCGCCGACATGCTGGCGCACTATGTCACCGGGCCGCTCACCGGAGGGTTCAAGGCCCAGGTCGCCGCGGTGAGCCGACGGGCCACGGTCCTCTACCGTGACGCCTTCCGGGATGCTCGGGCCGAACTGCTGCGCCGCGTCGCGGAGTTCGACCGCAGCGGGCGGCGCGAGGCCCTGCGGGGCAGGGCCCCGGAGACGTACACCGCTGAGGAATCGCTCCTGCTGCGTGCCTGGCAGTTCCAGGAACTGCTGCGGCGCATCGAGTTCGTACCGGTCATCTCCGCCGGGGCCGAGCAGAAGGAAGGCGTATGGCGCGAGTGGACCGACGCGGAGGAGCAGCGTAAGCACATCGCGCGTTTCCTGCGGCCCTTCCCGCAGCTGCCGCCCGACAACCCCTGGGCGACCTACCCGCCCGCCGAGCCCGACCCGGTGCCGGCCGGGTCGGTGGGCAACATGAACCCCTGGAGCGATCTGGTCTTCGGCAGTGGTGCCGCATCCGGTGGTGACAACCGGGTGGACGAGGCGGGGCAGCCACCCATCGCGTTCCTCATCGTCAAGTCGATGCTGCTCACCGGATTCGACGCCCCGATCGAGCAGGCGCTCTACCTGGACCGGCCCATCCGCGACGCCGAACTCCTCCAGGCGATCGCCCGCGTCAACCGGCCGGCCCGCCGGAAGCGGGAGGGGCTCGTCGTCGATTACTACGGCGTCCTGAACAACCTCGGTGTGACCCTGGCCGCCTACCGGGGCAACCCGCCCGCCCTGGACTCGCTGCGCAGCATGGCGGACGAGATCCCGGCGATGAAGCGGACGGCCGACCTGGTCCGCGAGTTCCTGGTGGCGGCGGGCATCGATCCGGACGGCCTGACGTCTCGCGCGGCCCTCGGCAGCGCCGTGCTCGCGCTCGCGGATCCCGTGGTACGCGCCGACTTCGACACCCGGCTGGGCGACTTCCTGGGTGCGGTGGACCGCGTGCTGCCGCACGAGATGGCGCTGGACCACCTGCATGACGTGCGGGCGTGGAGCGTGCTCCAGATGCGCGTGCGCCGCCACTACCGGGACGACATCGGCGGCGGCTTCGCGATGCGGGGGTACGGCCGGAAGGTGCGAGCCCTGATCGCCGACCACCTTCAGGCGCAGGAGATCGAGCAGAAGATCCCGCCCGTTTCCCTCCTCGCCCCGGACTTCGACGAGGTGGTCGGCGCCCTCCCCGTGCGCGAGGCGGCAGCCGAGCAGGTGCAGGCCCTGCGCTACCACCTGGAGGAGCGCCTGGCCGTGGAGGAACGGCCGGTGTACCGGCAGCTCTCCGTCGAACTGGAGCGGGTGCTGGAGGAGTTCGCCGGGAACTGGGAGGAGATCACCCGTGAGCTCCTGCCGTTGGTCGACCGGGCCCGGCGGGCGGAGGAGGCCGATCCCGCCGTCGCCGACCTGTCGCCGATGGAGCAGCGCCTGTACGTGCTGATCGGCGAGAAGCTGGCCGAGAGCCAGATTCTTGAGGACGCGTCTCCGGAGCGGCTGCGTCGTCTCGTCGACGAGACCTACGACGAGATCACGGCGACCGTACGTCTGGCGTCGTTCGGCGGCCGGGAGCGTCATGTGACGCGGTTGGAGTCGCGTCTCTACATACGGCTTCGGGCAGCCGGGCTCCAAAGCTCAGGCGCGGGACGCGAGGCGGTCAAGCGGCTCGCCTCGGCACTCGCGGGGTATGCGACGGAGCACCTTACGGAGTTCCGGGCCGAGGCACGGCAAGAATGAGTTCATGACCGCTGCCCAGCGCGCCGACGTCCCGGCCCGATCTGATGAGCCCGTGATCACGGAAGACGGCTTCTTGCTGGTAGACGGCAGTGAGTTGTGCGTCCGGATCAGCTCACGGCGGCGTCGCCTTGGCCTGACTGTCGAGCGGGACCGGTCCCTGACCCTGCATGTTCCCCAAGGGTGCAGCATTCGGCGGGCTGAACAGTTCGTGCGGGACAGCGGTCAGTGGATCGGCGACAAAACCCGCCTCAGTGACGAACGACGTCAGCTGCATCCTGTCCGTACTCTGCGCGACGGGGAGATTCATCGCTACCTGGGGCGGGACTACCGGCTTCTCGTCGTCGATGACGAGGAAGATGGACAAGAGGGGGCGGAGGGCGCGACTGTGACGTCCGCCGTTGTGAAGCTCGTCGCGGGACAGTTGCGCATGGACGGCCGTATCGCCGCAGATCCGGTCCTCGCGAAGAAGGCAATGGCCGACTGGTACATCCAGGCCGGGCAGCGCTGGATGCGGGGACGGCTTCAGCCGTGGGCGGCTCGGATGGATGTCCCGGAGGCAGCGGTCCGGGTCCGGGATCTGGGGCACCGGTGGGGCAGCTACCGTTCCGGGGCGGTTGGCGGAGGGGTGGTTTCGCTTCACTGGGCGACGTTCCAACTGCCCATCCACCTCGTCGACTACGTCGTCGCACACGAGCTGGCGCACGTTCGCGTGACCGGTCACGGGCCGGACTACTGGCGGCTGCTCGGCAGAGCGCTCCCCGAGTGCCGCCGGCTGAAGACGGAGCTGGACGAACTGGGGAGACGCGTGTGGATGGGGGATCTGGCCAGTTGACGCGCGTCGGCACCCGCGTCCGTGTACCTCGCCCCCGGGATCAGCTCTCGTCCGGAGGGGCCTGGAAACCGGCGGTGTCGAGTTCACAGCCGAAGGGGTCGGGGATGTAGAGCTTCTCGCCGAACGGCTTGGTCAGACGGGACTTGTAGCCGTGCTCGTACGGCTCCAGGAACAGGCTGGCCTCTTCCTCCTGCATGTCGAGGACCAGGTAGACGGGGACGCCTGCCTTCGCGTAGACCCGCACCTTGTCGGTCAGGTCGTCGATCCTGGTGGAGGGGGAGGTCAGCTCGGCGACGAAGGAGAGACCTTCCCCGTCCAGACGGTTGCTGGTGGTCCGACGAGTACGCCGGTGGGCGGCGTGGATGTCGGGGCCGTAGGCGCGTTCGGCGCCCGGGAACACATACAACAAGGGTCCCCAGCTGATGCGGTGTTCTTCGGGCAAATAAGGGCGCAACTGGTCGCAGACCAGATCCATTACGTCGGCGTAGTACGCCTTCGACCACGGCGACACGACGATGTTCCCCTTGATGATCTCGGCCTTGTAGCCGTCCGGCAGGTCGAGCTGGTCGAGGGCGTCGAGCAAGCCCTCGAAGCTGGGGGGCTCCGTGCCGCTTATCGTGATCGGTCGCTCTGTCATCAACGTCATGATGCGCCCTTCCCCTGAGACTGGCCAGCTGCCACACAGCGTAGTCAACCGCGCACGGTCTGTCGGCCGTTCCGCTGGATCCCCCAGGCCTCACAGCCGGAAGGTTTCCGCGAGATGAACGGGACCGCACGGGTCCTTCCGTCTCCCTCGAATTGACCCGGACATGGCGTGTCATGGTCTGTTCTTGGTTCCTGGAAGGTCGGTGTGCCAGCACGATCTACGCGTGTAGCCCCCGACTGCTCAGGAGTTCCCCATGCCCGTTTCACCCATGGACCGCCGTCAGTTCATGCACAAGTCGGCGGTCGCCGGTGCCGCCGTGGCCGCTGCCGGGACCGTCGGGGCCGCGCCCGCGCAGGCCGCCGACCGCCACTGCAAGCCGCCCCGCACCTGGTCGTTCTCCATCCTGGGCACCACCGACCTGCACAGCCACGTCTTCGACTGGGACTACTACACGGACGCCCCTTACAAGGACAAGGCCGGCAACTCGGTCGGCGTCGCCCGCGTGGCCACGCTCATCAAGCAGCAGCGCGCGGAGAAGGGCGCGGACCGCGTCCTTCTCGTCGACGCCGGCGACATCATCCAGGGCACGTCACTGGCGTACTACTACGCGCGCGTGGACCCGATCACCGGCGTCGGCACCAAGGGCAAGCGCGCCCCTGAGCACCCCATGGCCGTCGCCATGAACGCCATGCGGTACGACGCCGCCGCCCTCGGCAACCACGAGTTCAACTACGGCATCGACACCCTCCGCAAGTTCGAGAGCCAGTGCCGTTTCCCGCTCCTCGCCGCGAACGCGCTCGACGCGAAGACGCTCCGGCCCGCCTTCCAGCCGTACACCGTCAAGCGCATCCGGGTCCCCGGCGCGCCGGACATCAAGGTCGGCATCCTCGGCCTCACGAACCCCGGAATCGCCCTGTGGGACAAGGACAACGTCGCCGGGAAGATGTCGTTCACGGGGCTTGTCGAGCAGGCGAAGAAGTACGTACCGCGTATGCGCGCCCTCGGCTGTGACGTCGTCTTCCTCACGGATCACTCGGGCCTGGACGGCAGTTCGTCGTACGGGAACGAGCTGCCGTACGTCGAGAACGCGTCGAACCTGGTGGCGGAGCAGGTGCCCGGGATCGACGCGATCCTCGTCGGGCACACGCACACCGAGGTGTCGTCCTACACGGTGACGAACAAGGCGACCGGCAAGGACGTCGTCCTCTCCGAGCCGTACTGCTACGGCATGCGCCTGACCGTCTTCGACTTCGAGCTCGAACTCGAGCGCGGCCAGTGGAAGGTGACCAGCACCAAGTCCAAGACCCTCAACAGCAACGGGGTCGCCGAGGACGAGCAGATCACCAAGCTGCTCAAGGCCGACCACGATCTCGTCGTGAAGTACGTCAACACGGCTGTCGGTACGTGTACGGCGGACCTGTCGGCGGCGGAGGCGTGCTGGAAGGACGTCCCCGTCATGGACTTCATCCACCAGGTCCAGATGGCCGCCGTCGCCACCGGCCTGTCCACGGCGGACGCCGCCCTCCCGCTGATCTCCGTCGCCGCGCCCTTCAGCCGCAGCGCGGACATCCCCAAGGGCGATGTCACCATCCGCGACGTCGCCGGGCTCTACATCTACGACAACACCCTGTACGGCAAGAAGCTGACGGGCGCCCAGCTCAGGGACTACCTGGAGTTCGCGGCGCGCTACTACCACCAGGTCCCGGTGGGCACGGCCGTCGACACCGCGACGTTGACGAACGCCAACAACTTCTGGGACTACATGTACGACACGGCCGCCGGCGTCGACTACGAGATCGACATCGCCGCGCCGGAGGGGTCCCGGATCAAGAACCTCTCCTACAAGGGCGCGCCGGTCGCCGCCGACCAGGTCTTCGTCGTCGCGGTGAACAACTACCGCGCCAACGGCGGCAGCGGCTACCCGCACATCGCCGGCGCGGACATCGCGTACAGCTCCACCAACGAGATCCGCCAGCTGATGATCGACTACGTGACGACGAAGGGGAGCCTGAACCCCGCCGACTTCGCGGTCACCAACTGGAAGCTGACGCAGGGCGGGACGGCGGTGTTCCCGGCCTAGGGATGTTCCCGGGTCAGGAGATGTTCCCGGGCCAGGGGTGCTCCCGGCCTAAGGGGCGGGCTTCACTGTCAGTGGCCTGTGTCATTATGCGGACGCGTCTCGGGGGAGGGGCGCGGTCTGTTGATGCCAGGGGGTTGGGGATGGGCGCGGGTAAGGAGCCGGACGGTTCGTCCAGGTCGGACGAGGAGTGGGAGCGGTTTCTGCGCGAGTCGGTAGCGGGTGCCGCCGACTCGCCCAAGGAGCCGTCGGCGCGGGCCCGCGAGGTGACGAAGCGACTGAGCGCGGAGCCCGCGCCCGACTCTGCGGGCCGGCGCGGTCACCCGCCCGCGCGGCCCGAGCGACGCACCGGTTGGTACGTCGCCGGAATGCTGGCCCTCCCGTACCCACCTGGTCGGCGACGTCGTGAAGACCCGGGGTCTGCTCACCTACCGGGAGGGCAAGCGCGGCGCGCTCGAGGTGACCGCCGACGTCACCTTCGTCTACCCGGTCACCAGCGCGGACGCGGGTGGCGGCGACGGCGGTGTCGGTGACGAGATCGTCCGTACGATCGTCCGGCGCGAGCTGATCCTGAGCTGGGACAACCCCGACAAGGTGATCACCGAGCCCGGCAGGTTCTCGCGAGCCCGGCAGGTTCTCGATCGTCTCGTACAGATACGAGGTGACCAACGGCGGCTGCGGCGCCCCCACCGGCTACTTCACCCCGCCCTTCGGCACGAACCCTCCTACGGACGAGGCCGGCAAGGCGACCGACCCGTACGACCGCAGCGCGCCGCTCGGGCACAGCAGGCTCGCTGCGGGCGAGTGCGGGAAGGTGACGCGGTCCTAGGGTCTGTCGGGCGTCATCTGGTGGCGTCGTCGCCGGCCGGCGACGCGGGTTTCGTGTGCAGGATCTCGCGGGCCTGTTCGGCGGCGCGGGCGATGCTCTCGGAGACGAAGTCGAGAAAGCGGGCGATGTTCTCCAGGCGGGCGGCGGCCGGGGTGCCGGAGCCGAGGACGCCGACGCCCTGTCGCGCGATGCCGACGATCTGGGCGGTCGACCGGGCGCTGGCCATCATCGACTCGTACCAGATGTCGTCGTCGACGACGTAACGCTCGCGGCGGCGTTCGCCCGGTTCCCGGCGGACCATGCCCTGGCTCTCCAGGAACGTGATCGCCTTGGACACGGACGCCGGACTGATGTCGAGCCGCTGGACGAGCTCGGCCGCGGTGAGGCTGCCGGAGTCGGTGAGGGTGAGGCAGGCCATCACCCGGGACATCATCGTGGGCATGCCCGACGCCGTGAGGACGGCCGTGAACACCTCCTCGTACTCGCGTACGGCCTCGGGGTCACGTCCGTACGCGGGCGCCGGCGCCTGCGGCCCCCGTGGCGTGGTGGTCCTGCGCCGGTGGGCGCGGCGTTCGGTGGCGCGGTGGGCGATGTCGGCGCGGTAGGCGGTGGGACCGCCGTTGCGCATCACCTCGCGTGTGACGGTGGAGGTCGGGCGGTCGAGACGCCGGGCGATCTCGGCGTAGGCGAGGTTGTCGGCCAGCCCCAGCGCGATCTGCTGACGTTCGGGCTGCGTGAGCCTGCCTCCCGGCATCGGGGTCTCCTTTGTGGACTGGTGTGGACTGGTGCTGGTGCGTGGCGCTCCGACCATAGCGTTCACGGCCATTGCATTGCAACGCTGGCGCTGTCGATTGTTGCGTTAGGTCGAAAACCATTGCAATGAAATCTCCCGCTCTACCTGCGGTGATGTCTAATCTGTGCAACGAGTTGGTTGTCGAATCTTCGAACGCAACGTAGCTTTTCCATTGTTCGAAACGACACACGACGCGAAGCACGGTCAAGGAGATCGCAATGCAGAAGTTCGACACCACCGCCCCGATCCTCGCCCGCCTCGACATTCCTGCGGGACGTATCCAGTTCATCGCCGCCGACCGCACGGACACCACCGTCGAGGTCCGGCCGTCCAGCGCCTCCGTGAGTCGCGACGTGAAGGCGGCGGAGCAGATCACGGTGGCCTACGGCGACGGCGTCCTGCGGATCGAGGCCGCACCGGCGAAGAACCGCATCCTCGGCAACTCCGGGTCGGTCGAGGTGACCGTCCAACTGCCCGCCGGTTCCCGCGTCGAGGCGAAGGCGGCCAGCGCGGAACTCCGGGGCGTGGGACGGCTCGGCGACGTCACCTACGAGTGCGCCCAGGGCACGGTCAAGCTCGACGAGACCGACGGCGCCCGCCTCACCCTCCAGGCCGGAGACATCTCCGTCGGCCGCATGGGCGGCCCCGGCGAACTCCGCACCCAGAAGGGCGACCTCCGTATCACCGAGGCGGTACGCGGCACGGTCACCCTGCGCACAGAGTCCGGCGACATCTCGGTGGGCGCCGCTCGCGGAGTCTCCGCGTCCCTGGACGCGGGCACCTCGTACGGCCGCATCGACAACGCGCTCCAGAACACCGAGGGCGCCGAATCCCCGCTCACCATCCGGGCGACCACCAGTCACGGGGACATCAGCGCGCGGAGCGTGTGACGGGGGCGGAGTTCCGCCCTATGAAGTGCGGCGACTCGCGCCGACGCCGGCCGTCTTGGGGCCGCCGCCTGTTCGGCCGGCGGTGGTGGCCGGTGTGGAGGCGGGCCCTGGGTCCAGGGCGTCTCGGACGGCGGTCAGGATGTCCTCCGTGTCGGCGCCGATCGCTCGGGCGGCGGAGGTGAAGTCCCGTGCCAGGGTGGTGAGTTGGTCGGCATCGTGCGCGTACGGTTCGGACGGGAGCGCCGCGACCCGGGTGCCCGCGCCACGGCGGGTACGGATCAGTTCGGCGGCCTCCAGCGCGCGGTAGGCGCGCGCGACGGTGCCCGGTGCCAGACCGAGGTCGGTGGCGAGCTGGCGCACGGTCGGCAGCCGCTCGCCCGCGACCAGTCGGCCGGTGCGGATCAGCGCGGCCAGCTGGGCGCGGATCTGCTCGTACGGCGGTACCTGGCTGGTGGTGTCGACCCGGACGGCGGGGTCACTCATCGTTGCCGGTCCCGTCCTTGGTCGTCTCGTTCTCGACCGCGCGGGGGGCGACCACGGTGACCAGGGACCAGCCGACGGTGAAGAGGTTCAGCAGGGCCAGGGGGTAGAACACCCAGAAGGTGAGGGCGCCCAGCGCGCCGGCGCAGCCCGTCTCCGTCAGCGAGACGGTGACCATCAGTACGGCGTACAACTGCTGGCTCGACACCAGCAGGCCCCAGGCCCCGGTGACCGCCCACGCGCGGTCGTGGCGCTGCTGTTTCTCGCCGGGGCCGTCGGCGATGCGGCGCAGGGCCCAGACACAGGTGGGGGTGGCGACGGCGAGCGCGCCGAACATCGGGAGGCTGTAGTACAGGCCGGGCCAGGGGCCGAGGGGCGCGCGCATTCCGTTGCAGGTGACGTGGAGGACCTTGCCCGTGCTGAATATGCGGTCGGGGTCGACGGAGGCCGTCGCGGCCGTGATCACCAGCAGGGCGACGAGGGAGACGCCCTGGAGGGCGATCAGGGGGCCCATGCGTGGCGGCACATGGTCTCTGACCAGGCGCGGGGCGAGACTGGCGGTGCGTACCGCCTCCTGGGGGCGCAGGGTCAGGGCGTCGGCGAGCAGGACACCGGCCACCGCGCACAGGCCGAAGGCGGTGATGCAGAACACGACGCGCTGCTCGAACTCGACGTCCCCCAGCGTGGACAGCCCCTGCGCGACCACGAGGCCGATGGCCAGACCGGACCAGCGGGCGTAGTACTCGGCGTGGTCGAGGATCCGGGACCGGAGCGGGACAGTGTCGAGCATGTCGAGCATTTTGGAGATCCCCCCAGATCGTCTTGTATCAAGCGGTGGGTACAAGATGCCCCGGTCGGGATCTTGTGTCAAATGCTCGATACAAGGTGACGCATGGAGCGACGGCTTGCGCAGGCAGCCGCCCTGCGGGCCGCGCTGACCGCCCACCCACTGACCCGCCGCCCACCAATCCTGCAATCCTGCCGTGGCGCTAGTCGCGCTGGGCGGCGAACAGTTCCAGGTGGGCGCAGTGGGGGCAGCGGAAGGCGTCGACCTGCCAGTGAGGCCGCCCCATCCTCTTCGCATTGCCCAGCGGGCCTCGTTCAAGGGCGCCCTCGATCCACCGCGCGAACCCGCGAGAACCTTGTCCGGAGTCCTCGACAAAGCCCGGTTCCAGCCCTACGACACCGCACTGAGTGCACCGTATGTTGTTCATCGGGGGAGTGTATTCAGCGGCTACGGGCCGGAGACGCCGTGGGATCGAGGCGAGGAAGACGAGGAAGGCGTCCCAGTCGCGGATGTGGTGTCCGAGGGCGGCCGGGTCGTGAACTCCGCACACTTCAGGGTCAAGCCAGGGACAACATGTCCGCGGATGAAGTCGCCCTTCATCCGGTTTCCGGATCCCCGACGACGACCCGTCCCGCCCGCTGACCGTGGCGAACCCCGACGACCCCAGCACGACGTACATCTCCCTGGTGGGCAACACCTACGCCATGCTGATCACCGGCGAGCAGACCGACGGCCGGTACTGCCTGATCGACATGCGCATCCCCGACGGCGGAGGCCCGCCGCCGCACCGGCACGACTTCGAGGAGATGTTCACGATCCTCGAGGGCGAGATCGAGTTCACCTTCCGCGGCGAGAAGCACACCGTACGGGCCGGGTCCACGATCAACGTCCCCGCCAACGCGCCGCACAACTTCCGCAACGCGTCGGGTGCGCCGGCCCGCATGCTGTGCATGTGCACCCCCGCCGGCCAGGACGAGTACTTCACCCGCATCGGCGATGTCGTCGCGGGCAAGGACGCGCCGCCGCCCCGGCTGTCGCAGGACGAGCTCGCCGAGCGCCGTCGCCGCGCGGCCGAGTTGGCCCCGGCCTACCGAAGCGAGTTCCTGTGACCCACGCGTTCGGCAACCCGGCATCGGTCGACAGCTCATATGCGAGCTGGGCGCGGCACGCGCAGGTCAGTCGAACATGGCGCAGTGGACCGCGTCCATCAGGGCCGCGCCGGTCTGGTGCGCCTGCCTGTTGAGGGTGGACGTGGCGAAGAAGAAGGCGGCCGTGCGGTGGCCGGTGGAGTCGGTGACGTTGTAGGTCGCATAGCCCGGGACGACGCCGACATGGTCCCAGACCGTGCCGCAGGCGGTCTTCGCCGTCTCGATGCCCAAGCCGTAGCCGAGCTCGTCCGGGTCCCCCGGCCCGTTCTCCGGCACGGTGGTGCGCATCTCGGCCAGTTGGGCGGCGGGCAGCAGGCGGCCCGACATCAGCGCGCCGTAGAAACGGGACCAGTCACCGGCGGTGGACACGATCGCGGCATCCGCGCCGTCGGCCGTGACGTAGTCGCCGGTGACGTCCACGTGGTCGTCGTGCTGCGGTCCAGCGTAGTTCCTGAACTCGTCGGGGACGTCCGGTGGCATGTGGGCGGCGTCAGGTTCGTAGCCGTGCGCGTGCCGGTCGTGCCAGGCGGAGCCGGTGGCGTAGAAGGTGTGCCGGAGCCCGAGGGGGCCGGCGATCCGGTCCCGTACCAGCGTCGCGAGGCTCTTACCGGTGGCTTTCTCCAGGACGGCGCCGATCGCGATGTAGTTGGTGTTGCTGTACGACCACTCGGTGCCGGGCTCGAACAGTGCCGGGTGTCTGCTCACCAGGCGCAGGATTTCCGTCGACGTCCATACGTGGGGGTCCCGGCCGGTGAGGGCCGGGGCGAGGGCGGGGTCCTCGGTGTAGTCGAACAACCCGCTCGTGTGGTTGAGCAGCATGCGCAGGGTGATCGCTTGGCCGTTGCGCACCTTGCCGGGCAGCCACTTGTCGACCGGGTCGGTGAGGGCGAGTCTGTGCTCGGCGACCAGTTGCAGGACGAGGGTGGCCATCACCGTCTTGGTGTTGGACGCTTCCCGCACCTCGTCGTCCGCCCGGAGCCGATGGTCCTTATTCGTCCAGGCGGCCTGCTCGGAGATCTCGATGGGCCTGCCGTGACCGTCGTCCACCCGCACGATGACCCCAGGCACTCCTTCCTCCACCAACTTCCGCGCCAACGCCCGCAGATGAGCGCGTGTCTCCGCACTCTCATGGATCGTGCTCGCACTCTTCGGGGTCGCACTCGTCGGGGTCGCAGCGAGGGGCACGACGATGGCCGCGGACACCGCGACTGTTGCCACCGCGCGAAACCCCGTGAGTCGTGGGCGCCGTCGAACGCGCACAGTCATACGCACTTCATGCTCCTTCAGAATCCGGGAAGGCCGTCGGGCACGATCGGGGTACGGGAGGAGAACACGGGCCTATGGGTGGCGAGTTGGCGCCGCCGGGGGGCGAGAGAGTCCTTCGGAGGATAGCCGAGGGCGGGTGCGAAAGGATGACTGTCGGTCACACAACCGCGTCTTCCTCCCCAGGGCGCAGGTCCCGGGGACCGCTCAGCCAGGGACAACTTGTCCGCGGTTGGAAGCGCCCTTCATCCGGTTCCTGAACCGCGTCAAGATTGTTCTGTCGAACAGAGGAGGCAGGACGATGGACCGGGCGTTGCTGGCGGATTTTCTCCGAGCCCGTCGTGAGGCGTTGCAGCCGGAGGACGTCGGGCTTCCCCGCGGGCAGCGGCGCCGCACCGGCGGGCTGCGGCGCGAGGAGGTGGCGGCGCTGGCCGGGATGTCGGCCGACTACTACAGCCGTATCGAGCAGCAGCGAGGTCCGGCGCCCTCGGAGCGGATGCTCGTCGCGCTCGCCCGGGCGCTGCGTCTCAACCAGAGCGAGCGTGACCACCTGTTCGTCCTGGGCGGGATCCCGGCACCGCGGCGGATCCTGCGCGACGACTACATCGGTCCCACGATGATGCGGATCGTCGCCGACCTCTCGGACGTGCCCGCGATCGTGCTGTCACGGCTCGGCGAGGCGTTGCTGCAGACGCCCCCGGCGGTCGCCCTGCTCGGTGACTACACCCAGTACACGGGCATGTCCCGTTACCTGGTCCACCGCTGGTCCACCGCTGGTTCACCGGTGATCCGCGGGTTCGTGGCCTGTACCCCGTCGAGGACCATCCCGTCCGGGGCAGGGTCTTCGCCGCGGAGATCCGGGACGCCTACACGGCGGATCCCACAGGCAGAGCGGGCGAGATCGTCGCGGCGCTGCTGGAGGTCAGTTCCGAGTTCGCGAACATCTGGCGGTTGCACGAGGTGGGAGTGACCCACCACCCGCCGTATCTCTCACCTAGCCGTATCTCTCACCTAGTGGTCCGAGGCCATGCTTGAGCTCGCGGTGATCGTGCTTGATCCGCCGGCGCGTCTTGGCCCATCGCACCAGGTCGGCGGCCGGTGTGGTGGCGGGCAGGCTCGATATCCAGTAGTCCGTCGGAGTGTCCTGGCCGTCCGGCCATTCGACGAGGAGTGTCTGGACGGGCAGGACGCCGTCCCACCGGTCGCGGCCCCGCCCGCCTCCTGGCGCCAGGACATGGGGCAGCCCTCGCTCCTGAAGACCGAGCCGGAACAGGGTGCTGACGCCGTAGTCGGCGTCAGCCTCGGTGATCAGCCCAGATCCGGCACAACCACTCGCAGCCCGGCAGGTTGAACGCGCTGCGTCGCGGCGGGATGCTGGAGGCAGAGTCGGCGCTGGGGGGCGCGGCGTCGAACCCGGTTGCAGCACGAACGAGGGTGGCACCGATGGACGACGAAGCCGCCGCTTCCGCCGGAGCGGGAGTCGCAGAAGCACCTGAGGACTTCGCCATCGCCCTCGACGCCGATGCGACGATCACGATGTGGAGTGCCGGCGCCCAGCGCCTGCTGGGGTACAGGGCCGAGGAGGTCGTGGGCTGGGCTCTCCAGGACCTGCTTACCGCGAGACTTCCCGCAGCCATGCGCCGCTATGTGTCCGCCGGGCGCCCATGGACAAGTGATCTCGCGCTGCGGCACCAGGACGGAGACCGTGTCGTGGTGCGGCTCCGGGGAACCCCTATGACAGATGGTGACGAAGGGACGTGCTGGGCCATCACCCCTGCGGCGGTGACATACCTTTCCCCTGCGGCGGGCCCGCGTGTTCGACGAGGGTGGCAGAGGCCTGCTGCTCGTCGCCCAGGTCGCCGAGCGCTGGGGCAGCCGCCAGACGTCCACAGGCAAGACCATCTGGGCCGAACAGCCCCTGCCCGCGTGAGCGCCGTAGCCCAGCCGTAGCTCAGCCATAGCTCAGGCGGCACCGGCGAGGAACATTCCCGTCCCGGCGCTCAACGGCCGGACCTGGCCTCTGACTTGGCGTTATCTGCCGACGGCGAGAGATCACTTCGTACACGCGTTGCTTTTGAAGGCGGCGCTTCACCCCGAAGAGTGAAGAACACGAACTTCCGCCCGGGAAAAGCCCGTTCAGCTTGCTTTCGTCGCTCTGTGTGCCCTTAGAGTCACGGCAACAGAAATACCCCCGCGGTGCGCCAACACCCGGGGGCTCGACACCCGGAGCGCCAGCTCCTCCCTATGAATAACTGGAGCTCCCAGTGCGGATTCATCGTACGACGCCCACGCGCGCGTTTTCCGTCTTCTCCAACGCCCTTCTCCGCGACCGGAGTCTCTCCTGGTGCGCGGTAGGCGTACTGACGTACCTCCTGAACCTTTCCGAACGGCGCCCGCGCCACCATCCGAACCCTTGCCGAGCAGCGCAAGGAAGGGCGGGCCCGGATCGCCGCCGCCCTGCATGAGCTGGAAGAATCCCGGTATCTGCGGCGCGTGGTGCGCAAGGACGAGGAGTCCGGCCAATTCTCCACCGTCTACGAGGTGTTCGACACTCCGTACGACGACGAGCCCCCTGCGGGTGAATCCGAAGAAGTTCAGAACCCGGCCTCCGGTGAGTCGGGTTCCGCGGCCCCGGGCGGTCTCCCTTCGGGAGAAAAGACCCGGGAAGAAGAACCTCCCTCCCCGCCGTCGGCCGAGGCCGCGCCCGAGGCGCCGCCGAGTGAGCCCGAGGCTCCGCCCGGTGAACGCACCGCGCTCGCCGCGCGGTTGCTCGGTTCGCTCGGGCGCACCGATCCGCGGCTGGCCCTCGGCGCCGCCGAGGCGTTGCGGCTCGCGCCGCTGGTCGAGGAGTGGTGGGCGGTGGGGGCGAGCAGCGCCCAGGTGCGCGCGGCGCTGACGCAGGGGCTGCCCTCGCCGCTGCACTCACCCCGCGCCCTCGTCGAGAACCGGCTGCGCCGCAAGCGCCCGGCGCCGCCCGCTGACGCGTCCGCCGGGTCGGCCGGATCGACGGGGTCGTCGGCGCCAACGGTCGCGCCCGTCACGACCGTTGAGATCCGCAAGCCCGGTGCGCCCGGCTACCGCGAGGCCGCGCGACGCGGTGGTGCGATGGCCCGCGCACTGCTCCAGGGGCGGGCGCTGCCCGCGTAGGCCCACAGATTTCTGGCCGTACGTCCGTGCGGCCGGGTCCACCACCCGGAAGGGAACAGGATGACCGCATTGCTAGAGCGGCCCGAGACGGTATACCGGCGGTATACTTTCGTCATGGCTGACACCACCGTCAAGGTCGACCCCGCAGTCCGTGACCGCCTCATGATCCTCGCCCGCGAGCGAGGGATGACCATGCGCGACCTGATCGCCGAGCTGGCGGGGGCCACGCCCACGCAGGAGGAGCTGCGGAAGCGGTACGAGGAGACCAAGGCTTACTGCGAGACGCACTTCGGCGTGACCCTCACCGACGAGGACCACGACCGGGTCGAGAAGGTGTGGCGGGACCTGGAAGCCGGACAGGAGGTGGAGAGCCTGTGAGCGCCGCCAGGGGGGCCGGGAGGCCCGGATCGCCCGGTTCGGCGGGATCCACCGGTGTCGTCTTCGACGAGTCGGCGCTGTTGGCGCTCGGGTCGGGCAACTCGCTCGCCTCGCAGTTCGTGTCGAACACCGAACACGGGCCCACCCGTCACGTGTACGTGCCCGCGCTCTGCCTCGCCGCCGCCGACGGCATGCGCAAGGGACTGGCCGAGCACATCGGCGCCCTGCCCGCCGTCGAGATCGTCGAGCTGGACTTCGCGGGCGCGTCCACCGTGGGCGCGCTGCTGCGTGACGGGGTGGAGTGGCGTCTCGGTCACGCGGTCCACCTGTCCCGGCCGACGGTGGACTGGCCGAACGGCCGGCGCGTACTGACCGTCGAACCCGATCTGTACGCGGACATGCCCCTCGTACGCACCCTCAGGCTGCCGCGTCAGCGGTAGTCGGCCCCCGCAGGGAGGGGCCCGCGCCCGCAAGGGACGCGGGCCCCGGGGTGCTTGTTCGGCGGATGCGCCAAGCCAGGATGCCGGGCATATCCTGATTTGGTGCGGGTGTGCACCCGTATTGTCGGTCAGGAGAAGGTGAATGCGATGCGAGTCATGCTCAAGGCGCAGTTCGACACGGCGAAGGCCAACGAGTCGGTACACACCGGCAAGCTGCCGGAGCTGATGAAGGAGACCCTCGACCACCTCAAGCCGGAGGCCGCGTACTTCGGGCCCGAGGACGGGTGCCGGACCTGCTGGATGGTCTTCGACCTGGAGGACTCCTCTCAGATCCCGCCCATCGCGGAGCCGTTCTTCAGCCAGTTCAACGCCAAGCTCACGTTCACGCCCATCATGAACGCCGACGACCTGCAGAAGGGTCTCTCCCAGATCCGCTGAGCGGGCGCGTCCCTGGCCACCCGCCGCTCAGCTGAAGACGATCATCGATCCCTGCGCCAGACTCCGCGTCGCCGCCGCGTTGAGGCCCAGCCACACGTGCCGTTCCCGGGCGAACGGGCTGTCGTCGTACGGGGCCGGTGCCGCCGGTTCCTCCAGTGACGTGGGAGTCAGCGGCGGGGCCGGGGCCAGCGGAGGGTTCGACGGGTTGATGCCGATCGAGGGGGCCACGAACTCCAGCTCCCTCAGGAGGGTTTGGGACGAGCCCAACGGGCCGCCCCCCGCCAGGAGTTCGTCGCTGGAGAGAGGGCGCGGGAAGTCCACCGGGACGTACGCACCGGCGTGGTCGTAGTGCCAGACCAGGTGGGACTGCTGGGCGGTCGCCTCGAACATCTCCAGCAACTGCTCGTAGTCGCTGCCCAGTTCGCCCACCGGCGTCACCGGCAGCCCGCACACCTGGAGCAGGTACACACGGCGCAGGAAGTGCAGCGCGTCGTAGTCGAAGCCCGCGATGGGGCCCACGTCGCCGGACAGGCCCGGCATGTACGAGTACACCGGCACCGGTGGCAGTCCTGCCTCGCCCAGCACCTTGTCGTAGAGGGCGAGTTCCTCGGCGAAGGGGTTGTCGGGGGTGTGGCACAGCACGTCGACGAGTGGGACCAGCCACAGGTCACAGGCCAAAGGAGCACTCCTCGCATCTCAGACGTCAGCGTAGTCAGGGCAGCGTAATAGGTCGTACGCCGGTCGGGCTCCCCTCTTGCGGGCCAGACACCGACAGGAACAGGTCACGGCGATGGCTGTGCCATCAGCGGGTCGTCACCGGGTCGTCACCGGGCCACCGGTCGTGACCCGTCGTGCAGGTCCCATACCCACACACCGCCCGTCCACCTACCCTGCTCGCCCGTCAGCTTTTCCAGCGTCTCGCGCAGCAACCCGTCGTTGCCCTGCGGGGCCAGCACCAGCGCGCCCGCCTTCCAGTACGCGAAGTCCCTCTTGGCCTGCGCCCGCCAGTTGGGGCCGATCGTCGGCGCGACGCCCGTGTAGCGCACGTCCCGCAGCATGTTGGAGGTGAAACGGGGCGACGCACCGTAGATACCGACGCGCTCCTCGCCGTACGGCCCGTTGAAGTACCCGCCGGGCAGCTTGAAGCCGAGGCCGGCCGCCGTCTGCCAGTGCAGCGCCTCCGCGTTGCCGGGATCGGGCAACGGCACCGGCACGAGCGACTCGCCCTTCCCGACGTACGACTTCCACGTGCCGTCCGCGATGAAGGCGGGCACCTCGGCGCGCTCCGCCGACTTCAGCGGCGCCGGGACGATCGGCAGCACGGCGGCGAGGACGGCCAGCGTGCCGACGTACTGCGTGGGCAGGTGGCGGGTGGCCGCCAGCCGTTCCACCGCGAGGGCCAGCAGCATGCCCAGCGCGGGGGCGCAGATCATCGCGACCCGGCCCTCGATCACCGACTCGAACAGCGGCTTCTTCGCGAGCAGCGCCCAGGGCCCCGGCAGCACGATGTCGGTCAGCGGGATCCGGAACTCGGGGCCGAGGGAGAGGAACGCGGCGGCGACCGCCGTGAAGGCGAGCGCCTTCACCGCCGTGCGCTCCCACATCCGTACGACGATCGCGAAGGACAGGAGGACGAGCGGCCAGCCGTAGAAGGCGTTCTGTTCGGTGGGGTTGAGGGAGAGCGCGTTCGCGCGGTCACTGTCGCCCGCGACGAGGGACCGTTCGGCGAAGGAGAGCAGCGCGAGCGGGCTGTTGCCCGCGTTGTCGCCGTGCAGGACGCTCTTGTAGCTCTGCGGGCCGGCGAACTGCCAGTAGAGAGGGAAGGCGACGATCGGGAGGCAGACCGCGCCGCCGATCAGCAGGCCGCGCAGCAGCGGACGCCAGGCGGCTTTCGCCAGGTCCGGGCGCAGGGCCGCGTGGGCGAGGGCGAACAACACCATCCCCATCGCCGCCAGCAGCAGCGGCTCCTCGCCCAGGAAGATCTGGTACGCCGCCATCAGGCCCAGAATCACGCCGTTACGGGTGACCCGCTCGCCCTCGCACAGCCGCAGGGCGCGGTCGATGATCAGCGGCATCATGAACAGGATGACGAAGTTCGGGTGCGCGTTGGCGTGACTGACCATCGGGGGAGCGAAGGTGGCCAGGGCCGCGCCGGCGAAGGCCGCTCCCCGTTGCCGTACGACCCTCTTCACGATCAGCCAGTACCAGGCCGCGGCGGTCACCGCGAGGCCCAGGGTCATCACCAGGGCCAGCGAGACCGCCGGGCCGGCGATCAGCGTGACCGGCGTGAAGGGGACGGACAGGCCGAGCATGACCGTGTTGGCCATGAGGTTCACACCGTCGGGGAAGCCCTGGAAGTCGGTGAAGAGAGGGTTCGCGAAGTGGCTGACGCTGTCGGCGGTGACCGCGAAGAACCACTCCCACTGGTTCTGGTCCTGGAGGGAGTCGGGGAGATAGCGGTGCGCCGGGTCGAGCCAGCGGCCCGCGTACAGGGCGACCGCCATGAGGACGAAGAGGGTGACCGCGAGAACGTCCGCCGGGCGCAGCGCGCGCGCCTTGAGGGCGGTCAGCTCGGCGAGGACGCGGACGTAGTCGAGCGGGCGTACCTTCGAGCCGGACTGGTGGGCCCAGCGGACCGGGATCTCGGCGACCGGCCAGTCCGCGCGGCGGAAGTGCTGGAGGACCTCGACGTCGATGCCCCAGCCGTTGAGCCGGGACGCGGCGAACGCCGTACGGGCACGGTCGCCGTCGAACAGTTTGAAACCGCACTGGGTGTCCCGTATGCCGGGGACCGCGACCCGGCGTATCAGGAAGTTGCCGGCCCGGCCGAGGAACTCCCGCACCCGGTGCTGGTGGTGCTCGATCGTCGCGCCGGGGACGGAACGGGAGCCGATGGCCGCCGCGTGTCCCTCGGTCAGCGCCTCGTCCAGGACCGCCAGCTCCTCGATCGGCGCCGCGAGATCGGCGTCCGTGACCAGGACGCGGGCGCCGCGCGAGGCGGCGACCCCCAGGCGCAGGGCGTGGCCCTTGCCCCGGTTGCGGGGGCTGGTGACGAGCTGGACGCGGGGGTCGGCGAGGCCGGTGACGAGGTCGCGGGTGCCGTCGGTGGAACCGTCGTCGACGACCACCACCTCCCAGGTGCCCCAACGGGCCTCGTTCTCCCGGAGGTGGCCGGTGATGGCGGCGAGGGTGGGGCCGAGCCGCTCTTCCTCGTTGTACGCGGGAACGACGACGGTCAGGTCGAGGGTGCCGGTGGTACGGGTGGGAGCGCTCATCCGTGCGTGCCCCCGTTGCCTCCGGGCGCGGTGATGTCGTCGTCCCGCTCCGGGGCCGGGCTGTCGCT
>Ga0136846_1216270_pt1 | contig 28783 bp, 28 predicted proteins | sample HopSoiMetagenom2_FD_96841 | JGI IMG/M metagenome (GOLD analysis project Ga0136846, IMG submission 96841) | Grasslands soil microbial communities from Hopland, California, USA - 2 Assembly 2016 (version 4) | ecosystem: Environmental > Terrestrial > Soil > Grasslands | place: USA: Hopland... | reverse complement strand
GCCGGCGAGCACCAGAAGGACTGGTACATCAAGCTCAATCCGCGCGCGGTGGTGCCGACCTTGATCGACGGCGATATCGTCGTGCCGGAATCCAACGTCATCAATGAGTATTTGGACGAGCGCTTTCCCGATCCGCCGCTCAAGCCTGCCGACCCGTTCGGCCGCGCGCGAATGCGCCTATGGACCAAGCAGCTCGACGAAGGCGTGCACGACGCCGGCATTGCGGTCTTGAGCTTCGCACTAGCGTTCCGGCACCAGTATCTCACCCGCGGCGAGGCCGGGAAAGCGATGCTGGAGAGCATTCCCGATCCGGCGAAGCGCGAGCGCCGGCGCGACGTGATCGAGAAGGGACTCGACTCGCCGCACTTCCACGTGGCGATCGAGCGGCTACTGACGCTCTATCGAGACATGGATAAAGCGCTGGCCAGCCATGCGTGGCTTGCGGGCGACGCCTACAGCATCGCTGACGCGGCGTTCACGCCATACATCGTGAGGCTTGAGCATCTCGACGTAATGGGGCTGCTCGATCCCACTCCGCGCACCGCCGACTGGTACCGCCGGATCAAGGCTCGGCCGAGCTTTCAGGCCGGCATCGTGCAATGGGAGAACGATAAGTACCTTGAGCTGATGAAACGCCAGGGCCGCGAAAACTGGCCTAAAATCAAAGAGATCATGGCGTCCTGCTAGAGGCTTTGCACAGGCGTCCACAGCAATTCACAGCAAAGACGCGCGAATCCGCGCAGTGCGGGAACGGCCAGCATGGCTGTCGCATTGATGCCGCATACCGGTTGGATACCCGCACCAGAGCGGGGGCCCGGTCGTGAGGAGCCCATAATGGCCAGCAGAGCGCATTATTACGTCGTCTATGACGGCGAGTGGAAAATCCAGTGCGACGGCGAGAACTCCGAACCGTACCCGCGCCGAAGCGACGCGTTCAAAGACGCCGTGGCACTTGCTCATCTTGATGTGCGTGGCGGGCGCGAAGCCGACGTCATCGTCCAGTGCGAGGACGACATGTTTCGTCCGGAGTGGGATTCCACCCGCGATCCCTATCCGCCACCTCTGGTGCCTGATCCCTGAAACATCGCGCATCGCGAGAGTGAGTCGCGCCCGTTCCGCAAGCGAAATGATGCTAGCGAGAGGGCTGGCGTGGGTGCCGCGAATGTCTAGTATGTGGCGCGACGCATTCGGGCGTTCGTCATGTCAGCGACACCGCAACCGACCACCATGGGACCAGCGCGTTCGACCAGCCAGGTCCCCCGCGTTCTGATCGTCGAAGACGAATTGCTGGTGGCGTGGCATCTCGAGTCGCTTGCCCGCGAACAGAATCTCGAAGTGTGCGGCCTCGTCCCCGACGGCGACGGCGCGATCGAGCAAGCGATTGATCTCGACGCCGACCTGATTCTCATGGACATCCGGCTCGCCGGCCGCATGGACGGCATCGAAGCAGCGCGCCGCATCCGCGAGCAGCGCGCCACGCCAATCATCTTTATCACCGCACACGGCGATCCGGCGACCCGCGCCAAAATCGAGCAGGTGTTGCCGGGCACGCCGGTGCTGGCGAAGCCGATCACCGCCGCTATCCTCAAAGAGGCAATCGCCTCGGTGATGAAGCCGTAGTCGCTACGTCACAGCTGTCGGGGCCAGCGCTTCGATGTCGGTGACGACGTCGATGATGACGGGCCGGTTGGCGGCTAGCGCCTGCGCCAGCGCCCCGGGCAAAGCCTTCGGATCCTCGACACGGATGCCGAGCGCGCCCATTTCCTCGGCGAGGCGAGCGAAGTTGGTCTTGCGGAAGGTCCACAGCTCGCGCGCCTGCTCGGTCTGGGTGCCGCCATAGACGCGATCGAAGCCGCGCTTTGACTGGTTGCCGCCGCCGTTGTTGTTGACCACGGTCACGGCGTTGATCTTCCAGCGCACCGCCGTCTCGATATCGCCGATGTGATACCAGAAGCCGGCATCGCCGGTGAACGTCACCACCGGGCGATCCGGCGCGCCGCACTTGGCGCCGAGCCCCGCCGGAAACGCCCAGCCGAGATGACCGGCGCTGCGCATATAGCTCTGCGTGTTGGTGCGCAGGTCGTACATGCCGCCCATCCACATCCCGGCGTGGCCGGTGTCGACCACGACGATGGCATCGTCCGGCACATGCCTCGACAGTTCGCGGCAGATGCGCGCCGGATTGATCGGCGCTGCATCCGACTCCAGCATAGGCTTGTACTTGGCGTACCATTCCTTGACGATCGACTGCGCCTGCTCGACCCAGGCCTTGTGCTTGCCGGCGGTGGACTTGTCGCAAACCGCCAGCATCTTCGAAAGCGTCACCTTGGCATCGCCGTTGACGCGGGCCTGCAGCGGATAGTTCACGCCGAGCGCCTCGGGGTTGATGTCGATCTGGATGGCCGGCGTGCCGATCTTGGGCACCGCCCAGAAGTGCGTGGTCATGCCGCCGGTCGTGGAGCCTACGAAGCAGATCAGATCGGCCGCGTTCACCACCTTGTTCGCGCTCTCGCGCGAGTAGGTGCCGACCACGCCGCATGACAACGGGTGAGTGCCGGGGATCGAGTCCTTGCCGTTGAGCGAGGTGACGACCGGAATTTGCAGCGCCTCCGCCAGCGCCACCAGCTCGCGCGCCGCGCCCGACGCGCGCACACCACCACCGGCGACGATCACTGGACGCGCCGCGCTTTGCAGCACCTTCACCGCCGCCAGCACGCTCGCCTGATCTGGCTCGGGCCGGAATGGCGGCACACGCGAAAACTCCGGCTCGACCATCGGCTCCATCTCGCCTTCGTCGCCGTCGACCTGGCCTTCGTTGCCGCGAAACTGCAGATGCACCGGCCCGGGGGTGCCGGTGGTGGCGGCGCGGAACGCCTGCCGCACCATGTCGGGGAAGCGGTTCACGTCGTCGACCGTGGCATTCCATTTGGTGACCGGCTCAAACGCCGGCACGTCGTCGACCTCCTGGTAGACGTGGCGGAACTTGGTCTTCGGCTCACGGCCGCCGGTGAAGGCAATCACCGGAGAATGGGCGAGCCAGGCGTCGCGCAACCCGGCGGCGAGATTGAGCGCGCCGATCACCTGGGCCATGCAGATGCCAGGCTTGCCGGAGGCCCGGGCGTAGCCGTCGGCCATGTAAGCCGCGGTCGCTTCGCTGTGCACATGCAGCCGCTTGATCTTGGTGCGGGTCTCCATCACCGCGAAAGTCTTCCGCAAGACTGCCGGCACGTGAAACACATGCGTCACGCCGTAGGCTTCGAGCATGTCGGCCATGCACTCCGCACCCAGCATCTTCCGATTGTGTCCGAGCATCATTCCCCTTGTCCTCCCGCACCCCGGCGCCCATTCGGGTGGGCACGTTGGGCCGTAAAAGACATATCGGCTTCGCGCCGTCGAGTCCTCGCGTAAGCATTCCGCTGCTGGGGTTTCAAGCCCTGCGGAAACCGCCTACCATTCTCGCTAATTTTGCAGCGTAAGGGCCGTGCCCCTGTGAGACCGACGATCGCCGCTTTTGCCGCCGCTGCATCGCTGGTTGCAGCATCATCTGCATCGCTACCGGCATCGGCGCAATCGGTCGAGGAGTTCTACAAATCTCATCCCGTCACCATGATGGTCGGCTTCAGCGTCGGCAGCAGCTATGACACCGTGATGCGCACGGTGGCGCGGCATATCGGCAAGCACATCCCGGGAAATCCAACCGTCATTCCGGTCAACCGGCCGGGCGCCGGGAGTCTTGCCGCCGCCAACCAGGTGTTCAATGCCTCGCCGCGCGACGGCACCGTAATCGGCCTCTTCAACCGCAGCATCCCGACCGAACCCCTGCTCGGCAGCAGCGGCTCGGCCAAGTTCGACGCCACCAAGTTCACCTGGATCGGCAATGTCGGCAACGAGGTCAGCGTCTGTGTGACCCGCCGGGAGACTGGCGCGAAGACCTGGCAAGACATGATTACCAAGCCGATGCAGGTCGCCGCGACCTCGACCACCGCCGACACTGGCGTCTATCCATTGCTGCTGAACAACATGTTCGGCGCCAAGCTCAAGCTCGTCACCGGCTACCAGGGTGGCGCCGACATGACGCTGGCGCTCGAGCGCGGCGAGGTCGACAGCCGCTGCGGCTGGTCGCTCGGCGGCATCAAGATCTCGCGGCCGTCGTGGCTCAAGGACGGCCCGGTCAACATCCCGGTGCAAATCGGCCTGCGCGGCAGCCCGGACCTCGCCGGAATTTCGCTGATCATGGATCAGGCTGCGAATGACCAGCAACGCCGGGTTCTGAAGCTTATCATCAGCCGCCAGGAGCTGGCTTATCCGTTTGCCGCGCCGCCCAACCTGCCCGACGACCGGAGGATGGCGCTGCGAACAGCCTTCGACCGGACCATGAAAGATAACGAGTTTCTTGCCGAAGCCGACAAGGTGGCGATCGAGGTGGCCGCCATGACGGGGGGCGACGTCGAGCGGCTGATGAAAGAGATTTACGATACGCCGGCGGACCTGGTGGCGGAAGCGCGGCGCGTCATCTCGCCGTAAAAACTTTAGGAGACGTGATGAAAACCTCGACCGACCGTATCCTCACCACCCACACTGGCAGCCTGCCGCGGCCGAAGCCGCTGCTCGACATCATTCTCCGGCGCGAGCAGGGGGAAAAAATCGACGCCGCCACTTTCGAGGCCGCGACCGCGCAGGCGGTGGACGAGGTCGTCGCCCAGCAGGTCGCGTCGGGCGTTGACATCGTCAGCGACGGCGAAATGAGCAAGCCGTCCTACACCACCTACATCCGCCATCGCGTCGAGGGCATCGAGCACGACCCGCGCGCCGCCGAAAAGGGCCGCGACATCATGCTCGGCCGGGATCTGATGGCGCACCCGGATTTCGGCAACACCCGGCGAAATTTTTCGGCCTCGCCGTTTCCCGGCTGTGTCGGCCCGTTGAAATACAAAGACCGCAGCGCGCTCGACCGCGACCTCGCGCATCTGAAAGCCGCCGCGGCCAAATCCAAGCCAGCCGACGTGTTCATGACCGCGCCGTCACCCGGCATCCTGACCCGCTTCATCATCAACCTGCACTATCCGAACGAAGAGGCCTACGTCGAGGCGCTGGCCGAGATGATGAAGACCGAATACCGCGCCATCATCGAGGCGGGCTTCGTGTTGCAGATCGATTGCCCCGATTTGGGCTCGTGCCGCAACAACCAGTATCGCGATCTCACCGATGACGAGTTCCGCAGCAAGATCGCCGAGCGCAACATCGCGGCGCTCAACGGCGCGATCGAAGGACTCCCGGCCGACCGGATGCGGCTGCACATCTGCTGGGGCAACTACGAGGGCCCGCACAGCTTCGACCTGCCGCTATTGAAGATCATCGATATCACCTTTAAGGCCCGCATCCAGGCGTTCAGCATCGAGGCTGCCAACCCGCGCCATGACCATGAATGGGAGGACCTCAAGACCTTCAAAATCCCGAGCGACAAGATCCTCATTCCCGGCGTGATCGATTCGACCACGAATTTCGTTGAGCACCCGAAGCTCGTGGCGCAGCGCATCGGCCGCTACGCCGACATCGTCGGCCGCGAGCGCGTGATCGCTGGCGTCGATTGCGGATTCGGCACCGCAGTGCGGACCGACCCGATCGTCGCCGACAGCATCGTCTGGGCAAAATTAAAAGCACTCAGCGAAGGTGCGGCGATCGCGAGCCAGCGGCTGTGGGGCTCGAAGGCCGCGTGATGAGATTTTGCAGAATCATCGTCTCCGCCGTCGTCACGTCGTTACTGCTGCCGGTGCCGGCGTTCGCGGAGATCCCCGCTGGCAAGCCGCCGATGAAGATCAAGGTGCATCCCAAGCACTCGCGCTATGGATTTCTTCCTGGCTACCGTCAGCCGCCCGCGCTGTCCGACTGGCGGGCGCAGAACCGGATTAGCGCGGCGCGGCCCGAGTGGCGGTTCTATGGTTGGGATGGTCAGGCGCGCTACGGGTTCGGACATCCGGGATTCTATCGCGGCCGCTACAACGGCGGCAGCTTCGGCCCGTGCTGGGCCTCGACGCCGATCGGAATGATGCCGACCTGCGGGCAATAAGCTTCCGGTGCAGCTAGACGGCAGCCATCCGCGGCGGATCGAACGCGGCAACCGGCTGTAGCAGCTCGGTATAGCGCTCAAGCTGGACCAGCGCTGTGGCCGAACTCGGCCCCTGCCCGAGCTTCGAGGTGCCCTGATCGCGGGTCAGCACGTTAGCATTGCCGTGCAGACAGAGCGCCTGCTCGCCGCCATCGGCCGGATCATACCAGGCGCCGCAGGACAGATTCACAATACCCGCGCTGACTGTATCGCTGACGATGGCGCCGGCGAGGCATGAGCCCCGCGCGTTGTATACGCGCACCACGTCGCCGGCGTTGATGCCACGCGCTTTGGCATCGGCCGGATGGATCGTGATTGCCTGCCGCCCCGCGATCTTGCCCCCGGCACTCACGGGTCCGCAGTCCATCTGGCTGTGCAGCCGGTCGCGCGGCTGGCTTGAGACGAGATGCAGCGGGTAGGCCCTGGCGTCCTTGCCCCCGAGCCATTCCCACGGCTCGATCCAGGTCGGATGTGGCGGGCAGTCGTCGTAGCCGAAGGCTGCGATCTTTTCCGAATACAGCTCGATCTTGCCCGAAGGCGTCCGCAGCTTGTGCTGGTCCGGGTCGGCGCGGAAGTCGCCGAACAAGACGTATTCCTCGCTGACCGCCGGGATTTCCAGATAGCCGGTCTTCCAGAACGTATCGAAGTCCGGCAGCGCCGCAGCGTTGGCACCAGCGCTGTGTCGGCAATTCTCGTAGAGGTGGCGGAGCCAGGAATTCTCGTCGCGACCCTGGGTGTAGGCCTCGGCGACGCCGAGGCGCTGCGCCAGAGCACTGAAGATGTCGAAATCGTTGCGCGCTTGCCCGACCGGCGCGACCGCCTGCGCCATCGCCATGATGAACTTGTCACGGCGTGCGCCGCCAATGTCGTTGCGCTCCAGCGAAGTGGTTGCCGGCAGCACGATGTCGGCGTGACGCGCAGTTGCGGTCCACCACGGCTCGTGCACCACGACCGTATCGGGTTTTGCCCAGGCGCGGCGAAGCTTGTTGGTGTCCTGATGATGGTGGAACGGATTGCCGCCGGCCCAATAGACCAGTTTGATGTCGGGATAGGTGCCGCGCTTGCCGTTGAAGTCGTATGGTGCGCCAGGATTGAGCAGGCAATCGGAGATGCGCGCCGCCGGGATGGTGACGTTGATCGGATTCTTGATGCCGTCCATCGCGGGCGCCGCGAACGACAGCGGCGGATCACCGATGCCGGCGCCGGAGCCATAGCCGAATCCGAAGCCGCCGCCCGGCAGGCCAATCTGGCCCAGCGCAGACGCGAGCAGCACCACTGCCCAATACGGCTGCTCGCCGTGATGGGCGCGCTGCAACGACCATGACGCCGTCACCATCGTGCGTGTCGCAGCCATGCGCCGCGCCAGCGCGCGGATCGTTTCAGCAGGAACGCCGGTGATGGACGCGGCCCAATCGGCGCTCTTCGGCTGGCCGTCGGTCTCGCCCATCAGATAGGGCAGCACGCGATCGAAGCCGGCGCAGAATTTGTCGAGAAACTCCCGATCGTGCAGGCCTTCGCTCACCAAGGTGTGCGTCATGGCGAGCAGCATCGCGGTGTCGGTGTTGGGCCGGATCGGAATCCATTCGGGACGAACCGCGTCCGGTCCGTCGTCGCGGATGGGACTGATGTTCACCACCTCGACGCCGGCGCGCGCCAATTCCGCGATCCAGCCGCGGGTGGAGTGCGACGCGCAGCCGCCCTTGCTCACCAGCGTGTTCTTCGGATTGGCGCCGCCGAACAGCACCATCAGCCTGGAGTGCCGCGCGATCGACGACCACGAGGTCAGCGGTCCGACCACCGACTGCGGGCTGCCGACGATATGCGGCAGAAACGCAAGCGCCGCGCCGAAGCTGTAATTCATCACCTGATCGACGTAGCCGCCCGAGGCGGCGAGGAAGCGATGAAGCTGCACCCGCGCCTCATGGAACAGCCCTGCCGACGACCAGCCTTGCGAGCCGCCCATGATCGCGGCATTGCCATGCTCGCGGCGGACCCGCTCGATCTCGCCCGCAACCAAATCGAGCGCCTTGTCCCACGACACCGGCACGAACGGCTCGCGGCCGCGGCCTTCGCTGGGGCCGGGACCATGCTTCAGCCAGCCCTCGCGCACCATTGGCTGCGCGATCCGCGATTTCGAATGCACCGACTCTGGAATGGCATTGATCAGGTGCGAAGGGTCGGGGTCCTTCTCGAACGGCTGCACGCCGACAACCCGTCCACCCTCGACCTCGGCGAAGAACGCGCCCCAGTGCGAATGATTGCGGAAGAGATTCATGGTGGCGGTTTTAGCACAAGAGTTGCCAGGCAAGTGCGTTCGTTTCGCCAAACCCGCGCGGTGCCGCGGCGATCCCTCCCGGTTCTCGGGGAGGGTGGATCGCGCGTAGCGCGAGCCGGGTGGGGCGAAGTTTTCCTGCGCACGCTCACACCAATCGTACACGCCGACCCCACCCGGCGCCTTACGGCGCCACCCTCCCCGCAAGCGGGGAGGGATTGCTGTGGCGCGATCGTGCGTGAACGCACGCGAACGTCAGATTCACATTTCAAACAGCCACTCACTAAAAATCCAAAGCTCCGCCGCCCCTGTTCTCGCAAGGCGCGGGGTGCTATGCCGCTGATCTTGTCAGGTTTCTACGGGGTCACGGTTTTCGATTTTCAAACTGACCCAGTACCCATGACGCCGGGGATGTGACAGCGCGTAGGGCGCAATAGCGAGGCGTATTGCGCCGCTCGCGAAGCGACGGCAGCGCGCCTGTCATCTTGGTAGTAACAAAGTCGCGTGTTTCGCGTCTTGCGAGAATTGTGCCGCTTACTGGCACGCGCGAGTGCTGTCCAAGTTTGCAAGCATTTCATTGTAGGCTTTGCCGACCTCGCTTCCTTGCCCGTCCGCGCGACGAAACCACCTTACGGCACCGCAAAAATCCCTCGGTACCGCATTTCCATAGATGCTCTCTCCGGCGAGCAATGCGATGCCGAGCCGTTCCTGGGCGACGGGATGTCCCTGCCTTGCAGCCCGCTCTAAAAAGTAAATCATGAGCGGATATTCTCTATGCGATCGAGCTTCAAGCGCGAGCGAATAAAGTTGTCCCGAGGATTCCTCGGCGATGACGCTAGAAGCAGAAGCCAGCGTGGCGGTCAGTGCCAGGATTTGGGCCGCGAGCAATCTTGCGCGGATCATCGCCCTCATATGAACTTCGTCCAGTCGAAACGCGGAAGCTGCATTGCGATGGAGTTAATGCTTTCACAAATGAGTTTTGCTTTCCCCGCAGTCTAGGTGTGCTGAAGGGGAACTCCAGTTCCAAAAAATGATAGGGCGATCACAGCAAGTGATGAGTCTTCGCAGTGTCGCTGGGGAAGTGACGGCGCTTCGTTCGTGCGAAATGCGGGCGGGCGTCATTCATGTTGTCAGCGGATTCGGGTTTGCTCAACCGTTGCTGTCTTACAGGGGCGGTTCGAGCCCGCCTTCTTTCAATGCCGAAACCGCAGCTGTCGATGTCACCGCTTTGAGAAATGCAATGGCAGCGGGATCTGAACCGGGCCGCGCGGCAGCAGCGAAGATTGTATAAAGCTGGACTTCGGGAGGGAGTGGACCCGCTATTTCCGCGCCATCAGATGGTTGGATGGCAGCCGTTTGCGAAATTGCGATTTCGGCATCGCCAGCTCCAACAGATGGACCCGCGGGACCATGCAGCAGCTTCAACTTGTCTTTCAGCGCATCGGTGAGATCGAGACGCTTGAGGAGAACCGGGACGTATCGGCTGGAAGCGCTCTGATCTACGATGCCGATCGACTTGGCGGCCAGCAATGTGCGCTTGAGTGCCTCTGTTGTGCTGACGTCGGGCTTGGCTGCGCCTCGGCGAATGATGATCGCTATTCCGGAGCGTGCGACGGGCGTTCTCGTGGCGCTGTCGAGCTTTCCCTGTTTGATCAATTCATCCACAAAGCCCAGCGTCAGGAAGGCGACATCGAATGGCGCGCCTTTCTCGACATCTGCTCGAATGCTCCCGCTTTCACCCCAGATGATTGTGAGCTTGTTTCCGGTTGATCGTTCAAACTCCGGTCCGACTGTGTCAAAGACACGCTTGAGGGCAACGGGGCTCAGCACCTTTACTTCAGCCGCACCGGTGACACTCGTAAACGCGAGCAAGCAAGCGCTCGCCGCGAACAATAAATTCATGACGTTTATCCTTCGAGGGCAATTTCTGAACACAGCAAACATGCGCCTTTAAACCAGCCCATACAAGGTTGCGTCCGCGCACTTGTATGGCGTCCGTTCAGGTTGGCGGCGCCTTTCCCCTCGTGCATCATTCACCCGTGGCAACCACCATGGGCGCGGCGTCGGCAGACAGAACGGCCGCCTGATCAGTCATTCACGCTGATGTCCGTAAAAAGGAACCCCTCAGGCGTCTTGGTGAAGACGAAGATGTCCTCGCTGCAGAAGATGGAGTAAGAGTCATTGTTGTCACCTTCGCGATCATAGAGGGCTTTCCCGCGCTGGATGCACGCGCGGTTTTTCGCCGTGAAGTGGGTCTTATAAATCTTTTCGCGGAATTGGGCGGCGTCGCGAGTAGAGCTTTCGTTCATGAACGGCAGCCGGGTCATGCCGGCGACGGCGGCGGAATCGTTGGCCTTCAGCGCCGCACGAAATTTCTCAATGAAGCCAGCGAATTCCTTCTGCAAAGCAGGAGAGGCGATGGCTTTCTTCGGCGCCTGGGCGAAGGCGGGAGGAAGTTGCACGAGAGCGGCTGCGAGCACAATTCTCAACAAGACTTTCATGGTTCGGCTCCGTCCATATGACCCGGCGATCCAGCTCTTCGCAAAAGGGATGGATGCCCGGGTCAAGCCCGGGCATGACGCCGAGCGTGTGGCAGCGATTGTTAAATCGCAAAGATCAAAAGACCAGACGCCTTATTTGATCGCCAGCGGATTGACCGGCGAGCCGACCGCGCCGGTGATCGGGATGGCCGGCGCGACGAACAGGAACTCATAGACCTTGTCGGCGGCGCAGTCCTCGCCCAATTCCTTGAGCTCGAAGATCTCGCCCATGGTCATGCCCATGATCGGAATGGTGATCCAGTGCCAGGGCTGGTTGATGCCCTCTTCGCTCTCGTTCGGGCGAACCTCGCAGCCCCAGGTGTCGGAGGCGAGCGCCGCAAGCTCGGTGCGCTTGATCCACTCCAGGGTCTCGAAGGCGAAGCCCGGCGCGTCGCCGCCCGGATAGCCGTCCCAGCTTCCCAGTTTCTGACAACGCTGCATCATGCCGGTGCGCACGATGACGTAATCGCCGCGTTTCATCTCGACCTTCTGCGCCTTGGCGCAATCGTCGAGATCCTTGCAGGTGATGCCATAGCCGTCGTCGAGCGAGTCGACACCCTTGAAGCGCGCGACGTCGAGCAGCACGCCGCGGCCGACCATCTTGGCCTTGGTCTTCTCGATGCCGCACTTCTGCGCACCGGCGGTCGTGACCTCGCGGCAGTCGTAGCCGTTCCACATGGAGTTTTCGTAGAAGACGTGGCCGAGCCCGTCCCACTGCGTGCCGCATTGCAACGGCATCACCACCATGTCGTCGGCGGCGCGGATGCCACGCTTGTCGAGTACGCCCGAATAGGCGTCGGTGCCGGTGCGCAGCATGGTGTGAATCGGATTGGTGCGGCCCATGGACGGGTACTTGCTCTTGGCGCCCTGCGGACCGGTGTGATCGAAGTTGAGCGCAAGCGAGATCACCTTGCCTTTCTTGACGAGACGCGTCGCCGCGACGATGTCCTCAGCGGTGGTGAAATTAAGCGTGCCGATCTCGTCGTTCGGACCCCACTTGCCCCAGTTCTTGTACTTCTCCGCGGCATCGCGCAGGTCCTGACGCGTATACTTCTTGGCCATGTCGTTTCCTCTTCGTGCGGCAATGGGAAATGATAGCATCAGCAAAAGCCAATGGGGGCAACATGGTATCGGTTCGCTTTTTCGTTCTAGCCGCGGTGTCGGCCCTGCTGATCGGCAGCCCCGCTGGCGCGGAGAGCTATCCGACCAAGCCAGTGCGGATGATCGTGCCGTTCGCGCCGGCCGGCCCGGCCGACATCGTTGCGCGGCTGGTCGCGCAGAAGCTGTCCGAGGAATTCGGCAAGCAATTCTATGTCGAGAACCATGCCGGCGCCGGCGGAAATATCGGCGCGGGCGTCGCCGCCCGCGCCCCCGCCGACGGCTATTCGCTTATGCTCACGAGCCAGGTTACCGTCATCAACCCGCATCTCTACGCGTCGCTACCCTACGACCCGAAAGACTTCGTCGCCGTCACGCGCATCGCGACATCGCCCAACGTGCTGGTGGTGAACCCATCCGTGCCGGTCAAAACCGTCAAGGAACTCATCGATCTGATCAAAAGCGAACCGGCCAAATACGCCGGCTACGCGCAGCCCGGGCTTGGCACATCGGCGCACCTGACGGGCGAGTTGTTCCGCCTTTCCCTGAAGCTTGACCTACCATCCATTCCGTTCGGCGGCGGTGGTCCGATGATCCAATCCGTGGTCGCGGGCCACACGCCGATCGCATTCTCCTCGCTCCCACCAGCGGCGGGCCAAATCCAGGGCGGCACGCTGCGTGCGCTCGCGGTCACCGGAGAAAAACGCATCGACAGCTTGCCGGACGTACCGACGATGATCGAATCCGGCTATCCGGGTCAAACCGGCGAGACACCGGTCGGCATCTATGTGCAGGCCGGCACACCGGCCGAAATCGTCGAGGTTCTTCGCAGCAAGGTGGTAAAGATTGTCGCGATGCCCGATGTGAAGCAGAAGCTCGCGGCCGTCGGCTTCGTTCCGATTGGCGACACACCCGAGGAGTTCGCCGCCTATCTCAAAGCGGAAGGCGAAAAGTGGGGCAAGGTGATCCGCGACGGCAATATCAAGCTGCAATAAGCTTGCAATGCCGCATCAGCCCGGCACCCGCAATCCCGCCCGCTCCAAGCGCGGCAGCACCTCGGCGCGGAAGTACGGCAGCTCATCGGCATAGTTGACGAGCGACACTGCGATCCCGGTCAGGCCGGCGCGGCTCAAGTCGATCAGTTGTCTCGCAATGTGGTCCGGATCGCCGACGATCGGCACGCCGCTGTTGCCGTGGGCATACTGGCTTCGCTGACGCAGGAACTCGTCCATCGGCGTCGTTTCCGGCGTGATGTTGCGGAGCGCCAGCAACTGATCGACTGCCGCCCAATCGGCCTGATCGACGACAACATGGTGATGGTAGTCCTCCGCCTCCTTCTTGGTCGGGCGGCAGGTGATGACGCCGACCGTAAAAACGCCGATATGGCGGTTAAGCGCGGCGGCCTCAGCTTTCACACCGGCGACGCGCTGCGCGGTCTCCTCGACCGAAACGCGCGACGACTGCATGAAGAAGGCATCGCAGTTGCGCACGGCGAACGAGCGACCGACCGGCGATGCGCCGGCGTTCATGATGACCGGCTGAGTGCCGCCGTAGGGCTTCGGCTTGGCCCGCACGTTCTTCAGCTTGATGAATTCGCCATTGAAATCGAAGTCCTCGCGTCCCGACCACATCAGCTTGATCGCGTCGATCCACTCCTGAGCATATTCGTACCGGGTGGCATGTTCGCGCTGCTCGACGCAGAACATCTCGAACTCGCCCTCATTCCAACCGACCACGATGTTAAGTCCGAAGCGGCCTTCGCCGACGTGGTCGGCGGTGACCATCTGCTTCGCCGCGATGATCGGATGAAACAACGGCGCGTGCACCGTGCCGAACACGGTGATGCGCTTCGTCACCTGCAGCAGACCGGTCGCCCATGTGACGGTTTCGAGCGTCGCCTCCTGATAGCCGGTGTCGCCACCGTAGCCCTTCCAGCGCCCAATCGGGAGCAGGAAGTCGATGCCGGCCTCGTCCGCGATCCTCGCCAGGCGCAGGTTATCGGCCCAGGTTCCGGACCAGCGCTCCGGCACTTTGGTCACCGCCCGGCCCGACGAACAGTTCGCCCCGAACAGCCCGATCTTCAGCGCATTGCCCCCGGCGAGCAGGCTCCGCTGCGGCAATGATGAATTTGCATTCGGCACGATTATCCCTCAGGCTTGGCGCAAGCTGGCCGGCTCCCATTACCGGACGGCAGCGTCCTTGGCGACGCCAATATAAAACCGATCAGGGAGAACGTTCCGATGATGAGGATCTTGCGTGCCGTCGTGCTCGGCGCGGCGTGTCTCATTTCCGGCGCCGCCTTCGCCCAGCAGTACCCGACCAAGCCGGTGAAGATCATCATTCCGTTTCCGGCCGGCGGCGTGACCGACCTCGCCGGACGCCTGATCGCGCAAAAATTGTCGGAGAAGCTCGGGCAACAATTCTATATCGAGAACATCGCCGGCGCTGCCGGCAACCTCGGCATGGCGCAGGTCGCCCGCTCGGCAGGCGACGGCTACACCATCCTGCTGTCGTCATCGAGCGTTACGGTGAACCCGAGCCTCTACAACAAGATGCCGTTTGACGTGGAGAAGGACCTGGTCCCGGTCACCAAGGCCGGCGGCTCGCCGAACTCGTGGCTGGTCAATCCGGATTTCCCGGCTAAAACCATGAAGGACCTGATCGATCTGTTCAAGAAAGAGCCCGGCAAATACAGCGTCGGCTCGCCCGGTGCCGGAACAACGCCGTCGCTGTCGATCGAGCAGCTCAAGCACGATCTCAACGTCAACTTCGTCACCGTGCCGTTCGCCGGCGGGGGGCCGATGACGCAATCGCTGCTCGGCGGCCATGTGCCGATCGTGTGCGGCGCGATCGGCAACTCGGTCGCCCTGATCAAAGAGGGTAAAATCCGCGCGCTAGGTATTACCGACAAGAAACGGCTTGAGACACTCCCGGACATCCCGACGCTCGACGAAATGGGCATCAAGGACCAGGAGGCTGAGACCATTACCGGCGTGTTCGTGCCGGCCGGTACGCCTGCGGCCATCGTCGACCTGCTGCAGAAGGAAATCGCGATAGTGGTCAAATCGCCAGAAATCAAGGCGCGCCTGTTGGAGATGGGCGTGGTGCCCGAGGGCGATTCGCCGGCATCATTCGCGGCCTACGTGAAAGCCGACATTGCCAAGTGGAAGCGGGTGATCGAGCAGGCGAACATTCCGAAGATTTGAACGCTGGACGAGCGGCCTCCCCTCGTGGCCTCATCCTGAGGGTGGAGGAAGCAGAAACATGCGCGTTGTCGATATCCGCGAGACCGCGATCCCGTTGAAGTCAGATCTGAAGAACTCCAGCATCGACTTTTCCGAGATGACGACATCGGTGGTGGCCGTCGTCACCGACGTCATCCGCGACGGCAAGCCAGTCGCGGGTTTCGCCTTCAACTCGACCGGACGCTACGCCTGCGGCGCGCAGATGCGCGCCCGGTTCATTCCGCGCATTCTCAAAGCCGATCCGAAGTCGCTGTTGAACGAGGCCGGCGACAATCTCGATCCAGAAAAGATTCTCGCCGTGATGATGCGGAACGAGAAATCCGGCGGCCACAGCGAGCGCTCGGTCGGCATCGGCACAATCGAAGTGGCGGTGTGGGACGCCGTTGCCAAAATCGAAGACAAGCCACTGCATCGCGTGCTGGCCGAGCGTTACAACGGCGGCAAGATGGTGGGCAAGGTGTTCTGTTATGTCGGCGGCGGCTGGTACGCGCCAGGCAAGACGACCCGCGACCTGCAGGACGAGATGCGGCGGAATCTGGATTCCGGCTACACCATGGTGAAGATGAAGGTCGGCGGCGCACCGCTCGCCGAAGATATGAGCCGCATCGAGGCGGTGAAGATGGCCATCGGCAACCGCGCTCAGCTCGCGGTCGACGCCAACTCCAAATTCGAGCGTGACGAAGCCATTGAATATGCCAAGGCGATGTCACCCTACAAACTGCGCTGGTACGAGGAGCCCTGCGACCCGCTCGACTTCGCGGCGCTACGAGACATTTCCGACGTCTACGACGGTGCGCTGTCGACCGGCGAGAACCTGTTTTCGACCCAGGACGTCGAGAACCTGGTGCGGTTCGGCGGTCTGAAAGCCGCACGCGGCGACGTCATCCAGGTCGATCCGCCGCAAGCCTACGGCATCGTGCAGTACGCCCGCACGCTCGACATGCTGACGCGCCACGGCTGGCCGCGCTCCGGCCTGTTCCCGCACGGCGGCAACCAGATGTCGCTACACATCGCCGGCGGTTTCGGCCTCGGCGGCGCGGAATCCTACCCCGGCGTGTTCGGCCCGTTCGCGGGCTTCGCCGACGACGCGCAGCTCGAGGACGGCTATCTCAAGCTGCCCGATCGTCCCGGCATCGGCTTCGAAGGCCAGGCCGCGCTCTACCGCATCATGCGCGACCTCGCCGCGTAGCGCCCCCGGGGGAAGCTTGCTACGGTCGCGCATGCAAAAAACAAGGAAGCCGACCTGGAAAGAGCTGCTCGACCGGGAGCAGCCGCTGCTGCTGCCCTGCGCCCATGATGCGCTGTCGGCCAGGCTGATCGAGCGCGCAGGTTTCACCGCCTATTCGATCGGTGGTTTCGCGCTGGTCGGTTCGCGCTACGGCATCCCCGACATCGGACTTGCGGCGTTCGGCGAGATCAGCGCGGGCATCCGCGATATCATGGCGGCGACGAGCCTGCCGGTGATGGTCGACGGCGACACCGGCTACGGCGACGTCAAGAACGTCGCCCACACCATCGAGGGCTACGAGGCGATGGGCGCGTCCTCCATTTTCCTCGAGGACCAGGTGGCGCCCAAACGCTGCGGCCACATGGCCGGCAAGGACGTGATCCCGGCGGCCGACATGGTGGCGAAGATCAAGGCCGCGGTCGGCGCACGGCGGAACAAGGACTTCTTCATCATCGCGCGCACCGACGCCCGCGCCGTGCACGGCCTCGAAGAGGCACTCCGCCGCGGCGAGCAATATCTGAGAGCCGGCGTCGACGGCATTTTCATCGAGGCGCCGCAAACAGTGAAGGAGCTTGAGATTATCGGTGCTGCGTTCAAGGGCGCGCCGCAGCTCGCCAACATGCTGGACGACGGCCGGACCCCGGTGCTGCCGCCAAACGAACTGAAGGCGATGGGATTTGCGATGGCGGCCTATCCGACCACGGTGATCTTTCGCGTGGCGCGCACCATCGAGCGCGCACTGAACGACATCAGGGCCGGCAGGCCCCCCAGCAACGACGGCGTCAACTTTGCCGAGTTCAAGGACATCACCAACTACGATGAATGGGTGCGCATCGAGGACGCGTACGCGCCGGGGCGGGCGGCATCATGAAGCGTATCGGAGCATTCGCGCTGTTGTTGACCTGTCTGACGTTGGCCACGGAGGTGCGGGCGCAGACCAAGGTGCGGCTCGCGGTCGGCGGCAAGCCCGCGATGTTCTATCTGCCGCTGACGGTGGTCGAGCGGCTCGGCTACTTTAAGGATGCTGGTCTCGACGTGGAGATTTCGGATTTTCCCGGCGGCGCGCGAGCCTTGCAGTCGCTGATCGGCGGCAGCGCCGATGTCGTCGCCGGCGCGTTCGACCACACCATCCAGATGCAGGCCAAGGGCCAGTCAATCATCGCTGTGGTTGAGCTCGGACAATTTCCCGGCTTCGTCCTGGGCGTGCTGACGGCCAAGGCCGGCGCCTATCGCAATCACGCCGATCTCAAGGGCTTCAAGATCGGAATCACCGCGCCCGGCTCCAGCACGCATTTCATGGCGCGTTATCTGATGGCGCAGGCCGGCCTCAAGGACGACGACGCCGCTTTCATCGGAATCGGCGCCGGACCGACGGCGGTCGCGGCGGCGCGGCGCGGCGAAATCGACGCCCTCGTCAACGTTGATCCGGTGATCAGCCTGTTGGAAAGCGAAAAGGCGATAAAGGTCGTTGCCGACACCCGCACGCTGGAGGGCACGCGCCAAGTGTACGGCGGCAACTACCCGGCTGCCGTGATCTACGTCACGCCGGCCTATGCCCAAGCCAACGGCGCCACCGTCCAGGCGCTGACCAACGCGGTGGTGCGCGGCCTCCGCTGGATCGCCACGCATTCCCCGCAGGAGATCGCCGATCTGATGCCCGCCGAATACGCGCTGGGCGACAAAGACAACTACGTGCGCTCGATCAAAAACAGCATGACGATGTTCTCTCCCGACGGCCGGTTTGGCGGCGAAGGTCCAGAGGTCGCGCTTAAGGTCTTGCGCCACTTCGACCCCGATGTGCAAAAGGCGTCGATCAACCTCTTGGCGACCTACACCGAAGCCTTCGTCGACAAGATGCCGCCCCGCTAGCATGAGCACCGAGCCGCAGATCGCCATCGACAAGGTGGCCCACGTCTACCGGCCGCCGCGCGGACGCCCGGTGCTGGCGCTCGATGACATTTCGCTTCAGGTCCAGCCGCGCGAGTTCCTGGCGCTGCTCGGCCCGTCCGGCTGCGGCAAGTCGACCCTGCTCTATCTGATCGGCGGCTTCCTGCCGATTGAGAAGGGCACGATCAGCGTCAACGGCGAACCGGTGAAAGCGCCGGGCCCCGACCGCGGCATCGTGTTCCAGCATTTCGCGCTGTTTCCCTGGAAGACAGTGCGCGACAACATCCTCTACGGGTTGGAACGCCAGGGCATGCCGCCCGCCGAACGAAAGCAGCGCGCCCAGCACTTCATCGATCTGGTGGGGTTAAGCGGCTTCGAGGACAGCTACCCGTCGCAATTGTCCGGCGGCATGAAGCAGCGCACCGCGCTCGCCCGCACCCTCGCCTTCGATCCCAGCATTCTCCTGATGGACGAGCCGTTCGGTGCGCTTGACGCGCAGACCCGACACCTGATGCAGACCGAGCTCCTTCGCATTTGGCAGGGCTCGCCGAAGACCGTGATCTTCGTCACCCATGACGTGCAGGAGGCGGTGTATCTGGCCGACCGCGTCGCGGTGATGACGGCGCGCCCCGGCCGCATCAAAACCGTGGTCGACACCAGGTTCGATAAGAACGACCCCGGCATCTTCAAGGCCAAGGCGTTCGTCGACAAGGTGGACGAACTTTGGAATCTCGTGCGCGACGAGGCGATCAAGGCGGAGCGGCGCGCGCCATGAAGATGCTCTATCGCTATCTGCCGCTCGTTCTGCTCGCAGTGTTTTGGGAGATGGCGGCGCGGCTGGAATTGGTGTCGTCTTCGGCACTGCCGCCGCTCAGCGATGTGATCGTGAGCTGGATCGATCTGATCAAGACCGGTGAGCTCACCGGCAACACCGGCGCCTCGCTCTATCGCGCCGCCATGGGCCTGCTGCTGGCGATCGTGATTGGGACCGTGCTCGGCATCGGCATGGCGTGGTCGAAGCCGGTCAACGTGCTGCTCAGCCCGATCGTCGAGATTTTCTATCCGCTGCCGAAATCGGCGCTGATCCCGGTCACGGTGATCTGGCTCGGCTTCGGAAACGGCTCGAAAATCCTGCTGATCTTCCTAGGCTGCATGATCCCGGTCACCATCGGTGCGTTCAACGGCGCGCGATCGAGCGAGCAGACGCTGGTATGGTCGGCGCGCAGCATGGGTGCCAACCGGCTGCGCATGCTTTGGGACGTGGTGCTGCCGAGCGCCTTGCCGGAACTGCTCAATGGCATCCGGACCGCGCTGGCGCTGTCGTTCATTCTTCTGGTCAGCTCCGAGCTGATCGTGGCGCGCGAAGGGCTCGGTTATCTGATCGGCTTTCTCGGCGCCAACGGCTCCTACGACGCGATGTACGCCGTGGTGCTGACCGTCGCCTTCCTCGGCTTCGCCGCCGACCGCGGCTACCAGATGCTGATGAACCGGATGCTGCAATGGCGCGAACAGACGCCGTGACGGCGGACCACACGCTGGATGCACCTGCACCATCGCTGGCGCGTACCGTGCTGTGGGGTTTTGCCCGCGTGTTCTCCATCGTCGTGTTGATCGTGGCCTGGGAGGGTCTGGCACGGAGCGGGCAGTTCACGCCCTTCGTGCTGCCGTCGCTCTCTTCGGTGATCGAGCGCATCTGGGCCGACGCGATCTCGGGCGACCTCGCCATCAACACCGGGCTCACGGTCTATCGCGCCATGGTCGGCTTTCTCATCTCGATGGTCGGCGGCATCCTGATCGGGGCGGCGATGTCGCGGAACGTCATCGCCAACTGGTTCTTCGATCCGATCGTCTCGGTGGGCTTTCCGATGCCAAAGATCGCCTTCCTGCCGGTGGTGATCCTTTGGCTCGGCGTCTATGACGTCTCCAAGATTACCATCATCGTCATCGACGCGATCTTCCCAGTGATCGCCGCAACCCTGATCGCCATCCGCGGCGTCGAGCGCGAACTGATCTGGTCGGCGCGCAACATGGGAGCGAGCGACCGCGAACTGATGTGGCAGATCGTGCTGCCGGCGGCGCTGCCGCAAATCCTCACCGGGCTCCAGGTCGCCTTGCCGCTGTCGATGATCGTCGCGGTGGTGGCCGAGATGCTGATGGGCGGCTACGGCCTTGGCGGCGCGATGATGACGGCGTCGCGCTTTGCCGATTCGCGCGGCGTGTTCGCCGGCATCGTCGAGATCGCCATCGTCGGCTACGTGCTGATCAAGGCCATGGCAATTCTGCGCCGGCGGCTGCTGATCTGGCATCAGGAGGCGAACGAGCCGACAAGCGCTTGATGGCGCAGCCACAATGGTTAACGCGCGTTAACTAAAAACTTTGGAACGAACGACTCGGCGGGCCGTTGGCAAGGCAACACCCAACACTTGGAGAGCGCCATGTTGATGGAAGCATTCCTGCTGACGCCCTACCTCGCCATTGCTTCGAGCCTGGCGCTGGCCGCTACCGTTGTCGCCGTCTGTTACAGCCAATCCACGCTCCGGGGCGCCGGCTTTACGGCTTAAAAGCTCTCCGGGGGCGTCATGACAAATCTCGCTCAAACAATCCGACATTTCTGGTTGGCGATGACCGGACAGGACTCGGTTCGCGCACCGGTCTCGCCGGAGGTCATTGTTCACGATCCCGACGCCGAGCGTCCCCACGATCTTGACGACCCTTTCTTTGATCCCAAGGTCCAATCGCGCATGGCGGGCGTGATTGCGGACAACGCCAAAAAGGCCAACTAATCCGCCGCTCTCACGTGCTGCGTCACGAACGCCACTTGCCACGCCCCATCCGCGGATGATCTAATTTTCGCCAACGACAAGATCATCCCCGGGAGGACTTTATGCGCTCGCTGAAATTCGCGCTGGCCGCAATGGCCGCAACGATGGCGCTTGGCACAGCGCAAGCCGAGCCGGTCAAAATCAGGATGGCGTGGGTGGCTCCGGTGTCGAACTGGGCCTCAATCGTGCTGGAGAAGAAGGACCTCGCCAAACACTTGGGCAAGTCCTACACGCTGGAAACGGTGCGCTTCGCCGGCACACCTCCGATGATGACGGCGCTCGCCGCGGGCGAACTCGAGATCGCCAACCTCGCCTATTCGACCTTCCCGCTGGCGGTGCAGAACGCCAACATGGACGATCTGCGCGTCATCGCCGACGAATTCCAGGACGGCGTGACCGGCTTCGCCACCAATGAATGGGCGGTGCTCAAGGACAGCCCGATCCAGAAGACCGAGGACCTCAAGGGCAAGATCATCGCGACCAATGCTGCCGGCAGCGCAGTCGACATCGCAGCACGCGCGATGCTGAAGAAGCACGGCCTCGAGGACAAGCGCGACTACACCATCGTCGAGGCGCCGTTTCCCACCATGAAGGCGATGCTGCAGGAGAAGAAGGTCGACCTCGCGCCTTATGTGCTGCCGTTCAATTTCGATCCGGCGCTCCAGCAGATTGCGCGGCCGTTGTTCAGCAGCCGGGACGCGGTCGGCGTGTCGCAGTTCATCATCTGGGCGGCTCGCAAATCCTTCACCGACAAGAACCGCGCCGCCATGGTCGACTTCATGGAGGACATGCTGGTCATCGAGCGCTGGTTCATGGATCCGAAGAACCACAAGGAAGTGACCGAGATTGCCGGAAAGATGATGAAGGCGCCGCCGGAGCGTTTCGACTGGCTGTTCACCAAGAAGGACTACTATCGCAACCCGGACATGCTGCCCGACCTGAAAGCGTTGCAGGCCAACATCGACCTGACGCATCAGCTCGGCTTCATCAAGGCGCCGATGGACGTGTCGAAATACACCGATCTCACGATGGTCCAGGACGCCGCCAAGCGCTTGAAGTGAGCGTGACGCCGCTGCGGCGGATGGGCTAAAAGCAAAGCCCCGGCGATCCCATCGCCGGGGCTTCTTCGTTGCCATGTCCAGGATCATCCATGCCCCGGCTGCTCATTCTTCTGACGCTTCCGCCTGACGTCACCGAACAGTACCGCGCCCAACTTTCGCAGAAATTTCCCGAGATCAGCATCGACGTGATCGCGACCGCCGACAAGGCCGCCGCGGCGCTGCCGGAGGCAGACATGCTGCTCACCTTCGGGCAGATGATGAAGAACCTGAAGCTCGACCTTGCCAACGCCGCCAAGCTGAAATGGGTGCAAGCGCTCGGCACCGGGCTCGACGGCATCACCGATCAGCCGGCGCTGAAACCGAGCGTGACAGTGACGAGCCTGCACGGCGTGCACGGTGCCCCGGTGTCGGAGGCGGCGCTCGCTGCAATGCTGGCGCTGTCGCGCGACCTGCCGGGCGCCATCCGCGCGCAGGACGAGCATCAATGGCGGCGCTGGCCGGCCAAGCTCCTGCATGACAAGACCGTCGGCATTCTCGGCATCGGGGTGATCGCCGAAGCGCTGGCGCCAAAGTGCAAGGCGATGGGAATGACGGTGGTCGGCATCACGTCGTCGCCGCGCCAGGTCGCGGGGTTCGACCGTGTGCATCCGATGAGCGAACTTTTGGCCGTCCTGCCGCAACTCGATTACCTCGTGCTGCTGACGCCTTATTCGCCGGCGACCCATCACATGATCGACGCCAAGGTGTTCGCGGCGATGAAACCCACAAGCTATCTCGTCAATGTCGCGCGAGGCGGCGTGGTCGACGAGGACGCCCTGCTGGCGGCGCTGCGCGACAAGAAGATCGCGGGCGCGGCGCTCGACGTGTTCAACCGGGAGCCGCTGCCGTCCGATCATCCGTTCTGGGACTTCGAGAACGTCATCATCACCACCCATCAGGGCGGCTTCTGCGACACCTATGTCGATCTCGCCATGCCGATCCTGGAACACAACATGCGCTGCTTCCTTCGGGGCGATCTCAAGGGCATGATCAACGTCGCGCGGCCCGCCGCGTGAAATGCAAAGGAACTGATCCTCATGGCACCTGAAATCTGGAAAACCTTCCCGCCGGTCCGGCGCGTGGTCACCGGGCACGACGCCAACAACGTCGCCAAGGTGCTGATCGACGCGCCCGCCACCAACGCCAAGGGCACCGAAGGCCGCTCCACTCTGATGTGGATCACCGAGCAGAATCCGGCCGACATGCGCGTCGGCGAAAATATCGAGGATATGGGCGCGCGCATCGTTGGCACGCCGCCACCACCGAGCGGCACCCGCTTCTGCGTGATCGACTTCCCGCCCGGCAACCATCCGCACATGCATCGCACCGAGACGATCGACTACGTTATCGTGATCGACGGCGAGATCGAGATGGACATGGACGATTCAACGGTGAAGCTTAAGGCGGGCGATATCCTGGTCCAGCGCGGCACCAATCACGCTTGGGCCAACCGCAGCGGCAAGAACGCTCGCGTCGCGTTTGTGCTGGTCGACGGCAAGCCGCTCGGCATCGGGACGCCGGTGCTCGGCACCGCCAGCGCACGCTAAACAGGAGGATGACCATGCCCAGATTCCGCATCGCCATCGCGGCTGCTGTCGCCATGCTCGCCCTCACCGGTGCGGCGAAGGCGCAGACCTATCCGAACGCCCAGGTGCGGCTAATCGTGCCGACCTCGCCCGGCGGCGTGACCGACACCATGGCGCGCATCGTCTCGCAACGGTTGGCCGAGCAGATCGGCCAGGCCGTCATCGTCGACAATCGGGCGGGCGGCAACGGCTCGGTCGGCGCCATCGCGGTGGCGCATGCGCCGACCGACGGGCTCACCCTGCTGGTCACCTCCGACGCCACCATCACCGCCAATCCGTCGCTCTCCAGCAAGCTCGGCTACAGCGCCAAGGATTTCACGCCGATCATCGTGCTCTGCCGCGGCACGCCGGTGCTGGTGGTCAACGGCGCGGTGCCGGCCAACAACGTCAAAGAGCTGATCGCGCTGGCGAAAGCCAAGCCTGGCAAATTGAACTACGGCTCTTACGGGGTCGGCACCTACGCCCATCTCAGCATGGAAGAGTTCAAGCAGCGCACCGGCACCGACATCGTGCACATCCCGTATCGCGGTGCGGCGCCCGCCGCGCAGGCGCTGCTCGCCGGCGATGTATCAATGCTGCTGCTCAACTACTCCAGCATCGCCGACCACGAAAAGACCGGAAAGGTCAAGATCCTCGCCGCGGCCGGCGCCAAGCGCGCGCAGGTGAGACCCGAGCTGCCGACCATCGCGGAAGCGGGCGTGTCAGGGTTCTCGACCACGGTATGGTTCGCCCTGTTCGGCCCGGCCAACATGCCGACGGAGCTGGTCGCGAAAATTCATGCCGACGTCAGCAAGGTGCTCGACCTACCGCAATCGAAGGAATTCTTCGAAAAGAACAGCTTCGAACGGGTGACGGATTCGCCCGCCGAGTTCGCCAAGCTGGTCGAGCACGACTCGCAGCACTGGGACGCGCTGATCAAGCAGGTCGGCGCCAAGGTCGATTGAAGCACCGTTGCCGCGCGTTTCCTGAACTGAATTCGGTGGCTCATAGGAGATAGTCGTGGCCGACGAACGCCTCTGCAATCCGATCTCCACGCCGGAGCTTGAGCGCCGCTGGGCCGCGGTGCGGGCCGCCATGCCGGAGCAAAGGCTCGATGCGCTCATCATTCAGGGCGCCAACAACCTCGCCGGCACCGGCGGCTATTTCCGCTGGTTCACCGGCGTGTCGATGGGCACGTCGTATCCCGCCACCGTGATCTTCCCCCGAGACGGCCTGATGACCTTGGTGAGCCACGGGCCGATGGGCGTCGCACGCGATTTTGCGGGCAAGGACCCGGTGTGGCGAGGGGTCGGCAAATGGCTGCCGACCGCAAGCTTCCCGGCGATCGATTATTGCATTCCCTATGACGCGGAACGCATCGCGGGCGAGATCAAGAGGGCCGGCTATCGTAATGTCGGCATCATTGGCTGGAACAACATGCTGTTCGGCTTCGGCGACACACTGCGGAAGCTCCTCGACGGCGTGACGCTCACCGACGCCACGCGGCTGGTCGATCCGCTTAAGGCCAAGAAGAGCGCCGAAGAGATCGAGCTCATTCGCATGGCCGGCCAGATGCAGGATGAAATCCTCGCCAAGGTGGCAGGGCAGATCAAGCCGGGCAAAAAAGACTTCGAGCTGCTGGCCTATGGCGGCTATGTCGGCAACCTGCTTGGCAGCGAGACCGGCTACATGCTGGGCTCTTCGGCGCCCCCCGGCCAACCGACGCAGATCAGAGGGCGCCGCGAGCAGGGCCGCACCATGCGCGACGGCGACGTCATCTATTATCAGTGCGAGAACACCGGCCCGGGCGGCATGATGACTCATGTCGGGCGCTATTACGTGCTGGGCAAGGCGCCGCAGGAGCTGGTCGACGCGTTCGGCATCATCTGCGAGGCGCAGGACAACACCGTGCGGATGCTTGAGCCCGGCGCCTCATGCGCCGAAATCTTCGCCGAACACAACGCCTTCATGCAGAAGCACGGCATGCACAAGGAGCCACGCCTGCATTGCCACGGCCAAGGCTATGACGTGGTCGAGCGCCCCATGGTCCGCCACGACGAGGATATGGCGCTCGGAACCAGCATGAACATCGGCCTGCATCCGACCTTCGGCAACGCGCGGCTGTTCGTCACCGTGTGCGACAACTTCCTGATCGGGCCAGACGGCAAGATCGAGAAAATCCACCACACGCCGCGCAAGATATTCGAGCTGTGACCATGGAATACGATGTCATCATTATCGGCGCCGGCATCGCCGGCCTCGTGACGGCCAATCGAGCGGCGCAACTGGGTCTGCGTGCCGTGGTGCTGGAGAAGAGTACGGAGGAAAAATACCTCTGCAACTCGCGCTACGCTTACGGCACGTTCCACATCAACTTCACCGGCCTCGACACGCCGGAGGACGATCTCTGCACCAAGATCGACGTGGCCACCGATGGCTTCGCGCGAAAGGACCTGGCGCGCGCCGTGGCCAAGGACGGCCGCCGGCTGATGCAATGGCTGAAAGACGAGGGCATCGAGCTCGTCAATCTCGGCGGCTACGGCACCAACGTGTTGTCGCCGCCATGGCGGACCGGGTTCGGCCTGACCTGGCAGAACTACGGCGCCGATATCGCTCTGCAGCGGCTCGAAGCCAACTTTCAAAAGCGCCAAGGCCGCATCCTGCGCGGCAGCCGCGCCCGCGCGCTGACGCTGATTTACGACGGCATTGAAATCGAGGTGGAACAGCCGGACGGCGTGAAGAAGATCAGCGCACCGTCGGTGGTGATCGCCGATGGCGGCTTCCAGGCCAACCCCGACATGCTGCGCCAAAGCGGCGTGTCGCCGGCGCCGGAAAAGCTCCTGGCGCGAAACGGCGGGACCGCCGTGGGCGACGGCCTTCGCATGGCGCTCGGCCTCGGCGCCGCGCCGAGCGGCGGCATGAACAACTTCTACGGCCATCTGCACAACCGCGACGCCATGCAAAGCACCAAACATTGGCCGCGGCCGGTCACCGACGATCTGGCCTCAGCAGGCATCGTCATCGACGCCGACGGGCAGCGGTTCACCGACGAGGCGCTCGGCGGCATCTGGATCTCCAACGCCATCGCCCGGCTGCCCGACCCGCTCGGCACCACGATCATCTTCGACCATGCGATCTGGGAGGGCCCGCCCGGCCGCAACCACGCCCAGCCGCCCAATCCGCTGGTGGTCGAAGCCGGCGGCACCTTGCATCGCGCCGACACCCTCGCCGCACTGGCGGCGAAGATCGGACTCGCGCCGGAGCGGTTGAGCGAGGTGGTCGGCGAATACAACAAGGCGGTCGAACAGGGCACGCTGCAGAAGCTCGAGCCCGCGCGCGGCGACGCGCCGAACAAGGCTTGGCCGATCAAGACAGCACCGTTCTATGCAATGCCGATCTGCGCGGCGATCACCAACACCATGGGCGGCATCGTGGTGGACGGCGACGCCCGGGTGCTCGATTTCAACGACAAACCGATTGCGGGGCTGTACGCGGCAGGATCCACGGTCGGCGGACTCGACGGCGGTCCCCGCGCCGGCTACGTCGGCGGATTGATCAAGACCACCATCGGCTTGCGCGCGGCGGAAACGATCTCACGCAAGAGCTAGGCGTTACTGCGTCGGGATTTTCGCTGCCTTCACCAGCGCGATGTTCGCGGCAACGTCGTCGCGGTAGAACCTGCCGAACTCCGCAAGCGTCATCGGCATCGGCTCGATCCCGAGGGCACTGAAGCGCTCCTTCACCACCGGCGCCTCGAGAGCTTTGGCTATTTCATCGTGCAATTTCGCCGCGATATTGGCTGGCGTTTTGGCTGGCAGATACACGCCTGTATAGAACGGATAGACCGAATCCGGTGGCAACCCGGCCTCGACGGTCGTCGGCACATCCGGTAAAGCCGCGATGCGCTTGCCCGCGCTGATGCCGAGCGCCGCAAGCTTGCCCTCCTTGATCAGCGAAAGCACGTTGGAGAACGGCTGCACGCTGAAATCGACACGGCCGGCGATGATTTCGGTGACCGCCTCCATGCCGCGAAACGTAACCTGCTGCGCCTCGAAGCCGGCGCTCACGCGCAGGCGCTCGGCGCCGAAGTGCGAAGCCGACCCGATACCCGCGGTGGAGTAGTTGAGCGCACCGGACTTGGCTTTGCCTTCGGCGACCAGATCGCCGAGCGTTTTCCAGCCCCGCGCCGGCGAAACCACCACCGCCAGCGGCTGTTGGCCAAGCGCAATCACCGGGATGAAATCGCTCAACGGATCGTAAGGCAGCTTGGAATAAAGCGCGGCCGAGCCCGCCATCGCGCCATAGGTCAAGATCGTTGTGCCGTCCGGCGCGGCTTTCGCTACCGCGTTAGTGCCGGTGGTGCCGCCGGCACCAGGCCGGTTCTCGATCACGAAGGTCTGGCCGAGCTGTTTGCCGACTTGTTCCATGACGACACGGGCAGCAACGTCGCTGGCGGTGCCAGCGCCAAGCGGCACCACGATTGTGACGCTCCGCGACGGCCAGTCCTGCGCCAATGCGGCGATGGGAGCCGCGCACATCGTGAAAAGCACCGCCTTCAACGCCGCACGGCAAAGCCTGTTGCGAACCTTCATTGCATCCTCTCCGCGCTTTTCATTCTCATATCATGAAACCGCCAAGGGACCGCCAAGACTTGCGCCGGATCGGCGCGCGGGGCTAGATTCGCTGCCGAGGAACCATCATGGCACGACCGAAAGCGGAGCTGCGGCTCGGCGCCTTCTTCAATCCAACCGGCCACCATGTCGCATCGTGGCGGCATGAGCGGGCGCAGGCCGACGCCGGAATCAATTTCAAGCATTACGTCGAGATCGCGCAGACCGCCGAGCGCGGCAAGTTCGACATGATCTTCCTCGCCGACAACGTCTGCGTGCGCGAGGCCAAGATGGAGGCGCTGTCGCGGTC
>Ga0136846_1216975_pt1 | contig 28784 bp, 24 predicted proteins | sample HopSoiMetagenom2_FD_96841 | JGI IMG/M metagenome (GOLD analysis project Ga0136846, IMG submission 96841) | Grasslands soil microbial communities from Hopland, California, USA - 2 Assembly 2016 (version 4) | ecosystem: Environmental > Terrestrial > Soil > Grasslands | place: USA: Hopland... | reverse complement strand
TCCATTTGCCGTCGCGCAATTACGCTTGCTTGCAGAGATGCAAGCACTAACAAAGCCCTTTTCCAAGAAAGCATCCGCTCCCGAGGTGAATCTGTTCATCACGAATACGCTCGACAATCCTTTTGTTGAAGAGGAGCAGCTGCAGAATATTGTAGAGGCGGTAGCGCGATCCCGTCCGGTCGTTCCGCCGGTGCGCTACGCGTCCCGATCGTTCGACCGCCAATGGATCATCCCGGATCACCGGCTGCTCAGCATGGCCCGGCCGAGATTGTGGGGCGTACTGTCAGATACCCAGCTATTTCTAACCGCGATCGACGACTTCTCGCCGACGTCCGGGCCGGCGGTTTCGTTCACATGCCTCGTGCCAGATCAGCACCATTACCATGGCCGAGGGGGCCGAGTTTATCCGCTCTGGGCGGACGCGAAGACAATGCAATGTAACGTGCGGGCGGGGGCCTTGGAACTGCTCGCCGAATCCTATGGCGCGCCAGTCTCAGCTGAAGATGTATTCGCGTACATCGCTGCGATCATGGCGCATCCGGCATTCACTACGCGATTCGCCACAGACCTTGTGCGCCCTGGACTTCGCCTTCCGCTTACCGCCGTGGATGGCCGGGCCAAGCCTGGCCATGACCGGCGCAATCGAGGCGCCTTCCGCCCCGCCCCTCATCCTGCGCTCGCCGCAATGCCCGTCAAGCTCGGCCGCACAAGCCCCTCTGCTCAACAAGGACCCCTGGGGAACAAACAGGCTCAGTCGCTGTTTGTGGTCTGAGCCACGGGGATTTTCACGATGAGCAATACGGGCAGCACCAAAAGCACCGCACCGGGTCAAAGGAGCGCGGCAAACCGATCCGGCGGCAATGCCTCCGTTGCGGATGAATTTTCCAGTCAAGCCGACGAGCTCGTCGGCCAGGGCAAGGACGCAGCCTCCGGCTTGTCGTCGGTTGCGCAGGGCGCGGCGGATGAATTGAAGCGCTCCGCGGCGCTGCTCGCGCGCGACGGCAGCGAGAAACTGACCGATGCCTTGAGCAAGCAGCTCTCGAGCGGCGCCGGCTTCGTCGAAGAGGCGAGCCAATCGCTGCGCGCGGCTGCGGCGGAGCTTGAGGAAACGCTGCCGCCGGTTGCCTACGCGTTGCGCACGGCCGCAAGCCGCGGCGACGATATTGCCGAGCAAATCCGCACGAAGACGGTCGGTGAGCTGCTCGATGCCGGTTCCGCTTACGCGCGGCAAAACTCGCTGGTCGTCTTCACTGCTGCCGCCGGAATCGGACTGCTTCTCTCCCGCTTTGCCAAGAGCAGCGGCCAATCGCGCAGGGCGTCACCGCGTCCGCAGTCAGCGCAATCCGGTCAGCGGCGCTTTCAATCGTCACCCGCCACCCGCATGAACACCGGCGCGTCGTCCGGCGGATCACGAGCTACGAATCTTTAAATGACCGAATTCAACAGGATTACTGCGGCGGTCCGCAGCTTCGGCGATCTCTTCGGCGATCTCGCCGACCTGTTCGGCAAGGAATTGCGCCTGGCGCAATCGGAGCTGAAGCACGGCCTCGCCAATATCACGCAGGCGGCGGTGCTGTTTGTCGCGGCCGGCGTGATCGCGCTCTTTGCGGTGCTCCTGCTTCTCTTCGGCATCGTGCATTTGATCGCGAGCTTCGGGCTGGCGCTGCAATGGTCCTACATGCTTGTGGCGGTGGTGCTGCTCGTCATCGCCGGCATCATCTTCTATGCGGCGCGCGCGAAAGCGACCGCCGACAATTTCATTCCGAAGCGAACCCTGGTTCAGCTTGGCGAAACCGCACGCACGCTCAAGGAGCAAATCCGATGACCGATCGATATCAGCCGCGCGAAAGCTTTTATGAACAGAGCCGCAGCCCGCAAAGGTCTTACACGCCGAGCATCGGCGAGAGACTAGCCGGCGCCGCGCGCGCACAGCCGGCGGGGTTGCTGTTGCTGCTTGCCGGCACGAGCCTGCTCTTATCCGGCATGCGGCCGCCGAACCGCGAAGCGACGCGCCGCGCCAGAACCGCGGTGCGAAAAATCGCGCAAGGCGATTTTTCGCCGGTGACGGAGAGCGCCGGCGATATGACATCTGGCGTGCGCGACCAGGTCGGCGATCTCGGCGCCAAGGCGAGTGATCTCGCGCGCTCCGCCACCGACTCGCTCTCGGGCCTGGCGGACGATGCTCAGCGCGCCGTGCGCGAAACGTCCCAACAGCTCGCCGATACCGCCTACTCCTCGGCGCAATCGGGCGTGAGCTTCGTTCTCGAGGATCAACCGCTGCTGCTCGCCGCGATTGGCCTTGCGGCAGGCGCGACGCTCGGCGCGATCATTCCGGCGACGCCGCAGGAGAACCGCCTCATGGGTGACGCACGCGACAAGGTCGCGGAGCTTGCCAGCGAGACGGCGAAGCAGAAGCTCGATCAATTTGGCAATGCCGCGAGCGAAGCGACCGAGCGGCTGAAGAGCGCAGTGAAGGAACGCGTGGAACTCGCCACCGACGATCTTGGCGAGGTTGCGAAAGACGTCGTCGAGCCGTTGACCAAGGTTGCTTCGGGCGCCAGCAGCTCAAGCGGCGGCGGCCAATCCGGCCGGACTTCCACGTCGCAATCGCAGAGCAGCAGCGGCGGCAGCGTCGGCAAGATTTCGTGAGAATTTTCGATGAGTGAAGTCGACGCATTGGAGCGGGACGTCGAAGCGGCGAGAGCACGACTCGTCAACCGCGTCGCGCAACTGAAATCGCCGCCGATCAGCGGGGTCAAGGACGAGCTCGTCGCCGACGCGACCGAGTACAAGGACGAGGTGATCGATTCGGCCAAGCAGAAGGTCACCGGCGCGATCGACGGGTTTGTGTCGGATATCAAACGCCGCGCCGCGGATAACCCGGTTGCCGTGGCAGCGATCGGCGCCGGCATTGCTTATCGGCTGTGGCAGAAACCGCCGATCGCGACATTGCTTGTCGGCGCGGGCGTCGCCGCCTTGTTCGGGCGCTCGAGCATGCACGAAATCGAGCTCGATCCCTACGATCGCGACCGTCCTTCGGGCTATGTGCCGGGCGGCGTCGCCGGCTACGGCTATGGCACGACTGCCGGCATGGTCGAGCAGAAGGTGATCGGCGGCGCGACTGTCGCTCTCGAGACTGCGCGCGAGAATGCCAGCGAGCTGCATGCTCGCGCCGACGAGCTGAAGGACAATGCCCTGCGATCCGCCGCCGACCTGAAAGAGCGCGCCTTTCAATCCGCCGGTGAGTTGAAAGACAATATCGTGCGCTCCGCCGGCGAACTTATGGACGGCGCGCGTCAATCCACCGATCAAATGCTAACCAGCGCCGGTCGCACGACCCGGCAGACCGTCGACAGCATGTCGACCTATGCGAGCGATGCGCAGAGCCGCATTCGCCCAGCGCGTGAATATGCCGAGGATGTGGTGCGCGATAACGGCCTCTATCTCGGGCTCGCCGCCCTTGCCATCGGCGCGGCCGCGGGCATCGGTTTCATTCAAATGAACCAGCCGCCGCCCGACGACGATTACCTCGAAGGCGAAGATATCCGCGTCGAGTAGCGTCATTCCCGCGAAAAGCGAAAGCGGGAATCCAGGGCAATAGACCTTCACCGATGGATTTCCGATTGCGCGTTCGCGCGTCGGGAATGACATCACTCCGCCGCGGCGGGCAGTTCCGGCACCTCGCAGCCGGCGGCGCAGCAGCGTCCCGGCTGTTTCGACACGCGCTGACCGCGGTCCAGTACATCGCGGTCAAGCAATCGTTCGACCAGCGCGACGCGGTCCATGACGGGGTAATTGCGCCAAATCTCGCGCTTCATCGCTTCCGGCGAGCCGCCGCCGTGCAGCGAGATGACGGAATACCAGCCGCCCTGATGCGACGCCGTCAGATCTTCGATGAAGCGCGCGACCTCCGCGCGGTGCGCGCTCGGCACGTCCGCGCGCCCGCCCAGCACCGCGGCGAGCGACGCGGCGGTTTCGGGATTGTGGTCCTCGTCTGGGCCGGGCAGCGCCACGACCAGCCCGCCCGAGACCTGATGCGCGAGGCGATGCATGTCGTAGATCTGCGTCGACATGAGCAGCTTGCCGACATTGGCGAATACGGTATCGGGCATGGCGGAGCCCGACACATCCTTCATGCAATAGACCGACGCGGCGACACCGCAGGCGAAAAAGCCTTCGACGATCTTGATGAGATCGACCATCGAGTCGCGGATGTGGCCGTGGCGCTCGGGGTCGAGCCCGTTCGCCTCGACCATCAATGCGCCGGCGCCGATCAGGAGATCGCCGAAACCGGCGCGCGCGCCGATGCAGGAATGGCGGTGATGCGTCGCGTAAGACGTCGTGAGATACCCGCCCTCTTCCGTCTCGCCGTCGAGGAAGACGCGTTCGTGCGGCACGAACACGTCGTCGAAGAGAACGACGCCGACCGATTGGCCGTATTTCGCCGAAAACTTCGCCGCCGCCTCTGCGGGCCGTCCCGCCGGCTTGGCGATGATTGTCACGCCCGCCGCATCGACGGGCACGGCGCAGCACACCGCAAACTCCGCATCCTCTTTGGTCATCGTGCGGCACGGCATGACCAAGAATTCATGCATGTAGGGCGCGCCGGTGACGATCGCCTTTGTGCCGCGAATGATGATGCCGTCCGCCCGCCGCTCCTTCACGTGCACGTAGACGTCAGGATTGTTCTGCTCACCCGGCCGCTTCGAGCGATCGCCTTTGGCATCGGTCATGGCGATGCCGAGCGCGAGGTCCTCGTCCTGCACGTGATGCAGGTAAGTCAAAAAGCGTTGGTGATAGTCCGTACCATGCGCGTCGTCGCAGCGTTTTGTCGCCTGCAAAATTCCGTTCAGCGCGTCGTGCGCGAGATAGCGTTGCGCGCAGCCCGATTCCTGACAGACGAGCCTCACCGCCTCGAGCTTGTAGAGAAGGTCGGTCGAGCTCTCGTCGATATGCAGCATGCGGTTGACGGTTCTGCCCGACGTCGATTGCCGCGCCAGCATCAACGCCTGATGCTCGGGCTCGTGCGCGAAATCATAGGTGACGCCGACGCCGGCAATGCCCGGTGCGAGTAACGGCTCGTCGGCGACGCTTGCGACGCGCTGTCCATTGACGAAGACGCGCGGCGAATGGCGGCGCAGCGACTCGCGATAATCGGCGGCATTCATTAGCATGGTCGCCTCCTCCGGCTCCCAAGTGTTCGCGGACAGAACCGGGTGTCAAGGGCAAGCGAGGTGCGTTCATGGCCACTGCTGAAGCATCCGACATATGGCCGGCGCTGCCCTATGCGGATTTCCGCCCGAGTCTGGAGACACTGCAGCTTTGGACCCAGGTCGTCGGAAAAGTGCGCCTGAAAACTACGCCATGGCTCAACCATTCCTGGCACGTGACGCTGTTCGTCTCGGCCCGCGGACTGACGACGCCGCTGATCTCGCACGGCGAATTGTCCTTTGAAATGGAGTTCGACCTCATCGACAGCGCGTTGGTGATCCGCGTCAGCAACGGATCGTCGCGAGAAGTCGCGCTCGCGCCAAAGAGCGTCGCGACGTTTTACGCCGAAGTCGGCGATGCCCTGCAATCGCTCGGCCTCGCGGTGAACATCGATCGCATCCCCAACGAAGTGCCTGATCCGACGCGGTTCGATGAAGATGTCACGCAGCGCCCCTATGATCCGCACGCTGCGCACAGCTTCTGGCGCGCACTCCTGCAGGCAAACCGCGTGTTCGAGCGCTTCCGCACGCGCTTTGTCGGCAAAAGCAGTCCGGTGCATTTCTTCTGGGGCAGTTTCGATCTTGCCGTCACGCGCTTTTCCGGCCGCGGCGCGCCGCTGCACCCGGGCGGCGTGCCGCACCTCGCAGATTCAGTGACGCGCGAAGCTTATTCGCATGAAGTGTCAAGCGCCGGCTTCTGGCCGGGCGGTCCGGGCCACGAGGAGGCCGCCTTCTATTCCTATGCTTATCCGGTGCCGGAGGGTTTTGCGCAGGCGCGTGTTTCGCCGTCTGAAGCTTATTTCGACAGCGCGCTCGGCGAATTCCTGCTGCCGTACGACGCGGTTCGAAACGCCAGAGATCCAGATGCCGCTTTGTTGGATTTCCTGGAGAGCACGTATTCCGCCGCGGCCGATCTCGCTCAATGGGATCGCAGCGCCCTGGAATGCGAGGAAGGCCGCATTGGTCAGCCCCGCCGCGTCCTGTGAAACGCTCGGCTAAGGCGACCGCATCCGCGATCGCCCTCGTGCCATCGCCGCCGCCCAACTCACAAGGAATGGGCCCGATCCGAACGCCGCCGTCGACCGCTTGTTGAAGTTTCGCGGCCGCCTGCAACAAACCTGGATTGCCGGAGCGCTCCCCAAGCCAGTCCAGCATCATCGCCGCCGAGAGAATCGTCGCCGTCGGGTTCGCCTTGCCCTCACCGGCAATGTCGGGCGCAGAGCCGTGGCAAGGCTGAAGCATCGCGTGGGCGTCGCCGATATCAGCCGAGGGCGCCATTCCCATCCCGCCGATCAGGCCGGCAATCTGATCCGAAAGAATGTCGCCGAACATGTTTTCGGTGACCAGCACGTCGAAGTCCCAGGGCCTGCGGACCAAATCCAAGGCCATGGCGTCGACATAGTGATGCCGTGCCCCGATCGCAGGATAGGAGCGGGCGACGCCGTCGAACACCTCGCGGAAGAAGGCCATCGAGACGAAGACATTCGCCTTGTCCACGCAGGTGACGTTGGTCCCGCATTGTTTCATCCCGCCTTGGCGCGCCGCCCGGCCAACTCGAACGGGAATTTGTGGACGCGTTCGGAGCCCGCGCGCGTGATCACCATCGTATCACGCGCTTCATCATTGCCAAGCCGCACGCCCTTGCCGCGCGAGGCGAACAGCCCTTCCGTGTTTTCGCGCACGAGAACCAGATCGATGTCGCGGGCGCGCGGCGAGGCGAGAGGTAGCGACACGCCCGGGATTGCACGGGCCGGACGCACACCAGCATAGAGCTCGAGGCGAAAACGCAGATCGAGTTGCGGCGCGATCTCGGTGCCGTCGGCGTAGCGAATATCCGGCCAGCCCATGGCGCCGAACAGAATGGCATCGGCGTCGCGGCAGGCCGCGAATGTCGCGTCGGGCAGCGCTTCACCGGTCTCGCGATTGTGGAGCGCGCCCGCTTTATGCTCGGCAAAACGCAAGGCAAAGCCGCAGTTATGCGCCGCCTTTTCGATCTAAGGCAGTGTCGCCGCGATGACTTCGACGCCAATCCCGTCGCCCGGCAGAACCGCGATATCGAACGTGCTGTTTTGCAATGCGGGGCTCGCGCATGTGCTAGCGGTGATCTTGCGCGCACGCGATTCGAGGGCCAGCGCGTGCACAACCGTCTTTCCGATGCTTGGCACTATAGCATAGAGCGGAACAACCCTGAACGAGTGGCGACCCGGACCAACACATGGACTTTGCCAGCGACAATGCGGCCGGCGCGAGCAGGCCGGTCCTCGACGCGCTGCTTGCGACCAACGACGAGTTCTGTCCGGCCTACGGCGCCGACCGGCATACGGCAGAAGCCGAACATGCGCTGAGTGCCGTCTTCGAACGCGAGGTCGCGAGCTTTCTCGTGGCGACCGGCACCGGCGCAAACGCGTTGGCGCTCGGCGCGATTACGCCGCCCTGGGGCGCGGTGTTCTGCCACGAACACGCGCACATCATCGACGATGAATGCGGGGCGCCGGAAATGTTTTCCGGCGGCGCCAAGCTCGTCGCCATTCAAGGCGCCATCGGCAAGATCACGCCGTCAGCGTTCACCGAGGCCCTCGCGCGTTTCCCACGCGGTCTTGTCAAGCAGGTGCAGCCGGCGGCGCTCAGCCTGTCGCAGGCGACGGAGTGCGGCACGATCTACAGCTGCGCGGAGATCGCCGAACTCGCCTCGATCGCTCACGCTGCCGGTGTGTCCGTCCATATGGATGGCGCCCGGTTTGCCAACTCGCTGGTAACGCTCGGCTGCACGCCCGCCGAAATGACGTGGAAGGCGGGCGTGGATGTGCTCTCGTTTGGCGCCACCAAGAACGGGGCGCTCGCGTGCGAGGCGGTCATCTTCTTCGATCTTAGCCGCGCCGCCGAGTTCCCCTATCGGCGCAAACGCGGCGGGCACACGCTGTCGAAAGGGCGCTTCCTCGGCGTGCAGATGTGCGCGTATCTCAAAGACGGCCACTGGCTCGATCTCGCGCGCCATGCCAATGCGTCGGCCGCGCGCTTGGAAGAGGGGCTGCGCCGTTCTCCCGGCGTGCGCCTGCCATGGCCGCGGCAGGTCAATGAGCTGTTCGCGATTCTGCCAAGGCGCGCCGACGCCGCCCTGAAGGCCGCGGGCGCCCGCTATTATGATTGGGGCGCCCGCTCGCTTTCGGCGGCAGAAGCGCCGACGAAGGACGAGGTCTTCGTGCGCCTCATCTCGTCTTTCGCGACGAAGCCGGCCGATATCGATCGCTTTGTCGCAATCGTTGAAGAGAGGGCCATCGCGGTGTGATGCTTTGGCCCCAAGGCCGCCCAATTCCTTGCCATTTCTTTTGTCGGGAAAGCGGCCCAAAGCGGCCCGGAGCAGGGAGTTTCAGGAATGGCGGCGCAGCACCCAATATCCGGTCGCATCGCTCGATTTTCGGCCGTCGCCGGCTTGGCGAGCGGCCTCGCGCTCATGGCGGGGGCCGGTTCGGCTCAGGCGCAGATATGGAGCGGATGGTGGGGCGGCTGGCGCTCCGAGCCCGCGCCTTACGCCGCGCCGATCCAGCCGCGGCGGGTCGCCAGCATCGTGGCCTCGGAAGGCTACGCGCTGCAAGGCGCGCCTCGCCGCCAGGGCGGCGTGATCATCGCCGATGGGGTTGATGCCCGCGGCGATCATATGCGTTTTGTCATCGACGCCTATGACGGCGAAGTTCTGCGAAGCCGCGTTGCTGGCCCGCCGCGGCCGCCCGGCTTTATTGGCAATGGCGAGCCGCCGCCGCCGCAGGCCCATGCGGCTCTGACGCCGAACTCCCCGGGGCCGTTCTCCAGCCCTGGCGCCCGCGCGGGAAACGGCCCCCTGATGGGTGGCGCGCAGCCCGGTCTCGAGCCGCCGCATCCGCTGGCCAAGCCCAAAGTGGCGCCGAAACCGAAGCAGACGGCTGCCCATACACACGCGAAAACCGCACCGACCCCCGTCCCGCCGAAGGCCCCATCTGAGGCGGAGAAGGTGACCGCACCGGCGCCGACGGCCGCGCAGGAGCCCGCAGCGCCCGCGGCCGCAACCGAGGCGAAAGCTCCGCCCAGCGATCCGGCGACGCCGCTCGCACCGGACGCCGCCCCGGTGGGCTCGCCCACGGCGCCCGCGCCCGCCGCAGTCGAAGCGAAGGCGCCCACCCCGCAGCCGACGCCTGACATCGGCCCGCCGGTGAAGAAAGTCGATCCGGCCCCTACCGCGACGGTTCCCGCGCCGGCGGCGCCGTCGGGGCCCGACTTCACCGACGAGAGCAAGTAACAGCCGCCGCATCTAGCGGCGTCCGTTCTCCCGAGTTTCCTCCCTACTTGGCGCCGCGCGTGAACCGCCCGGCGCCATTCTTGTTTGGGCGAGACAATCCCGCCCGGCAGCGGTGATGGCGACCGTGCGGACTCCTCCGTTCGGCTGTGCCCGCGCGACGAAGCCGCGGTCGATAGAATCCTCCCACACCGTCAGCCGCGGGCAGGAGGTGCGCCAGGCCTCCATCACCTCGGCATAAGGCCGTGCCCCCGGCGCGAGCCATTCGAGAAAATCGAGGATCAGCGGATCGAGGTTTTGGGTCATCGCATCGCCGAAGGCTTGGCCGCGAACTGCACACTTTCACTGAGCGGCGCGAGGCATTAAAGAACCGGCACGCCAATTCCTCAAGCCGACAAGACCGATGAAACCGCGGACATTATACGACAGAATCTGGGACGACCATGTCGTCGACACGCAATCCGACGGCACCTGCCTCCTCTATATCGACCGCCACCTCGTTCACGAGGTGACGAGTCCGCAAGCCTTTGAGGGCCTGCGCCTTTCCGGCCGCAAGGTGCGCGCTCCGGAAAAGACGCTCGCCGTCGTCGATCACAACGTGCCGACAACCGACCGCACGCAAGGCATTGATGATGACGAGAGCCGCATGCAGGTCGAGACTCTCGCCAAGAACGCCGCCGATTTCGGCGTCGAATATTACGACGAGCTCGACGCCCGCCAGGGCATCGTCCACATTATCGGCCCCGAGCAAGGCTTCACCCTGCCCGGCACGACGATCGTCTGCGGCGACAGCCACACCTCGACGCATGGCGCGTTCGGTGCGCTCGCGCATGGCATCGGCACGTCGGAAGTCGAGCATGTGCTCGCGACGCAAACGCTGATTCAGAACAAAGCCAAAAACATGCGCGTCACCGTCGACGGCCAGACCGGCCCCGGCGTCGGCGCCAAGGACATCATTCTCGCGATCATCGGCGAGATCGGCACCGCCGGCGGCACCGGCCACGTCATCGAATATGCCGGCGAAGCGATTCGCGCGCTGTCGATGGAAGGCCGCATGACCGTCTGCAACATGTCGATCGAGGGCGGCGCGCGCGCCGGCATGATTGCGCCGGACGCGAAGACGTACGCATATCTCAAGGACAAGCCGAAAGTGCCGAAGGGCGCGCGCTGGGACGACGCGATGCGCTACTGGCAGACGCTGCACTCGGACGACGGCGCGCATTTCGATCGCGAGGTCGTGCTCGATGCGGCAAGCCTGCCGCCGATCGTGACCTGGGGCACGAGCCCGGAAGACGTCTCGACCATCGGCGGTGTCGTGCCGCGCGTCGAGGATGCCGAGAACGAGCAGATGCGCGCCAAGATCAGGCGCTCTCTCGATTACATGGGCCTGAGGGGCGGCGAAAAAATTTCGGAGATCGAGATCGATCGCGTGTTCTTGGGGTCATGCACCAACGGCCGCATCGAGGATCTGCGCGCCGCCGCAAAGATCGTCGAAGGCAGGCACGTGCATGACCGCGTCAACGCGATGGTCGTGCCGGGCTCGGGCCTGGTAAAGATGCAGGCCGAAGCCGAAGGGCTCGACAAGATTTTTAAAAGCGCCGGTTTCGAATGGCGCGAGCCGGGCTGCTCGATGTGCCTTGCAATGAATCCCGACAAGCTCGCGCCGGGCGAGCGCTGCGCCTCGACCTCGAACCGCAATTTCGAAGGCCGCCAAGGTTTTCGCGGCCGCACGCATCTCGTCTCGCCGATCATGGCGGCGGCGGCAGCAATCGCCGGCCGGTTTGTCGATGTCAGGCAGTGGGGGTGAGGCGAGTGCCCGCATGCGGGCACGCGTCATCCTTGTTGTGCCTGCGGCGCTGTCAAAGAGCAGAAGGACACAGGCACCGGGCGACCGATCGTAATTTTTAAGGCCGGTCGCCCGGCACCTATGTGCGGCGATTTTGTCCCTTGCGTCCCGCATCTTCGGGGGCCCGGTTTGGCTTATCGCCACCTTGACCCGCTCAAGCGATCTGAGGCCGCGGACCGGTCATAGTGGCGGACGGGCGGGTTACGGAATCCGCGTCGAAGTCGCCGCGGGCGCTGCCTTTGATCGAGCCTGCGCAGCCGGAGCTCCACGCTTTGCAAAACACCACGGGATCGGCCTCGAAGCCGTCGCCGCGACGCTGCCTCTATCGAAAAGCTGGCGCGCGGCTCAAGGGTTTGCACCGGGCTTTGCCCAGCACCAGGCCGGCGCGCCGGACTATCGCGACGCGCGCGAGGCGCGGTCCAACGCCGCGTCACAGCCGCCTCGCCCGCCCCGCAAATTTCCCGCCTGCCCGGCTCCAAACTTGCTTGTCTTCCGCCTCTCAAACTGGCAGGTTCGCGCGGAAGATAGGACAGACTTGCTGACCCATCGGCCCTGCCGCCGCAACGACGGCCGGCGCTTGCGGTTTTGCCCGCTCGGTCCATCATCTTCTTGGATAGTGATGTCGCGACCGACATGCCCGGAGAGGCAGATGGAATACAAGCGCCCACACCGGAGCCAGAGCCCCTCGCGCGAGGCGGCCTTGCGTGCGGCTGCGTCCGTCACAGCCGTCGATCCGGCACTGCCTGAGGCGCAGGGCCTCTACGACCCGCGCCACGAGCATGATTCCTGCGGTGTCGGCTTCATCGCCGACATGAGAAACCGCAAGTCGCACGAGATCATCACCAAGGGCCTGCAGATTCTGTTGAATCTCGACCACCGCGGCGCGGTCGGGGCAGACCCCAAGCTCGGCGACGGCTGCGGCATCCTCGTGCAGATTCCGCATCGCTTCTTCTCCGAGGAGATGGCGAAGCAGGGCGTGACGCTGCCGGAGCCGCGCCATTACGGCATCGGCCAGTTCTTCATGCCGCGCGAGCCAGCGGCGCGCGACGAAATCCGCGCCATCGTCGAGCGCGTGGTCGAAGAAGAGGGGCTCACCTTTCTCGGGTGGCGCGACGTGCCGGTCGACAATTCCGATCTCGGCGAGGCCGTGAAGGCGGTCGAGCCCATTCATAACCAGGTGTTCCTCGGCCGTGGCCCCGGCGTCGTCGACGAAGATGATTTCGAGCGCCGCCTCTATGTCGCGCGCAAGGTGGTCTCGAACGCGATCTACGCCGCCGGCAATCGCGCTATGGCCGAGTATTATCCCGTGTCGATGTCGTGCCGCACGATTGTCTACAAGGGCATGGTGCTGGTGCGCCAGCTCGGGAGCTACTTCCTCGATCTCATGGACGAGCGCTTCGAGAGCGCGCTGGCGCTTGTGCATCAGCGCTTCGCGACGAACACGTTCCCGTCATGGCGGCTCGCCCATCCCTACCGGATGGTTGCGCATAACGGCGAGATCAACACGCTGCGCGGCAACGTCAACTGGATGGCGGCGCGGCAGGCGTCGGTCGAGTCGAAGCTCTTCGGCAACAATATCTCGAAGCTGTGGCCGATCTCGTATGAAGGTCAGTCGGACACGGCGTGCTTCGACAATGCGCTCGAATTTCTTGTGCAGGGCGGCTATTCGCTGACGCACGCGATGATGATGCTCATCCCGGAAGCCTGGGCCGGCAATCCGTTGATGAGCGAAGATCGCAAAGCATTCTACGAATATCACGCCGCTTTGATGGAGCCGTGGGATGGACCGGCGGCGGTCGCGTTCACCGACGGCCGGCAGATCGGCGCGACGCTCGATCGCAACGGCCTGCGCCCGGCGCGCTATCTCGTCACCGATGACGGGCTCGTCGTGCTCGCCTCCGAAGTCGGCGTGCTGCCGATTCCCGAGGAATCGATCGTGCAGAAGTGGCGCTTGCAGCCGGGCAAGATGTTGCTCGTCGATCTCGAAGAAGGACGCATCGTTTCCGACGATGAGATCAAGGCAACGCTGTCTGCTTCGCATCCGTACCCGGAATGGCTGCAGCGCAGCCAGATCGTGCTCGAAGATTTGCGCCCGGTCGAGCCGCGCTCGACGCGCACCGATGTGGCATTGCTCGATCGTCAGCAGGCCTTTGGTTACACCCAGGAAGACTTGGCGCTCTTGATGTCGCCGATGGCGGTGACCGGCCAAGAAGCGGTCGGCTCGATGGGCACGGACACGCCGATTTCGGCGCTCTCCGACCAGCCGAAGATGCTCTACACCTATTTCAAGCAGAATTTTGCACAGGTGACGAACCCGCCGATCGATCCGATCCGCGAAGAGCTTGTGATGAGTCTCGTGTCCTTCATCGGACCGCGGCCGAACATTTTCGATCTTGAAGGTGCATCCAGACGCAAGCGTCTTGAAGTGCGTCAGCCGATCCTGACCAATGCCGACCTCGAGAAGATACGCTCGATCGGTCACCTCGAAGATGCCTTCGATACGAAGACGCTCGACATCACTTATGCCGCCGAGAAGGGCGCGGCGGGAATGCGCGGTGCGCTGACGCGTCTGTGCCAGCGCGCCGAAGACGCGGTGCGCGGGCGCTACAACATCATTATCGTGTCGGACCGGCAGGTCGGGCCTGATCGCATCGCCATTCCGGCGCTGCTCGCGACGGCGGCCGCGCATCATCATCTGATCCGCAAGGGCTTGCGCACCTCGGTCGGCCTCGTCGTCGAGACGGGCGAAGCGCGCGAAGTGCACCATTTCGCGCTGCTCGCCGGCTACGGCGCCGAGGCTATCAATCCGTATCTCGCTTTCGAGACGATTGCCGCCATGTCCGGCGAGTTTCCTGAAGAGGTAGACGATTACGAGGCGCAGAAGCGCTTCATCAAGTCGGTCGACAAGGGATTGTTGAAGGTCATGTCCAAGATGGGCATCTCGACCTATCAATCCTATTGCGGCGCGCAGATTTTCGACGCGGTCGGACTCGCACAAAGCTTTGTCGACGAGTTCTTCACCGGCACGCACACGATGATCGAAGGCGTCGGTCTGGACGAGATCGCCGAGGAATGCGTGCGGCGCCATCGCGCCGCGTTCGGCGATGCGCCGGTCTACAAGACCATGCTCGATGTCGGCGGCGATTATGCCTATCGCATCCGTGGCGAAGCGCATTCCTGGACACCGCAATCGGTGTCGCTCTTGCAGCATGCGGTGCGCGGCAATGCGCAGGAAAAGTATCGCGCTTATGCCGAGCTCCTGAACGAGCAGGACGAGAAGCTGCTCACGATTCGCGGGCTGTTCCGCATCCGCGGCGCGGACGAGGACGGACGCGCGCCTGTGCCGATCGAAGAAGTCGAACCCGCCGCAAACATCGTGAAGCGGTTCTCGACCGGCGCGATGTCGTTCGGCTCGATCTCGCGCGAGGCGCACACGACGCTCGCGATCGCGATGAATCGCATCGGCGGCAAGTCGAATACCGGCGAGGGCGGCGAGGAATCCGATCGTTATAAGCCGCTGCCGAACGGCGATTCGATGCGCTCGGCAATCAAGCAGGTGGCCTCGGGACGCTTCGGCGCTACGACCGAATATCTCATCAACTCCGACATGATGCAGATCAAAATGGCGCAGGGCGCCAAGCCCGGCGAAGGCGGGCAGCTGCCCGGCCACAAGGTCGATGCCGTCATCGCCAAGGTGCGTCATTCGACGCAAGGCGTCGGGCTTATCTCGCCGCCGCCGCATCACGACATCTATTCCATCGAAGATCTCGCGCAGCTGATCTTCGACTTGAAGAACGTCAATCCGCGTGCGCAGGTCTCGGTGAAGCTCGTCTCCGAGATCGGCGTCGGCACGGTTGCCGCCGGCGTATCGAAGGGCCGCGCCGATCATGTGACGATTTCCGGCTTTGAGGGCGGCACCGGCGCCTCCCCGCTGACCTCGATCAAGCATGCGGGATCTCCGTGGGAGATCGGGCTTGCCGAGACGCATCAGACGCTCGTGCTCAACCGCTTGCGCTCACGCATCGCCGTGCAGGTCGATGGCGGCATTCGCACCGGCCGTGACGTCGTCGTCGGCGCGTTGCTTGGTGCTGACGAGTTCGGCTTCGCCACCGCGCCGCTGATCGCGGCCGGCTGCATCATGATGCGCAAGTGTCACCTGAACACGTGTCCGGTCGGGGTCGCGACGCAAGACCCTGTGCTGCGCAAGCGCTTCGTCGGGCAGCCCGAGCACGTGATCAACTTCTTCTTCTTCGTCGCTGAGGAAGTGCGCGAGATCATGGCCTCGCTCGGCTATCGCACCTTCGACGAGATGGTCGGGCAGATGCAGATGCTCGATCGCGACGCGGTGATCGATCACTGGAAGGCGAAGGGACTCGATTTCTCGCGTCTGTTCCACAAGCCGCCAGCGAGCGATCCCGCCGCGATCTATCACAGCGGCGGGCAGGATCATGGGCTCGACAAGGCGCTCGACCGCGGCTTCATCGAAAAGGCGCGGCCGGCACTCGATCGCGGCGCGCCGGTGCGCATCGAGGCGGCAGTGCGCAACGTCAATCGCGCTATCGGCGCGATGTTGTCCGGCGAGGTCGCTCGTATCTACGGACATACGGGCTTGCCCGACGATACAATCCACATCCGCGCGACGGGCACGGCGGGCCAGAGCTTCGGCGCCTGGCTCGCGCATGGCGTGACGCTCGAACTGGAGGGCGACGCCAATGACTATGTCGGCAAAGGTCTCTCGGGGGGGCGCATCGTGATCTATCCCTCACGCGAGGCGCGGAAGATTATTCCCGAGGAGTCGATCGTCATCGGCAATACCGTCCTTTACGGCGCGATTTCCGGCGAATGCTATTTCCGCGGGGTCGCCGGCGAGCGTTTTGCCGTGCGCAATTCCGGCGCGATCGCCGTGGTTGAAGGCACCGGCGATCACGGCTGCGAGTACATGACTGGCGGCATTGTCGTCGTGATTGGCAAGACGGGGCGCAATTTCGCTGCCGGCATGTCGGGCGGCATCGCTTATGTGCTCGACGAGGACGGCTCGTTCGAGCAGCGTTGCAACATGTCGATGATCGATCTCGAGCCCCTCGCCGAGGAAGAGGAATTGATGCAGAAGAGTTACCACCAGGGCGGTGATCTTGCGCATCACGGCCGCGTCGACGTGATGAGCGACATGACGCGCTTCGATGCCGAGCGTCTGCATCAGCTCATCACGAATCATTGGCGCTATACGAGTTCGGCCCGCGCGCGCGACATTCTCGATCGCTGGGACGAAATGAAGGGCAAGTTCCGCAAAGTGATGCCGGTCGAGTACCGGCGCGCGCTGCAGGAAATGATATCGCAAGCCGAGATGCCGGCGCCGCTCGCCGCGGCCGGGGAGTGAAACGTGTTCGCTTCATTCCGCACGCGGAGCAGAGACTCAGTAAGAGAAGGATCGAGCGGCAGTGGGCGATCGAGACCATTCTCTTGCCAGAGCAAGTTGAACCGACGTTGTTCGACCTCATCGCAAACGTGCGCTCAGGCGTCTGCCGGAACGCGGCAATCGGTGGCTCGTGACAATCTTCCTGGATCGCGACGCGGGGTGACCGAAATGAAGATGAGATACGACAGCGAGGGAGACGTGCTGTACGTTCAATTTTCTGACGTGCAGATAGACGGATCCGAGGAAATTCGGCCTGGCGTCATACTCGATTACGACGAAGAAGGCCGGATTGTTGGAATTGAGGTTCTCGACGCTCGCTAGCAGATGGCCCCAGGAGCACTCGTCGGCCAACAGGCTGCAGAATAGTCTCGAGAATCTTACTAGGATAGTGCGAGCAAAAAAACGTGAAGCCTCATCTAAATCTGGGTTACGGCTTTGGCCGCAAGAGCTTCTGGGAAAGTCCGCAGGCAATATGGGTAAGGTAACGGGATTTCTCGAAATCGACCGGCGCGACCGGCGCTATGCGCCGGCGTCCGATCGCGTTCGCCATTACCGGGAATTCGTCATCCCGCTTTCCGAGGAGGCCTCGCGTGACCAGGCGGCGCGCTGCATGAATTGCGGCATTCCCTATTGTCACAACGGTTGCCCGGTAAATAATCAAATCCCGGACTGGAACGACCTCGTCTATCGCGGCGATTGGCACGAGGCGATCCGCAACCTGCATTCGACCAACAATTTTCCGGAGATTACCGGGCGTGTCTGCCCGGCGCCATGCGAGGCGGCGTGCACGCTCAACCTCACTGAGCAGCCGGTGACGATCAAGACGATCGAATGCCAGATCGCCGATCGCGCTTTCGCCGAAGGCTGGATCGAACCCGAGCTGCCGAAGCGTAACACCGGCAAGAAGATCGCCGTGGTCGGTTCAGGCCCGGCCGGTCTCGCCTGCGCGCAGCAGCTCGCGCGCGCCGGACACGATGTGCATGTCTTCGAGAGACACGCAAAGCCCGGTGGCTTGTTGCGTTACGGCATTCCTGACTTCAAGATGGAAAAGATTCACGTCGAGCGCCGGGTTGCGCAGATGGAAGCCGAAGGCGTCACCTTCCATTGCAATGTGAATGTCGGCATCGATCTCCAGGCGCAGAAGCTCGTTGACGGCTACGACGCCGTCGTGCTTGCCGGCGGCGCCGAGAAGCCGCGCGATCTGCCGATCCCCGGCCGCGATCTCGGCGGCGTGCATTTCGCCATGGATTTCCTGCCGCAGCAGAACCGCCGCGTGTCGCACGAACCGCTTATGTCGAACGAGCCGATCCTTGCTGCAGGCAAGCATGTCATCGTCATCGGCGGCGGCGACACCGGCTCCGACTGCATCGGCACGTCGGTGCGCCAGGGCGCGCTCTCGGTGACGCAGCTCGAAATCATGCCGCAGCCGCCGGAGAAGGAGAACAAGCTCCTGACCTGGCCGGACTGGCCGCTGAAGATGCGCACCTCGTCCTCGCATGAGGAAGGCGCGCTGCGCGACTTCGCCATCCTCACGCGCGAATTCATCGGCGAGAACGGCCTGGTGAAGAAGCTCAAATGCGTCAAGGTCGACGGCAAGATGCAGCCTATTCCCGTCACGGAGTTCGAACTCAAAGCCGATCTCGTTTTATTGGCGATGGGCTTCGTCTCGCCGATCCATGACGGTATGATCGAGCAGCTCGGCGTCTCTCTTGATCCGCGCGGCAATGTTTCGGCCGATACCCGCGCCTTCAAAAGCTCGCTCGACAAGGTATTTGCTTGCGGCGACATGCGGCGTGGGCAGTCGCTGGTCGTCTGGGCCATCCGCGAGGGCCGCCAGGCCGCCCATTCCGTCGACAAGCACCTCATGGGCGCGACCGACCTGCCGCGCTGACGCTGCAGGTCCAGTCGCAGCCGCACCAGTGGGGGCCTGCATGAGCGAACCGCCGGACTGGTCCCGCCTCCTCGCGCCGTCGCTCGCCGATTTCGAACGGCTGGCGGAGGCCGCCTATGCCGAACTGCCGGCGCATTTTCGGGCGCTCTGCGAGGGCCTCGTCATCCGCATCGAGGATTTCGCCGACGACGAGGTGCTCGATCACCTCGGCGCCGAGAGCGAATTCGACGTGCTCGGCCTGTTCCGCGGCCGTGGGCTGGCGCAAAGTGAGGCGTTCGGGGCATCGGGCCAATTCCCCAACATGGTGTGGCTCTACCGCCGCCCCATCCTCGATTATTGGGCCGAGCACGAAGAGGCGCTCGGCAGCCTCATCCGGCACGTGCTGGTGCACGAGATCGGCCACCATTTCGGTCTCTCGGATGACGACATGATGCGAATCGAGCGCGGCGCGGCGTGATGTTTGCGTCGCCCGAAATCGATGCGAAACTACCACCATCATGATTACTGCCAATTCTGACCCGCTTTCCCGCGCCCTGCCGCTGATCGAGCGGCTCGTCGGCTTCGATACGGAAAGCTCGAAATCGAACCTGCCGCTGATCGAGTTCGTCGAAGATTATCTGGATGAGCTCAACGTGCCCTTCGTGCGCGTGCCGAACGCGGACGGCAACAAAGCCGCTTTGTTCGTGACGGTTGGACCGGTGCATGACGGCGGCATCGTACTTTCCGGACATACCGATGTCGTGCCCGTGACCGGACAATCCTGGTCGAGCGATCCCTTCATACTGCGCCGCGACGGCACACGCCTCTATGGCCGCGGCGCCTGCGACATGAAAGGCTTTGACGCGATCTGCCTTGCTATGGTGCCGGAATTTCAACGCGCACAGCTGAAGCGGCCGGTGCACCTCCTCTTCAGCTACGACGAGGAAGTCACCTGCGAGGGACCGCTCGATACGATCCGCCGCTTCGGCGCCGACCTGCCGCGACCCGGTATCGTCATTGTCGGCGAGCCGACCAACATGGAAGTCGCCGATACGCATAAAAGCGTGTCGACCTATCACACGCATGTGCGGGGGCACGAAGCGCATTCGTCAAAGCCGTTCCTCGGTGTTTCCGCCGTGCATGTGGCCTGCGAGCTCGTGACCGAGCTCACGCGCATCGGCGAGGATTTTGCCCGCGTCGGCGATCCGTCCGGGCGTTTCGAGCCGGCTTATTCGACCGTGCATGTCGGCACGATCGCCGGCGGCACCGCGCGCAACATTTTGGCCAAGGATTGCAAGTTCCACTGGGAATTCCGCGGCCTTCCCGGCGTGCCCTTGCGCGCCGCGCTGGAACGCTTCGACACGTATGTCGAAAAAGTGCGTGCGACACGGCTCAAAGACTTTACCGACGCATTCATCGAAACAAAGATCGAAGTCGAAGTGCCGGGCCTGGCGAGCGATGCAGGCTCCGCGGCCGAAACGTTGGCGCTGCGGCTGACACGCTCCAACAAGGCGATCGCGGTCCCGTTTGCGACGGAGGGCGGGCAATTTCAGAGCGCCGGCATTCCGACGATCGTTTGCGGGCCGGGCAACGTGAATCAGGCGCACCAGCCGGACGAATTCATCGAGATCGCCGAAATCGAGAAATGTATCGGGTTTTTGCGTGCGTTGGCGCAGGCTCTGAGCTGAACTCCACCGCAACAGGTCCGCTCACTTCGCGACAAGCACCCTCCGGCATTCGGCGGGTAGTGCTGCCATTGTCATGCCCGGACGCGCCTTGGCGTTGGGATCGCGCTTCGGATGCAGCACCGCGTCCGTGAACCAATAGCGGAGCGAGGCCTGATCGCAGCCTTCGCCGCCGGGCACTGGCGCTTGATCTTCGCACGAGGTGTCTCCGTTCGGGCAGCGCATACGAACGTGGAAATGATAATTGTGCCCATACATCGGCCGCACTTTCTCAAGCCATGAGCGATCGCCTTTGGTCTCGCGGCAGATCGCTTTCTTGATCGCCGCGTTGACGAAAATGCGCTGCACGGCGGGGTCCTGCGCAGCGGTCTTGATCGCCTCCATATGCTTCGGCGTCCAATCGCTGTTCACATCGAGGCCGTCGTTGCGCACGACATTGGTGGCCGACATTTCCTCCCGCTCTTCCCGCGACAGCTTCCGGTCCGGCATCGGCGTCAGCCAGATATCGGCATCGAGCCCCACCTGATGCGAGGCATGGCCCGTCAGCATCGGGCCGCCGCGCGGCTGCGAGATGTCACCGACAAGAATGCCCGGCCAGCCATTCACCTTCGGGATTTTCCTGGCGAACCGCTCCAGGAAAGCGATCAGCGCCGGGTGTCCCCAATTGCGATTGCGGGAAAGACGCATCACCTGCCACGCCTCGCCGTCGACCGGCAGGGCCTGCGCGCCGGCGAGGCAGCCATGGGCGTAAAAGCCGATCGCACGCGCTTCCAGATGTGCCGGACCGCTCTTGCGACCGAACAGCTCCTTCGCCGGCGTTGCGGGGCTGTCGGGATGCTCGAGCGGCGGCAGCGGCGGCGGATCAATGCTGCCCTTGTCCTGCGCCATTAGTGGCGGCGTAAGACAAAGGAGGAGGGCAAAGGCAAAAGGGAACTGGTGCATCGCTCTGCTAGGGCACGGAAGGACGGTGACAAGTGGCAGCGACAGGCGGCCCCGATTCGTCTTTCGTGTCAACCTTTACGCCGCTTGCACGGTTGCACTCCTGCCGCGAACTTGAAATGCTCCCGTTCGATGCGGGTTGTGTCGGTTTTGCAGGCAGTTCGGGAGTTCACGATGCGTATCATTCCTCAGGCCGGTTTGGCCTTGTTTGCGCTTTTCGCGCTCAGCGCCACCGCGAATGCCACGGTGCACATTCACATCGATTTGTCGGGCCAGCGGATGCACGTCACGTCGTCTTCCGGCAGCTATAATTGGGCGGTGTCCACTGCGCGGTCCGGATACAGCACCCCGCGCGGCAGCTATGCGCCGACCAGTCTGCAGCGCGTGCACTATTCGCGGCTCTATCATAATTCGCCGATGCCCCACTCGATCTTCTTCCGTGGCGGCTATGCCATTCATGGCACTTATGAGACGGGCGCGCTCGGCCGTCCCGCTTCGCATGGCTGCGTAAGGCTCTCCCCAGGCAACGCCGCAGCGCTGTTCTCGATGGTGAAAGCAGAAGGGGCGCGCATTTCCATTTCCGGCTCGCCGCCGCGCGGCGGCACGATGGTGGCGCGGGCGCATCGCCATTCCGGCTCGCACTTCGCGGCGCGCCGGGTGCAGCAGGCGCCGATGGCCTATGCGCCATACGGCGGCTACGCGCCGAGCGTGCGGCAATGGCAGTACGACCCCGGCTACCGCTACTGATGCCATCGTGACGCGGTGCCGCATCTGGACAGCGCAGGTGCTTTAAGCGAGTAATCCCTCCCAAGCGCGCCGGCTGAGACTGGCAGCATGGGAGGAAATGCATGACAATCACGCGTAGAGGTTTTTCCGTTGCCCTGGCGGCCGGCGTCGCAATGCCGGCGGTGCTGCGCAACGCGCTTGGTCAGAGCAATACGCTTAAGATAGGGATGATCTTGCCGGTTACCGGGCCCGGAGCCGATTCCGGCAAATATTCGCTCACGGGCGCCAAGATCGCCCTGGATCGAGTCAATAAGGCCGGCGGCGTGCTGTCCCGCCAGGTCTAACTGGTGACCGAAGACGATCAGACGACCAATCCCGGCGCTGTCCTCGCTTTCTCCAAGCTCGCCGCACAGCCCGATATCGTCGCCTTTATCGGCTCGATCCGCTCGACGCAAAATCATGCGATGGCGCCGGATATCTTAAGGACCGCTAAACCCGTCTGCTTCGGCGGCACCGATCCGCAGCTCACCAAGCTCGGAAATCCGTGGCTCTTCCGCTTCCGCCCGAACGATTCCTATTCGGGTCGGGTCATCGCCGCCTACGGGGTCGACACACTCGGGAAGAAGAACTGGGCAATCGTGCATTCGACCGACGCGTTTGGAACAAGCGGTGGCAAGGCGCTTGCCGATGCGCTCGGCAAGTCCGGCGGGAAAGTCGCGATCGATCAGGGCTATCCGAACCAATCGCAGGACTTCACCGCGGTGGTTCTGGCGGTCAAGCAATCCGGCGCCGATGTCATCGGATCGTATTTCACCTTTGACAACGATCTTGCGATTTTCGCCCGGCAGCTGCGCCAGCTCGGCGTCACGATTCCGTGGGTCGGCTCGCCATCGATTACGGTCGCGAACGCGCTGAAGCTCGCCGGCCCGACGCTGTATGGAAGTTACGGCGTCGCCGATTATGCCGAGGAATCGAGCCCCGAGGCCCAGGAGTTCGCCAAGCTGTATCGCGCCGCGTTTAAGGCTGCCGAGCCGGACAATTACGGCTCGTTGACCTACGATGCGATCGGGGTTCTGAGTGCCGCGATCAACAAAGCGGGCTCAATCGATCCGAACAAAATACGAGACGCGATCCTCGCCACGAAGGGATACAAAGGCGCCGAGGGCGAATACAATTTCGACCAATACGGCGATGGCCTGCACGGCTACAACGTCGTCCGCAACGAGAAGGGCAAGCTCGTCTTCGACAAGCACATCGAATTCAAAGATTGAGTCGAACATGGCCCTGATGGCGCAGGACGGCTCTCCCTCCCTTTCAGGGGAGGGTGGCCGGACCGCAGGCAAGTTTACGCAGGTTGCGTATACTTCGCTGCGCGCGGCCGGGTGGGGTCTGCGCCCACGTTCCGAGATCACGGCTCTGATCGCGCGCGTTGTCGAGGCTACGCTATCGCGTGCTGCGCTTTATGAATTCGGAGGTACCGAGAAATACCGATGGCATAGTCGAAAAGAGATTTGCGGAGGCGCGTCAGAGCCCACCCGCCTCGCTTCGCTCGGCACCCTCCCCTGCAAGGGAGGGACGCTAATGCCAGGACGGTCGCTCCTCTGCGGACCGCCCCCATGAGCCTTGTCCTCCAGCTGCTGTTCACCGGCATCGGCATCGGCGCGGTCTATGCGCTTGTCGCGCTCGGTTTCGTGCTGATCTTCCGCGCCACCAATGTGGTGAATTTTGCGCAGGGGGAATTTTCCATGGTCGCGGCCTTTCTGATGGTCCTGTGCGCCGTCGATCTTGAGCTGCCGTATTGGCTGTCGTTCCTGATCGCGCTCGGCGGCATGGCGTTCCTCGGCGCGATGTTTAATCTCGGCGTCTATTATCCGCTGCGCCACCGATCCTTTCTGCCGGTGATTATCTCCACGATCGGCGCCTCGATCTTTCTCGCCAATTCGACACTCGCGCTATACGGACCGCAGCCGCAGGTTCTGCAGGGCTGGTTTGAGACGCCGGGCTTCCAGGTCGGGCCGGTCTATCTCGATAGCCAGTATCTCTTGATCATCGCGGTGACCATCGTGCTCGTTGCGTTCCAATATTGGTTTTTCGAGCACACGCTCCTCGGCAAGAAGCTGCAGGCGACGTCGCAGGACAAGGAGATGGCGTCGCTCCTCGGCATTCCCGTGGCGCGGATGATTATGATCACCTTCATCTACAGTGCGGTGATCGGCGGCATTGCCGGCATCCTCGTCGCGCCGGTCCTGTTCGTATCGATTCAGATGGGCTCGTCCATCGCCCTGAAGGCTTTCGCCGCGACGATCATTGGCGGATTCGGCGACGTCGCCGGTGCGATCATCGGCGGTCTCGCCCTCGGCATCATCGAGACATTCGGCGCCGCCTATATCTCGGTTCCGTACAAAGACGGATTCGCTTTCCTTGTCCTCGTGCTTTTCCTGGCCTTCCGGCCCCAAGGCATTTTCGGCGAGCGCGTGGCGGAGAAGGCATGAGCGTCGAGGCTCCGATACGCACGGCGCGGCGCAGTCCCTCCCGTTTTGCGATCGCGCCGGCGCATATCGGGTATTTCGTCCTCTCGGCGGTCGCGGTGCTGCTCGTCTCGCGAGCCTCGCTCGACGGCTATATCCTCAACATCCTGATGCAGGCGGCGACGTACTCGGTTGCGGTCTTCGGCCTCTCGGTGGTGCTCGGGCTCTGCGGTCAGATCAATCTCGCACAGGCGGCGTTTTTCGGCATCGGGGCTTACGCGGTCGGCTTAGGTACGGTCGATTACGGACTGTCCTACTGGGTATGCCTGGTGATCGGCACAGTCGCCGCGCTTCTCGCAGGCGCGTTTCTCGGCATGACGACGCTGCGCCTTGGCGGCCATTATCTCGCGATGGTGACGATCTCGTTCCAGCAGATCGTCACGCTGATCATGACAAACGCTGTGGGCTTCACGCATGGACCGGACGGCGTGCCGAGCATCGGCCGGCCCGCGCTGTTCCAGACCTCGCAATCCTATCTTGCCTTCGCCGTCGCCGCCCTCGCCATCATCGGCTATTGCGTTTGGAATCTTAAGGACACGCGACTCGGGCGCGCGATGCGTGCGGTGCGCGACAACGAGCTTGCCGCGAGCGTCGCCGGCATCAATGTCTACCGCACCAAGGTGGCGGCGTTCGCAATTTCCGCGCTGCTCGGCGGGTTGGGTGGCGGCCTGTTTGCCGGCGGCTTCACTTACGTCAGCCCCGATCAATTCTCCTTTGCCGAATCGATCGTGTTTCTGACGATGGCGCTGCTCGGCGGTGTGGCGTCGCCGATCGGATCGGCGATCGGCACCGGGCTGCTGATCCTCATCCCGGAATGGCTGCGGTTCCTCAAAAGCATCCCGGGCCTTTATCTCGCGATCTACGGGGTCGCGGTTATCCTAATCATCATCTTCATGCCGGACGGGATCTGGGGTTTCGTCACGAATTTTCTGCGCCGTTTCATCAGGCCTGTGCAGGTTGCCGCCGTTCCGCCGCTCGTCCTTGCGCCGGACCGGACGGGAACCGAAACCGTGCTCGACGTTAAGGGCCTGTCCAAACATTTCGGCGGCCTGAAAGCCGTGGACAATGTCGACTTCGCAGTGCGCCGCGGCGGCATCCATGCCCTGATCGGCCCGAACGGCAGCGGCAAAACGACGACGCTCAATGTTCTCTCCGGACTCTACAAAGCCACATCCGGGCACGTGCGGCTTGGCGAGAGCGACATCACCAATCTCTCGCCGCACCGGCGCACCTGGGATGGACTTGGTCGGACCTTCCAGAACATTCGCCTGTTCCGCTCGATGACCGCGCTCGAAAACGTCGTGGTCGGCGCCGAGCGCCGCGGCAATTCTCTCATTGCCGAGGGCGGCGGATACGCGGCCCTTGAGGAGCGCGCACTGGCGGCACTGGAATTCGTTGGTCTTGGCCCGCGCGCCAATGAGCCGATCACCCGCTTCAGCTACGGTCATCAGCGCCTGATCGAAATCGCCCGCGCGCTTGCCGCGAACCCGACGCTGCTTCTCCTCGATGAGCCGGCGGCCGGCTTGAACTCGACGGAGAAGCGCGCGCTGCACGACCTGCTCGAGCGCATCGCCGCGCAGGGCCTGACCATATTGCTCATCGACCACGACATGACGCTGGTCAGCGGCGCAGCGCAGCACATAACGGTGCTGAACTTCGGCAAACGCATCGCCGACGGCGAATCGATGAGCGTGCTGCGCCAGCCCGATGTCGTCTCCGCTTATCTCGGAAGCGAGACGTGAGCCGCCCATGACGCTGCTTGCGATCAAGGATCTCATCGTGCGCTACGGTGAAATCGAGGCCGTGCACGGGGTGACGCTCGACGTCGAGGAGGGGCAGGTCGTAACACTGCTCGGCTCCAACGGTGCGGGCAAGTCGACGACGCTGCGCGCGATCTCCGGCCTGATCGCGCCGGCCGCAGGCGAGCTTCTCTACGATGGCAAATCGATCGCGGGACATAGCCCTGAGGCGGTGGTGCGCCTCGGCATCTCGCATGTGCCGGAGGGCCGCCGTGTCTTTCCTGGCCTTTCGGTGCGCGAGAACATCATGCTCGGCGCCTCGAACCGGCGCGGCGGCGCCGGCGCGCTTGGCCGCGAAGCTGACAAGATGTTCGAGCTCTTTCCTGACATTCGTCCGTTCCGCGACGCGCTTGGCTGGACATTGTCCGGCGGTCAGCAGCAGATGGTCGCCGTCGCACGCGGTTTGATGGCGAAGCCGCGGCTTTTGCTGCTCGACGAGCCGTCGCTCGGATTGGCCCCGGTCATCGTGCAGGCGGTCTTCCGCATCATTTCGGAAATCCGCCGCCGCGGCACGACGGTTCTGCTGGTTGAGCAGAATGCGCGCATGGGCCTCTCGGTCGCCGATTATGGCTACGTGCTCGAGTCCGGGCGCCTCGCGCTTGGCGGCAAGCCGGACGAGCTCTGGGGCAACGAGGCGATCCGTGCCGCCTATCTGGGCGGCGGCCAAGTAGCAGCGAGAATCTGAGAGCAGAACTTGATGGTCACGATAAAGGTCGAGCCGCTCACCGCCCTCGTCGCGGAGATATTCGCCGGCGTCGGTTCCTCCATGGAAGAAGGGCAGCGCGTCGCGAGTTCGCTCGTCGGTGCCAATCTCGCCGGGCACGACAGCCACGGCGTCATTCGGGTGCCGCGCTATGTCGCCTGGGTCGAGAGCGGCGATATCGTGCCGAACCAGACCGTTCAGCGGCTGATCGATACGTCATCTTTTGCCGTCCTCGACGGGCGCTACGGCTTCGGCCAGAGCGTCGCGCCGCAAGCGGTGGCGATCGGCATGGAAAAGGCGAAGGCCGCGGGCCTGGCCGCAATCGCGCTCAAAGACGCGGGTCATATTGGCCGCGTCGGCGAATGGGCGGAAATGGCGGCGGCCGAAAAGCTTGTCTCTGTACATTTCGTCAACGCCTCGGGCTCCGTGCTTGTTGCGCCGTTCGGCGGCGTCGAGCGGCGCATCTCGACGGCGCCGTTTTGCGTCGGCGTGCCGCGCCAAGGCGAGGAGCCGGTCGTGCTCGATTTTGCCACCTCGCTCGTTGCCGAAGGCAAGGTCATGGTCGCAAGCCAGGGCGGCAAGAAGTTGCCGGATGGCGCGCTGATCGGCCCCGAAGGCAAGCTTTCAACCGATCCGGCACTGCTTTACGGGCCGCACACACCAGAAGGTCCGCGCGATCATTCCAAGGGCGAGGGCGCTATCCGCGCCTTCGGTGAACATAAGGGCTCGGGTCTTGCGTTGATTTGCGAATTACTCGGCGGCGCGCTCACTGGCACCGGGGCGACGCGGCCCGAGCGCGGCCGTTTCGCCAATGGTATGTTTGCAATCTACATCAATCCCTCGAGGTTCGATCCTGAGCATTACTTCGATGGCGAAATCGGCCGTTATCTCGGCTACATCAAGGAGACGAGACCCGCCGCGGGCGTCGAAGAGGTGCTTGTGCCGGGTGAGCCGGAGCGGCGCATGAAAGCCGAGCGGATGAAGAACGGAATTCCGCTGACCGACGACACCTGGGCTTCGATTTCCTCCGCCGCACGGCATGTCGGCTTAAGCGACGCGCGGGTCGCCGAGGCCTGCCCTTCCCGCTGAGGCACCACCGCGGCTCTCGCGCGTCACGAGTCGAAGGTCACAACGTTAGTAAGCCGGATGCCGGTCGCGAGATCAGCGTTACCGCTGGTCTTAAACGGCGAAGGTTAAGCGAAAACTGAGCAAATAGGAGCGGAACGATATCGACTAGCTTGCGTTTGTTCGGCGCGAGTCAGCAAGGGAGACACCGACATGCGTAAACTTGCATTGTTCGGCGCAGCTGCACTGTTATCGGTCGGCTGCGCTTATGCGGAAGACACTACCGTGATCCACAAAGATGCGGGCCCGGGAGTCGGCGTGACGGTCGGCGCTCCGCCCGTGGAGCATCGCACCACCGTTGTGGCGCCTGCGGCTCCGTGCCAACACACCACGGTGCACAAAGAAAACGACCTGGGCGATTCAAAGACGGTCAAGAAGACCGACTGCTGATATCGCGCTAAGCAAACGGGCCTCGTTGCACACCGCGCACGAGGCCCTTGTTCTTTATGGCACCCGCGTTCGCACGTGTTAATTCGCGTCGTATGTCGGTGAGTTAAGGCGAAGCGCGAAAACACGCGGAGGACACAAATGAGGAAGATTTCAATAGCGCTCACGGCAATCGGCGGATTGCTGCTGAGTTCGGCTGCCGGTTACGCACTTTCGTCTGACGACGCTGGCGTCGCGAAGTCGCTGCAAATCGCGCAAGCGGGCGGTGGCGGCGGCGGCGCTG
>Ga0136846_1216146_pt1 | contig 28789 bp, 28 predicted proteins | sample HopSoiMetagenom2_FD_96841 | JGI IMG/M metagenome (GOLD analysis project Ga0136846, IMG submission 96841) | Grasslands soil microbial communities from Hopland, California, USA - 2 Assembly 2016 (version 4) | ecosystem: Environmental > Terrestrial > Soil > Grasslands | place: USA: Hopland... | reverse complement strand
TCGATACCTACAACAAGCACGATGGCGTCACGTGGCGCTTCCACGGCATCCTCGAGCCGCAGCTCGGAATGATTGCGCCGGAGCCGAAGGATGTGGAGACGATCTTGAAATTCGGCAGCGAGCTGGAAGAACAGGAAACCTATAGCGGCGAGCGTCACCTGCTCATCCATTGCCACATGGGAATTTCGCGCTCGACTGCCGCCATGGCGATGCTGCTGGCGCAAGCCCATCCCGAGCAGGACGAGAACGCCATCGCCGAGCGTCTCACCGCGATTCGGCCGAAGGCCTGGCCGAACACGCGCATGATGTCTTTTGCCGACGAAATGCTTTCGCGCGGCGGCCGGTTGACGCAAGCTGCGCGCAAAATGCACGGCCGGCTGCTCGCGCTGCAGCCCAATCTCGCCGACGTAATGCGACGCATCGGACGCGGCCGCGAAGTCGAGATGGCAATCGCACCATAGGGAATTCGCCATGCTGACACGGCGGGATTGGATCACTGGCTCTTCCGCCCTTGCCCTCGCGAGTGGCGGCGGCGCCTTCGCGGAAGGGCAAGAGCGGCCCCGGGCCAAGCAACTCGTCATTGACTGCCACGGCCATTACACGACCGAGCCGAAAGAACTCGGCGACTATCGCAAGGCGCAGATCGCGGCCTTATCCGACCGGCGAAATCGCCGCCGCCGTCCGGCATCAAGATCAGTGATGACCAATTACGCGAGAGCGTGCAAACGCAATTGCGCCTGCAGCGCGAGCGCGGCACGAACGTGACGCTGTTCTCGCCGCGCGCCGCCGGCATGTCGCATCATATCGGCACGGCGGAGACGAGCCGCGATTGGACGCTCGTCTGCAACGAGCTCATCCATCGCATTTGCACTCTGTTCCCGCAGAACTTTGTCGGGGTCGGGCAATTGCCGCAATCGCCGGGCGTTCGCCCAACCAATTGCATCGACGAGATGGAGCGCTGCGTTAAGTCGTACGGATTCGTCGGCTTCAATCTCAATCCCGATCCCTCCGGCGGCTATTGGCGCGAACCGCCGCTGACCGATCCCTGGTGGTATCCGGTCTACGAGAAGCTGGTCGAGCTCGACGTGCCGGCGATGGTGCATGTCAGCGCCTCGGTCAATCCGAATTTTCACGGCACCGGCGCGCATTACATCGCCGCCGACACGACCGCGTTCATGCAATTGGTGAGCGGCGATCTGTTCAAAGATTTCCCGACTTTGCGCCTGATCATCGGACATGGCGGCGGCGCGGTTCCCTTCCACTGGGGAGTTATCGGGGTCTCGCGCAGGACATGAAACGACCGCCGGTCGAAGAGCTTCTGCGCAACGTCTATTTCGATACCTGCGTCTATCATCAGGCCGGCATCGATCTTCTGCTCAAAATCGTTCCTGCCGAGAATATTCTGTTCGGTTCCGAGATGGTCGGCGCCGTGCGCGGCATCGATCCGTTCACCGGCGCCTCCTACGACGACACCAAACGCATGATCGATGCGGCGGGTTTGCCGGAGGAGACTCGCCGCAACATTTTCGAGACGAACGCGCGCAAAGTCTATCGGCTGGATCGCGTTGCGGCCTTGAATCCCACGGGCGCGACTAAGTAGCGCTGGCTAAATCTCGATCTCGGTGCCCAACTCCACCACGAGTAGCGGCGGGATGCCGAAATAGACCGCCGAGCGTTCGGAATTACGTTGGATGAAAGCAAACAACGATTCACGCCAGCGCGGCAGGCCGCGCTCGCGCGGGGCCGGGATCACCGTTTCGCGTCCGATATAATAGGAGAATTCATAGAGCTTCAGATCCGTACTGAGCTTGCCCTGGCGGATTGCCAGCGCGATCGCGTCGGGCACATTCGGATGCTCGGTAAAGCCATAATGCAGAATGATACGCGTCATTCCATCGACGATATGGATAAGCTCGACGCGCTTTTCCTTGGGAACGTGCGGGGTTTCCGTGAATTCGACCGTCAACAGGAATACGCGCTCGTGGAGCGCATGATTGTGGCGCAAGAAATTCGACAGCGGCAACGGCACGCCATTGCGCGAAGAGCTTAGGAAAATCGCGGTTCCCGGCAGACGAATCGGTGGGCGAGTCGTGAGCTTTTCGAGGAGCTTCTCTTCCGGCTGCCGCATCCGCCGGCGAACCTTTTCCAGAAGAATCTGGCCGCGGCGCCACGTCAGCATGACAAAGGCCATCACAAACGCGATCAGTAACGGGAACCAGCCGCCTTCGAGAAATTTCAGCGAATTGGCGGAGAAGAAAACAATATCGATCAACAGGAAAAAGCCGTTGACCGCGGTGACCAGGACCGGATTGTATCCCCACTGCAACGCGACAAGTGCCGCGAGCAACGTGGTGATCGCCATCAAGAGCGACACGGCAATGCCGTAAGCACCCGCAAGCGCATCGGAGGACTGAAAGGCAAGCACCGCGGCGATCGTGGCGATTGCAAGCAGCCAATTGACGGTCGGCATGTAAATCTGCCCGATCGAGGAACTCGCGGTGTGCCTGACCTGCATACGCGGCAGGAAATCGAGCTGCATTGCCTGTTGCGTTAAAGAAAACGCGCCGGAAATGATCGCTTGCGAAGCGATAATGGTCGCAAGCGTTGCGAATACGACCAGCGGATAATGCGACCAGTCGGGCGCAAGCTGATAGAACGGATTGTCGATCGCGCTCGGATTTGTGAGCAACAACGCGCCTTGCCCGAAGTAATTCAGCGCGAGGGTTGGCAGCACCACGGCAAACCATGCGACGCGGATCGGCACGCGACCGAAATGCCCGAGATCGGCATACATCGCTTCGCCGCCGGTCACCGAAAGGAATGCCGCGCCAAGCATGAGAAAGCCGACATGAAGTCCCTGCGGTAGCCCCTTCGATAATATGTATTGGAAAGCGGCGAAGGGATTGAGCGCCGCCAGGATTTGCGGCGCCGCAAGGATGCCCTTGATGCCGAGCACCGCCAACGCCAAAAACCACAGGAGCATGACCGGGCCAAAAATGCGCCCGATGAAGCCGGTGCCGCTACGCTGAACGGCGAAGAGGCCGATCAGAATAACAATCGTGATTGGAACGACGAAAGGCGCGAGCTGCGGCGCATCGACCTTCACACCTTCGATGGCGCTCAACACCGAAATCGCCGGCGTGATCGCGCCGTCGCCGTAAAGGAGGGCGGCGCCGATTAGCCCGATGACGAGAAGCATCGCCCGCCATGAGCGGCGCGGCGCATGGCGCGCGCCGAGCAATGCCAGCATCGCGACGATGCCGCCCTCGCCGCGATTGTCCGCCCACAGAATGAGAATCGCATATTTGACCGAGATGACAAAGATCAACGACCAGAAGATCATGGAAACGGAACCGAGCACCGCCGCGTGAGACGGCAATTCGCTGCCACTGGCAGCTTTCACCGTTTCCTTCAGCGCATAAAGCGGGCTCGTGCCAATATCGCCGTAAACGATTCCGAGCGCACCAAGCGCGGCAAGGCCGACCTTGGATTTGTGCAAGGACGGCACGTGCCCAGCGGCGACGGTCTGCAGGTCAGTGGTCATTGCGGTCGGGCAGGCTCACTTCGAACACGGCGCCATGAAGCTCCGAATTGTCACCTGCTTCAAGCAGCCGGATTTGACCGCCATGGGCGCGAACGATGTCCGCGGCAATGGCGAGACCAAGTCCGGAGCCGCCGGCGCGCACCGACCCGCGGAAGGGTTCGAACAGACGCTCGCGCGCGGTTTGCGGCAGTCCCGGTCCGTTATCCGCAACGCGGATCAGGACATTGCCGCGCTCACGGCGTGCGGAAAGCCGGATGCGCGGTGCATCGCTGAGCGTATCACGCGATCCTTGCAGCGCTTCCACTGCATTCCGGCACAAATTGACAAGCCCGCGAAACATTTGCTCCTTGTCCGCGGAGATTTTCATATCGCGCGGCACGTCGTTGATGGCCTCGATGCCGCTTTGCGCGGGCACCGCGCCTTCAAAGACCTCATCGGCGAGCGCGTGCAAGGAAACACGCTGCAGCTTGGGATTTTCCTCAGCCGCGCGTCCGTAAGCGAGCGTTGCCTGACAAAATCGGATGGCGCGGTCGAGCGTTGCAATCAGTTTTGGCGCGAGCCTCTTTGCCAGGGGATCGTGCAGATCGACGAGGCGATCCGACAGCAACTGCGCGGAGGCGAGCATGTTGCGCAGCTCGTGGCTGATTTTTGCGACGGCGAGTCCAAGCGCCGCCAAATGCTTCTTTTCGTTGAGTTCGCGTGCGAGCGCCGATTCCATGACGGCCAGCGCCTTTTCGGCTTGGCCGATCTCATGCGTGCGCCGCGACGGCACGATGATGCGGGACCCGTCTTCGGGCCGCTCGGCGAACGCCATCAAATTGGAGGTCAGGCGGCGAACCGGACGAAGCACCATCATGTGGATTGCAAGGGCGGCGCAGGTCGCAACGATCGCCGAAATGAAGAGCGAGACAAGTACGATGTTTTCTGAATATTCGCGCATGGCCGCTTTCAGCGGCGCCTCGTCCATCGCGATTTCGATGAAGTTTGCGCCCATCGGCGCCGGCCCCTTCACGTCGATGATACGGCCCGCAGGTGCGACGAGCGCCTGCAAGGCGGCCATGATCGACTCCCATGCCGAATAGGCGCGCAGGTCGGCGGTCGCATCGATTCCCGGCGGCATGTCGGAGACAGCGAGCAAATGCCGGGCGTCGCCCATCTGCAGCACGATCATGCGGGCCCCTACGCTATCGAGGAGCTCGCGCTTCAGTTCGGCCGGCACCATACCTTGCGGCGCGGCTTCGAGAACGAGCGCGGCTGTGTAGGCGGCAGACAAGCGCGTCTGCAGCCAGTTCGTGCGGAAGTTCGCGATCGAGGGCACATAGATCGCGATCTCCGCCAAGATCACGAAACCGACGAGCAGGGCCAACACGCGGCTCGCGAGCCCGAATCCGCGCGCCGGCCTGGAGTCCCCACTCACCCCGGCAGGCATCGGCCGCATCGTATTCATCGTCGAATGCTACCTGAGTGCCTTGCCGACCGGCGGTGCTCAATGTGAGCAACCGCAAGCAATGTTGACTTATTAGAGGCTCCAAAGCTATACCGCGCGCAAAACGTCGGCTTCGAGGCCGACGTTTCCTTTTGCCGCCGAGATATGACGGAATAGCCGAGCTGCGGGAAAGCTCGCTTCGTCGACCTCGATTGATCAGCGGAGCAGAATTTTGAAACGGACTTATCAGCCGAGCAAGCTTGTCCGCAAGCGCCGACACGGCTTCCGAGCGCGCATGGCGACGACCGGCGGCCGCAAGGTCGTCGCGGCGCGCCGGGCACGCGGCCGGAAGCGCCTGTCGGCCTGAGTGGCTGAGCCGGCACTGGGCTACGGCCGGCTGCGCCGGCGATCGGAATTTTTATCGGCGGCCAAGGGGTTACGGTTCAACGCGCAGGCCTTCTCGGTGCAGGCCGTCCGCCGGCCGCAGGCTGGCGAAGTCCGGTTCGGGTTCACGACGACGAAGAAGATCGGAAATGCCGTCGAACGGGCGCGAATGCGGCGGCGCCTGAAAGAGGCAATCCGCACGACCGAGGGCCTTCCCGTTCGCGAGGGTCACGATTATGTCTTTCTCGCCCGCCGCGAGGCCCTCACCACCCCATTCGCCGAGCTTTCCACCCAAATTGTCCGGGCGCTTGCCGAGATCGGCACGAAGCTTGACTACAAGTCTCGCCAGCCGAAGAAAACTGGAACTGACCAAGTGTCGATGAAAGTTGCCGATCGCCGATGAACCAGGACCCCAAAAATCTGATCCTGGCGATCGGGCTCTCGCTGCTCGTCATCATCGGCTGGCAGTATTTCTATGCCGGCCCGCAGATGGAGAAGCAGCGCCAGGCACAACAACAATTGCAGCAACCTACGCCGAAGCCGCCCTCCGGCGCGCCGACCGCGACCCCGAATGCCGCCGACCCGGGGGCTGTGCCCGGCGCCGCGCCACCGCCCAACGCCGGTATCCAGCCGACCTCGCCCGAGGCGCTCCGCACCCGCGAGCAGGCGCTCGCCGAAAGTCCGCGCATCACGCTCGACACGAAGAGCCTGTCGGGCTCGATTGCGCTCAAAGGCGGTCGCATCGACGATGTCGTCCTGAAGGGCTACCGCGAAACGACTGACCCCGGCAGTCCGAATATCGTGCTTCTGTCGCCGTCCGGATCCCCGCAACCCTATTATGCCGAGTGGGGCTTCGTGCCGCAGCCCGGGCAAAATGTCGAGCTGCCGAAAAGCGACACGCTCTGGACGGCGGACTTAAAGCAGCTGACGGCGGAGAAGCCGGTAAATCTCACTTACGACAACGGCGCCGGCCTGATCTTCCACCGCACGATCGCGGTTGACGACCAGTACATGTTCACCGTGAAGCAGAGCGTCGAGAATAATGGGACGGAGCCGGTCACGCTCTACCCTTATGAACTTGTGTCGCGGCACGGGAAGCCGGTCGTCGCAGGTTACGCGGTGCTGCACGAAGGTTTTGTCGGCGTCGTCGGCGATTCCGGCGTGAAAGAGACTTCCTATGACGGTATCGAAAAGGAGCCGCAGGCGATCCAGCGCTTGGACGGTACCGGCGGCTGGCTTGGTTTTACCGACAAATATTGGGCGACCGCCGTCATCCCCGATCAGAACGTGCCGGTGAAAGGCCGGTTTCTGTCATACGGCACCGGCTCGAAGATTTATCAGGTAGATCAGCAGGCCGAGGCCAAAACGATCGCGCCGGCCGCGACGCTCGCTGTCAATTCGCGTCTTTTCGCCGGCGCCAAAGTCAGCGACCTGCTTGATCACTACGAATCGGCCCTCGGCATCAAGAAATTCGATCTGCTTATCGACTGGGGCTGGTTCTATTTCATCACCCGGCCGATGTTTAAGGTCATTGATTTCTTCTATCGCCTGATCGGCAATTTCGGCATCGCGATCCTGTGCGTCACGCTGCTTGTGAAAATCATCTTCTTTCCGCTGGCCAACCGCTCCTACATGTCGATGGCGCGCATGAAAGCGATGCAGCCGCAGATGAAAGCCCTGCAGGAGCGCTACAAGGACGATCGCGCCAAGCAGCAGCAGGAGCTGATGGCGCTCTACAAGCGCGAGAAGATCAATCCGGTTGCCGGATGTCTGCCGGTGGTCATCCAAATTCCGGTGTTCTTCTCGCTCTACAAGGTGCTGTTCGTCACGATCGAGATGCGGCAGGCGCCGTTCTTCGGCTGGATTCGCGATCTGTCGCAGCCGGATCCGACGAACATCTTCACGCTCTTCGGTCTCATCCCGTGGAATCCGACGCACCTGCCGCTGATCGGCTCGTTCCTGTGGCTCGGCATCTGGCCGATCATCATGGGGCTGTCGATGTTCATCCAGATGAAGATGAACCCCGAGCCGACCGATCCCGTGCAGAAACAGATGTTCGCTTATATGCCGGTGATCTTCACCTTCATGCTCGGCTCGTTCCCCGCAGGCCTCGTCATCTACTGGACTTGGAACAACCTGCTCTCGGTCGCCCAACAGGGCTTCATCATGCGCCGCGCCGGCGTGAAGTTCGAGTTATGGGATAATCTTGCGAATCTGTTTCGCCGCCGTAAGCCCGGCGTGAGCGCGGGTGAGTGATCGAGACTACACGGAAGCGGGACGCCTTTTGTTTGCCGGCCCCTGTGATTTCATCTGGGGCGCTTCGAAAATCGATGGCTTGCCGCCGGCCACATTGCCCGAGATCGCAATTGCCGGGCGCTCCAATGTCGGCAAATCGTCGCTGATCAACGCGCTGACGGGGCGCAAAACGCTGGCGCGCATGTCGCGCACCCCAGGCCGGACGCAGGAACTGAATTTCTTCGAACTCAACGGCCAGCTGCGTCTCGTCGATATGCCGGGCTGGGGCTATGCCGCGGTCGGCAAGGAGAAGGTCGCGAGTTGGACGGACCTGCTCAAAGGTTATCTCCGCGGCCGCCCGGTGCTCTTGCGCGTCCTCGTGCTGGTCGATGGCCGCCATGGATTGAAGCCGGTCGACGCCGAAATGCTCGACCTTCTCGACAAATCCGCCACGTCTTATGAGCTCGTTCTCACCAAAAAGGATGAGGTCAAGGGCGTCGCGGTCGACGAGCGGCTCGCCGAAACACGCGCGGCGCTCGGTAGGCGCCCCGCCGCCTATCCGGAAATCCTCTTTACCTCCTCCCACACAGGCGAAGGCGTGCCGGAACTGCGGGCCTCTATCGCCCGTCTCATCGCAGAGCGGCAGACTTCACGTTGAGCCCCCTCCGCCGACCGGCTAAATAGCCGCTCAACCGGAACGATTCATGGCCGAGCCGATCAAAGTCAGTCCGCAAGAGCAGGCGCAGATCCTCATGCAGGCGCTGCCGCACATGCTGCGCTACGACGATTCGATTGTCGTGGTGAAATATGGCGGCCACGCAATGGGCGACGAGGACGTCGCGCGCGACTTTGCCCGCGATATGGTGCTGCTCGAACAGGCGGGGCTCAATCCGGTTGTGGTCCATGGCGGCGGGCCGCAGATCGGCGCCATGCTGAAGAAGCTCGGCATCCAATCGCACTTCGCCGGCGGCCTGCGCATCACCGACAAGCCGACCATGGAAATCGTCGAAATGGTGCTCGCCGGATCGATCAACAAGCAGATCGTCGGCTTCATCAATGCCGAGGGCGGTCGCGCCGTCGGGCTCTGCGGCAAGGACGGCAACATGGTGCGCGCGACCAAAGTCACCCGCGCCGTGCACGATCCGGCGACGAACAGCGACCACGAAGTCGATTTCGGCTTTGTCGGCGAGCCGCGCGAGGTCGATACGACCGTTCTCGAGCAGATTCTCGGACGCGAGCTCATTCCGGTGCTTGCGCCGGTCGCACTCGGCGACGACGGCGAGACATATAACGTTAACGCCGACACGTTTGCCGGCGCCATTGCGGGTGCACTAGGCGCGAAGCGGCTGCTCCTGCTGACGGATGTGCCGGGGGTTCTCGATAAGGACGGCAATATCCTGAAGCAGCTCCGGCTCGACGATATCCGCGAGCTGATCGCCAACGGCACGATCACCGGCGGCATGATTCCGAAGGTCGAGACCTGCATCTATGCAATCGAGCAGGGCGTCGAGGGTGTCGTCATTCTTGACGGCAAGACGCCGCATGCCGTGCTCGTGGAATTGCTGACCGATTACGGCGCCGGCACGCTGATCACACGCTGATGACGCGGGACGAGCATTTCTTGCGAGACGATCGGGTGCGGGGCGCGGACGAGCCGGTCGTCGCGGTTGAAGCGGCCCCCGGCAAAATGCCGACGGCACTTACAGGTGCGCAGATCGCGCATGAGTTTGCCCATGTGGCTACTTGGGTATTCGATCTCGACAACACGCTCTATCCCGCCTCGTCCGATCTGTGGCCGAAAATAGATGCGCGGATCACGCTTTTCATGATGGAATTATTTGGGCTCGACGGCATGTCGTCCCGGGCGCTACAAAAATATTACTACGAGCGCTACGGCACGACATTGCGTGGCCTCATGGAGGAGCATGAGATCACCGCCGGCGAATTCCTGAAATTCGTGCATGACATCGATCGCTCGTCGCTGGTTCCAAACCATTCGCTCGCGACCGCGATTACTGCGTTGCCGGGACGCAAGCTCATCCTGACCAACGGATCGCGCGAACATGCCTTGCGCACCGCAGAGCAACTCGGCCTCGACAAAATGTTCGAGGACGTGTTCGACATCGTCGCCTCCGACCTGATGCCGAAACCCAATCCGCAGGCATACGAGCGGTTTTTTGAAAAGCACGGTGTTGATCCCGCGGGCGCCGCCATCTTCGAGGACATTGAGCGCAACCTCGTCGTCCCGCATTCGCGGGGCATGCGCACCACGCTCGTCGTGCCGAAGCCCGGTCAGCACGATCATCGCGATCCCTGGGAAGTCGCGAAAGAGCGGCCTGGCCACGTCGACTATGTCACAGACGATCTCGAAGAATTTCTCACTGAGATCATGCGCGAAGCCCCGGCGGCGAAAAATACAAGTGGCTGAGGAAAGATGTCCCTGACCGAGTTGCAGAAGACCATCGAGACCGCCTTCGACGATCGCGCCAATGTCGGCCCGCAGACAAAAGGCGAAGTGCGCGATGCGGTCGAGGCCGCGCTCGATCTGCTCGACAAAGGCGAGGCGCGCGTCGCCGAGAAAGCCGCGGGTGCCAGTGGGCGTGATTCCTGGCAGGTCCATCAATGGCTGAAGAAAGCCGTGCTCTTGTCGTTCCGGCTGAATGAGATGAGCGCGATCTCCGGCGGCCCGGGCGGGGCGACCTGGTGGGACAAGGTGCCGTCGAAATTCGAGGGCTGGGGCGCCAACAAACATGCCGCCGCCGGTTTCCGGTCGGTGCCGAACTGCATCGTGCGCCGCTCGGCCCATATCGCGCCGGGCGTCGTGCTGATGCCGTCCTTCGTGAACCTCGGCGCGTACGTCGATTCAGGCACGATGGTCGACACATGGGCGACGGTGGGCTCCTGCGCGCAAATCGGCAAGAATGTGCATCTCTCCGGCGGCGTCGGCATCGGCGGCGTGCTGGAGCCGCTGCAGGCCAATCCGACGATCATCGAGGATAATTGCTTCATCGGCGCGCGGTCTGAAGTCGTCGAAGGCGTCATTGTCGGTGAAGGCTCTGTCCTATCGATGGGCGTCTTCATCGGCGCCTCGACCAAAATCGTAGATCGCGCCACTGGCGAGACGCATATCGGCTACGTGCCGCCGTTCTCGGTCGTCGTTTCCGGCTCGATGCCGGGCAAGCCGCTGCCGAACGGCACACCCGGCCCAAGCCTTTATTGCGCTGTCATCGTCAAGACAGTCGATGCGCAGACGCGCGCCAAAACCGCGATCAACGATCTTCTGCGGGATTGACGTGCGCTTGAATCGCGCGACGATTCACTTTCTCTTCCAGAACTACGAAGGGCGGATTGGTCGGCGGGTATGGCGGTCCGGAACCCTGGTTCTCGCCGCCATTCTCATCCCGCTCACGCTGATATGGATTTTTATCGCGCCGGCGACGCATCGCGATCTGTCCACGCCGGAGCTGCTGGATGCCGAGGCGCTGCTCGCCTTCATGTATCTCACCATCTTTGCTTTCGCGGTGATTTTGATCGCGGTCTCCTGGACCAACCTTAGCGCCAAGCGCTTCCGTGCGGTCGGACGACCGGCCGCATTGGCGGCGGCCCTGCCTTTCGCGGCCCTTCTCGGCGGCGCGGCGCACTGGTTTCAACCGCGCGCCTCGGACGTTCTTCCGGACTGGAGTCTGATCCTCGTCGACGTTGCGATCGCCGCCGTCGCACTCTGGAGCTTCTATGAACTCGGTCTGGCAAACCCGGTCGCGCGCCGGAAGTACCTTTCTCGCGGCTAAGCCGCAATCCTTCTTCAACGCCTCGCGCCTAGTCTGGTCCCGGTCGGGCGTCCGGCAGGAGTGGAGCGTCGCGTGGGTTTGGCTTCGTCGGGCTGGCTGACCGATCTGACCGCAATCGCTCTCGCCGGCGTCGCCGGGGCGCTCCTCACCCTCCCCAACTTCATTCATTTACCCTGCGGCGTTTCGGCCGCCGCACGCGTGCCGATGAGCGCGAGCTCGAACGCCTGCGTGATCAAATTTGGGAATTGGCAAGCGCGCGACCGCGCGGAAGCCGCAAGCGAAGCGAAATCGCGCTTTCTTGCCACCGTCAGCCATGAGGTGCGCACGCCGCTCAATGGCATTCTCGGCATGGCCGATCTTCCGACCGCCACCTCCGTCGACTATGAGCAGAAGAGCTATGTCGAGGCGATCCGCGAGTCCGGCCAGTCGGTTGGTTCGCCAATCGAAGACCTGCTCGATCTCTCCCGCATCGAGGCGGGCAAGCTCGATATTTTAAACGATCGCTTCGCCGTCGCGCCGCTTGTCGAAAGCGTTGTTGAGCTGCTCGCGCCGCGCGCGCATGGCAAGGGGCTCGAAATCGCGAGCTTCGTCGCGCCGGATGTTCCGGGCGAGACCTTCGGCGATGTGGCGCGCCTGCGCCAGGTTCTGCTCAATCTTGCCGGCAACGCGGTGAAGTTTACCGAACGCGGCGGTGTCGGGCTGCGCGTCGTGCGAGAAGCACGCACGCTCATGGTTTCGCTCACCGATACGGGACCCGGCGTGCCGTTCGACAGACGTGAGGCGATATTTTAAGATTTCGAGCAGGGCGACGAGATGGTTGCGCGCCAGCATGGCGTAACCGGACTGGGGCTTGCCATCTCGAAACGTCTTGTCGAGCGAATGGATGGCCGGCTGTGGCTCGCCGATTCATCTGAAGCCGGGAGCGCGTTTGTCATTTCGTTGCCGCTCGCGGCCGGTGCGGAACACACCGAGCCGGAACGCAACATGTTGGGGCAAACTGTCCTTATTGCTTCTCCGTCGCAGTTCGAAGCTCCCTATATCGGTGAAAGGCTTGCCGCCTAGGGCGCGGTTGTTGAGTGTGCCCGGGGTGAATCCGAGGCGCTCGCGCAGCTCGAAGGGCAGGGTGCGCCTCCCGACACGGTTCTGATCGATCCCGCCTTTGATGAGCGACAACGGCAAAAATTGCCGAAGCGGCGCGGCGGGCTGGAGCCAAACGCCACATCATCCTTTTCTCGCCGACAGAGCGGCGGGCGCTACGTTCCGAGACGCTCTATCGTTTCGATGGCTGGCTGGTGAAGCCCGTGCGCTCCGCAGGCCTTTTGGCACGGCTGTTGGCGGAGAGCGGGCAAGCCGGTCCCGCACACCATCTCGTGCGCGATGCGGCGCCGAAGCTCGAAGGCGTCGACATTCTTCTCGCGGAAGACAACGAAATCAGCCGCCGCGTCGCGCTGAAGCATCTTGGGCGCCACGGCGCGCGGCTCGCCACAGCCGAGGGGTTTGGCGCCATCATTCTTGACATTCGTATGCCGGTGCTCGACGGGCTTGCGGCGGCCCGCCATATCCGCGCCGCGGAACCCGCCGGCCACAGAACGCCGCTCATCGCCCTGACCGCGAACGCGTTTGCCTCGGACAAACGTGCGGCGATAGAGGCCGGCATCGATTATTTCATTGCAAAACCTGTCGATCCCTTCGACTTAGTAGCTCTGATCGAAACCGCGCTGGCGCGGACCTACATGCCGCAGAGACAGCTGCTCGGTGCATAACCCGGCAACCTCGTCATAATCCCTTCGGTTCGAATCGCTAATATTGCCCAACGATTCGAACCGAGGGGGTGCGAATGAGTCGCGCAGGCGATCGTCAACCGGCAGGGGACAAGATCGCCTGGCTGAAGCCTGTCGTCGAAATAGAGCCAGAAGCAGACGTGGCCGCGGGTCTGGGGCCCTCGCTCGGAAGTTTCGGCCAGCTCGAAGTCCGGCTCGCCACGACAAAGAAAGAAATCCGTAAGGCGCAGCGGCTGCGCTACAAGGTCTTCTACGAAGAGGGCGGGGCCAAAGCCGACCGCACCACGGCGCTGATCCGGCGCGACATCTGTCGCTTCGATTGTGCCTGCGATCACCTTCTCGTCATCGATCATGCGTCGCTGAACCGCTTTGACAAACCGAAGCCGAAAGTGATCGGCACTTATCGCCTGCTTCGCCAGGATCGCGCCGAGGCGCATGACGGCTTCTACAGCGCGCAGGAATATGACATCGCGTCGTTGTTGGCGCGCCAGGCAGGCAAGCGCTTCCTCGAACTCGGCCGCTCCTGCATTCTTCCGCCTTACCGTTCGAAGCGCACTCTCGAATTGTTGTGGCGGGGCATCTGGGCATACGCCAAGCACTACAGAATCGATGCGCTCTTCGGCTGCGCCAGCCTTGAAGGGACAAACCCGCTGGCGCACGCGGCGAGCCTGAGCTTTCTCGCCTACTTCGCCAATGCGTGCGAGGAATGGAGTGTGCGCGCACTCGAGGCGCGGCATGTTGGGATGCAAATGATCGGCCCGGACAGCCTCGACAAGCGGCGCGCGCTGGCCGCGTTGCCGCCGCTGATTAAAGCTTACCTGCGTTGCGGCGCCAAAGTCGGCGACGGCGCCGTCATCGACCACCAGTTCGGCACGACGGACGTGTTCATCGTCATGCCAGTCGCCGAACTCGATTTGCGCTACATCGAGCATTTCGGAGGACCGGCTGCCGAAAAGCAGGTGGCGTGAGCGAGTTAGCCGATGGTCTGATGGGCGCCGCCGGCGAGCGCATTTACTGGGCAGGCAGTTGATTGTTAGGTTCCGCCCTTACGGGATGGTGTGCGTTGTTGGACGGCTTCTACAAGGTTGAGTTTAGCGTAAACGGCGCATCCGGCCGCAGCGTCATGTATGCGCGTGATGGCATTCTGCTCGGCGGCGGCTCCGCTTTTGCCCATATCGGCACGTATGAGGACGTGGGCGACCACATCTACGCCGAGCTTGTCACCCGCAGGCACAACAATGATCCGCGCTATGATTCCCTTCTGGGTACGGATGACGCCACGCTGAAGGCGCGCGGCAGAGCGGATGCAGACGGCAGGACTTTCCGGTTCCAGGGCGGCTCCGAACAATTGCCTGGCGCGATATTTCGCTCGGTGATGACACAGTTGGAGGAGGAGATAAGTCCGCCGGGAGAGGTTGGCCAAGACGGTATCGTCAACGGCCTCTATTCAATCCACATCCGAACGCTCGACGGAATCGAGGGCGGCAATACCGGTGTGATGCTGTTCCACAATGGACGCATCCTGGGCGGCGATGGATTCTTCTATTATCTTGGCTCGTACGCCTCCGCCAACGGCCGCTGGAAAGCGGAAATCCTCAATCAGGAGCACACGCCCGCGAAACGCGAGGTGCCCTTGTTCGGCGGGCACGACATCGGCATTGGAATATCGGGCACCTGCAACAATGAAGGCGCCGAAGCCGAAGCGGTGGCGCTTGTCGGCACGCGCAGTATCAGATGCAAGGCGGTGCTGAAATTGATGCGGCGGGCGTGAGAGCGCGCGTTGCCTCAATGCATCAGCGGCATCGTAAAGCTCGCGCCGTCCTTGATGCCGGAGGGCCAGCGCGACGTGACGGTCTTCGTCTTCGTGTAGAACCGCACGGCGTCCGGCCCGTGCTGATTGAGATCGCCGAAGCCGGATCGCTTCCAGCCGCCGAACGTGTAATAGGCGAGCGGCACCGGGATCGGCACGTTGACGCCGACCATGCCGACTTCGACCTTTGAGGCGAAATCGCGCGCCGCGTCGCCGTCACGTGTGAAGATGGCGACGCCGTTGCCGTATTCGTGATCGTTCGCGAGCGACAGCGCCTCGCCGTAGCCTTCGGCGCGCACGACCGAGAGAACCGGCCCAAAAATTTCTTCCTTGTAGATGCGCATATTCTTGGTGACGTTGTCGAAGAGACAGCCGCCCATATAAAAGCCGTCCTCGTAACCTTGCATCTTGAAATCGCGGCCATCGACTGTGAGCGTCGCGCCTTCCTTGATGCCGATCTCGACATAGTTGCGCACGCGGTTGAGCGCCTCGCGTGTGACCAGCGGGCCGAAATCCGCGGACGAGTCGGTGGAAGGCCCGATCTTCAAACTCTCGACGCGCGGGACGAGGCGGTTCATCAATTCGTCGGCCGTGCCTTTGCCGACCGGCACCGCGACAGATACCGCCATGCAGCGCTCGCCGGCCGAGCCGTAGCCGGCGCCGATCAATGCGTCGACCGCCTGATTCATATCGGCGTCCGGCATGATGATCATGTGGTTCTTGGCGCCTCCGAAGCACTGCACGCGTTTTCCCGCCGCGCAGCCGCGCGTGTAGATATATTCGGCGATCGGCGTCGACCCGACGAAGCCAACGGCCTTGATGTCGGGATCGTCGAGAATCGCATCGACCGTTTCCTTGTCGCCGTTGACGACGTTGAGAATGCCCGCCGGCAATCCGGCCTCGACCAGTAACTCGGCGAGCCGCAGCGGCACGCCGGGATCGCGCTCCGACGGTTTTAAGATGAACGCGTTGCCGCAAGCGATCGCCGGCGCGAATTTCCACATCGGGATCATCGCCGGAAAGTTGAACGGCGTGATACCGGCGACGACGCCAAGCGGCTGGCGCATCGAATAGATGTCAATGCCCGGTCCCGCTCCGTCGGTGAACTCGCCTTTCAGCAGATGCGGAATGCCGCAGGCAAACTCGACAACCTCGATGCCGCGCTGGATGTCGCCCTTGGCATCGGCAATGGTCTTGCCGTGCTCGCGCGCCAAGAGCTCGGCGAGTTCTTCGTTGTCGCGGGCGACGAGATCGACGAATCTCGTCAGCACGCGGGCGCGCCGCTGCGGATTGGTCGCCGCCCAGGCCGGCCATGCAGCCTTGGCGTTTTCGACGGCCGCCCGGACCTCCGCCCTTGAGGCGAGCGGGATGCGCGAAATCACCTCGCCCGTCATCGGCTGATAGCCGTCGGCGAAGCGGCCGGACGTGCCGGCAACGTGCTTGCCGCCGATGAAATGGCTGAGTTCGCGCATCATTTTCCTCCGTGGGCGGCTGTCCCGATCTTGCCGCTGTCATGCGCGAAAGCGCCGCCCCTTGGCAAGCGCGGCCGCCCGGCTAAAAGAGTTCGTGACTACGACCTTCGATCGCCGCTTCACGCCGGCGCGGCCCGATCTCGCCGCGGCGCATCTCAAGGGCCATGTCGAGGCCACGATTTTCGTCGAAGGTCGCGACATGCAGATCGCCGCGCCGATCGCCGACGTCCGAAGCGGGCCGACCCCGGACGCATCGCTCGACACGCAGGCGCTCTGCGGCGAGCGCGTCACCGTCTACGAAGAGCATGAGGGCTGGGCTTGGGGCCAGCTTCAGCGCGATTCCTATGTTGGATATCTGCCCTCGCATATGCTCCGGCCGACGCCGCGAGAGCCGACACATCGCGTTGCGGCGCTGCGCACCTTCGTCTATCCCGCACCGAACATGAAAGTGCCGCCGCTGGAGGCGCTGCCGCTTGGGGCGGAGGTGACTGTCGAGAGCGATGATGAATATGTGCGCGTCGCCGATCATGGCTTTGTCTATGCGCAGCATCTGCAGCCGCTGACCGAACACGAGGACGATTTTGTCGCGGTGGCGGAACGTTTTCTCGGCGTGCCCTATCTCTGGGGCGGCAAGACCGCGCTTGGTCTCGATTGTTCCGGCTTGGTGCAGATTTCGCTCGCCGCGGCAGGAATTGCCGCGCCGCGCGATACCGACGTGCAGGCGCGCGAGATCGGCGCCGAACTCGTTTTAGAAGAGCCGCTGCATTTGCGCCGCGGCGATCTCATGTTCTGGAAGGGGCATGTCGGCATCATGTGCGACGAGCACACGCTGCTTCATGCGAACGCGCACCACATGCTGGTCGCGCGCGAACCCTTCGCCGCGGCGCGGGCGCGAATTCTCGCCAAGAGTTTTGGAGCGGTCGTTACTGTGCGGCGACTATCCGATCGATGATCGGCGAGCGGCGTTCGGGCGGTTTATCGCCGATGCTGTAGCCCTGCTGAACCACAGCCGATGCCTCTTCTGCGTCTGCTTCGCTGCGCGCGTGAATACGGCAGAGCGGGCGATGCCGCCCAACCTCGTCACCGATTCCGGCGAGATCGCTCAGTCCGACCGCGGGATCGACGGCGGCCCGGGAACGCTGCGGCCGCCACCCGAGCATGACCACAGCGAGGCCCAAAGCGCGCGTATCGATAGCGCTGATGAATCCGTCGATCGGCGCCTCAACCTCGCCAATGCACGGGGCGGGAGCGAGATGCGCGTCCGAGCGATCTAAAACATCGTGCGATCCGCCAAGCGCGTGCACCATCGCGGCAAACTTTTCCGCCGCCGCGCCGCTCGCAAGTGCGCGCTCCATTTTGCGCCGCGCGTCGGCATGATCGGACGCCAAGCGGCCGGCCATCAGCATCTCGGCACCGCGCGCAATCACCACTTCGTGCAGCCGTGAATCGCGATGTGCGCCGCTGAGCTGATCAATCGCGCGCTGCACTTCGACCGCGTTGCCGGCGACACTTGCCAACGGCTCGTGCATGTGGGTGAGAAGCGCCATTGTGGGCAGGACTGCTGCACATGCTGTCTAGACAAGCGAATAGGCAAGCTCGCGCGCCTGCGCCTCCTCGGCCATGAAGGCGCCTGAACCCGTCTTCACATCGAGCACCAGCGCTTCCAGTCCGGCGGCAAGCTTCTTCGACAGGATCGACGCCGTGAGCAGCGGGATCGACTCGATTGTCGCCGTGACATCGCGCACCGCATAAAGCCGCTTGTCCGCCGGCGCGAGGTCGTCGGTCTGGCCGATGATCGCGCAGCCGACATCCCGCACGCAGCGGCCGAATGTCTCCGCATCCGGCGCGGTGTTGTAGCCGGGGATTGCTTCGAGCTTGTCGATCGTGCCGCCGGTATGTCCGAGGCCGCGCCCGGCAATCATCGGAGCATAGCCGCCGCAGGCCGCGACCGCAGGCGCGAGGATCAGGCTGACGGTATCGCCAATCCCGCCGGTCGAGTGTTTGTCGAGAATAGGCCCTTCGACATCCGGCCAATCCAACGTGCGTCCGGACCGTGCCATTGCGCGCGTCAGCGCGGCGCTTTCCTCACGCGACAATCCGCGGAGAAACGCCGCCATGGCAAAGGCGGCGGCGTGCGCATCACTCGCGTGTCCCTTCGTCAGCGCTTCGACGAAATGCGCGATCTCGCCTGCGTGAAAGCGCCGCGCCGTCGCGCTTGCGGCGGATGATTTCCTGGATCAGCACGCGAGCATCGGCCGGATTAGCGGATTTCGTCGCGTCGCAGGCCAACGCTCCAACCCTCGTCCTTCGTTTTCAGGAAAGCGCGAATGAGGCGCCGCAGACTGAACAATCCCGAAAGCGCCTGCTGGCGCGTCTCACCAGGTGTCGGATTGCCGCCGGCAAAACCCGCACCAAAACTGGTGACGACTGCAATCGCGGCAACACGTAAAGCAAGGCGACGGGCGAGAATCACTTCCGGCACGATCGACATGCCGATGACATCTGCTCCGAGGAGCCGCGCCACCTTCACTTCCGCCGGCGTCTCGAAGCTCGGGCCGAAAAACCACATGTAGATGGCTTCATGCACGCTCACTCCGGAGCCTGCGCCCCCCTGTTTCAGCCGCCGCAATAATCCTTTGTCGTAAGCCTCCGTGAGGCTGACGAAGCCGCCTTCAGTGGCCACTCCAATCAGCGGATTAAGCCCATTGAAATTGATGTGATCGGTGACCAGCACGAACTGACCGGGGTAGAAGTCGGCATTCACGGAACCGGCGGTCGCCGCGATCAGCAGATTGGAGACGCCAAGCATCGCCAGCGTCTCGAGCGGCATCGCCATCAAGGTGGGATCGCCCGTCTCGTAAAAATGCGAGCGCCCCTGCAGACAGGCGATGCGGGTGCCCTCGAGCATGCCGACGATGAGGCGACCTTCGCCGAGCGATTGTCTATCGCGGGAAAGCCCGGCAGGTCGGAGTAGGACACGCCGATCGCGTTTTCCAGATTTTCCGCGAGCGCGCCGAGTTGCGACCCGACGCCGATGGCGAGTTCAACCGGCTCGACGACGCCGCGCGACCGCAGCACCCCCAATGCTGCCTCCGGCTGCGTGGTCATGAGAAGAGCCCCTAATCCCGCCGATTCCCGGTGAGATTGTCAGGGCCGAAGGAATGCGGCAACAGCGATGATTGGCCGAAGGAGGCGCGGATTCCGTTTCGGTCCGCAATATGGATCGGCGTCTCCGGGGCGGCGAATTCCCGGATCCGTTGCCGGCAGGCGCCGCACGGCGTGGCGAGCGCTTCCCCATCGCCGACGACCAGCATCTCTGCCATCACGCGCTCGCCTGCGGCGACCATGGCGGAAATGGCGCCTGCCTCGGCGCAGAGTCCGACGGGAAAGGAGGCATTCTCGACATTGCAGCCGGCAAAAATCCTGGCGGAGGGGGTACGCAAAGCCGCCCCGACCCGATAGCCCGAATAGGGCGCATAGGCCGCCTTTTGCGCCGTAAGCGCGGCCTCGAACAGGCTTCTTAGGTCATTCCTAGACATCGCTGCCCCTCCGGGGCCGCGTGCGGCTCCGTAAATTCTCGTTTTCGCGACCGCTCGCTCCATGTCAAACTAAGCTTCTCCCGTGGAGTGAGGCCATGCCTGCCCGCCATCTTTTTCCAGCGAGGATCGTTGCGGCGGCACTTGCCGCGTGCTTTCCCCTCGGCAGCGCCATGGCCAAGGACGGCGCGACAAATGTCGATGTCGAGTTGGTGCTCGCCGTCGACATCTCCTACTCGATGGACGAGGAAGAGCAGCACCTGCAACGCGAGGGCTATATCGAGGCGCTGCAATCGGAGGAATTTCAGAAGGCGCTGAAAGCCGGGCCGAACGGGCGCATCGCCGTCGCTTACATGGAATGGGCGAGCTCTTACGATCAGCGCACCGTCGTCAATTGGACGGTGATCGACACGCCGCAAACGGCACGTGCTTTTGCGACCCAACTTTCCGGAGCGCCGTACCGTCGGGCAAGCCGCACGTCGGTATCAGGCGCGATCGACGGGGCCATGCGGCTGTTCGAGAATAACGGCTACGACGGCGCACGCCGGGTCATCGACATCTCGGGCGACGGCCCGAACAACAATGGCCGCCCGGTGACCCAGGCGCGCGAGGATGCGCTCGCGCAAGGCGTCACGATCAACGGGCTGCCGCTGCTCATCCGGCCGGTGCGCGCCGCCTACATGGATATCGAGAATCTCGACTGGTATTACGAGGACTGCGTCATCGGCGGTCCCGGCGCATTCATGATCCCGGTGCGTGGGTTGGAGGCATTCTCCGAAGGCACCCGGACGAAACTCGTGCTCGATATTGCAAGCGCGCCGGAGGCGATCCCCAAGGCGAACCCATTCTTGCGGCGCGTCTCGTCGGAAAACCCGCGCATCTCCTGCTATATCGGCGAATCGCTCTGGCGCCAGCGCATGGGCGAATGATGCGCGCACGCTTCGCGCGTATCTGCCTCGCGTTCTTTGTTGCGTTCGGCGCAGCTTCTGTCGCGCGCGCCGACAATCCGCCGCCGATCATCGAAGGCCAGGCCCGCGTCCTCCCGGTTCTGGCGCGCAACGGCATGGTCGTCGCGCAGGAGGGAAAAGCGGCGCGGATCGGCGTGGATATTCTGAAGCGCGGCGGCAACGCGGTCGATGCCGCGGTCGCGACGGGATTTGCGCTCGCTGTCACACTGCCGCGCGCCGGAAATCTCGGCGGCGGCGGCTTCATGCTGATCCGCCTCGCCAAAGATGCGAAGACGGTTGCGCTCGACTATCGCGAGACCGCGCCGGCGGCGACCAATCCGGAAGTGTTTCTCAACCCGCAAGGCCTCGCCGATCCCCACAAATCGCGCGACAGCGGCCTCTCGGTCGGCGTGCCGGGGACGGTCGCGGGTCTCGCCTATGGGCATGCGCATTACGGCTCGGGAAATTTTACGTTGGCCGATTTGCTCGCGCCGGCGATCGCGCTGGCGCGCGACGGCATCATGGTCGAGGACGATCTCGCCGATTCCTTGCCGGGCAGCACGCGGCTGCGGCGCTACGCCTCCTCGCGCGCGATCTTCATGCGGGCGGACGGCAACAATTTCGAACGCGGCGACCGGCTGGTGCAGCGCGATCTCGCGGAAACGCTCGAGGCGATCGCGCGCGACGGGCCGCCTGCCTTTTATGAGGGCAGCATTGCCGAAAGAATCGTCAAGGCCGTTCGCAACGAAGGTGGCCGTATGACGAGCGCCGATCTCGCCGGCTATCGTGCGGTGGAGCGGCAGGCGCTCAGCGGCACTTATCGGGGCCGTGAAATTCTGGCGATGCCGCCGCCCTCGTCCGGCGGCGTGCATCTCATCGAGCTTTTGAACGTGCTCGAAGGCTTCGACCTGGCCGCGCTCGGCGCAGGCTCCGCCGACGCCATCCACATCGAGGCCGAAGCGATGAAAATCGCTTTCGCCGATCGCGCCGAATATCTCGGCGATCCCGCTTTCACCAACGTCCCCGTCGCGTCGCTGATCTCGAAGAAATACGCGGCGCAATTGCGGACGGGCATTTCGCTCGATCGCGCGCGGGCTGCAGCTGACGTGCGCCGCGTCGATCCGCCGCCGGAAGGCGATCAGACCACGCATTTCTCGGTCGTCGACAAAGACGGGAATGCCGTCGCCAACACATACACGCTGAATTTTTCCTACGGTCTCGGGCTTGTTGCCGAGGGCACCGGCGTTTTGCTCAACAACGAGCTCGACGATTTCGCCGCGCGGCCCGGTGCGCCGAATGCGTTCGGATTGGTGGGCGGCGCCGCGAATGCGCCCGGGCCGAACAAACGGCCGTTGTCTTCGATGGCGCCGACGATCGTTCTGAAGGACGGCAAGGTCGAACTCGTCACCGGCTCGCCCGGCGGCCCGCGCATCATCACGACCGTGCTCGGGATTCTTACCGGCGTGATCGACTTTAACATGAACATCGCCGAGGCGACGGACGCGCCACGCGTGCATCACCAATGGCTGCCGGACGAATTGCGGGTCGAGCGCGGGCTGTCGCCCGACACGCTAAGGCTGCTCCACGCCAAAGGCCAGAACGTCATCGAGGGCAGCGCCATGGGCTCGACCGCGACCATCGCGATCCGCGACGGCTGGATCATGGGCGCGGCGGATACGCGGCAGCGCGGAACGCTGGCGGCGGGGTATTAAAACTCCACATCGAGCTCTTCGAGCTCTTCCTCTTCCGACTGCGAGGCCGCTTTCCATTCCTTCATGAAGGGATGGTGCAGCATCAGATCGCGATATCGAGCGCAATCGGCGTCGAGCTTCACGTCGTAGCTCGCAAAGCGCGTGCAGACCGGCGCATACATCGCGTCGGCGACGACGGGCTTTTCGCCGAAAAGATACGGCCCGCCATAGGCGATGAAACAGCCCTTCCAGATCGACAAGACGCGATCGATATCGGCCTGCGCGCCCGACCAAATCTTGAAGTTGGGGTGGCGCGCCTTCAAATTCATCGGCAGCGCCGAGCGCAAATTGGCGAAGCCGGAATGCATCTCGCCGGAAATCGCCCGGCAATGCGCCCGCGCGGCCCGATCTCTAGGCAAGAGCCCTGCGTTCGGCTTTATCTCGGCAACATATTCGGCGATCGCCAGCGTGTCCCACACCGACGTGCCGTCATGTTCGAGGCACGGCACCAGAAAGGATGGCGACAGCAAGAGCAGCTCGGCGCGGGTTGAGGGATCGCTCGACGATAAAACCCGCTCCTCGAAATCGAGGCCGGCCATCTTGCAGAGGAGCCAGCCGCGCAGCGACCACGACGAATAAGTCTTGCTCGAAATCGTGAGCGTCGTGCTCGTCATCATCATCTCCCGCACGCCGAATCCCGGATGCGCTTAAATCTTGGGCAGCGGCGCCGGCAAACCCGCCCGCCAAAACCTCACTTCCAAATCATGTGCCAACCTGCGTGCAGCAGCGCGCGTCTGGACTCGTCATTGCATGGCAGGCCGCACCGCCCGCGAAATCGGTGCCGATGCTGTACTCAGTCTACCAGACCAGCGACGACCTGATGACGCCGCTGCGTCTCTTCGCCGACGCGGCGCGCAACGTGCTGCAGGGGCCGTGGGAGAGCTTTTCCCGGCAGCTCATGGGGCGGCATGCGATCGCGAGCCTGGAGATGATCTCGCGCTTCCGCCTCACGCATCACCGACCGAGCTACGAGATCGACAGCATTACCGTCGGCAATCAGGAGGTCCCCGTCACCGAAGAGGCGGCTTTGATGACGCCGTTCGGCACGCTGTTGCACTTCAAGAAGGAGATCGAGCAGGTGCAGCCCCGCGTGCTCTTAGTCGCGCCGATGTCGGGCCATTTCGCCACGCTTCTACGCCACACGGTGCAAGTGCTGCTGCCCGAGCACGACGTCTACATCACCGATTGGCACAATGCGCGCGAGGCCAGCCTTGAAGTCGGCCGTTTCGGCTTCGACGAATATGTCGAGCACTTGATCCTGTTTCTGGAAAAAATCGGCCCCGGCGCGCATGTCGTTGCGGTCTGTCAGCCCTGCGTGCAGACGCTGGTCGCCGCCGCCGTGATGGCGGAAGAGGATCATCCGGCGCTACCCCGCAGCATGACCTTGATGGCCGGTCCGATCGACACGCGCATCGCGCCGACAAAAGTCAACGAGCTCGCCAAGACGAAGCCGATCGAGTGGTTCGAGAAGAACCTGATTTCTCGCGTGCCGTGGCGCTACACGGGCGCGGGGCGCCGCGTCTATCCCGGGTTCGTGCAGCTCATTGCGTTCATGTCGATGAACATGGGCCGTCACGTGAAGGCGCATCGGGACTTGTACAATCACCTCGTCGCCGGGGACATCGAGAAGGCGAGCGCGGCGAAGACGTTTTATGACGAATATTTCGCGGTTTTGGACTTACCCGCCGAGTTTTATCTCGAAACCGTGCAGATGATTTTCCAGAATCATCTCTTGCCGCGCGGCGAACTCATGTGGCGCAACCGCCGCGTCAATCCCGCCGCGATCCGCAGGACGGCTTTGTTCACCGTCGAGGGCGAGCGCGACGACATCTGCGCCGTCGGCCAGACCGTCGCCGCGCACGATCTCTGCAAGAATCTGCGGCCCTACCGCAAGCGCCACCACATGCAGCCCGGCGTCGGCCACTACGGCGTGTTCAGCGGCCGCAAATGGGAGACGCAGATCTACCCGCTGTTGCGCAACGTGGTGCTGGCGAGCGAGGCGTAGGGCGCGAGCGACCTTTCTTACGTGCGTCATGCCCGGCCTTGTGCCGGGCATCCACGCCGTCATGCAACGAGGAAGCGTTCCGACGGGAACGCACCTTTTTGCAGACCGCTCTGCGGCTGCACCGCGTGAATAGCCGGGACAAGCCCGGCCATGACGGGTTCGGCTTTCCACCAAAACAGTTCGGGAATACTCCTCCATCCCGAACGTCTTTCCCGAGCCAACAGACACCGGAGGAATCATGCCCATCGCACGCGCTTTCGCCACAACTGCCGCCATCGCCCTCATCAGCGGCAGCGCCTTCGCGCAGCAGGCCAACATGTCGTTCTTCATCACCAGCGCCGGACCCGGCAAAGGCGCGAATCTCGGCGGGCTCGACGGCGCCGACAAATATTGCCAGACGCTGGCGCAAGCGGCAGGCGCCGGCGCTAAGACCTGGCACGCCTATCTCTCGACGCAGGCGGCCGGTGGCGCGATGGCCGTCAATGCGCGCGACCGCATCGGCAAGGGCCCATGGCAGGACGCCAAGGGCGTGATCATTGCCAAGGACGTCGCCGAGCTGCACGGCGAGAACAACCTGACCAAGCAGACCGCGCTCAACGAGAAGGGCGAAATCGTCAACGGCCTCGGCGACAATCCCAACATGCACGACATTCTGACCGGCACGCAGCCCGACGGCACGGCGTTCGCTCCGGAAGGCGACAAGACCTGCGGCAACTGGACGAAGGACGGCGCCGAGGGCTCGGCGATTGTCGGTCATTCCGACCGGACCGGCCTCAACGACAGCGCGCCGCAGAAGTCCTGGAATTCGTCGCACCCGACGCGCGGCTGCAGCCAGCCGGGATTGATCAGCACCGGCGGCGCCGGCCTGCTCTATTGTTTCGCGACGAATTAAAGGAAGCCGCCTATTGGCATTGACAAAATTCCTATACATAGGTTCGCATTCCCGCCCACCTGAAGGCGTCGTCTGCCGGTTGCGGGCGATGCGGGCGGGAAGCGGCGCCTGCGGCGTAGGGTTCAACCGGCCCCGCGCCTCGGGAGGCCCTTGCAAACGGGTGTCTTGTTGAGACCCGCGCACGGGGAAACCTGCGCGCGTGGAGGAAAACAAGCGCCGAGTAACCCGCCCGTCCGGCAATACGACCGGTCCGCCCTAGAGGGCTTGAGCGGGGTTTAGGTGGCTCAAAAAGACAAACCGGGCCCCGAAGATGCGGGACGCAAGGGACAGAAATCGCCGTACATGGGCGCCGAGCGGCTAAAAAATAGGATCGGTCGCCCGGCGCCCGTGTCCTTTCTGATGTTTGAGTCCGCGCATCCGTTGCGCGCCAAGGATGATGCGCGCGCACTTTTCCGCGGCTCGCGCAGCGCCCATATTGCGCGCATGCCGAAGCCGCCGAAGTCGCCCGATTCGCCGCGTCCGCGCGGGAAGTCCAAGGCGGCGAAACCAATCGTCAAGCCGCTCGGGCAGCACCTTGCGGCTTTGCTCAACCCGGCCCTGAGCGAGGAGAACCGCAGCGACGCCTATCCGCATGGGTTTTCCGAGGCGCCGCAGGCCGGCTTCGATTCCGGCCCGGTGACCGGGCTCGACCCGCGGTTGGCGAAAAGGCTCGGGCTGGAGACCACGGAGGGGACGGTTGCGCGCCGCAAAGGAGGCAGCCCGTTCGAGCCGACCGGTTCGGCCGCGACCGCGGTGTCGCTGCGCGATTTGCTCGAGCGCGGCGACCCCAATGTCCGACAGGGCGTGCCGTGGACGCCGCATCGCCCGGCGCGGCCGGAAAAATCCGAAGGCGGCGTGCGCTTCGAGATCGCTTCGGAATACGAGCCGCAGGGCGACCAGCCGCACGCGATCGCGGAGCTGGTCGCCGGCGTCAACGAGCAGGAGCGCGATCAGGTCCTGCTCGGCGTCACCGGCTCGGGCAAGACTTTTACGATGGCGCAGGTCATCGCGCGGACGCAGCGCCCCGCGCTGGTTTTGGCGCCGAACAAGACGCTGGCGGCGCAATTATACGGCGAGTTCAAAAGCTTTTTTCCCAACAATGCCGTCGAGTATTTCGTCTCGTATTACGATTACTACCAGCCGGAAGCCTACGTCCCGCGCACCGATACTTACATCGAGAAGGAATCCTCGATCAACGAGCAGATCGACCGCATGCGCCATTCGGCGACGCGGGCGCTGCTCGAGCGGGACGACGTGATCATCGTGGCCTCCGTCTCCTGCATCTACGGCATCGGCTCGGTCGAGACCTACACGGCGATGACCTTCGGCATCAAGCGCGGCGAAAGCCTCGACCAGCGCCAGCTCATCGCCGACCTCGTCGCGCTGCAATACAAGCGCACCTCCATCGATTTTTCCCGCGGCACGTTTCGGGTGCGCGGCGACACGCTCGAACTCTTCCCCGCCCATTACGAGGACCGCGCCTGGCGCATCGGCTTCTTCGGCGACGAAGTCGAGACGATCACCGAATTCGATCCGCTCACCGGCAAGTCCACGCAGGAGCTCGCCTTCGTCAAAGTCTACGCCAATTCGCATTACGTCACGCCGCGCCCGACGCTGCTGCAATCGATCAAGGCCATCAAGGAGGAGCTGCGCGGCCGGCTGATCGAACTAAATCAAGCCGGCCGCCTCCTCGAAGCACAGCGCCTCGAGCAGCGCTGCACCTTTGACATCGAAATGCTGGAAGCGACCGGCTCCTGCCAGGGCATCGAGAATTATTCGCGCTATCTCACCGGCCGCCGCCCCGGCGAGCCGCCGCCCACCTTGTTCGAATACCTTCCCGACAACGCCCTCGTCTTCACCGACGAGAGCCACGTCACCATCCCGCAGATCGGCGGGATGTATCGCGGCGACTTCCGCCGTAAGGCGACCCTCGCCGAATACGGCTTCCGCCTGCCCTCGTGCATAGACAACCGCCCGCTGCGCTTCGAGGAATGGGAGGCGATGCGGCCGCAGACCGTGCATGTCTCGGCAACGCCCGGCAAATGGGAGATGGAGCGCACCGGCGGCATCTTTGTCGAGCAGGTGATCCGCCCGACCGGCCTCATCGATCCACCGGTCGAGGTGCGCCCGGCGCGCAGCCAGGTCGACGATCTCCTCAGCGAAATCCGCGAGGTGAGCCTCAAAGGCTACCGCTCGCTCGTCACCGTCTTGACCAAGCGCATGGCCGAGGACCTCACGGAATATCTGCACGAGAACAAAGTACGCGTGCGCTACATGCATTCCGACATCGACACGATCGAGCGCATCGAGATCATCAGGGATTTGCGCCTCGGCGCCTTCGACGTGCTCGTCGGCATCAATCTGTTGCGCGAGGGTTTAGATATTCCCGAATGCGGTCTCGTCGCCATTCTCGACGCCGACAAGGAAGGCTTTTTGCGCAGCGAAACGTCGCTCGTTCAGACGATCGGCCGCGCCGCGCGCAACATCGACGGCCACGTCATCCTTTATGCCGACAACATCACCGGCTCGATGCAGCGCGCGATGGCGGAAACCAACCGCCGCCGCGAGAAGCAGATGCAATACAATATCGAGCACAACATCACGCCGGAATCGATCAAGCGCGGGATCGCCGATATTTTGGGCTCGGTCTACGAGGCCGATCACGTCACCGTCGATGCCGGGCTGCTCGGCATCGGCGGCGCGCCGGCCGCGATCGGGCATAATCTGCGCACCAGCATCGTCGAGCTCGAAAAGCGCATGCGCGAAGCCGCAGCCGATCTCGAGTTCGAGGAGGCGGGCCGGCTGCGCGACGAGATCAAGCGCCTGCAGGCGGTCGAACTTGCCGTCGGCGAAGATCCGCTGGCGCGCCAGCAGGCGATCGAGGACAAAGCCGGGACTTACGAGGGCCGGCGCAAATACGGCACGAGCGCGAATCTTCCCGCGAACACCCGCGCGCGCAAGCCGACCGACGCCGATATGGGCCCGCACAATTGGGGCGGCGGCGAAGCCCGCCCGCTGGGGGGCCGTCCGCGCCCGCGCTCCACCGCGGGCAAGGGTGGGACGCGGGTGTTTCGGGGGAAGAGTAGGTAGGATATGCGCCGAATCGTCATGCAGGACGCGCTCTCAGTCACAGAACGATGCCGATCATTTCTGATAACGATCTTCACGAGATTGTTCCT
>Ga0136846_1238625_pt1 | contig 28807 bp, 23 predicted proteins | sample HopSoiMetagenom2_FD_96841 | JGI IMG/M metagenome (GOLD analysis project Ga0136846, IMG submission 96841) | Grasslands soil microbial communities from Hopland, California, USA - 2 Assembly 2016 (version 4) | ecosystem: Environmental > Terrestrial > Soil > Grasslands | place: USA: Hopland... | reverse complement strand
TCACGCCAAAAGCCCCTGCTCGTCGTTGCAAATGCTCGCCATAGCCAAGCTATGGCTGCGCTTTGCGCCTAGATCAGGCGCCTTTTGACGTGCTGCTCGGAGACGTTCGAAATACTCCCAGCCTCTCAGCCCCGATGAACTCCGCGAACCTTTTCGCGCGGAATTCCCGTGGCACCGTGTTTATGGGTGGCTCGGGGCAGGCACCGACCAGCGCTTCGTGACAGTGCCGGCGTTGTCGACGCTTTCCAGATGCACGCCGAAACCCCACAGCCTCGCCACGTGCTTCAACACCTCTTGGGCGGTGTCATGCAACGGGCGGTCGTTGTGCTGCGTGTGGCGCAGCACAAGCGAACGGTCGCCGCGTGTGTTCACGCTATAGACCTGAATGTTCGGCTCGCGGCTTCCCAGGTCGTATTGATGAGACAAGGCTTCGCGCACGCGCCGGTAACCGGTCTCGTCGTGAATAGCCGACACCTCGAGCTCGCTCTCCTTCTCGTCGTCGACGATGGAGAACAAGCGGAACTCGCGCATCAGGTTCGGTGACAGGTACTGGCCGACGAAACTTTCGTCCTTGAAGTTGCGCATCGCGTGGTCGATGGTCTCGAGCCAGTCGGCGCCCGCGATTTCGGGGAACCACTGCCGATCTTCGTCGGTCGGCTTCTGGCAGATGCGCTTGATGTCGGTGTACATCGCAAAACCAAGCGCATACGGATTGATGCCGCTGTAGGCGCGATGCCCCACTGGCGGCTGATAGACGACGTTGGTGTGCGACTTTAGCCACTCGATCATCACACCGTCGGTCAGGTGGCCGTCGTCGTACATGGTGTTGAGAAGGTTGTGGTGCCAGAACGTGGCCCAGCCCTCGTTCATCACTTGCGTTTGCCGCTGCGGATAGAAGTACTGCGCAACCTTGCGCACGATGCGCACGATCTCCCGCTGCCAAGGCTCTAGCAGCGGCGCGTTTTTCTCGATGAAGTACAGCAGGTTCTCCTGCGGCTCTTCGGGGAAGCGGCGCACCTGCGATTCTTCGGCTTCCTTGCCACGTTGCTTCTTGGGCAAGGTGCGCCACATATCGTTGATCTGGCGCTGCGCGTAGGCCTCGCGGTCTTCGCGGCGGGCCTGCTCTTGCGCGAGCGACAGCTTGCTCGGCCGACGATAGCGGTCCACGCCATGATTCATCAGCGCGTGGCAGGAGTCGAGCGTTTCCTCGACCGCGTCGAGGCCGTAGCGCTCTTCGCATTCGGCGACGTAATTCTTCGCGTAGACGAGGTAGTCGATGATCGACGACGCATCGGTCCACATCTTGAAGAGATAGTTGCCCTTGAAGAAACTGTTGTGGCCGTAGGCCGCATGCGCAATGACAAGTGCCTGCATCGCCATCGTGTTCTCTTCCATCAGGTAGCTGATGCAAGGATTGGAGTTGATGACGATCTCGTAGGCCAGGCCCATGTGCCCGCGCCGATAGTTCTTCTCGGTTGCAATGAATTCCTTGCCGTAGCTCCAGTGACGGTAGTTCACCGGCATGCCCACCGAGGCGTAGGCATCCATCATTTGTTCGGCGGTGATGATCTCGAGCTGGTTCGGGTAGGTGTCAAGGCCGAAGCGCTGCGCCGTCTGCCGGATCACCGTGTGGTATTGATCGATCAGTTCGAAGGTCCAGTCGCTCGGTGCCGGCAGCGGCTTCTCGGCGCGAGGCGGCGTGACGATGTCGGCGGCGCGCCTCACACGCACCTTGGGTTCGGGAACATGAGTTTCAAACATGTCTGTCGTCGGGTCCGGCAATGCTATGGCTCGTCGCGTCATGTTGGTGCCTCCGATCCACTATTAGTTTCGACGTTCGGGTTGGTCGGCACCTCGACGACATTGCGCTGCTTCATGTCGTCGCCCCTTCCTTCTTGAAAAGCTCTCGGAAGACGGGATAGATCTGCGAGGCTTCGGTCACCTTGCGAATCGCGAAAGCCTTCGCGTCCGCAGACAACGTCGAATATTCATCCCACAGGTTCTGCTCTTCCTCGGCCACTTGCACATAAGCGAAGTAACGGCAAAGCGGCAGGATGTTGTTGGCAAGCAGCTCTCGGCAACGTCCGCTGTCGTGATGCCAGTTGTCGCCATCGCTCGCCTGAGCGCCGTAAATATTCCATTCGCTGGTCGGATAGCGGGCGCGTGCAATCTCTTCCATCAGCACGAGTGCACTCGACACCACCGTGCCGCCCGTTTCGGTCGAGTGGAAGAAGTTTTCTTCGTCGACTTCCTGGGCCTGCGTGTGATGGCGGATGAAAACGATGTCGATCTTTTCGTAATGCCGCGTGAGGAAGAGGTACAGCAGGATGAAGAAGCGCTTTGCCAAGTCCTTGCGCGATTCATCCATCGAGCCGGAAACGTCCATCAGGCAGAACATCACGGCCTTGGCGGTTGGCACCGGAACGCGAACGCGGCTGCGGTACTTCAGGTCGATGGGGTCGAGATAGGGAATACGGCCCAGCCGCGCGCGCAGGGCTTCGATTTCTTCCTCGAGGGCCTTGATCTCGTGTTGGTGCGCCGGAGTATCGGGATGCTGTTTGAGCGTCTCGAGATGCTCTTCGAGTCGACGCAATTCCTTGCGTGAATCGCCCCCCAGCGCAATGCGCCGGCCAATCGCACCGCGCATCGAGCGCACCACGTGCAAGTTGTTCGGCGTTCCGTCGCTGGAAAATCCTGCGCGATGCGTCTTGAATTCCGGCGTTTCAGCCAGTGTCGTCCGGGCAAGGTTTGGCAATGCAAGGTCATCGAAGAAGACCTGCATGAACTCCTCTTTCGAGAGATGGAAGACGAAATCGTCGTCGCCCTCGCCCGAGTCGCTCGCCTGGCCGCCGCCGCCTCCGCCACCACCACCTCTGGGCCGCTCGATGCGATCGCCGCGCACGTACTCTTGGTTGCCGGGATGCACCATCTCGCGCTTGCCGCCCTGGCCGTGCCCGAAGACCGGCTCGGTGATGTCGCGCTTCGGGATGTGGATGTCCTCGCCTTGTGCGATGTCGCGGATGCCGCGTCCGTCGACAGCCCGCTTCACCGCCTCGCGGATCTGGTCCTTGTGACGGCGCAGGAAGCGCTCTCGGTTGCCGATGGACTTGTTCTTGCCCGCCAGCCGCCGGTCGATGATCTGCTGCAACATGAGGAGCCTTCTTCCGATACCTCGCCCTTATTAGGAACTCTTGCGCACTCGCAAGTACCACTCGCACAGCAGGCGAACCTGCTTGGGCGTGTAGCCCTTTTCGACCATGCGCGTCACGAAGTCTTCGTGCTTCTTGGCTTCGTCGGCACTCGCCTTTGCGTTGAAGCTGATGACTGGCAGCAGCTCTTCGGTGTTGGAGAACATCTTCTTCTCGATCACCGTGCGCAGCTTCTCATAGCTGGTCCACGCGGGGTTCTTGCCCTGGTTGCTCGCGCGTGCACGAAGCACGAAGTTGACGATCTCGTTGCGGAAATCCTTCGGGTTGCTGATGCCCGCGGGCTTTTCGATCTTCTCGAGCTCCGCGTTCAACGACGACCGGTCGAACACTTCGCCGGTGTCGGTGTCGCGGTACTCATGGTCTTGAATCCAGTAGTCCGCATAGGTCACGTAGCGATCGAAGATGTTCTGGCCGTACTCGCTGTAGCTTTCGAGGTAGGCCGTCTGGATTTCCTTGCCGATGAATTCGGCATATCGGACCGCCAGGTGCTCCTTGATGAAGGCGAGATACTTCTGCTCGGATTCCGGCGGGAACTGCTCGCGCTCGATCTGCTGTTCAAGCACGTACATCAGGTGAACGGGGTTCGCTGCGATTTCAGTCGAATCGAAGTTGAAAACCTTGGAAATGATCTTGAACGCGAAGCGCGTCGAGATGCCGCTCATGCCCTCATCGACCCCGGCGTAGTCGCGGTATTCCTGGAAGCTCTTCGCGCGCGGGTCGGTGTCCTTCAGATTTTCACCGTCGTACACCAGCATCTTGGAGTAAAGCGATGAGTTCTCCGGTTCCTTCAGACGCGTGAGCACCGCGAACTGGCTCATCATCTTCAAGGTGCCCGGTGCACAGGTTGCATGCGCAAGCGACGAACCCCGCAGCAGCTTTTCGTAAATCTTGACCTCTTCCGACACACGCAGGCAGTACGGTACCTTCACGATGTAGATGCGGTCGAGGAAAGCCTCGTTGTTCTTGTTGTTGCGGAAAGCCTTCCACTCGCTCTCGTTGCTGTGCGCGAGCACGACACCGTCGAAGGGAATGGCGCCGAAGCCTTCCGTGCCCTTGTAATTGCCTTCCTGCGTCGCCGTCAGCAGCGGGTGCAGCACCTTGATCGGTGCCTTGAACATTTCGACGAATTCGAGCAAGCCCTGGTTCGCCAAGCACAGGCCGCCAGAGTAGCTGTATGCATCCGGGTCGTCCTGCGCATAGGTTTCCAGCTTGCGGATGTCGACCTTGCCGACCAGCGATGAAATGTCCTGGTTGTTCTCATCACCCGGTTCGGTCTTGGCGATCCCGGTCTGTTTCAGCACGGACGGGAAGCGCTTGACGATCTTGAACCTCCGGATGTCGCCGCCGTACTCCTCAAGACGCTTTACGGCCCAAGGCGACAGAATTCGGTTCAGATACCGACGAGGAATGCCATATTCCTTCTCGAGGATCGGCCCGTCTTCGGTCGCATCGAAGAGCCCGAGCGGCGATTCGTTCACCGGCGATCCCTTGATCGAGTAGAACGGCACCTGCTCCATCAATTGCTTGAGGCGCTCGGCAATCGACGACTTGCCTCCGCCCACCGGGCCGAGCAAGTAAAGAATCTGCTTCTTTTCCTCCAGCCCTTGCGCGGCGTGGCGGAAGTAGGACACCACCTGTTCGATTGAATCCTCCATGCCATAGAACTCGGCAAAGGCAGGATAGATCTTGATGACCTTGTTCGCGAACAGGCGCGACAGACGCGGTTCATTGCGCGTGTCGATGGTTTGCGGGTCGCCAATGGCCTTGAGCATGCGCTCAGCGGCAGTGGCGTACGCCAACGGATTGCTTTTGCACTCCGCAAGGTAGTCCTCCAGCGAGAGTTCTTCTTCGCGAGTGCGCTCAAAACGAGCGGCGAAATGGCTGATCACATCCATGCTGACCTCCAGGATCTGGTCGGCAAATGACCGAGGTGCCACCTCGGCCACCGCCTTGGGAAGTTCTGATGAAGTCCGACCACCCGCTCACGGTCATGGGCTCCATCAGAGCTTTCCTTGCGATCAGCGCAATGCGTGATTCAAGCTTCGCTCAACCAGACAACGCTTGAAGCAACGATATCAAGGACAGGTTGCCTCGTAGTTTCCCACTTCGTTACTTCAAGCCCTGCAGCCAATTCAGCAAGACCCGTGCCTTCACGATACTCCACTTGGCCCGGACTGCGCCAGCCCTCCAGTGCAGGGACATGCCCGGATGTGACTAAGTTCCATCTTGGTCATGCGGTCATCGGCGTGTGAAGGCGCCGCATTGGGGACGATTGTGTGCCATCGGCTTGACATGCACAGACGCATCGGGTCATCCCCGGGACAAGCCCAGCCTGTCGAGCAAGCCGTTCAGCTCGTCGAGCGAACCAAAGGCGATGGCAACCTCGCCCTGTTCGCCGCGCTTGGTCCGCTTCTTCACCCGGATTTCCACGGTCGCGGTCAGAGCATCCGAGAGTTCTTCTTCTATGCGACGAATGTCGCGCGGCTTCTCCGATTGCACGCGCAACAGCGGCTTCTGGCGCGAAGTCGCGGCCTTGGCGGCGAGCTTTTCCGCTTCTCGAACACTCATCTTCTTCGCCACGATCTCGCCAGCGCAAAGAATCTGCTGCGCACCATCGAGCGGCAGCAACGCACGCGCGTGGCCCATGTCGATATCACCAGCCATCAGCATTTGCTGAATGGGTTCGGAGAGATTGAGCAGGCGAAGCAGGTTACTTGCTGCACTGCGCGAGCGGCCCACGGCCTGCGCGGCTTGCTCGTGCGTGAGGCTGAATTCGTTGATCAGGCGCTGAATGCCCTGCGCCTCTTCCAACGGGTTGAGGTCTTCGCGCTGGATGTTTTCGATCAGCGCCATCGCGGCCGCGGCCTCGTCGGGCACGTCCTTGACCAGCACAGGCACTTCGTCCAGGCCCGCAAGTCTGGCCGCCCGCACGCGGCGCTCGCCGGCGATGATCTCGAACTGATCTACGCCCACGGCACGCACGAGCACCGGTTGCATGATGCCCTGGGCCTTGATGCTCTCGGCCAGCTCGTACAGCGAGCCCTCGTCCATGCGCGTGCGCGGCTGGTACTTGCCGGGCTGCAATTGATCGAGCTTGAGTGCGTTGGGGGCGCCCTGGATGACGGCCGCCTGCAGGACTTCTGCCCCCTCCTTGACTCGGGGACCCAACAGCGCTTCGAGGCCGAGGCCGAGGCCCTTCGGTTTCTTTGTGACCATGGGCGAATTGTCCGCTATCGGAACGCACGGTCCGTGAGGCGGTCGAGCAAGGCAATACCCTCCGGCCAGCCGTCGAGGCCTGATTCGTCGTTGATGTGGCCCCGATCGCCGATGGAGACAAGCTCTGCGCCCCAATCAGTGGCCATGGCAATTGCGCGATCCGTTGCACAGAACGGGTCGTTCGTGCTCATCACCAGGATGCTCGCGAAGGGCAATTGCTGACGAACGATGGGACGCCAGTTGAAGAGGTTGGGCGCCATGCCTTCATGCTCCGTGTCGGGTGGCGCGACGAGCAAGGCAGCCTTGACGCGGCCCGTGTGCCGCGAATGGGCGGCCCAGGCGGCGATGAGCTGGCAGCCCAGGCTGTGCGCAACCAGCACGGTGGGCTCAGGCGTGGCGAGCAGCACGTCGTCCAGCCGGGCCATCCAGTCGCCGCGCCGAGGCCAAATCCAGTCGTCCTGCTGGATGCGCTCAAAGCCGTGGAGAGCCTCCCAACGGCTTTGCCAATGGGTCGGTCCGGAATCGAGCCAACCGGGGAGCAAGAAGACTTTGTAAGACAGCGGACCGGCAGCAGTCATGTGGGAGCGCTTATCCTTCAGGATTCAGGAGTTTGGATATGGCAATAAAGCATCGCGTGTTCGTCGACGGCCAGGAAGGCACCACCGGCTTGCGCATTCACGAGTATCTCGCGCAGCGCAAGGACATCGAGGTGCTGCGCATCGATCCCGAGCGCCGCAAAGACGCGGGCGAGCGTGCGCGGCTTCTGAATGAGGCGGACGTGGCGTTCCTTTGTCTGCCCGATACTGCGGCGCGCGAAGCGGCGGCGCTGGTGACGAATCCCACGACGTGCCTGATCGACGCGAGCACCGCCCATCGCACGGCTGTCGGCTGGGTGTTCGGCATGCCTGAGCTGGCACCCGGGCAGCGAGATCTCCTTCGTGCCGCCAAGCGGATCTCGAACCCGGGGTGTCATTCCAGCGCGTTCATCTTGTTGCTGCGCCCCCTCATCGACGCCGGCCTCGTGCCTTCGAACCTGCCAGTTTCGGCAACGTCGATCACCGGTTATTCCGGCGGCGGCAAGAAAATGATCGAACAGTACGAGGCGGGCGGCGATGCCCGCCTGAATGCACCGCGGCCCTATGGCCTGACGCTCGGCCACAAACACGTACCGGAGATGACTGCCCACACGGGGCTCAGCGTGAAACCGGTGTTCCAGCCCATCGTTGGCAGCTTCCTCAAGGGTCTCGCGGTGAGCGTGCCGCTGCATCTGTCGCAGCTCAAGGCTGGCACGACGCCGGAGGCCTTGCATGCTGCGCTGGTCAAGCGCTATGTGGGTGAGCGATTCATCCGAGTGATGCCGCTGCGCGACCCTGACACGCTCGAGAAAGAAGGCGGATTCTTCGACGTGCAGGCATGCAACGACACGAACTGTGTCGACATTTTTGTGTTCGCAAGCGACTCTCAGACCATCCTGATGGCGCGGCTCGACAACCTCGGCAAGGGTGCGAGCGGAGCCGCCGTGCAAACGATGAACGTGCATCTCGGGCTGGACGAAGGCCTCGGACTCTGACGCCTTCTGTCCATTGCCCAAGAAGCGGCGGGAGGCGTCCCCGGGCAGTGACACAGGAAGCCTAGGCGGTGATAGACGGCACGCGCTGGGAGGTTGTCATCTTCGAGCTGCAGGAAGGCCGTCGTCGCCAGCGTGACGACTCGTCCCAAATTAACCACAGCAGGGCCGGCGATGCCCAGGGCGAGTTTTTCGTCGGGAGATAACCCGGGAAGATCGCATTACGCAAAGCGCCCTCTTGGGTCTTGCCGGCGCAAAAGCCCAGCCATCGACTATCCGCCGCCGCGGTGGGGCGCTCGCCTTGTAAAGGTAATTGCACCGCAATGGTGCATTCGCACTATATCAAGGCGATTCTCTTCACCATTTCTTCCGCGAACTCCATGAAGGCCTGGGCGCCCTTGGACGCTGGATCGAAAACCACACCCGGTAGGCCGTAGCTTGGCGCCTCCGCCAGTCGGACGTTGCGCGGAATCACCGTGTTGAACACCTTGTCTGCGAAGTGTGCCTTCAATTGCTCGCTCACTTGCTGCTGGAGCGTAATGCGCGGGTCGTACATCACGCGCAGGAGGCCGATGATCTGCAGGTCCGGGTTGAGGTTGGCGTGCACCTGCTTGATGGTGTTGACCAGGTCACTCAGCCCTTCGAGCGCGAAGTACTCGCACTGCATGGGCACGATCACGCCATGTGCGCAGCACAGGCCGTTCAACGTCAGCAGACTGAGCGACGGCGGGCAGTCGATCAGCACGAAGTCGTAGTTCGATGCCACCGCCCCGATAGCACCCTTGAGACGCTTGTCTCGCCGCTCCAGCTCGACCAGCTCGACCTCCGCGCCCGCCAGCTCTCGATTGGCACCAAGCACGTCGTAGCCGGCCTTCTCACTGCGTTGGCACGCTTCTGCGATCGATGCGCTTTCCAGCAAGACGTCATAGACGGTGAGTTGGAGCGCGCGCTTGTCTATTCCCGATCCCATGGTCGCGTTGCCCTGGGGGTCGAGGTCCACGACCAGCACGCGCTGGCCGACGCGACCAAGCCCAGCGGCGAGGTTGACAGCGGTGGTGGTCTTGCCGACACCGCCTTTCTGATTGGCGATGCAAAAGATTCGAGCCATGTGTTTGAGTCTTGGTAGGCGGAAAACCGTCGCGGGGCCGGAGCGCTTAGCACCAAGCGCATTCGAGTGATTGTCGAGGCTGGTGCCCTGGCGCCAAAGCGCCGCAAATGACGTTTGTAGGACATGCGCAACCCTAATTTCGAATTAGGCGGATGCTGAAACCGATCAAGATGACGCCGGCAGTCCTCGACAGCCAGTGGGCGAGTGTCCCATGGGCCCTCACCTTGGCAGCGACCGCATTGGCGAATGCGCACAGAGTGAGGCAGTACACCGCTGTGATCCCCGCGATGGTGAGGGCCATCGCCGCAAAGGTCGGCAGGCCGCGGTGTGTTGCCGGGTCAATGAAGAGCGGGAAAAACGCCATGTAGAACACGATGGCCTTAGGATTGAGCAGCGTGATCAGAAATGCCTGCTTGGCGTACTGCCGCGGCTGAATCTGCATGGTCGACGCCGCACCCGATTTGGCGATCAGGAGCCGAAAGCCGATCCAGGCCAGATACGCTGCGCCGCCGTACTGGACGATCCGAAATGCCACCGGGTAGGCGGCGAGCAGCGCTGCAACACCGCCGACCGCCAGCCACAGCAGGACTTGGTCGCCGGCGATGACTCCAAATGTCGCTGCCGCACCTGCATGAAAGCCACCCTTGCCGGTCGAATTCAGCAAAGCGAATGTGCCTGGCCCCGGCAGCGCCAGAAAAATCAAGATGGCGAGGCAGAACGAGCCGAAATCAGTAATGCCGAACATCACGACTCCTCGGGCCTTGGCGGTTGAAGCCTCATCCAGATAATGCACCGCTCGGCGGCGAGGTCGGGAACGGTCAGTTGTTCCACGTGAAACATTTCGACCTCAGGCGGCAGATCAACCAGTTCATCGTCGGGGCGCCTGCCCTTCATGGCCATCCACACGCCGTTGGCCTTGAGATGCATGCGTGTGAGTTTGACGAAATCCGGAAGAGATGCGAATGCCCGGGATGCAATGAGATCGAATGCCGGCAGAGTCAATGCCTCCACCCGAGAATGCTGGGAATGCAGGTTCGGCAACCGCAGCTCGACCGCCGCCTGCTGGATGAACGCCGCCTTCTTCCCGACGGTATCGACGCAGGTGACATCCCAGCCGGGACAGGCCAGCGAAATCACAATTCCCGGCAGCCCTCCCCCGCTACCGACATCCAGCAAACGCCCAGCGGGAGCGAACCGCCGCAACGGCCCTATGACTGCGAGGCAATCGAACAAGTGCTGCGTCAGCATCTCGGCCGGATCGCGGACTGCCGTGAGGTTGTATGTCCTGTTCCAGCGCTGAAGCAAGTCCAGATAGGCCAACAGCTGATCGATTGTGGCGTCGTCCAGCACCAGATCGAGTTGTCGGGCAGCAACAAAAAGGTGCGTCCTACGAGCTTTGTCGACTTCATTCATGGGGGTAACGGCAGTTAGGGATGTACACAGCCCTGCGTCGCAATAATTCTTGGGGCACGGCGCGCGCCAGCCTGAAACCTCGGGGAGACGATGCGCGCGCAGTCCAGAAGTCCCGAGTACAGGAGAAAGATAAATGCAATTTCATCGATTTGCGGCCTGCGCCGCTGCAGCCGCCTTGATGCCCCTGGCTGCTCAGGCCGCCGACACGTTCGCGTCGACCACGTTCACGCTGTTGCCGGGCACCGTGCCTGGCGACTTCCCAGCCCAAAGCTATGGCGGTGACATCGTAGGATCTTTCCCTGTGGCACTCGATGACGCAACAGCACGCTCGCAGGTACTGGGAGGTCCCGATGGCAAGTTCCTGTCGCTGCCTGGCGAAACCGGTACACCCGTCGGATCGCCCTTCCCCGGCGCCTACATCGAAGTGGGCTTCGGCCACAACTTCGGAGCGAGCGGCAATTTGAACCTCTTCGAGGCGGGCAACAATGGAGAAAGCGCCCAACTGTTCCTGTGGACCGACAATGGCGGCAACATCCAGCTCCAGGTGACGCGCGGCGTCAGTGACGAAATCTCGCTCGACCTGGGCGCCTACGCAGGCGCACTGGCCTCCATCGGCGGAACAGCGTTCACGAAGGTCGGCATCGGTGGCCTGGATCTGAACGGCATGAGCAAGGGTTTCGACCTCGACGCGGTCTCGATCACTCCTGTGCCTGAACCTGAGACCTACGCCATGATGCTGGCCGGTCTGGGAATCGTCGGCTGGATGGGACGTCGTCGCCGCTTCTTCTGATTCCGCGGCAGCAGCGACAAAAAGGGCTCGGCGAACCAAGCCCTTTTTCTTTGCGGCAATGGCAGGCTCAGGCCGCCGCATCCGTAGCCCGGTCATTGGCAGCGAAGCCCTTGAACCGCCCCTTCTTGAGATGGATCAGGAGCAGCGACACCGCCGCCGGCGTCACGCCGGATATACGGGAGGCCTGACCGAGCGTCTCGGGTCGATGCTTGTTGAGCTTCTGGCGCACCTCGAAGCTGAGAGCTGCTACCTGGGAATAGTCCAGGTCTTCAGGCAAGCGTAGATTCTCGAAGTGGGCAGAACGCGCGACTTCATCGTTTTGCTTATCGATGTAGCCGGCGTACTTGACGCTGATCTCAACTTGCTCGATCACGGCGTCCGCCAACTGCGGGCTGAATTCGGCCCGCAGTGTTTCACGTGAAACAAGCGGGAAAATGCCTGCCACCATTGCGACCTCGCTCAGGGCATCGAAATCAACCCCTGGCCGGCGCAGCAAATCGGTGAAGCGATATTCATGCTCGATGGCCCTGCCTAAAAGACGCTCACCCAATAGAGCTGGCAATGTGTCAGGCCGGACCCAGGTCGATTTCATCCGCTCGGTCTCGCGAGCGATGGCATCACGCTTGCGGTTGAAGACATCCCAACGCGCATCGTTCACCAGACCCAAACCACGGCCGACCTCGGTTAACCGCATGTCGGCGTTGTCCTCGCGAAGCTGCAACCGGTACTCGGCCCGGCTCGTGAACATGCGGTATGGCTCGGTCACGCCCTTGGTGATGAGGTCGTCGACCAGCACACCCAGGTAGGCCTGATCGCGCCGCGGCACCCAAGCTTCGTCACCGCGAACCTGCAGCGCTGCGTTCAAGCCAGCGAACATCCCTTGCGCTGCGGCCTCCTCGTAGCCCGTTGTCCCATTGATCTGCCCGGCAAAGAACAATCCGCCGATCGATTTCGTCTCGAAACTCGCCTTCAGCGCCCGCGGATCGAAGTAGTCGTACTCGATCGCGTATCCAGGCCGCAATATGTAGGCGTTCTCCAGTCCGCGCATCGACTGCACGGCGGCAATCTGGATGTCGAACGGCAAAGACGTCGAAATCCCGTTCGGGTAGAACTCATTGGTCGTCAGGCCTTCGGGCTCCAGAAATATCTGATGCGAGTCTTTGTCGGCAAAGCGATTGACCTTGTCCTCAATGCTTGGGCAATAGCGCGGCCCCACCCATTCGATCACCCCGGTGAACATCGGACTGCGATCGAAGCCCGAGCGGATGATCTCGTGCGTGCGCGCATTGGTGTGCGTGATCCAGCACGGCACCTGTTTCGGATGCTGCGACGCCTCGCCCAGGAAACTGAACACCGGCACCGGGTCCAGGTCGCCGGGCTGCTCCGTCAGTACGCTGAAGTCGATGCTGCGGCCGTCGATGCGCGGCGGCGTGCCGGTCTTCAGGCGACCTTGCGGCAGCTTCAACTCCTTGAGTCGTACGGACAGACTGATCGCCGGCGGGTCACCAGCACGACCCGCGGAGTGGTTTTGCAGTCCGACATGAATCTTCCCGTCGAGGAATGTCCCGGCCGTCAGCACCACCGCCTTGGCACTGAAGCGAATACCAACTTGCGTAACAGCGCCCGTCACTCGGTCACCTTCGACAATCAGGTCGTCGCAGGCGCCCTGGAACAACCAGAGATTGGGCTGGTTCTCCAGCCGTCGGCGAATTGACGCCCGATACAGAACACGATCTGCCTGAGCACGCGTCGCCCGCACGGCCGGGCCCTTGGAACCATTCAAAATCCGGAATTGAATTCCCGCTTCGTCGGTCGCCGCAGCCATTGCGCCGCCGAGCGCATCGATCTCTTTGACGAGATGCCCCTTGCCGATCCCGCCGATGGACGGGTTGCAACTCATCTGGCCCAAGGTCTCGATGTTGTGCGTCAGCAGCAAAGTGGCACAACCCATGCGTGCCGATGCCAGCGCGGCCTCGGTGCCGGCATGGCCGCCACCGACCACGATCACGTCGAACTGCTTCGGAAACAACATCGCACTGCCTATTTTTTGAGCAAACGGAGATTGTAGGCAGCGCAGCGTTTCGCGTCACGCCAAACGCTGCATCGAAATGCGCGGCTCGAACGACTTTCCAGTCAAACCATCCCCAGATCTGCCGATAAGGACAGGGCCCGGAACAAGTTCCCGTTTTGGGGGCGCTGGGCGGGATGCGATGCAAGGAGCTCCGAGCGCCGTGTGGCGAGCCACACAAGTGAGGAGCAACGCCGCAGCGCGCCCGCCCAGCACCCCCAAAACGGTAAGTTGTTTCGGGCCATGTCCTAAGCCCAAGACATTCCGTACCGCACTTCACCATGCCGCTGCGACCAATTTCCCGACCATCGACTCTGCCCGCCCTCAACGACGCCCAGTGGCGCACGCTGCGCTGGCTGCCGTTCGTCGCCACTGCCCTCTTCAGCCTTGTCATGTCTGCGCTCGCGCCCGATGGTCGCCGGCCGTTCCACATTGAGTGGAGTTTGAGCATGGACGCGCTCGAGTTCTCCATCGTCAAGGCGCCGCACATCTGTGCCTGCGCAGTGCTCGCATTTCTGGCGGTGCTCGGAGCTGGGCGTCAACAGTGGACGCGGTCCTTGCTACTGACGGTCGCCGTAGGCGCCGGCTGGGAGCTGTGCCAGACCACCGTCATCGGTCACTACGCGCGCCTGTCCGACCTCGCGCCCGACACGCTCGGCGCGCTCATCGGTTGCATGCTCGCCTCGGCCAGCCTGTGGACCATTGAAGGGTGGCCACAGACAGGGGACCGCGGATGAATTCCCGGCCCGGCTGCGGTGCGTGCTGCATCGCACCGTCGATGTCGTCGCCGATTCCCGGCATGCCGATGATGAATGGGACCAGCAAAACAGCGGCGGTGCGGTGCGTGCAGTTGTCGGTCGATGACCGAAGCTTGATCTTCGGGCATCCGGATCGGCCCGAAGTGTGTTCATCGTTGAAGCCGGCACCGGACATGTGCGGGGACAGCCGGGAGCAAGCCTTGCGGTGGTTGGGGGTGTTGGCGCCCGAAACGGAACCGTAGCCCCGGCTACACCTTGGCCAAGGTGGCGCTGTCGACCGTGCGCAAGTCCTGCGCAACGCGCCCGTCCTTCAGCACGATCACGCGGCTCGCCGACGCAATCGTCTCGGGCCGATGCGCCACGATCACGCGTGTCAAGTGCAGCTGCTTCACCGCCAGATTCACCAGCCGCTCGCGATCGACATCCAGCGCACTCGTCGCCTCATCGAGCAACAGGATCTTGGGCCTCTTGTACAAGGCCCGCGCGAGCAGCAACCGCTGCTTCTGCCCGCCCGAAATGCTCGTGCCCATGTCGCCGATCAGCGTGTGGAAGCCCATGGGCATGGCCAACACTTCGTCGTGCACTGCCGCCACCCGGGCGCACTCCTCTACCCAAGCCAGATCCGGTTTTGCATCGAAGAAGCTGACGTTGTCGATGATCGAACCCGCAAAGAGCTGATCGTCCTGCATCACTGTTCCGATCATGTCGCGCCAGCTCCGCAGGCCCAGATGCGCGAGCGGCACGCCACCCACGCGAACCTCGCCCACCTGCGGCTCATGGATGCCCAGGATCAACTTCAGCAAGGTCGTCTTGCCGCAGCCCGACGGCCCGACGATGGCCACCGATTCACCCGGCTCGATCAGCACGTTCACGCTCTTGAGCACCGCCGGTTCCGCGTCGGAATAGCGGAAGCCCACGCCGCGCAATTCGAGCTGCGCGCTCACGTCCGCGCGGGGCGGCACCAGCACCTCCGTCTCGGGTGCGGTCAACACGATGTCGGCCAGGCGCTCGCCTTGCAATTTGAGCATCTTGAGTTCCACCGCCTTGTCAATGAGCCCGCTCACGCGCAACGCGAACTGCTCCTTGTAGGCGATGAATGCGAACAGCATGCCGACCGAGAAATTGCGATCCAGCACCAGCAGCGCGCCGACCCAAACCACCGCCACGCGCTCCAGCCCGAACACGAGCTTGTGCAAGACGCCGAACATCAAGTCCAGCTTGCGGGTTGCGATGTTTGCGTTCATCGCGTCGACCACCAGATTCATGAAGCGCGCTTGCCGGTCTTGCTGTCGATTGAAAAGCTTGATTGACTGCACTCCTCGCAGCGACTCGAGGAAGTGGCTGGCCTTCTTGGCGTCGTGAATGATGGCCTCTTCGGTCGCTCTGCGAAGCGGCTTGAAGAAGGCCCCGCGCAGCGCAGCGTACGCGACGACGCTGCCCACAGCGATGGCCGTCAGCGTGCCGTTGTAGACCCACATCATCGCAAGCGTCAGCACCACCAGCAGGCCATCGAGCACAACCTCGATGAAAGACGTCGTCAGCGTCTGCTGAATCTGCTGGATTGCGCCGAAACGTGACATCACGTCACCCGTATGCCGCTTCTCAAACCACGACACCGGCAGGCGCATCAGATGCGCAAATACGTTTGAAAGCCATTGAAGGTTCAGCGTGGCCGACAGGTACAAGACCGACCATGAGCGGATCGCGCCCGTCGCCACTTGGATGAAAACGAGCAGCCCGAAGCCCAGCCCCAGCGTCACGAGAAGATCGCGGTCCGCGCCCACGAGCACGCTGTCGACCACCCACTGCATGAAGAAAGGCGACAGCAGCATGAACACTTCGAGTGCGAGTGCAAGTGCAAAGACCTGCAGCAGCGAGCGCTTGAGCCCCGTCACGCGTCCGAGCAACTGCCTGAGCGACACAGACTGCCGCTCAGTGCGCGGCTCGAACTCGGCCGCGGGCGTGAGTTCGAGCACCACGCCGGTGAAGTGCTTGGACACCTCTTCCATTGACAAGTGCCGCACGCCACGCGCCGGATCGTGGATCACCGCCTTCCCGAGGCGAATGCCCGCCAGCACGACGAAGTGATTCAAGTCCCAGTGCAATACGCAAGGCAACTGCAGCTGTGGCAGATGTTCAAGCTCGGCCCGCAGCGCGCGAGGGTTCAGATTCATCTGACCTGCCATGCGCGTCAGGTCCATCATCGTGGCGCCCTTGAGCGACAGTGAAAAGCGCTGCCTTAGCGTGGGCATGTCGGTATGCAGGCCGTAAAAAGCCGCGACCATCGCGAGACTTGCGAGACCGCACTCGGCAGCCTCGGTCTGCAGCAGCAGCGGAACGCGCGACCGGCCAAAGCCGAGTCTCAAGGATGAAAAGAAGCCGGTCATGGGCAAGGTCCGGGGTAGATGACGGGGCGGCCGAGCAAGCCGCTCAGAGGCTGAGAGTATTTCGAGCGTGTCCGAGCAGCACGTCAAAAGGCGCCGGATCTAGGCACAAAGCGCAGCCATAGCTCGTGCTATGGCGAGCATTTGCAACGACGAGCAGGGGGCTTTTGGCGTGATGAGCGGGCATGATCGAAATACTCTCAGCCGCTCAGACGCGGCCAGTGACGCTCAGCAGCGGCTCGAAAATCCACTCGATCAGCCGGCGCCGATCGAGCAGCACGTCGGCCTCGAGCTGCATGCCCGGCACAAGCGGCTGCGCCTGGCCGTAGGCCTGCACAGTCTGCTGATCGAGGGCGACAGTGATGGGGTACAGCGGCTCCGCCGAAGGTGTCGCCTTCATCGATTCAGGCAGCGGCAGACTCGCTAACTCAGCCGCATGCAGTGGGGTGCGCGACACCTGCACCACCTCCCCCGCGTGATGGCCGAACTTCTGATACGGGAAGGCTTGGTAACGAAGCTGAACGGCCTGATCGGGTCGCACGAAGCCCACCGCGCTCGACGGCGCGAAGAGCTTGGCCTGCAGCTTCGCATCGCTGGGCAGCAGGCTCGCGAGCGCTGTGGCGGGCGTGACACTGTGGCCGACTCCGGCCATCACCGCGGTGACGACGCCGTCTTGCGGCGCACGAATGACAACCGTCTGCTTCGCCGCGTTCTCAGCCGAGGCGCCCGCCAGCGTGGCCAGCTCGCGCTCGATTTCACCGATGGTGGCGAGACTGCGCAATGGCTCTTCGCGTCGGTGCGCTTCGATCACACCCATCTCGCGCAACTGCGCCGAGCGCTTGAGGGACAGCGCCTGCAGCTTGGCCTGCACCTCTAGTACTTCAGATTTCTTCGTGCGCACATGCGCGGCCGACACGAAGTTTTCGCCTCGCAGGGACTCCCACTGCGCGAGATCTTGCCGCTTCAACGCGAGCTGCTCCTCGTACAGATGCGATTCCGCATCCATCTGCGTTAGCTCGCGCTTCATGTCGGCGAGCTGACGTTCCAACCCGGCGACCTGCTCCTGCTGCAATTGAGTTGCACGGCGCGAGGCATCCTGCAGGCTGTTTCGACGCGTGGCAATGCTGTTTTGAACCTGCACCTGCGTGTCGCCGCTCAGGCTCGTGCGGTCAATGGACAGCACGAAGAGCACGTCACCGCGCTTCACGCCACGCCCTTCGAGCACATGGCTTTCAGTTACCACGCCAGCCTGCGGCGGCACCAGGCGCAAAACGCCATGGTCAGGCACGAGGTAGCCAACGATGTGCGCCTTGCGCGTGTAGCGGCCTTCGAAGAGGAAGCCACAGACGAGCACGGCAATGATCACGACAAGGAGGGTCAGCACCACGAGAGGCACCGGCCGCACGAGCTGGATGCTGCCAAGCCAGGCTTGCTGGCGGCCTTCAATAACTTCAGAGCGGAAGAGGTTGGCCATGTGGCGTCTTTTAGGGCCTGTTAACACTGAATGCATACCCGCGCCGGTGTCTGGCAAGGCACAGGCGGATTCGCCTGACTTGCAGCCGATTCCAACATCGCCCACGGTGCGGGACAACTGGCAGGTCTTACAGGTGGCGAGGGATGAGGCTCCGCAGCTTGATTCGATTGCTCCAATGCGTCCACCCATTGCCACCAGGGATCCCAGCATTGCGTACGACCCGCGTTATCTCGAGGACGCCTAAAAGCCAATGCGGCACGTGCCGCCTCGATCCTTTATTGGCGACGAGCGACACCGCATTGCTTGACTGCGCCGCAATCTGGCAACGGAACTCCCCGACTGGGCCCTGTTCCAGGCATCTGTCGAGCCCGGCCGCTACACGGCCAACCCGGCATCTACGAACTCTGCGATGAGTGCACTGCGCGACATCCCGCGCTTGCGGACAAGTGCAGCCAATCGTTGGGCCGCTTGCCTTCCAAGGTGAACTTCAACAATCACCTTGTCACCCTTTCGACTCGATGCGCCGGGCGCCTCGCCATGCTTTTGCCCATGGCGTTGTTCTTCCAGCAACCTCATCGCCTCGTCGCGCGCTTCGATTGCCAAAGCCTTGGCCTCAGCATCCCCGTAGCGCGCCACGCTGAACCTGCGCCGTTCGGGGCGCCCGTTCGGCACCGGCACCCATTCGGCCACCCAGTGCAAGCGGGGCATGCCGTCCTTGTTAGGCGTTCGGCTCAGGTGAACTCCAAGGACGCCGCTGGTATTGGACTTCTTCAATTTCCCAGGTTGGGAGAAGTTCAGGTCGCCCTCACCGCCAAGCTCCTCGACCCCGGCGGCCTGCCGCCGCACCACCCGCATCAGCCAGTCGCGATACTCGATGGCCACGAGCAATGCAGGCTCGCACCCGCCGTACTCACGGTCGGCAAAATACTTCTTGTGCGAGACGCCGTTCCGCATCACCTGCACCAACCAGGCGGTGCCGTTTTTCTCTCTCCTCACGTTGCGCACCCGGTCGAATTCCTTCGGCGGCTCGGGCTCGGCGTCCGGCGTCTGGCTCAATTCGTTGCGGTACGCGATGGCCGCGTGCAGCGCCCTTTGCGTGCCACCGTGTTCCAGGTCAGAAAAATACTTGACGTAAGACGTCCCGCGCCGCGTCACTTGTACATGCCAACCTTTGCCTCCTCGCTCCCGTCTCACGTTGCGCACCGGGTGCGAGCCGAGGAACTCATTGGTTGCGGCCCCGTCCGCTGCGGGAGCCTTTGCGCGCGCTTGTGATTTCACTGTATTCATCCGCCTTCAGATCTCCTCATGTCTTCACGTATGGTCTTGCCAATTTCCGGTCATGTCATCTATTGAGCCCAAGGTGCAGGGCCTTGACTATTGCGGTTCACGCAGTACGAGAGCCGTGCGAGCCTGAGCACCCCACCGGTTGCAATGCCCGATCGATTTGCAGCAGTCCTGCGTCCAAATGATGGGGCACCGGCATGCTTGCAATGGTGCAAGACCGGGTCAAAGCATTTTGAGAATCTTGAGCCCGTGCAACGCACCACTCACTGGAACTCGTTGCGCATTTCGGGAGTGTCGGCCAACCTTGTTTTGAATGCAGTGACATGCTGTTGTCGTGACGACCTATAGGTCGCTGGCACCGCGGGCCACGCGTTACGTCACAACTTTATGTCAAGGCAAGGGCCTTGCCTGACTAGAAATCAACAAGGTTTGAAAGCCCCAATGTCCGCGCTGCGCTTCGGAAAATAGCGAGCCTCTTTTAGCGGATGGGCAAGAGGCTTTGTAATGCAGAAATCTCAAATGCAACAGCGCAACGGATTCTGAACTCTGGCATCTACATCTTGAATTGCTGGAGCTTCCTTTGAACCGTCGATGCGTGTCGTGACCGCATTGATAGCCTATTTCCTTCCCATGACGATGGGACCAGAAACGATCGCAGACTTCAAGCCTGACTTTGCTGATCGGTGTGAGTGGACCTTGAGCCATAAGAACAAGTGGACTCACACCGACCTGGCCATGGCAGCGATTACTGCGCCATGAGCACTGGCACGTTCGCCAGATGCACTTACCAAGTGGGATGGGGCGATGAACTGCTTCCGGCTCCACCACTGACCTGGCTCAGGAGACTCGGATCGAGGGGAACCGGCAAGGACGGTGCAGCAGGCACCACCGGCTTGTTCGACTGTGCCTGCGGAACGACCTGGGTATATTGGTGCGACATTTGAGGCTCCTGGGATGGAACGCACACCCTGTGCGTGTGACTCCATTCCAGCAGCGACCCTTTGGGCACGTAACTGTCAACTCTTACAGGTTTGTTTCAACGAATGATGCCGAGCCGTAGCGCCTTGAGGACAGCTTGGTGCTTGTTGATGCAGTCGAGTTTGTGTGTTGCGTTATTGATGTGAAGAACTGCAGTGCGCTCGCTGATGCCCAGGATGTTTCCCAACTCCCAGGCTGTCTTCCCTTCCATCGTCCAGCGCAGGCTTTCCAATTCACGCGGGGTGAGATTCGGGAAGTCCGATTGCGGTTGCGCCGGTAGCAGCACACGCAGTGCCGCATCCTGCGCGTGCACCGCAAACAATTGCAGATCAGCCACCAAGCGCGTTACCTCGGTCGAACTCCCTGGCAAAGGCTGATCGCGATCTACCCCTAGAAAGAAGTGACGACCTTCGGGCATATGCAAAGCGAGCGCGATCCCGACTCGATATCCAAAACTCGCCTGATGCTCCCACTTGTCGCCTTGACCGGCCGCCGTGTAAGTCTGTTGATTCCAGATGATGGGGACGCTCAGGCGCTTGCAGTGCTGAGTCACCGGATCCCGACGCGCATCACCCACATATTCAGCCGATGCGCTGTATTCCGGCGGTGCGTTGTCGACCCACACGAATTCAGGCTCGCCCCGGAAGCGATCTACTACTGCCGTAGCAGTGACGGTTTCGAATCCCAGCTGTTTTGTAAAGCGCACCACTTCACTCAACAGCTCATCACGGCTCGTCACCTGCAGCACTGACGTGAATCCATCTTGCAGCATGGTTCTTGTCTACTCCCATAACAACGTCGCGCGATCCGCCCACAAAACAGATAGATCACCTGAAAGGATTTACAGATGGCAAGCGCGTCTTGACGCACCACACTCCCTGCCATCGGGCCCCATCCCATCAACCACCAACGCAGGACCGCAAGCAGATGACACCCGCTTGGATCGTGTGTGCGTGGCCGCCTCTATTGTGGCAGGCCGAGTGCGCTCCGAATCTGCATTTCATCCATCTTGGCACACGTGTGTTCAACGCGGGTGACAACGATCACCCATGTGGACAAACCGTGTGGGGCAACCCTTCGGCAGACCCTGCCGCCGGTGTGGCTTGGGACTGGGTAGAGGTGCAGGAGGGCGTCGTCGCCATGGCAGACCCGATGGCCCTCGTGACCAATCTCCAGCTCACGGATTCAAACGGAGACATTCTTCCGAGCAACCTGGCCGCGCGGCATCTCAATGGCCTCGTGCACACGCTGCCCTGGCAAACCGAAGTACAGCGCGCCTTGCATCGCGTGCCGGCGTAATGAGGGTCACAACCCCACTCAACGTGACGGCGGCAGAAGCATCTCTGTGTGCGCAATCCCGTCTTCCATGTATTGATCGCCCTGCACGATGAAGCCGGCCTTTTCATAAAACGCCTCCAGCCGCGACTGCGCCGAGATGCGGATCGCGTGACCGGGGAAGACATCGTGCGACAGCGCGATTGATCTCTGAACAAGATCGAGGCCGAGACCGGTGCCTCGCGATGCGGACGTCGTGAGCACGCGGCCGATGGATGGCTCGTCGTACTTGACGCCGGGTGCGAGCAGGCGTGCATAGGCTTGGGGAACGCGATGCCCGGCCGACCATGCCGCGATGTGCCACGCAGTCTCGTCGTGACCGTCGGCGTCGAGGTAGACGCAGTTCTGCTCGAGCGAGAACACGAGCTGACGCGCCATGAGGATGTTGCTCAGCTCGCGCAGCGTGAGCTGGTCGAAGGGGCAGATGCGCCAAGTGATGGAGGGGGTTGCCGTCGCGTTCATGCGCACATCATGCCGCGACCGTCCATTCATCAAAAGCCATGGCGTATTGCATCCTCTCCATGTGTATTGCTCCATCTCCCTCCGGGAGGGCTGGGGTGAGGGTGCCGGCCGCAGCCCAGACCAACCTGTGAAATCCCGGCCTTCGAATCAGCGCACCGCAGCCGCCCTGAGCATCCTCGCCACGAACCAAACACCCATCGCCGTCAGCACGGCGCACACCGCGATGGGCACGAGCACCTGCTCCATGCCGAAACCTTCACCCTTGAGCACGCGTGTCATCAGCGTGTTCTGGGCGAGTGCCGGCACCATCAGATGCCAGCCCGCTTCTCCCCCTTCGTTGAAGACGGTGAAGAGCGGCAGCAGCGACACGCCGAGGATCACGACGGTACTGTTCGCCTGCGCTTCCTTGAAAGTCCTGCAGCGGATGGCCACGGCCATCAGCACGGCAGAGAGTGCAGCGGCGAAGGGCAGCAGCACGGCGAGAAAGAGCAGTGCCTCGCGCAGTCCGAACTGGAACATTGCTTGCAACGTGTCGCTTTGCAGAAGCCACTGTGCAGGCAGAAAGCTGAAGCAACTCAACACCGCAATCAGCATGCTCAGGCATGCGACCGCCCCCCACTTGCCCAGCACCAGCGCGGCCCGCTCTGCCGGGTTCATCAGCAAAGGCTCCAGCGACCCGCGCTCGCGCTCGCCGGCCGTCGTGTCCAAGGCCGCATTGAGCGCGCCGTAGAGCACAGCCATCAGGACGAAAAAAGGCAGCATGCCGGTGATCTGCGTCGCACGTGTCTGCGTGCTCGCAAGGTCTCGCTCTTCCACTTGCATGGGTTCGAGCAACTCCGCCGACACGCCGCGCACCGCGAGGTTCAACGTAGCGCGCTCGCGGCTGAAGCCGCTGAGCAATCGCTGGATGCGATGGCTGCCGCCTTCGGCCTGCTTGTTGGCGCTGTCGCTCACCACCTCCACCACCGGCGCCTCGCCGCGCAGCACGGAGTCCTCGAAATCTTCGGGGATCACCACCACCGGATCGCCCAGCCTGGACTTGCGCAACTGCATCTCGAAGTCGGCCGGCGCGGTCTTCACTGTGTAGGTCTGGCGCTCGAAGTAGTTCTTGAGACTGGGGGCGCGCTCCATGTGCATCACCACGACCTCACGCTTCTCGGCACGCGCCTCGAAGGATGCAATGAAGGACGACAGCGCGATGAGCACCAGCGGTCCGAGCATCACGCTCGACAACAGCACGACGATGAGCGTGCGCCGGTCGCGCAGCGCATCGGTGATTTCCTTGCAATAGACCGTCCATGCGGCGCGAAGAAATGATGTGTTGGCGATGCTCATGCTGCCGCCCCAGCTGCCCTGGCTTGTTTGAATTCTTCTGCGAACGCGAGCTCCACGAAGGCTTCTTCAAAATCCTCTTCCCCAGTTTGTGCGAGCAGCTCGCCCACCGTGCCAGACGCGACGGTGCGGCCGTGCGAGACGACCACCACGCTGTCGCACAGCCGTTCCACCTCTTGCATGATGTGCGTCGAAAACACGATGCACTTTCCGCCGCCCTCGGGCGTACGCAGAAAACGCAGCGCATCGCGCAGGGCGCGCGTGGCCAGCACGTCGAGTCCATTGGTCGGCTCATCGAGCACGATGTTGGCGGGATCGTGCACCAGCGCCCGGGCGAGCGCCGTCTTCATGCGCTCGCCCTGGCTGAAGCCATCGGTGCGCCGCTCGAGCAGGGCTTTCATCTCCAGCATTTGCGCGAGCGCTTCGGCGCGGGCATGGGCCGCCTCGCGCTCCATGCCTTGCAGCATGCCGTAGTAGACGATGTTCTCGCGCGCCGACAAGCGCGGATACAGCCCGCGCGCATCGCTCAGCACGCCCATGCGCGCCAGAGCCTCCCGCGGCCGCGAGACCACGTCGATGCCGTCGACCGACATGCTGCCGGCGTCTGGCGTGATGAGACCTGCGAGCATGCGCAGCGTCGTCGTCTTGCCTGCGCCGTTGGGACCGAGCAGGCCCGTGATGCGGCCATTGGGTGCGGAAAAGCTGACCTGCTGCACTGCCTTCACGACATGCGGCGCAGATCGCCTGAACGACAGTCCGCGCTTGGTGGTGGATGGTGCGAGAAAATTCTTGGCGAGCGAGTCGATGGTGATCATTTCTTTGCGGACTCCAGCGACAAGTCGATCGGGCGGTAAGCCGGCGGCCGGGGCATGTTCTTCGTGCAGCTCGCGTCCACGGCCAGCGCATCGCTTTCTTCGACGGCATCAATGAAGCGGAACATCACGTCGCGCATGCACGGGATGCTCAGCACGCCGTGGCCGGCGTTGGGCACGACCACGTGCAGCGCCTTCGGGCCCAGTGCCTTGGCGGCGCGCTCGCCGTGGCGCGGCGGCGTGGCCGGGTCGATGCCGCCACTCAGCACGAGCGCCGCAGAGTTGCTCACCGGCATGTTGTAGAACGCCGAAGCCACCTCACCGCGCGGCCATTCGCTGCACACGCGCTTGTACACGCGGGCGAAATCGTGGGTGAAATCGCGCCCCGGTGCGTCGGTGGCCTGCCCCACCCGTGGATAGTCTTCGGCACATACCACCGAGAAGTGCATGCCCATCGCAAGCGACGTGCCCTTGCGCGACGCGAAGAGGCTGTTCAGGCCAAGGAGCGCTCCGTAGCGGCCGCGCACCGCTTCGTCGATTGCATGCGGCAGCGCGGCGGCAAGCGCAGGCGCATAAAGCGGCCCACGCACGGAGCCAAGCACCATATGGCGCGTCAACGTGAAGGTTTCGGGTTGCCCGCTCAAGGGGTGCGTGGCCGTCACGGGCTTGGGCAGGCTCGCGAGCAAGCCGATCCAATCGGCGCGCAAGTTGGGATGCGCCCGGGCACAGGCCGCATCAGCCTCGCAACTCGCGATCACCGCATCGAACGCCGCCTGGTTGTCGGTCGAAAAGCTGACCGGCAGGACCATGTCCGGCGGCGCGACGCCGTCGATCACCGTGCGGCGCACCTGGTTCGGAAACTGTCGCAGGTACTCCAATGCTGCGCGCGTGCCGTAGGACGCACCGACCAGGTTGATGCGATCGACGCCGAGCTGCCGGCGCACGGCGTCGAGGTCCTGCATCGCGATGGTGGTGGTGAAGAAGCGCAGGTCGCCATAAGGCAGCTTCTGAAGCTGTTCGCGGCATTGCTTCACCTGCGCGAATTGGCGCTCAGGATCGGCCTGGTCGGCCAGCGGGAGATGCCGCACGTCCTCGCACTCCAGCGGCGCGGACTCGCCCGTGCCGCGCTGGTCGACGAACACGATGTCGCGTCGGTTGTTGAGACGCGTGAACAGCGGCAACACCTGTGGCGACACGCCGATCGCGCTCTGCCCCGGGCCGCCCGCAAGCATGAACACCGGGTCCGCCAGCTTGCGTCGCGCCATGGCGGGCAGCACCACGTAGTGCACGTCGATCTTCTTTCCTTCGGGATGGGCCGGGTCGAGCGCCCGCCTCACGACGCCGCACTGCACCTCGTTCTTGATGCCGGCGATGCGACACGGCTTCAAGGCTTCGTCGCTCCACGCGGGCAACGCGGCGAATGCCAGCACCGACAACGTGGCGGCATGGCACATGAGGAATAGCTTCATCGAATGGGACCTTTCAAACGCGGGCAAAGTGTGCCCGCGTTCTCGCGCCTGGAGAAATCTGGGACGCTTCACCCAAAGGGGCTACGGCTGCCCCAGCAAGCGCTTCAGTTCGCCGCTGTCGATCAACGCCTTCAATTCCGAATATCCGCCCACCAACACTCCGCGCACGAACACCATCGGAAAGGTTGGCCAGCCCGTCCACATTTTCAAGGCCGTCCGCCGGCGCCATTCGCTCAAATAACTACCGTATTCGAGGTAGTGAAACGGTTGCTGCGCATCCGACAGCGCCTTGCGCGCCCGGCGGCAGAACGGGTTCTGCGCCATGCCTACAACGAGGATCGGATTCGACAAGGTTGCTGCCTGGACGTTGTGCACGATGTCGGCATGCCAATTGGCGACTCGTTCGCGCACCATGGGGTGCATGCGCGTTTCATCAAGGATTGTGCGGGGCATCGGCTACTCCTGCTGGAAAACAGTGAGCGTATCCGAGCCCAGCGAGGGGCACGTCACAGCGGGTGAGCGACCGATCCAGCCCCGATTGCAGGCGTACTACGACACTGCTCCCTGCTGCTTCTTTGCATTGGCGAAATTGAACACGCCTTCGCATATGCCGCGCTGCGCGTCGTCGCTTGGAAGCTTTGCGCACACGACATCCAGCTGGGTTTTCAATCGCTGGATCGACGCCGCATGCGCACGCGAGCTGTTCCATTCGCCCAGCTTGGTGCCCACGCGCTGCAGCGATCGCGCACTGCGTTCATAGAAAGCATTCGGTTGCGCGGCGGCTTCGGCGAACAGCTGCGACACCGCGGCTTCAATGCGCTTCTCGTCCTGCGGTGCCAGCTCGATCAACGCACCGACGTAAGACGCGCCCCATTGAAGCCGCGTGGCCGGGCCCTCGGATTGATCGAACGCCTCCTGCGACCAGCGCAAGGCACCGACCTTGTCGCCGCGCTTCTTCGCGTTCGACGAGAGTTCGGACATCAGGTAGTAAGGCGAGTGACTCTTCGCAAGGTTGGCTTTGAGAAGCGCATCGGACTCATCGAGCAGGCCTGCTTCTTCGAGCAAGTAGGCCGCAGCTGTGATGACCGCCTGCCGCTCGTAGCCGTCGGTGATCTCGCGGTCGACTCGCGCCGCATGCTCCTTCACATCGGCGAGCAATGCATCGGGCAGCCGGGGCAAAGCCCTGTCATCCTTGTGTTGGTCGATCTTGGCAAGATCCACTCGCGCCTGCAAGGCGGTCATGCGGTCGGCGCGAGACAGCGTCGTGTCGGATTCCAGCGTTTTCAAGGCCGAATTGAAACCTTCGACGAGCTGCGCGCGCTGTGCGGACTTCGTACCCGACAAGGCTCGCACGATGTCGGCGGCGTTGTTGGTCAGCACATCCATGTGCATGCGCGACTGCTCCGGATTCGACAGCACGGCGAGCACTCGGTCGCGCTCCTTGTCGTCCGGTTTAAACGCGGCCTTCGCATCGGTGGCGGCAATCGCCTTCAAGAGAAGCCGCGTGGCGGTGTCGGGTTGATCCGCCGGACATGCGGCAGCCAGTTGCTGCAAGAGCGCTGGCATCTGCTCCTTGGGCGCCACCTGCTGCTCGTCCGTTTCCCATGAATAGAAGGCAAGCAGCTTCCAGTCGTTGGGCGTGAGCCCCAATCCGCCCTGCCTTGCGTCGGCCAGCACGGCCTTCACCGGGCGTTTCGCGCTCATGCCGAGCGTGAGCACCTGCGTGTACTGTGAGGCATCGACCTCGCCGGGCAATCGCGTGAGTTCGACGCCATCCGAATTGAACAGCACCATGGTCGGGTAGCCGCGCACCTTGAATCGCGTGCCGAGCTTTTGCGCGCCGGGGCTGTCGCCGTCGATGTAGACCGGCACGAAGGCGCGGGACCGCTCGATGAAGTCCATGCGGTTGAAGAGCGTCGCCTTCACCTGGTTGCACGGCGGGCACCACTTGGCACCCCAGTAAATGAAAATCGGCTTGCGGTCTGCACGGGCCTGTGCAAAGGCTGCGTCAACATCGGCGTCGCTGACCGCCTGCTTCCAGGCGATGCCGGGTACCTCATGTGCGGACGACGCGGCTGCGGCGGATGCCGGCGCGAAGGCGGCCGGGGTCGGTGCAGGCCTATCGCACGCCGCAAGGGCAGCCGCGGCGAGGGTGCATGCGAGGGCGCTAAAGCGTGCCTTCATGAAATTTCCGTCAAGGATGCGAGTGTCGCCCAGGTCGCATGGCCGACATCGACTCCGGGCCATTGCCCAGCCACTTCGCATTTGAAGTCATGGCTTCGCGACCGTGTGTGGCCGCGCGGCCTTTCCATCAGGGTCGGGAATATTCTGCACAGGAAAAAGCACGACGCGTGACACTGCGTCCCAGTACCGATTCCGTGGCATCCGCATTCAGCTGCTCCAGCAATGCCGCCACGACCGTCAAAGATTTTGTGGAGGACGGCCCGACGGCTCTACGGGCCCGAATGAGACCAGCCCCCCACAGGCCCGCATCCATTCCTCCGCGGGGGGCCATGCCGGGCTTCTTCCCAGCCACGCGGCATCACGCCCCGCAGGCATGGCCGACACCGATGTGAGGAGCAACGCCGCAGCGCGCCCGCCCAGCGCCCCCAAGACGGGAACTTATTTCGGGCCAAGTCCTAATTGCCCGGCCGCTTCGCATATCGCGGAATGGCTTCGCATCCATGGGTAGCCTCCGCGATCGACAACGTCACACTCGGATCTTCTGTAAAGAAAGGCACGGCATGAAACTGAAACTGAGCTCCATCAAAAACACCTTTGCCACCTCATTCAGCACGCGCAGCGTCAACCGTGTCGCCTCGACTGTCAGGCACGCTTTTGAGGGTGGCCTGTCGGCCCTACGACGTAAAGATGGGACACCAACGCCCACTTCCTCATCGCTGCCACCCCGTGGGTCCATACCGACGCGACAGCAGCCCGTGTACTGGGGGCCGATCCCTGTGCCCGGGAATGCGATAGAAGAGGAGCAACAACTGCGAAAGGCCCTGGCGGCCAGCCTGAGGCCGTCGCAGCCACACGCCGCCCCGGGCTCCCATCGGTACGGACACCAACAGCAGCCCGAGTACCGGGGGCCGATCCCTGTGCCCGGGAATGCGATGGAAGAGGAGCAACAACTGCGAAAGGCCTT
>Ga0136846_1226648_pt1 | contig 28837 bp, 48 predicted proteins | sample HopSoiMetagenom2_FD_96841 | JGI IMG/M metagenome (GOLD analysis project Ga0136846, IMG submission 96841) | Grasslands soil microbial communities from Hopland, California, USA - 2 Assembly 2016 (version 4) | ecosystem: Environmental > Terrestrial > Soil > Grasslands | place: USA: Hopland... | reverse complement strand
TCGGGACGGCGTTGGCGCGGTCGCTTGCGGAGGCTCGTCAGGCTGGCACCGTGCCCGATTCGTCGGTCGTGGCGACCCTGGCGGAGCGCATGGCGGGTGTGGCCGATGCCGCCTGGCGAGCCGACGACTTCCGGACGTTCATGACGGCGGCGCAGAAGCTGCTCGCGTTGTCGCGGGCGCTTGGTCTGGTGAACTTCTCCCTGCCGGTGGGGGGTGCAGACGATGACGGTGACGGAGACGACGCCGACGGAGATGTCCTCGACCGTGAGCTGGCCGACATCGTGGGGTCCGGCCCCGCGCTACGCAACACCAAGAACGCCTGAGCGGGAGACGTTCGGCCCGCAGGTCCGGAAAATCGCGAAGCTGCTCGGCCTCAAGCGGCTCCCGGTGCAGGAGTACATCTGGGACGTCGCGCTCGAGGTCCAGTCCGAGGCGGCGGGTGACCCGAACCCTGGCGAGTGGGCGTACGACACATGTGACCTGACGTTGCCGCGGCGGGGGTCGAAGACGGTCACGTTTCAGCCGGTCGTGATGCACCGGGCGGAGCTGATCCAGCGGGCGTCGATCGCGATGACGGCGCAGACCGGGAAGGCCGCTACGAAGCGTTGGCTCGACCTGGCGAACGTCATCGAGGATTCGTACATGGGCGACCGGGTCCGGAAACGCGAGAGCGTGGGCCGGGAGCGGCTGACGTGGGTCAAGTCGAAGTCGATCCTCGAGCCGTTCTCCCCAAAGGACGACGCGAACCACGGCGACGAGCACGACCTGATCGGTGCGGACGAGGTCTGGAAGATCGACGCCGCGCAGGGTCACTCGCTCGACCAGGCGATCCGGCCGATGATGCTCACGAACAACCTGCAGTTCTGGCGGTTCTCCACGGCGGGCACGTCGGCGTCGGCGTACTACAACGCGATGCGCCGGCAGGGCCGCGAAGCGGTGAAGTCGGGCCGGAACCGCGGCAAGTTCTACATCGAGTTCTCGGTGCCGGAGGTCGTCGGCGGGGTGAAGGTCGAAGAGTTGTCCGACGAGGCGCTCGTCGAGCTGATCGCAGCGCACCACCCACGCTCGTACGACCTCGACATGATCCAGTTCCTACGGGACGAGCTCGCGAACGCTCAGGAGCCGGAGGGCGAGGGCCGGGACGGGTTCCTGCGGGCGTACGGCAACCACACCGTGCTCGACGTGTCGCGGATCCCGTTGGTGGCGGCGCCGGTCATGGCGCGCGGTCTCAAGACGTCGGCGGGGATCCCGGTCGGGTCGGACATCGCGGTGGGGCTGGCGTTCGACCTCGACCCGGAGAAGCGCCGCGGCGCGATCTCGGCGGTGTGGCGCGACGAGCAGGGTGTCGCCCGGTCGACGATCATCAAGTCGAAGCCGGGTACGACCTGGGTCGCATCGGAGGCGATCGGCATCCTCGAGCGTGGCCTGAACCTCTACCCGCACATCGCGGTCAACGACACGACGGTGACGCGCGACGTCGCCGACCAGATCCACACGGCGGGGTTCGAGCTGCTCAAGGTCAACTCGATCGACTACGCCGGTGCGTGCAACCGGTGGTACGACGAGACGACGGCCGTCGACGAGCACCGTCAGCCGAAGCCGACGCTGTGGCATGAGGGGCACCCGCAGTATCTCGAGTCTGTCGCCGGCGCCGGTTGGCGTGACGCCGGCCGGGGCGGTGGCCGTGTGTTCGCTGTCCGTGACGAGCCGATCGTGGAGCTCACCTCAACCGCGCTCGCCCTGTGGGCGTTCGACCACCTCCCAGAACCCGAGTACGACCCGGGCACGTTCAAGATCCGCTAGGAAGGCACCCGCATGACCTCACAGCTCTGGCCCCCGATGGTGGTCGACCCCTCCACGTTGACGTGGGACGTGACCGGCACGGCCAAGGTCAAGTCGCTGCCCGGCATCGGCCGCGCGCTCGCGCTGATCTGCGGCCTGATCGGGCAGATGAACCTCGACCCGGTGAAGGCCGGCCAGATCCTCGCGCCGCGGCCGCGGGTGCTGCAGCAGCCGGACCTCGACAAGACGCTGGTCGGGTTCACGTCGGAGTCGGCCGAGGAATACCTCATCGAGGGCAACTCGATGAGCCTCATCACCGCCTGGGACTCCCGCGGGCAGGCGGCGGCGTGCAGGTGGTTCCCGGCGTGGTGCTGGTCCACGATCAAGGACGACGACCGCTACTACCTCAACGGGCACCCGGTCGACCCGGAGAACGTGCTCCACGCGAAGCGTGGCTCTGACCCGATGAACCCGCGCCGTGGTGTCGGGATCGTCGAGCAGCACCTCAAGGAGCTCGAACGAGCCGGTTTGCAGTCGGAGTACGAGCGGCAGAACCTCCGCTCGGGCGGTGTGCCGTCGGTCGCGGTGATCGCGCCGCAGAAGGAACTCACCCAGGCCGAGCTCGACGAGGCGGGTGCGGCGTGGCAGGAGCGGTTCGGGGGGCCGGTGCGGCGGCCTGGCATCTTCCCGAACGGGACCGAGGTCAAGCCGTTGTCGTGGTCGCCGAACGATCAGCAGATGGTCCTCGCGCGGCAGATGACGCTCACCGACGTCGCGAACATGATGAACCTGGACGCGTACTGGCTCGGTGCGCCGGCCAGCTCGCACACCTACCGCACGCCGGGCGTGATGTTCCTGATCCTGCTGCGTACGACGCTCGAGCCGATCCTCCGCGAGCTGGAGCAGGTGTGGGGGCAGAAGATGCTCCCCTACGGCACTGACCTGCGGTTCGACCGCACCCAGCTGACCCGCGACGACATGGCCTCGATGATCACGAGCTTCGTCGTCGCGATCCGTGAGGGCCTGATGACGGTCGACGAGTCGCGGGTCTACATGGGCCTGACGCCGTTCGGCACGCCGGAGGCAACCACGCCGCGGATCCCGTCCGCGACACCCGACACGTCCGAGGAACCGGAACCGGCGATCTCGGTGAACACCCCCAAGGAAGGCGACACGAAATGACAACCACGCAGGCCGAATCCCGGCTGTACGCAGGCATCGAGCTCCGAGCCGTCGAGAAGGTCAACGGCCACAGTTTCCTCCACGGCCGCGCGGTGCCGTACGGCGAGCAGGCCGATATCGGGTGGTTCCTGGAGGACCACGCGCCCGGCTCGCTCGCGAAGTCGATCAAGGAAGCGGCGCGCGGTCTGCCGCTGCTGATGTTCCACAACGCATCGACGTTCCCGATCGGGGTGTCGGACAAGTGGGAGGACGGCACCGAGGGCCTCGACGGGTTCTGGAAGCTCGACAACTCCGCCGAGGCACAGCGCGCCGCCGAGCTTGCGAAGCCGGACGAGGACGGCAAGTCCCCGCTGGGCTACATGTCGATCCGATTCCAGCCCATCCGTTCGGACTGGGAGTACGCCAACGACTTCAATCCCAACCTGGGCCCCTCGCACAAGGACAAGGTCACCCGGGTCGAGTCACGGCTGGTCGAGGTTTCTCTGGTTTCGACGCCGGCGTTCAAGAGCGCGACCGTCACCTGGGTGCGCTCGAACGAGCGTGCGCTGCACCGTGACGCGACCGGCGGGAAGAAGCTCGAGGCGTGGCAGAAGGTCCTCGACGAGCTCCGCGACACGCCCTGAGATAGGCATGCCTGTCGCCGGGAGGCATGCAGGTCGTCTATCCTGCTCGTGAAAGGCCGCGCCGCTCAATGCGCCGCTCACCACGCCGGACCTAGTCGTCCACCTGGCCGAGCACCCGGAGAGCACCCGACCCGGAAGTAACCAATCCGTTTCGAGTGCTCCGAAGGGAGCCCCATCATGTTCACTGCCCTGTTGGCGCTGGCGGTCCTGCTGATCATCGCGCTCATCACCCCCCGCCTGCTGCGACTCCGTGTCGCTCCGGCGGCATCGTTCGTCATCCAGACCGGCGGCACCCTGACGCGTGAAGACGCGAACGCGGGTTCCGGCAACCCGGTCCTTCTGCGGCTCGAGGAAGAGCGCCAGACCCAGACCGAGCTCATGGACGGCATCCTGGCCGAGGTCGAGGCCGAGTCCCGCGACCTGTCCGACACCGAAGAGCGGTCGCTCTCCACGATCCGTGAGCGCGTCATCGCGATCGACAAGCAGCTCAAGCAGCTGCGTGGGATCGAAGAGCTCCGCGCGGCGGGCCAGCAGGCCGGTCAGCAGTACCGCCCGACGCCGGCGCCCGCCGACAACGGCGGTCGCTCGGCGCTGAGCTTCCCGAACAGCCAGGGACGCGAGTACGAGTTCCGCACCGCCGGTGAGTTCCTCGCCGCCGGCTGGCGCGCCGTCAACAAGGGCGACGAGTCCTCGCGTGACAAGCTCCGCAGCCACGGCGTCGACATCGAGGGCGGCATGCTCGTCCGCGCAGCCGCGCCGCACACGACCACGGCCGAGACGCCTGGCCTGCTCCCGGTCCCGATCGTCGGCGACATCATGAAGAACATCGACGCCGCGCGGCCGTTCGTGAGCTCGGTCGGCCCGAAGGATCTCGGTGGGATCCCCGGCACGTCGTTCAAGCGCCCGATCGTCACGCAGTCGGTGACCGTCGGGAAGCAGTCGGCGGAGAAGGCCGAGGTCGAAGACGGCCAGTTCAAGGTCGGGTCGGTGGACTTCGCGAAGGACACCTACGGCGGCTGGACGAACGTCTCCCGTCAGGACATCGACTGGACCTCTCCCGGGGTCTGGGACGCGCTGCTGACCGACTTCATGGAGATCTACGGTCTCCAGACGGAGAACGCCGCGGCCGATGCTTTCGCCACGGCGGTCACGCAGCAGACGGCGACCGAGGTCGCGGACTCGGCCAACCCGACGCTCAACGACTTCCTCAAGGCGCTGTACGAGGCCGCGGCGTTGGCGTACGCGGGCTCGGGCCGGCTCCCTGACACGATCTGGGCGTCGCTCGACATGTGGGCCCAGATGGGTCCGCTGATCGACTCGCTCAAGGCGGCGAACGCCGGCAACGGCGGCGGCGACTCGGCGATCAACTCGTTCGCGGGCAACCTGCTCAACGTCCCGCGGATCGTGGTCCCCTCGCTCGCGTCGGGCACGCTGATCGTCGGTGTGAAGTCCCGCACCGAGGTCTACGAGGACCGGATCGGGTTCCTGACCGCGGTCCAGCCTCGCGTTCTCGGTGTCGAGCTGGCGTACGGCGGCTACATGGCCTCCGGCACGCTCAAGCCGGCCGCGTTCGCTGAGGTCACGTTCGTCGACGCGGCCTGAGCCGCAGGTTCGTCGAATGGCCGAGTGGCTGACTGATTCCCAGGCTCGGGCCCTGATCGGGCTCGAGCCTGGGGATACGTCTGATGAGACCGCTTTCGGCGGTGCTCTGGAGGCCGCTCGGGACTGGGTCGAGAAGAAGCGTTCGGACCTGTTCACGGCTGGCGATCCGCTTGCGGATCCGCCGGTCGACCCGGAGTTCGTGGCGGACGGCGCGATCAAGCTCGGGACGGCGATGCTCGCGCACCGCTGGTATCAGCGCCGTAGCTCGCCCTTGGGCGCGGCGCAGTACAGCGAGCTCGGCGGGACGATCCTGCGGTACGACCCGGACATCGCGAAGCTGCTCGGGATCGGCACCGACGGAAAGTTCTTGTTCGGCGCCGCGGTCCCGGTCGTCGAGGTGCTCGACGAGGTCACGCCGTGACGAGCGTGACGGCGCGAGCTCAGGAGTTCGTCGCGCTGCTCAAGACGACGGGGAAGCCCGCGACGCTCGACGTCACGAAGGTCGATCTGCCTGGCTATCTCGTCATCCCGATCCCCAAGTACGCGTTCGGGACCGACCTTGACGGCGGCTCGTCGCTGACGTGGACGGTCTACGCGATCGCGAAGTCACCGGGCAACCTGCAGGCCGCGAAGGCGCTGGAGGAACTGGTCGTGCTCGCGGCCGGCGTCCTCGACTTCGAGACGGCGGACCCGACGTCCTACACCTTGCCGTCCGGGTCCGACCCGTTCCCGGCCTACTCCATCAGTTTCAGCGATGACCTGGAGGTCACAGCATCATGAGCACCCACACAGTTTCCAAGCAGAAGAACGGCATTTTCACCGTCGACGGCGAGGCGTTCGCCTGCCAGCAGACAAACGTCCGCATCATCCCGCCCGAGGTCTCCGACGACGCGATCGAGGAAGTGCTGGACGGCACCCCGCTCGAGGGCGAGGACACCGAGAAGCCGTGGAAGCTCGGGTTCAACTCGGTCCAGGACTTCACGAACGACGACGGCCTGCAGGTCTTCTCGTGGGACCGCGAGGGCGACGTGGTGCCGTTCACCTGGCAGCCGATCGGTGCCGCTGGCCCGTCGTACGCCGGGACGGTGAAGGTCTCTCCGCTGGAGACCGGTGGCGACGTGAACAAGCGGCTCAACGTCGAGGCCGAGTGGATCCTGTCCGCGAAGCCCGTCCGTACGCCTGCACCGTAGGAGCCCGGTCATGCCGGCGCTCGTACGTGTCCTGGGGCGAGCCCGTCTGCAGCGGACTCTCCGGCAGGCGGGCGTGGAAATGGCCGACTTCAAGGAGACGAACACGGCGCTCGCGGCCGATGCGGCGGCGCTCGTGGCGGCAGAAGCCCCGAAGCGGTCTGGGCGGCTCGCTGGCGACGTCCGCGGCTCCAAGGCCAAGACGAAGATCTCGGTGCTCGCCGGGCGGAAGCGCCTCCCGTACGCAGGGCCGATCAATTGGGGCTGGCCTGGGCGTCCGAACGCCTCGCGCGGGTGGCGCGGCGGGCCGATCGCGGCGAACAACTTCCTCAAGCGCGGCGCCGAGCAGGCCATGCCAGTGGTGCTCCACGGCTGGGAGTCGCACCTGCAGAACGAGCTCAACAAGGTGAAGGGAATCTGACCGGTGTCCGCAGTCATTCGCATCGACATTCTGGGGGACTCTAAGTCCGCCCAGCGGTCGACGTTGGCTGCGGAGCGCGGATACGACCGGCTCGGGCGGGGTGCTGACCGGTCGTCGGGGAAGGTCAGCAAGTTCGGTGGGGCGCTCGCCGGCGCGGCTCGCCGGTTCGGACCGCTCGCGGCGGCAGCTGCAACCGCTGGGGTCGTGAAGTTCGGGTTCTCTGCGATCTCGGCCGCCTCCCGTCTGCAGCAGGCGTTCGGTGCGATCGACGCCGTGTTCGGCAAGAACTCGGCGGTCGTCAAGCAGTGGGCGAGAAGGGCTGCGACCGACGTCGGCCTGGCGAAGTCTGAGTACGCCGAGCTCGCCACGGTGCTCGGGTCGATGCTGAAGAACACCGGGATCAAGGACTTCACCGGCGAGACGCAGGACCTGATTTTCAAGGGTGCTGATCTCGCGGCCCAGTTCGGCGGGACGACGAAGGACGCGATTGAGGCGATCTCGTCACTGCTCCGTGGTGAGCTCGACCCCATCGAGCGGTACGGCGTTTCGATCAAGCAGTCGGCGATCAACGCCGAGCTGGCGGCTAAGGGGCTGGGCAAGCTCACCGGCCGGGCGAAGACTCAGGCTGAGCAGCAGGCTCGTCTCAAGCTGCTGAATGATCAAACGGCGTCGTCGTACAAGGCCTTCAGTCGGGAGTCTGACACTCTCGCGCAGAAGCAGCAGGTGCTCGGCGCTCGGTGGGAGAACCTCAAGGCGACGATCGGGCAGAAGCTGCTTCCGGTCGCGACGAAGCTCGTGAGTTGGCTCGCGGACACTGTCGAGGGGTCGAACAACACCGGTAAGGCGATCAAGAGGCTTGCCCAGATCTACGCGTCGGTCGTGCAGCCCACGGTCGAGGGCGCGGTTCGTGGGTGGAAGAAGTTCACTGCCGGCCTCGACGATGCGACCGGGGAGAGCAATTCGCTCGGGAAGGCCGTCAACAAGGTCGGTGATTTCCTCGAGAAAGCTGCCCCGATCCTGGGCAAGTTCTACGGCACCTATCTCGAGGCTCTCGGCACTGCGGCAGGGGAAGCGGCCCGCATGGTTGGCCGGATCTCTAAGGCGATCCAGACGATGATCGGCTGGGTTGACACGGCCCTCGACAAACTCGGCCAGCTCGCGAAGGCAGCGAAGAGCGGCGGCAGTCTCGGTCTCGGCTCTCTGGGTGGCCCGTTCGCTGGTCTGGGTGGCCTGTTCAGCTCCGGTGCGTCGCTTCCGGGCGGGCTCGGTCGTGCCGCAGGGATTGGCGCGCTCGGGTTCGGTGGCGGCGGTTCGATCCGCGTGTCGGCTCCCACGGTCAACCTCGTGGTGCTGCTTGACGGGCGCGAGCTCAAGCACGTGGCCCGGCGTGAGGCGCGCGACGAGATCAGCACGCAGGTGCTGGCGACGAAGAGGACACGCTAATGACCGTCACCGCAGTGCTCAACCAGGACCAGTGGCAGGTCGCGGTCACGATCACCGACCTCCCTGTGCTTCCCGCGCCTGGCGATCCGTGGCCGGCGACACCGTGGACGCTGTCGCGTTCCGACGGCCTCACCGAGCAGCCCGTACGCGCGGCGTTCGAGCGGCCTCTGGTGGCCGCGTCGTCGGCTGTGGTCCGTGACCGTGAGTACCCGATCTCCCGACCGTTCCTGTACGTCCTGCGGTACGTCGACGCCGTCGACGGGCAGGTGACGCTCTACTCGAACTGGATCGAGCCGGCCGAGCGTGAGCTGCCGAGGATCTCGAACCCGATCACCGGTGAGGGCGTCGACGCCACGATCGTGCAGTGGCCTGACCTGACGTCGGACTCCCGCGCGTCGGTGTTCGACGTCGACGGCCGACCGGAGCCGTACGTCATCACGGCGCCGATGAGCTCGCCCACGTCGCAGATGGTCCTCCGCACCCTCGACGCGACGTCGTGGCGCACCCTGTACGCGCTGCTGCGGCTCGGGCAGGTCATCCAGGTCCGGGCCAGCGTGCCGTTCGTCGACGACGCCTACCTGCTCCCGTCGCGGTACGTGATGTCCCGGATGACCAACAGGGCCGCTGACACGCGCCGGATCCACACGCTCGACGTGACGCAGACGGGGCAGCCGTCGCCGAACATCGTCGCGTCTGGCACGACGCTGCAGGATCTCGCCGACGCCTACCCGGGCGGCACGCTCGCGGACATCGCGGCGGACTTCGACTTCCTCTACGAGATCGCGGCGGCACCGCTATGAGGCCGGCAAGCGACCGGTTCGCGGCGCTGCTCGAGGGCCCGCAGGTCACGTACTCCTGCCGTGCGGAGTCGTGGTACTCCGGCGAGTTGCTCGCCGAGGCGCTCCCGGTCGAGTCGGGCACCCTGACGTCGACTGCGGACGTCATCGACACGCACGAGGTTGCCGCCTCTGTGCCGTACAAGGGCGAGTTCGACCTGTCGGACCCGCTGAACCCGCTGGGGGCGTACGGGCAGCGTGTGCGCCTGTTCATCGACCTCACGTCGGCGTCGGGTGAGGTCGAGTCGGTGGCGTTGGGCTGGTCCCGGATCACCCCGTCGAACGCATCCAACGGCGTGATGGAGCTGCGTGCCCGCGACCTCACCCTCGAGCTGGAGCGTGCGCGGCTCGTCACGCCGGTGCAGCTGACCGCGCCGGTGTCTGCGAACCCCGCAACGGAGCTGTTCGACCCGGCTACCGCGCTGGAGTACCTCGTCACCGGGATCCTGCCGGTGGCGGTGCTCGACACGCTGCCCGATCTCGCTGGCGCGCTGTACGTGCTCCGCGACCGCCGGCAGGGTGTCGTCGACATTCTCCAGGCGGTGTCCGCGACCGCGTCCGTCGACGTGTCCGGTGCGCTGGTCATCACGTCGGTGCCGGACCTGACCGACCCGGAGCCGGTGCTGCGGTTCACCGACGGGTACGGCGCCGACCCGACCAGTGGTGACCGGGGCACGATCGTGGACCTGCGACCGGAGGTCAACGACTCCCGCGGGTTCAACGCCTGCATCGTGCAGGGCGTCACCGCCGAGGGCGCACCGGTCTACGGCGGCGCGTACGTCACCGAGGGGCCCATGGCCTGGCCGGTGCAGCCCGACGTCGTTTCGGCGTACGGCGCGAACCCCGGGTACTTCTTCTCACCGCTGCTCCGCACCGTCGCCGGGTGCATCGCCGCAGCGAAGTCGATCCTTGCCGGCTGGATGCTCGGCGCGAACGGCACGTTCACCGTCGAGGCCGGCCCGGATCCGCGGCTCGAGGTCAACGACGTGGTGGAGCTGTCGAAGGACCGGCAGACGTACCTCGGGCTCGTGCAGCAGGTCGCGCTCCCACTCACGGCGACATCGGGCCCCATGACCTTCTCGGGGGTGCTGTTGTGAAGCTCGCGGACCTCACACCCACAGACGACGGCGCGACCCTCGACGCCCTGCACGTCATCGCGGTCGCGTCGTCACCCGCCCGGTTCCTGGGGCAGATCGGGAACAACACGTTCACGGTGCGCCGCAGCGCGGACTTCGCTGACGTCGTGGTGGCCGACGACGTCCTGCAGATCACCGAGTCCGAGACGGGCGTCTACGAGGCGACCGCGATCCTCGGCCACCGTGCCGGGGCGTCGACGGAGTTCCAGACGTACGAGCTGCCGTGGGACTACCAGCAGATCGGGTGGGACGGCGGCTCCGGTTCGACGTTCTACTCCGGGATCAGTGTGCTCCCCGCCGCGCTGGTCATCGGCTACCAGGACCGCCCCGAGCTCACGTACGGCCGTGTCGGTGGCATTGATCGGACGTCGGTCGCGTACTGGGGTCACTCGGGTCGTTGGGCGTACCCCGGGCTCGGTGTTCAGCCGGCGCAGAAGCTGAGCATTCTCGTGACCGAGCCGAACCCCGTCCCGCTCGAGCTGACGCTGTTGGCCGCGCACTACCCCGACGAGGCTCACACGCCTGTCGACGTGACGCTGACGCCGTCGCTGGACTACTACGGCCCGGACGTCCCGAATGTCATCGACCTGCCAGCGGAGTGGATCGACGCGTTCGCTGACGGGTCGGCCGGCTCGATCATGTTCGGCCCTTCCGGGACCGATCCCGGTCTCACCACTGTCCCGGCGGGTCCGTCCCGCTCCCTGAGTCTCCACACCTGAAAGCGAGTTGCGTCATGCCTGAAACCCCGAGAGGTCTCGAGTTCCCCGATTCGGCGGGCTCGACTGAGATCTGGACCCACCTGCAGAACCTCGCCGAGTCGGCCGACACCGCGATCGGTGAGGCACAGGCAGCGGCTCTCGCTGCTGCGATCGCGGACGCCGCGGCGAAGTACGCGCTCGTCGCGCACATCGAGCGATTCGCCGACGACGGCTACTACGTCAACAGCATCCCCGGCACGTCGCCGACCCCGATCGTGCTCCCGGATCAGGGCACAGGGGACGACGGGATCAGCTCGCCGGGTGGCGCGTCGTTCGACATTCTGCACGACGGCCTCTACCTGATCACGATGACGATCACGTTCGAGGGCAACGCGAACGGCAACCGGTTCCTCACGCTCGAGCACAACGCCACAGAGATCGCGCGGGCACGTGTCGGCAACGCCGGCTCTGGCGGTGTGAGCGTGTCCATGTCGAAGGTCAGGCGGGCCGAGGCCGGCGACAGCTTCCAGCCGTTCGCGTCGCAGTCCTCGGGTGTCGCGCTCGACCTCATTGACGGCGAGTACACCCGCCTGGAAATCACGAGGATCGGCGCCTGACTCATGGATTCCCTGCAGCAGTTCTTCGGCTTGGTGGGACCGATCATCGGCGTGATCGGTGCCGTGGCCGCGATCGTCGTCTACCTCAAGACGGCGATCGACAAGGGCACGATCGAGGCGATGCGTCGCAACGCCGACGCCCTCCGCGACCGGGTGCTGCTCCTGGAGACCGCGGACACCACGAAGACGGCCCGCATTGAGGCGCTTGAACGTGAGAACCAGATCCTCGCAGCCGTGCCGTCGTCGGCCGGCGCGATCGAGGCGCTCGCCACCCAGCTGTCCCAGCACCACACCGAAACTATGCGGATCCTGGAGGGCGAACGATGACCGAACACCAGCTCCACCTCGACCCTGCCATCGAGCACCGTGTCGGCCGCGCCGAACTGTGGAAGCGCGGCCTGATCGTGTTCATCGCCGTTGCCGTGTCTGCCCTATTCGTTGTGCTGGGCGTCGTCATCGCCCGACAGGGCAACACCATCGACGAGATCCGGGCAACGCAGCAGGAGGGCTCACCTTCGCAGCAGCGGCTCATCGACCTGTCGAACCTCATCGCGGGATGCGTGACCCCCGGCCGGGATTGCTACGAGAACGGCCAGAGGCAGACCGCGGGCGCCGTGAGCTCCATCAACGAAATCACCGCGATCACCGTCGCCTGCGGGGACCTGCCCGGCGAGCAGACCGTCACCCAAATCCGTGCCTGCGTCACGCAGCAGCTCGAGCCCGAGAAGAAGTGAGGAACCGATCATGAGGCCAGTCGATAGCAAGTACCCCGTCACCCTGGGATACCGGGAGAAGATGTCATCCCGGCCGGACTACATTCACCGCGGGATCGACTTCGGGTGCCCCACCGGCACGTCCGTCCGCGCGACCGTCGCCGGCACAGTCGTCCACGCCGGCCGAGGCGGCATGGGTGTCGCGTTCGGGATCCACGTCGTGCTCAAGTCCCAGGGGATCTACCACATCTACGCCCACCTGTCGGCCGAGTCGGTCTACTCCGGGCAGCCCATCAAGATGGGCCAGATCCTCGGCAAGTCCGGCCAGACTGGCAACGCCACCGGCCCCCACCTGCACTACGGCGAGTTCACCGCCTACTCGTACACCGCCGACCGGAAGCCCGAGTTCCTCGACGACCAGGCCGCGGCGCCCAAGCCCAAGCCGTCCGGGACGTGGTTCACGCTGTGCCTGTGGCCGCTCGCCGGGTTCGACAAGGACTACGGGCAGGCGCACTGGAACACCATCGAGCAGAAGATCGTCGACGAGATCAAGCGCATCGGCGCCGACGTCTACTGCCTCACCGAGGTCCCCGAGCCCCGCCGTGACGAGTTCGGCGCCAAGCTGACCAAGGCCGCGTACCACCTCGCGATCTCCAAGGACGGCCGCAGCATCGTGACCCGCAAGGGCATGAAGGTCGGGCGCACCAAGGTCGTGACGCTCGCCGAGGACGGGCCCGCGAACGATGACAAGCAGGTCGTGCTCGCCGAGGTCTGGCCGTCGAACAGCCCGAACGCCGCGATCATCAGCGCCGGGCACCTCGAGTACCGGGACGGCGACAAGTACGACACGACCCGCGTCACCCAGGCCAAGCAGGAGATCGCAGCCGCCGAGGCGTTCGCGAAGGTCTGCGAGGTCCCGTCGGATCGCATCTTCTACGGCGACGACGACAACAGCGCCGCGTGGGTGCTGGAAAAGGCGTACGAGCCGACCCGGGTTGACGCGTTCGACCAGGCGATCACGTCGTCAAGTAGGGCGTTCTCTTCGATCTGTGGGTGGTCCGGCAGCGCGCCGAAGGGCCCGCGTACGGATCACGTGAAGGTCCACCGATCGCGGCCGGTCGTGAAGGCCACGCAGTCGACCACGACGGCGAAGAAGAAGCTGAGCAACCACCTCCCGACGATCGTCGTCGTGGGGAAGAAGTAGGAGGCAGGGTCATGAGGAAGATGCTCGCGTACGTACGTTCCGCAGCTGCAGGCTACGAGCCGGCCGTGGTGTCGTCCGTCGTCGCCGCGGCGTTCGTCCTGGCTGCTGGCCTGGGCATCACTGTGGGCGACCTCCCGGAGAAGGCGAACGCGGTGCTGACGTTCCTCGCGTTCGTCGCGCCGCTGGTCGCCGGCCGGATCACCCGGGCCAAGGTCCGCACCGTGAAGTCGCTCCGAGAGGGCGGTGTGCTCCGATGAGCCTGCCCGCCGGGATCTCGCTGTGCACGGTCACCGTCGGCCGCGCGTTCGACTTCTTCGGCAAGGACGCGGAGATCTCGGTGAAGGTGACCCCGATCCTCGGCGGCAACGCGAAGCGCATCGTGTGGACGGCCACCGGTGAGCTGCTCGCGAACTTCGCTGGCACGTTCACTGGCACCGTCGGTGAGCAGGTCGAGTTCGAGGTGCCCCACGTGGATCAGGCCGGGTTCGTCGACGGCACCGGCGACGAGTTCACGCTGTGGTTCTACCGCGCCGAGATCTCGCTGCTCATCGGCCGGCAGACCGTGCAGTATCAGCAGGACTTCCAGGTCCTCGTGGGGCAGGACGCGGTCGACCTGGATCTCGTGCCTGACGCGTCGATCGGTGCACCGGTGTCGGTCACGATCCCGCCGGTGCTGTCGGTCAACGGTCAGACCGGCATCGTCATGGTGGGTGAGGGGAGTCTGATCGGGTGGGCGGCGAACCCCGACGCGATCATCTTCGGCACCATCACCCGCAACGTGGACGGCGTCGTGACCACCGCGGACGTGGTCTGGCCCGACGGCACTCTCGGCACCTACACCGCCGATGACATTGACGGCCTGCTGACCAACTCCTACTCGATCACGTATGAGGGCGACGTCGACCTGACTGTCACCCAGCCGCTCATGACTCGTGACGGATCTGACCAGGTCACGGTTCGTCCCCCGATGGAGGTGTCCTGATGGGTGTTCTCGATGCACCTACGTACTCGCGTCGGCAGGCCGACGCGCTGAGCCCCGGAATGGTCGGGTTCGCCGAGCAGCGCAACACCTCAAGCGTCGCCGGGTCACCATCGGCCGGGGTGAACCTGCCCGGACTGTGCCTCGTCGTCCCGCCCACCGACACGCCCGTCGAGCTGTTCTGGGGCGCGACGCCGATCATCGCCGTGGCCGGCGGCGGGTACGTCGCGCTCAACCTCTACGAGGTGGGCGTCAACGGTGCGCTGACGCTGCGGGGGACGTCGAACATCAGGCTCGAGCCCGGCACACCGACGACGACTGCCGGTGAGCGGATCACCGGTGGCCCGACGAAGCTCGTCCCCTCGACGATCCCGCGGCTCATGGCCCTGAACCTCGGCCTGTCGCGTGACGCGGGCAGCTCGCTCGCTGCGTCGATCGTCAACTCGGACACCGACTACTGGCGTCCCTTCCTGGAAATGGTGCAGCGATGAAGACACGGGTGGACGCCACGACGAAGACGGGCCGGATCCGGGTCGGCGAGGTCGACTACCTCAACATGCCGGCCGAGCCGTACGACGGCTACCCGGTGGTCCTGCTCCACGGCGCCGGGAGCACCGCCCGCGATGCGTTCGCGTCGGCGTCGTTCTACGCCCACGCGACCCTGCCGGGGATCCTCTACCACCACAACATTCCCTCGATCTCTGGGTGGATGGGTGGCGACACAATGGGCAACGACCTCGGGATGACGTGCGTCGAGTCCGCGCGCACCGTGCTCGACGCTTTCCCCGGCGTCGACGCGTCCCGGGTGCACCTCGTCGGCGTCTCGATGGGCAACGAGCTCGCCATGCGGTACGCCAGCCTCAACCCGACCAAGGTCGCGTCGATCATGAGCGTGATGCCCCTGTCGGACATCAACGCCGTCTACCAGGCCAACCGGGCAGGGTTCCGCGCGACCATCGCCGCAGCCTGGGGAGTGACCTACCCGGCCGCGCTCCCCGCACAGTCCGACCTCGTGAACACGCACGCGCCGGTCCTCGTCGCGAACGGCACCCCGGTGCGGTTGCTCTACTCGTCGGCCGACACGACCGTGCTCCCGGCCGAGGTCACGACGCTGGCGGCGGCGCTCGGCATCGCCGCCGAGGTCGTCGACGCGGTCAACAACCACGACGAGCTCACGATGCAGTCGGCGATGAACATCGCGGAGAACCCGACGCACCCCGGTGGCCCGTTCTGGGGTCACTACGTCCACTACCTCGACCAGCACAACCCGTGAGGACACGACCATGACGAAGCTCTGTGGCATCACCGACGACGGCCAGCCCGACCGCCCCGAGGACGACCTGCAGCTCGTGTGCGTACGCGAGCCGCACGACGAGGACCCCGAGGACAACGTGCACTGGAACGACAACGGCACGATCTGGACGTCCGACGCGGGCGGCGAGCCGATCCGTACGTCTGACGGGAGCACGGACCCGGTCCACCTGACCGACCTGGCTCCCGGACCCTGACCGAACAGCCTCCGCGAGACGACCTGTCGGCGTAGGGTGTCGAGGCATGACTGAGACGAAGTCCCGCGCCTGGCTGCTACCGACGATCGTCGGCGTGATCGCTCTACTCATCGGGGTAGGAATCGGTGCTGCTGGCAGCAGCGGCGAGGACGAGAAGCCGGCCGTCAAGTCCAGCCGCGGGAGCACCACCGCAGATCTCGACAAGCGCGAGTCCTCGCTGGACGACGAACGCACCGAGCTCTCCCAACGCACCGACGAGCTCGACGTACGTGAACGGCAACTCGCACGCGCCGAACAGAAGGCCAAGGCCAACACGATCGAGGGTGACGGGACGTTCGAGATCGGCGTCGATATGAAGCCCGGCAAGTGGAAGAACGCCGACGCGTCCGACGGCTGCTACTGGTCGATCAACTCCGACCCGAACGGCAACAACATCGTGGCGAACCACAACGGTGGCGGGCCGCAGACCGTAGACGTGAACAAGGGCCAGTACCTCGAGCTGTCGAACGACTGCGGCACGTGGAAGAAGGTCGGCTAGCCCCCAGCGGGGGTCCTACGCAGCCACAATGAGCCGCTGTGCCCTCTCCAGCGGCCCGGTGGCATCCGGCAGCAGCAACAGCCCAGCACGGCGCTGTGTGTCGTCCACGTGGAGATACCTCTGCGTCGTCGCGAGCGAGGCGTGCCGCATCAGCTCCATCACGATCCGACAGTCCACGCCGGCGCGAAGCAGCTCGGTCGCGTACCAGTGCCGCAACGAGTGAGCCGACCCCGGGATCCCGGACCGGCGCATCACGTTCCCGATGATCGTCGACACCGACCGGCCGAGCACGTGCCCGCCGGTCTCGCCGGCCTTGTTCGCCTTCCACTGCGGGAACCACCACCCCGACCCGTACCGTGACGCCTCCGCCTCGATCAGCGGGTGCAGCGGCAGCACGGCGTCGACGTTGCCCTTGCCGATCACCCGCAGCTCACGCGCCACCGGGTCGATATCGGCGCCCCGCACCTTCGCGACCTCCGACACCCGCAACCCCTGATACGCGGCGAGCAGACACATCGTCCTCGTCCTGGCGTGCATGCGGGTGTTCAGCAGGCGCACGACGTGTGTCGTCGCGATCGTCCTCGGCGCGCGTCGCTTCGCCTTCGGGATCGACAGCCGCCGCATTGGGTTGTCGTCACGGATCCCGACGAGCTCCAACCACCGGAACCACGACTGCAGATTCACGTGATACGTCTGCCTTGTCGACGCCTGGAACGACCCCGACAGGAACCCGAGGACGTCGTCGACGTCGAGCTGCTCCGCCGGCCGATCCGACAGTCGGGCGACCCTGAGCACGAGGTCGATACGGTCGTCGATCGTCCGGTCGGCCCACGACTGGGCACGCATCCACGTACGCCAAGACGCGACGAGAGGGACGGCGTTGCCGTCTGAATCCCCCCGGATTGCTCCCATAGTTAACCAACGGGTAACAGGGAGCGACGTTACGGTGCCGGTCACGCCGCCACTGCGATTGCAGGGGAAAGTCGGGGAAGTTCCAGAACGCGTCCTTCGCCTTTGTAATCTCTAGGTCGCAGGTTCGAATCCTGCCGGGCGCGCTCACCACCGTCGGTCGGGCTCGTGGGCTCGTCGAGCCAGCCGAGGAACCACTGGCGCGGGACGCCGGTGGTCTGCTCGAGCTTCACGGCGACGTCGACGAGGCTGCCGGGTTCGTTCTTGCCCGACTCCCAGGCGGCGTATGCCTTCTCTCCGACGTCGAGCTGGTCGGCGAATGCTGCCTGGGTGAGTCCTTGGTCCCTGCGGACCTTGCGTACGCGCTCAGCAAACGTCCATGTGGGGACGGTGCCGGGGAGATAGGCGACGTTTGTTGTCATGAGATTCAAGGTAGAGATCCCTACTCAACCTTGTCAAGGTCTATCAATGATAGGTACGACACTCTTGCATAGCCCTTGACAACGTTGATAGGGATGCCTACTGTCTCGTCCCATGACCGATAGGGATACCCAGACCAGCGAGGATGACCTCCTGCTCATCGCTGACGCTGCAGTCGTCGCCCGGTGCTCGCCCGCCACCCTCCGCCGCTGGGAAGCCCGCGGACTCATCACGGCAGGCCGTACGCCCGGAGGCGGCTACCGCGTGTTCCGCCGTGGCGACCTCGAGAAGCTCGCCCAGCTCGCACCGACGCGGGCCACCTCATGAAGGTCTCGACAGGCATCGTGTACCAGCTGCTGGATGCCCGCGGCGCCCCGCTCTATGTCGGCGTCTCGGCAGACCCGGCCGAGCGGATTCGACAGCACCGCTTCACGCGGGCGTGGTGGCCGCAGGTGGTCGACGTCGTGCTCTCCGAGCGCCTGCCCCGCGCAGACGCGGAAGCACTTGAGCGCGATCTCATTCGCACGCTGCAGCCCCGCCACAACATCGCTGACCGCTTCGGCATGACAGCCGTCGAGATCGCGCGAGCCTGCGGCCAGGCGATCTACAGGGAGCGCGCTCATGCGTGACCTGCTCGCCGCCGTCGTGTTCGTCCTGGCCCTCGCGCTCACCGCCTACGTGATCGGCCTGCTCGTCGGGCTGGTCTTCCTCGGCATCTACACCATCACCTGATCCGTCCACCACTGAGAGGCTCCGCCATGCCGACCACCGCCACGAAGACACCCCGCCTCGCCGGCGGGGAGAAGTCCCTGAACACCGCCGTACGTCACGCGCTCCGCTCGCCGGCTCCGCCGTCGCTCCGCGCTGCTGTCGCGGTCGATCTGATCAAGGATCGGCTGGAGCGGACGTATCCCGAGCTGCTCGAGGTTGAGCCGCACTCGCGGTATCTCGTGCCGGTGCACCTGATTCACCCGTCGCTGCGGGTGCAGTCATGAGCCACCTGATCACCCGCGACCTGCGGCCCTCGACCGTCTATCACGTCGGGATCTACGCGTACGACCGCGATAGCACGGCCGACTCGTACACCACCGGCCGTCACGTGCCGCTGTGTGGGCAGGAGAAGGTCCACGACGGTCACTGGCTGTTCCCGATGGGGGACGAGGTCGACCGTAAGAAGCTGTGCACCCGGTGCGCGGAAGAGATCCGCTACGCCACCGATCTGCTGCCGACCGATCCTCGGCCCGAGGGCTGGCACCCCCTGGCCGAACTCCGCGAGACCGGCCTGCTGTGGCTGATCAACCGTCAGGTGTTCCACCCCCGCGGGTTCGCGATCGGCCTCAACTTCAACGAGGCCGGAGACGTCGACGGATGGGTGCTCTACGGGGACGGTGTCGAGCCGTGGAATTTCAAGGACGGCGAAGAGAACGAGTTCCTCGCCGCCGTGAACGAGATCCTCAAGCCGGTGCAGTCATGACCGGGCCGAACCCCAACGCGCCAGCGGCGGTGAGTGATGCAGACCGACGCTACACCGCCGCGACCGACGTCGCGATCAAGGTGCTCCGAGCCTGCAACGCCGAGGGCATCGTCACCGACGACGCCGACTACTCGATCGGACCCGAACACCTCGCATCGAACGTCGTCGCGGCGCTCCGAGTAGAAGGGCTGATCTGATGACCACCACAGCACGTGAGGCCGCGATGCGCGCCACCCTGGCGAAGTTCATCGAGGACCGCGTCAAGGAAGCCCGCCGGTCCCTCAACGGTGACGTCATGGCGACGCTCGACCCGGGCGACCGCAAGGGCGCCGTGCTGCCTGACGGGTCGGACATCGGCACCGTGTCGGTAGCGAAGGGCCGCAAGACGATCCGGGTCGTTGACGAGGCCGCGTACCGGGAGTGGGTGCGCGAGCACTCCCCGCACAACGTGTTCGCCCCCGAGCCCGTCGAGCAGGTCAGGCCGGCGTACACGAAGGCGCTCGCTGATCAGGCGGAGGTCGTCGACGGGCTGCTCGTCGACGCGACGACCGGCGAAGTGGTCCCTGGCATTCAGCAGGTAGCCGGTGAGCCGTACGTGTCGGTGAAGATCTCCGACACCCAGCTCGACGAGCTGTTCGAGGCGCTCGACCGTGGCGAGTTGAACGAGATCCTGACCGGCCTGTTGCAGACGGCCGAGCGGCCCGCGATCGAGGGGGAGACCGAATGAGCACGAGCACCGAGGTCGAACTGCATCGACAGCAGCCCCTCGAGCAGAAGGTCGAGTGGGTCAAGCTCATGGCGACCGCGAGCCTGCTGCCGGCGCAGTACCGGGACAACCCCGGCAACCTGTTCTATGCCGTCGAATTCGCCGACTCGCTCGGTGTCGATCGAATCAACGCGATCACGTCGATTCACGTCATCGGCGGCAAGCCCTCGGCGTCGGCTGACCTCATCGCGGGTCTGATCCGCAAGGCGGGGCACAAGCTGCGGATCATCGGGGACGACACGTACGCCGAGGCGCAGCTCATCCGGGCCGATGATCCTGACTTCACGTTCGTCGCCCGCTGGGATGAGGCGAAGGCGCGCGCGGCGAAGCTGTGGGGGACGGGCAACTGGCTCAAGTACCCCGGCTCGATGCTCCGTGCTCGCGCGATCACCGAAGTGGCCCGGATGGGCGCCTCGGACGCGCTCTACGGCGTCGTCTACACGCCCGAAGAGCTCGGTGCGACCGTCGACGCGGAAGGCAATCCGGAAGTGAACCGGATCCAGAGGTCGAGGACGGCGCCGCCGTTCATGGAGATCCCGCAGACCGGCGCGGAGTCGGACGAAGGCAAGCCGGCGGCAGGGGAAGCCACGGCCCAAGCTACCGACTCCGCGTCTCCTGAGCAGCCCGAGGACGAGGCCGATGCGTCCAAGGGCAAGTCCGGTGGCTCGGACGCCACTCCCTCCCGAGCGTCCGAGCCACCGTTCAACCCGGAGCAGCTGGACGAGAACAACCAGGAGTACCTCGCTGACCCGGAGCCGGACGAGGACGGCGCCGTGCCGGCCGAGATCGTCGAGGATGCAGAGCCGCGGTGGACGCCGGAGCAGCGCGCGAAGATGATGGCCGGTTTCACCGGTCTGGACGTCGCTGACCGGGCGGAGCGGTTGCAGGTCACGTGTGACCTGATCGGCCGCAGCATCGAGTCGGCGAACGAGCTGACGTTGAAGGAAGCGTCTCGCGTGATCGACGCGCTCGAGCAGTGCAAGACGCGTGACGATCTGGAGGCGATCATCCAGGCCACGGTCGCGCACCGCGAGAAGGGCGGTGAGTGACATGTGGGACATCGTGCTCATGCTCGTCCTGTCGGGTGTCGCCGTCGCGGTGCTGCTGACCGGGTCGGGTCGGATCTCGCCGGAGGACCGCCGCCGTGTGGCCGAGGATGACGCGGATCGGGATGAGAACAGCCGGTTGCGTGCGCGTCTGCACATCGACGGGAGCGACTGGTGATGAGGACCATCATCGGCCTTGTCTGCCTTGTCCCGCTCGCCGCCGGCGCGCTCGCCTTCGCTGTGTGGCACATCGCGGACCTGATCGGCGCCGTGCTGCACGAGCCCAGCCGTCGCCGGGCCCAGGACGCCGCGATCTTGCTCGGCCTCTACGTGGCGTTCGCGCTCGTGGTCGGCGCGATGTGGGGGCTGTCGTGAGCGCCGCATTCATCCTGGCTGCGGCCGCGAAGATCACCGACCTTGAAGCGACCTGGACCGGCGACGAAGTCCGGCAGCACCTCGTGATGCTCGCCGACGCACTCGACCCGCCGGACCTGACCGACCTCGGGATGCTCGAACGAATCCCGCTGACCGGCCCGCACCTGGCCGAAGCGGTCGGCCGGCTCCTGTTCCGCGCCGAGATTCCCACCTCGGATTACGGGCGGTGTGTGCAGGTGTCGCAGCTGCTCGGTGACGCGGCGAACCGGTTGGACGTGAAGGGCGATCACATGCGGGCGAACATGCTCCGGGAGTACGCGCACGCGGTGTCAGTCGCCGGAGGTGCACTGTGATCGGGCCTATCGGTCCTTGCGGGTGGACTCACTATGCCGCCATGGCCGTCCCCGTAGGCAGTCGATTCAACCCGACCGGTCCCATTCGCTTCCGGGCTCAGTCCGGTGGGCCCCTGCGCGATACCCGTGAAGCAGCGATCGCCGACGAGTGTGCATCCACTCATCAAGCGGGTGCCCAGTGAGCGCGTGCAGGAAGTGCGGCGACCCAATCCGGTTCGTCACCAACACCGAGACCGGACGCCGCGTCCCCGTCGACCCCGTTCCCGACGAAGGCGGCAACTTCCTCGCCCGCCCAATCCGCTTCACGACCGGTGAGCCCTCCAAGGAACTCGAAGGCCACCCCCGACGCCGCGGCGAAGAGACCCCCGCTGGCTACGCCCTGTTCATGCCGCACTACGCAACCTGCCGTGCGCGCATCACCCGCGGCCGTGGATCCCCACGACCGCAGACCCTGTTCGACCGAATCGAAACCGAGGAACGATGACCACCGACCCACTGCTGCCCCCGAAGCCCCAGACCTACGCGCCCGGCTTCGAGCCCCTGCCCCCGATCCCCGCAGCCGAACCCGGCCCGGTCCGTCAGTACAGGCTCCCCGAGATCATGGACCTCACCCCCAACGATCTGTTCGCGATCAAGATGCACACGAAGGTCGACCTGCTCCGACCCCCGACCACCGTCCACGGCGACTGTGCGCTGCTCTGGTGGGTCACCCGGAAGGAAGCCGAGCCGCTCGACTTCGAGGCGCTCCTGACGTTGCCGCTGCAGCAGCTCAACGACCTGCTGGCAGACGACGAGGACGAGTCCGACGACACCGCGCCCGCCGACGACGAGCCCGTCCGGGAGGCAACCGAGGACGACCCAAAAGCCTCAACGAACTCACCCGAGTCTGCGTCACCCTCTCCCGGATCTGGGGATGCTCCCCCGCCCAACTGAGGGCGTGCACGCTACGCGAGATCGCGTACATGAACGACCAGCTCGAGGCCGAGAAGGTCGCGGCTGAGCAGGCCGAAGTCGATCGCCGGATCGACGAGGACGAACACCAACAGGAAGAAGGAACAGCATGAGCGCAGTAGTGAAGCTGGCCGGCAAGATGCCCGGGGACTTCGAGGTCAACGGCCTCGACGCCACAGTCGAGGATCTGCTGGAGAACCCGAAGGAGCTCCGCGCCGGATTCGTCGTCTACGACGTCGTGAAGGAGAACGTGGACGTCGACACCGACACCAGGGTGCCCGTTGTCAGGGTGCGGCGTTTCGAGCCGCTCGGCAAGGCTGACGAGATCTCGGAGACGATCCGGGCGGCGTACACCAAGGCGGTGGAAGAGCGGACGGGCCGAAAGGCTCTGCCGCTCGATATCGCGGAGGTCGTGAAGGACGCCGGGCAGGGCACGCTCGAGGGCGGCCCCGACAACGTCACCGTGGGCGACTTCTGACATGCCTGAGTCAGACCCGGACGTCATCCCCGACGTCGTGCGCGTCGGTGGCGGGCTGGTCTATACCTCGCTGTGCGTACCCGAGGGCGTCACACCCGAGGACGCTGCGGCGCGCTACACCGCAGAGGATCCGCCCGGCACGTCTCTGAACGAGTGGGTGGCGACACCGCTCGACGAGATCCCGGACGCCTTCTGGGACTGCTACCCGGAGGACGTGCAGCAGGCTCGCACGTACCCCGGGCCCTGCGGTGACCACGCAGACCGCCGGCACGTGCTGGTGAACTGCTGATGTCCGAGGGGGCGGGCGCATGGGCGGTGAAGGTCTACGGCTCACCCGCCCCCAAAGGCTCCATGAAATGCGTAGGCGGACGCGGCCGACACCAGCTCGTCAACAACAACCCCGCCACCACACCGTGGCAAGACCGTGTCGCGAAGGCGTGTGAACTGTTCGAGATCAGCGAGCCGCTCACCGTGCCGCTCGGTCTGCAGCTCACGTTCACCGTCGACCGACCGAAGTCCGTCAAGCCGGCGTCACGGCCCTGGCCCCACAAGACGGCACGCACGTCCGACGGTGGCGGGGGCGACGTCGACAAGCTCGCCCGCACCGTGCTCGACGCGCTCGAGCAGGCGCGGGTCGTCGTGAACGACGCGCAGATCTGCTCGATAGCCGCGTCGAAGGTCTACCCCGATACCCCGGACGTCGCCGACGTCCTGCACCGCCCTGGCGTGTTCATCCGCCTCTACCGACTCTGACCCACCCAACGAAAGGCACGATCATGACCGTAATCCCCGAACGACTCACCGACCTGGACACCATCGCTCTCAAGAAGGGCGGACACCGCAACCCCGAACACGGCATGTGCCTACTCGAAGCCGTCTCCTACGTCGCCGGCGAACCGTTCACCGACCAGCCGCAGTGCGCGTCCCCGATCCTCGGGTCGTTCGGCCGCAACCTCAACGACGTGCTCCCCGACGACAAGCGGCAGAAGCTCGTCCCGCTGGTCCCGCAGATCGTCGGCACAGCCGGAGACGGCCACGACCAGGAGCGTGGCCTTATGGCCGCGGACTGGCTGATCCGGGTCTACACGCCCACGTGGTTGCGGCTCGCTGGGCTCGAGGAAGCTGCGGTGTCGTTGGAGACGTTGCCGCGTCAGGCGACGTGGGACGACGTCGAGGCCGCGGTGCCGGTCGTGCGTGCTGCTCGTGAAAAGGCACGTGCTGCCGGGGACGCTGCCTGGGACGCTGCCTGGGACGCTGCCTGGGCCGCTGCCAGGGCCGCTGCCTGGGACGCTGCCTGGGACGCTGCCAGGGACGCTGCCAGGGACGCTCTGCAGCCCACGACTGACCTTCTGCAGGACTCCGCGATCGAGTTGTTCGAACGCATGGTCACGCTTGGCGGCAAGTAGGCATGCCTACTCCCTCATCGTGGGTTTGCCCGGAGTGTGAAGCCGGGAAGCATCGCAACTGCAACGGCACGGCGTGGGACTTCGACGCCGACGAGCTCGTACCCTGCGGCTGCTCTGACGGGTGCGGGTCGTGAACGGCGCTGGCGGGTCCGCGATCGTCGGCAGCGACTGGCCTCGCCCGCTGCCCGTCACGACCTACAGCGAGCCGACACGACGCCCGACCGGGTTGGACTGGGCGAAGCACACCGCACCCGACCCCGAGCCCGTCGACGCCGCACCAGAGCCGGTCTCCGAGATGCCGGCGACACGCGCCCAGGCGTACGCCGACAACACCGCAGCGCACGAGGAAGCCCGCCAACGCGTCGAGACGATCGAAGCGCGCCCGGCTGACATTCCCACGAACGATATTCCGGCAGATGTCACACACCCGGTCGTGCGCCTGCTCGAGGCCACAGCCGACGCCACCGACCCGGCCACACGCTCCGCACGTGAGCTCGTCGTCGCCGCACTGCAGCACCTCCGCACCGTCGCGACGTCGAGGCCACAGCCGACGCCACCGACCCGGCCCAGAGAGCCAAAGACGAAACCAGCCAAGCCCCGCACCCCCGCCAAGTCCAAGGGGCGCCCCAGAGCCGACACCAACATGATCGTCCAGGCGTACGAGTCCGGCAGGACGATCGCGCAGACCGCAGCGGACCTCGGCTACACCAAGGCCACCGTACGCACCCACCTGCTCGACGCCGGTGTGCAGCTGCGGGACGACCGCAAGACGAACTCCGGCGGCAACAACCGCCGCGACTACACCCCCACCGAGATTGAGGACGTCCGCCGGCTCTACGTCGACGAACACCTTTCACAGACCCGGGTGGCCCAACGTCTCGGGATCGGGGTGAAAGTCGTCCAGTGCATCATGGCCCGCCACGGCATCGAAGCCCGCGAGGGGCAGTCTGGTGGCGGTGACACCCTCGGCGAGATCCGCACCCGCCTCGCCGCCCTCGGTGTGAAGTCGACCGTGGTCCGTGCGTGGGCGCTCGAGCAGGGTCTCAAGGTGTCGCCGCGTGGTGTGATCCCGTTGCAGGTCCTCGACCAGTACGAGCAGCAGCATGGGTGAGCAGCTGACGCTCTGGGACGACCCCAAGCCCGAACCACCCCCAGCCGTCGACTGGGACGCGAAGCAACGCTGCGAGGGGTGCGGACGCGACGTCCGCCGCTACGACTACATGACCGGCCACGGCCCGATCCCGGGCGACGAGTGGGGCGACTGCCTGAGCCGACGGCTACGCCGCAACCACGTGATCTCGTTCGCCCGCGCCGTGTCCACCCGCGGCGTCTGGCCCGGACGCATCCGCCCGAAGAAGTGGAAGCCCGACCAGGCGTGGACGGACCTGGAAGACGCGATCCGCCTCGCACGTGAGTCCGGGGTCACCGACGACTGGATCACTCGCGTGGTGCTCGGCGAGCTCGCCTGCGGTGGGCGCGTCTACGACCCGGTGATCTACAGGGCGGTGATGAGCGCATGAGCAAGCGGAAGGCGCGGCCCGCCCACGAGGTCCCCGTCGACTGCTCCATCGGCACCTGCCCACGCTGCGGCAAACAAGCATTCAAAACCCGGAAAGCAGCCAAACGAGCCATGCGCGCAATCCACCAAGACCGCAGACTCTCCGTCTACCCCTGCGGCGACGTCTACCACTACGGGCACCTGTCGGCGCGGGTGAAGTCCGGTGACACCGACCGCCGCGACCTCCGGGAGAACACATGACGCTCCCCGAGCTCGACGTCGAACTCGTCGGCGGACCAGCTGACGGCCGGATCTACAGCGTGTCGTCGCTCCTACCTCGAATCAGGGTGCCGCTTGTAGAACCGGCCACCACGTTCTACAAGGCCCAGGCGGACGATCTGTACCCGCGGAGCCGCATGCAGGTCGCGGAGTACGACCGCGACCGGATCAGCGACGAGACGCACCGCTGGCGCTACGTCTATCGGTGGACGTCATGAGCGGCCGGCTCGTCGGGGAAGTCCTCAAGTGCGCGCCCGTCGACCTCACACCCGCCCAGAGACTCGTCCTCGTCGCCCTAGCCGAGGACGCCCGCGACCGCGACCGGCTCGCCCGATTCTCATCCGTCGCGGTCCTCTCACACCACACCTGCCTCGCGCCCGGATCGGTCAAGAACATCTTGAAGCACCTCACCGACCGGGGCCTGATCAAGCCCCTCCACCGCGGCCAGCTCGGCACGATCCAGCACTACCGAATCACCGAGCTGTACGACCACCACCGCGACGCTGTCGCCACACCCAAAGGAGACACCGCATGACCCTCCACGAGCCCGCTCCTGACGTCCCAGACGACTTCGTGGCCCCACCGTCGGCCGCGCCCGTCGAACACGCCACGGAGCTCGAGGACGTACGACGCGTCAACCTCCAGCCCGACGACACGCTCGTCGTACGCGTCAACCGTGACCTGATCACCGAAGCCGACTTCGACCGGATCCGCACCGACATGCACCGCGTCTTCCCAGGTCACCCGCTGCTGATCATGAGCGCCGATATAGAGCTCGACGTAGTCGGACCTGACCCTGCCGCCGACATCGTGAAGGTGCCACGAGACACCATCGACGCCCTGCTCAAGTGGACCAATGAGGTAGGTCGCATGACGTCCCGAGACGACATCAACTCGGGCATCGTGTGGGCCCACCTCGTCGAGTTCCGATCGGCCGTCGCACCCTTGCTCGACAACACAACAGGGTCATCCACCAGTGACCCTGCAGGGTAATCAGCCAATGACCCTCTACACCCTGTGGAAAACCCGATCCGCCGCACAGAGAGGGTCATCCACCAGTGGAAACAGGGTCATCCACCAATGACCCCACCCGTAAGTACTCCCGTAGAGATAAGACTCCCTAGAGACCTTGGTACTACTCACTAGGGATCGAACTGCACGACACCACGAACGAAAGTTGCAGACGATGATCCGCAGATTCCGAGCCCGCAAAGCGGCCCAGCACCGAGCCCTCGCCGAACAGCACAACGACACCATCGAGACCGCCGTCGAGCTCTACATCAGCCTCGGCGACACACCACACGAAGCCTGGCTACGTGTCGACCAGCTCACCTCGACCGACTACCACCGAGCACGCGCCAGACTCCACACCGCACTCGCCGACAAGTGGGACCCAGACGCGTGAGCAACGACTGGTCCGGACGTCGAGCACAAGCAGCTCTCACCCACGTCCTCAACCGCGACAAAGGCATCTGCTGGATCTGCGGCCACCCTGGCGCCGACAGCCTCGACCACATCGTTCCCCGCTCCGTCGCACCAGAACGAACGTGGGACGAGACGAACTGGGCCGCAGCACACGGCAGCGCCCGACCCGAATACGACTGCCCCGGCCAGTACGCCCGAGGCGACTTCGCAGGACCACGACGACCAGCTGCACCTCGAGCCCTCATCACCGTCGTGATGGGACCACCCACCGCCGGCAAGACGACGTACGTCCAGCACAACGCCAAGCCTGGTGACCTCATCGTCGACACCGACGCGATCGCACTCGCCCTCGGCGCCAAGCCCGGACACACCACGGCAGGACTCCACGCCGGGTTCGCCCGCTCCTGCCGAAGCCACGTCATCACCACCGTGCTGACCAAAGGCGCAGAGGTCCCGACCTGGATCATCGACACCGCCCCCACCATCGCAGCGATCGAGCACTACACCCGGGCATCAGCCCACCCCCACCTCATCGACCCCGGCAAAGGCACCTGCCTCCAACGCGCCCGCACCCGCGGCAAAGGCACCACCCCCGCAATCCTCGACTGGTACACCCACCACCACGACCGCCTCACCGCATGGACCCACACCACCCCAACCCCCCCTGCCCCCACCACCACAGCTACTCGCGAATGGTGAGCGCACGGTCATGCTCTTCGCATCGAAACCGCTCAGAATTCGGCGGTTTTGGGCTCAGATCGCGCCGCTGGACACCCCGCCCCACCTCGTCCGTATCTCTCTCCAAGCAGGCCGAAGAACGCCCCGGAGGCTCACGAGGTGCCGATCTGAGCCCCTGTCAGGCGTGCGGACGGCTCGGACCCCACGCCGTACGGGCTGATTGGCTTGCCGCGAAACTCTCAAGTCGGGGTTTAGACTTTGGCCGTGACTGCCAAAGCCTCCGATTCCAGCCGATCCGGCGTAATCAGGT
>Ga0136846_1215507_pt1 | contig 28891 bp, 29 predicted proteins | sample HopSoiMetagenom2_FD_96841 | JGI IMG/M metagenome (GOLD analysis project Ga0136846, IMG submission 96841) | Grasslands soil microbial communities from Hopland, California, USA - 2 Assembly 2016 (version 4) | ecosystem: Environmental > Terrestrial > Soil > Grasslands | place: USA: Hopland... | reverse complement strand
GTGATACCTGCGAGGTTGCCAAGTCCCTCCTCGCCGACGGTCGCACACAGCCAGACAGGCGGTCCGTCGGGACGGACGCCGGCGGCCGCTGCGGCGATCCCGACGACGCCGACCGCGTCGTCGCCGACACTCGGCCCGCGCACAGTGTCGCCGTCGCGCAGGATCTCGTGTGCGACGTCGTGGCCGAAAACGGTGTCGAGGTGCGCCGCGAGCACCACGGCTGCGCCCGCCCCGCCTCGCGCCCGCGCCCAGACGTTGCCGGCGGCGTCGCCGTGCACCTCGTCGAAGCCGTCCGCTCGCCACCAGGAAGCGACGAGCTCCGCTCGTGCGGCTTCCTCGCCGGTCGGCGCGGGGATCGCCGCGAGCGCGATCGTCCGGTCCACTACCTGTGCAACGAGCGTCGCGTCGATCGTGCTCATGCGGCGACCGCCACCCCCTGCGCGACGAGGGCGTCGACGTCCTCGGCAGAAAGGCCGACCCCGACCAGCACGTCGCGGGTGTCCGCACCGAGGACCGGCGCGGGACGAGGGTAGGACACGATCGCGCCGTTCGTTCGCACCGGCGGGTCAACGGCCAGGTATGTGCCGGCCGCTGGATGCTGCAACTCCTGGACGGCGCCGAGGGCCCGCACCTGATCGCTCGCGAAGACCTGCGCGAGGTCACGGACCTCCGCCGCGGGGACGCCGGCCTCGCCGAGACGCGCGAGCCATTCGGCCGTCGGCCGCCTCTTGAGCGTCGTTTCGAGCGCGTCCGTGAGCTCGTCACGGTTGCGCACACGCGCGGCGTTGTCGGCGAACCGCGCGTCCGACGCGAGTTCGTCGACGCCCAGAACCGTGCAGCACCGCCGCCACAGATCCTCCGAGCCCGCGCCCGCGAGCACGATCCACCCGTCCTTCGTGCGGAACCCGCCGTATGGCGCGAACGTCGGCGAGTGCGTGCCGAGCAGCCCGGGCACCGACTCCGTCACGAACATCGCCGTCGCAAGCGTGCCGAGACCAGATAACGCGAACTCCAACAACGAAGAGGAGACGTGCGTGCCGATCCCGGTCCGAACGCGCTCCGCGTGTGCCGCAAGCAGCCCCACCGCGCAGGACAGGCCCGCGCCGACGTCGAGCACCGGCGCGCCGACCTTCACCGGCCCGCTCCGCTCGCTGCCGGTGACGCTCATCAGCCCGCTCTCGGCCTGCAAGATCAGGTCGAAGCCACCGCGCGCCGCGTCCGGGCCGACCTCGCCGTAGCCGGAGATCGAGCCGTACACGACCGACGGGTGGCGCGCGTGCACCCCCTCCCAATCCAAGCCGTGCGCCGCGAGACTCCCCGGGCGGCTGTTCTCGACGACGAAGTCCGACGAGGCGAGCAACGCCTCCCGTGCATCGGCCGCCTCGGGCTTGCGGAAGTCGAGCGCCACGCTCCGCTTGCCACTGTTCAACGAAAGGAACAGCACCGACTCGTCGCCGATCTTCGCGGTGCCCTGCGCCCGGTACGGATCGCCCTCGGGCGGGACCTCGAGCTTGATCACGTCCGCGCCGAACGATGCGAGCAACGCCGTCGTGTACGAACCCGCGACGAAGCGCGTGAGGTCCAGCACCCGCAGCCCCTCGAGCGGTCCGGTCACCACAGCGCCGGCTCCCGGAACTCGCCGAACACGGAGCGGAACACGTCGGCCAGCTCGCCCAGGGTGGCCCCCGCACGAGCGGCGTCGATCAACGGCGGCATGACGTTGGCGCCTTCCTGCGCGGCGACCGACACGGCGTCGATGGCCGCACGGCAGACGAGCGCATCACGCGCCTCGACCCGTTCGGCGGTGCGCGCCGCATGTCGCCCCGCCACACCGGGATCCGCCTCGAACATCTCCCCGAGGTGCGGCTCGTCGCCGTCGGTCGCGTAGACGTTCACGCCGACGCGCGGGCGTTCGCCGTTCGACACCTCGCGCTCCAGCCGGTACGCCGACTCGGCGATCCATCGCTGCGAGATCCCGGCCTCGATCGCAGCCGCGGCACCACCGGCGGCATCGAGCTCGTCGATCAAGGCGCGGGCCCGGGTCTCGAGCTCATCGGTGAGCGCCTCGACGAAGTACGAGCCCGCGAGGGGATCCGCGGTACGGGCGACGCCCGACTCGAGCGCGATGATCTGCTGCGTGCGGAGGGACAGCGTGACGGCCTCTTCCGAAGGGATCTCGTAGGCCTCGTCGTAGCCCATCACGTGGATGGATTGCGCGCCGCCGAGCACCGCGCCTAGGCACTGGATCGTCGAGCGCACCACGTTGTTGAGCGGTTGCTGTGCAGTGAGCGTCGTCCCGGAGTTCCCTGAGAAGAAGCGAAGCCGGCCGGATGGGGGCTTGCTCGCGCCGAACCGCTCGGTCGCGATCCGGTACCACAGGCGTCGCGCCGCCCGTAGCTTCGCCACCTCCTCGAACAGGTCCATCGTCGTCGCGAAGTGGAACGACAGTCGTGGCGCGAACGAGTCGAACGCCAGGCCACGCGCGACCAGCGCGTCGCTGTACGCGATCGCGTTGCCCATCGCGAGCGCGAGCTCCTGGATCGCGTCGCACCCGGCCTCGCGCGCGTGGTAGCCGGTGATCGAGATCGGGTTGAAGCGCGGCAACGCGCCCGCGGCGTGCTCGATAACGTCGCAGCTCAGCCGGAGCGACGGCTCGGGCGGATAGATGAACGTCTTCCGCGCGAGGAACTCCTTGAGGATGTCGTTCTGCAACGTGCCGGCGAGATCCGCCGGCGCCGCACCTTGTCGCTCGGCCGCGACCAGGTACATCGCAAGGATGATCGGGGCGGTCGCATTGATCGTGAAGTTCACGGAGATCTCGTCGAGCGGGATCCCGTCGAACAGATCGACCATGTCGTCGACGGTGTCGATCGCGACGCCCACTCGGCCGACGTCGGCGCGCGCCGACGGATGCGAGGAGTCGTAGCCGAGCTGCGTCGGCAGATCGAACGCGACCGACAACGCCGATTGCCCACGCTCCAGCAAGAACTTGAAGCGCGCGTTCGCGTCCTCCGGCGACCCGAACCCCGCGAACTGACGCATCGTCCAAAGCTGGCCGCGGTACATCGTCGGGTACGGCCCCCGCGTGAACGGCGGCGCCCCCGGTGACCCGAGCCGCTCGGCGAGATCCGGCGCCACGTCCGCCTCCTCGTAGACGGGCGCGACCGGGATGCCGGCGTCGGTGGTCTCGGCGATCGTCACGCCGTCCGCTCCCTCGCGCCGAGCGACAGCACGCTGGCAACCACGTCGGGCAGGCTCGTCCCCACGGGGTGCACCGCCTCGACGCCCATGGCGCGCAACCGGTCGGCGTCCTCGGCCGGGACCGTCCCGCCGACGACGAGCGGCGTGTCCGCGCCGACCCGCGCGCGCTCGGCCAGCAGCTCTCCCGCCAGCGCGACATGCGCGCCCGACAGCACGGAGACACCCACCACGTCGGCGTCTTCTTCCACCGCCGCATGCCAGATCTCCTCGGGCGTCCGGCGAAGCCCGAGGTACACGACCTCCGCGCCGGCGTCGCGGAGCGCCATCGCGACGACCTTGATGCCCCGGTCGTGGCCGTCGAGGCCCGGCTTCGCGAGCACCACGCGTGTCGGGCTCACGCGAGGACCCCCGCCACCATCACGGGCTCGCCGTCGAGTTCGAGCGTCGCGTCGCGCATCACGCAATCCAGATGAGCGATCGCGTCGACCGTCCCGCCGTACGCGATCGAGTTGCCGAGCGCGACGTGCGCCGTGCCGCGCGAGGACTCGGTCTCCATCGCGACCCCGCACACCCGCCCGTTCGGGTTGAACGCCACGGACGCTTCCGCGAGGTTGGCCATCCGCGGGTCCGAGCAGCGGTCGAGCATGTCCTGCAACCGTCCGGCCTCATCGCCCTCGACACCGACGAGGCCCCCGTCGCGGAAGTGGAGCGCGACCGGCGACGGCAGCGGTCCCTCCCCCATGAACAACAGGTCCGCGTCGACCACCACCACACCGGAGCTCGAGCCTTCGACCGGCGCCGTGCCGGACTCGATGTCGGGCGGCGCCATGTAGTCGCCAGGCTCGCGGGCGAGGCCGTGCAGCACCCGCCCGGGGCGGCCGGCCACCGACCCGCGCAGGTCGGTCCCGCCCGGCGTGATCAAGCGGTACGAAGAAGCGTCGGCCCAGGCGGCGCCGACGCGCTCGGCATCGCCCCGGATCGCGTCGAAGTCGACCGCGAGCGGTCCGCCGTCGCGGAACGTGTCCATCCGCACGCCGGGCATCGCGAGGTACCGCACGCCGGCCGCCGTCGCCTCCCGGCGCGCCGCGCTCGACCCGATGAACAAGCTGGTCAGCTCGATCACGGCGCCCGCCGACCGCATCGCCGCCGCCACCGTTCCGGGCGGTTCCTGCCCGGGAAGGTCCGGCACCGGCATCCGCGAGACGACCGGGACCCCGCCTCGATCCGCGACCCCCGCCTCGAACGCCTCGACGACCCTTTGATCCGTTCCGGCGTCGGTCAGCAGCAGGACCTGCTCGCCCGCGCGCAGGGCGAGGCACCGGTCCAGGACGTTCGCGAACCCGGCGGGCGTCTGCACCGTACGGTCATGCTCCTTCCGGGGCCAGCGCGGCGGCGGCGAACAAGGCGTAGACCTTGGTCGCCTCGTGGATGTCCTCGACCGTCAGGTGCTCGTCGGGGCAGTACACCGGCGGACCGCCGGGACCGAAGATCACGGTCGGCACCTTCTCGCCGAAGCTCGCCGTGTCGCCGAGCCAGTTCTCGACGACCAGCGGCGGCTCGTCGCCACCCCGGACCTCGCGAACCGCCGACCGCATCAGCTCGACCACCGGATCCTCGGGCGCGGCGAGGTAGCCCGACTTCACATCCGCGAGCTCGATCGAGTACTTCAGACGCGGCTCGGCTTCCGACGCGCGCGCCAGGCACCGATCGATCTCGGCTCGCACCTGCTCGATCGTGACGCCGGGCTGCGGCCGCGAGTCGACGCGGATGACGCACTCGTCGGGGATCATCGACGGACCGCCCGGGGGCAGCCCGCCGTAGATCCGGCCCGGCACGACGTACGTCTCGGCGCCGAACAGGTCGACGATCCACCGCTCGAGCTCGGGTTCGTACTTCGACGCGTCGAGCGCGAGCACCATCTGCGCCGCGAGCACGTTCGCGTTGACCGCCTGAGGCTTGTGACAGGTGTGCGCGGACTTCCCGATCGCGGTGATGTCGAAGTAGTACCGGCCGCGGTGCCCCAGACAGACCTGGTTGTCCGTGAGCTCGCCGAGCACCGCCATGTCGGCCGGGAACGCATCGAAGAACGCGATCGACCCGAGCTGGTCACCCATGTGATCGGCGACCGCCGCCATGGAGAGACGGCCGGCGAGCGGCAGTCCGCTCGCCCGCACCGCCTCCATGGCGACGATCTGGCATGCGAGCGCTGCCTTCATGTCCATCACGCCATGGCCATAGACCGCGCCGTCGATCAACTCGCCGGAGAACGGCTCCGTCTTCTCCCACCCGTGCGACACAGGTTTCGTGTCCATGTGACCGGTGAGGACCACCGTCGGCCCGTCTCCGCCGAAGGAGACGTGACCCACGGCGTTGGGCCGATCCTCGAGCACGGGTTGGAGCTCGACGTCCTCGAAACCGGACGCCGCCATGGTGTCCGCGAGGAACGCCGCCAGCGGCCCCTCTTCCCCGAGCACACTCGGGATCCGACAGACCTCACGCACCAGCTCGACCGCCCGGTCGACGTCGAGCGCATCCAGCACGCTCGACGTGACCGTCGGCGCGATCCCTACTCCCACGGCATCTCCTCGTTCGTCCGGTCGAAGGTCACGAGCAGCTGTACGGCATGTAGTCCGTCGACGCGATGGCGCTCGCGTCCGGCGTGCTCGTGATCAACTGGTTGGACGACATCCACTCGCCGTAGCTCTGCCAGTTCTCCACGTCGATGCAGCCCGTCTTGGTCCCGGACGCGGGCTTCATCAGCTTGAGCGTGTACGGCACGCTCTCGTCGAGGAACGTCGGCTTGTAGTCGGTGTCGTTCTTCATGATCGTCGTCGCGTCGTCGGGGTTCGCGATCGCGCCGTCGGTCCCCTTCATCACCGCAGCCACGAACCGGCGGACCGCGTCGGCGTACTCCGGATCGGAGGACAGGCGGTCCGAGTTGGCCGCGATGACGAGCTCCGCGTACGACGGCACCCCGAGCTGGTCGGCCGGGAACACCGAAGGCTTCGTGCCGCTCTCCTGCTCGATCTGGATCGCCTCGACGTTCTGGTAGCCGCCGATGATGCCGTCGACCTTGTTGGACAGGATCGAAGGCACGAGGTTGAACCCGACGTTGACCTTCGGCACCTCGCTGTCGGTGAGTCCGGCGGTCTTGAGCATCGTCGTGTAGAAGGCGTCGTCGCTCGGGATCCCCGTCACGCCGACGGTCTTGCCGTTCATCTCCGACAGCGACGTGATCGGCTCGTCCGGGTTCACGATCAGCGAGTTGAGCGGCACCGGTATGACCGTCGCGACGGCCATCGCGGGGAGGTCGTTCTCCTGTCCGTAGAACATCTCGGGCTCGTAGGTGATCGCCAGATCGACCTTGCCGAGCGCGACGAGCTTGATCGGGTCGGCGGCGTTGGACGGCTGCCGGAAGTTGATCGTGAGGCCGGCGTCGGTGTAGTAGCCCTTGTCCTGGGCGTAGTACAGGCCGACGTGGTCCGGGTTCGGCACCCAGTCGAGCTCGACGTTCAACGTGGCGGGTGCTGCTGACGTCGACCCGGACGCGCCCGCGCTCGAGGTGGAGCTGTCGTTGCTACAGGCCACCGCCACGAGCGCAACGACGGACACCATCGCCCCCGCGACCAGGCCCTTCCTGTGTGTTCGGATCATCTGCCCGTCCTTTCGTCCCCACGGCGCGCCGGACTCTCCCGCGGCCGCCCTCTCTCTCGGTTCACCCGACCTGTCTCGCGGACCGCTACAGGACCCCCCCTCTCGACACCCACGGGCAGAAGATCCGCTCCAGGAGCGAGACCAGCCCGAACAGCGCCATCGCGATCAGCGTGAGCAGCAAGATCGCGGCGAAGATGCGCGCGGTCTGCAGGTTCGGGGTCGACGCCTGGATCAGATAGCCCAGACCCTCGCTGGAGCCCGACCACTCTCCGAAGATGGCGCCGATCGCGGCGAATGTCGCCGCGATCCGCATGCCCGAGAAGATCGATGGCAGCGCCCCGGGGAACTCGACCTTGCGGAAGATCGACCACCTCGTCGCGTCAAGCGTGCGCATCATCGCGATGAAGTCGTCATCGACCAGCCGCAGCCCGTCGAGCCCGTTCACGACGATCGGGAAGAAGCAGATCAGCGCGACGATCGCCACCTTCGGTAGCAGCCCGTACCCGAGCAAGATCACCAGCACGGGCGCGAGCACGACGATCGGGATCGTCTGCGAACCGATCAAGATCGGGTAGACCGCGCGTCGAAGCGGCGCGAACAGGTGCAGGACGATCGCAAGCCCGACGCCCGCAACCACCGAGATCCCGAACCCGATCAAGATCTCGCCGAGCGTCGGCCACAGGTTCGGCTCGAGGTACCGCGACCAGTCCTTCTGCAGCGAGTTCCAGATCCCGCTCGGCGACGCGAGCAGGTACTTCGGCACGTCGAAGATCCGGATCCACAGCTCCCAGATGACGAGCATCGCGATGATGAACAGGACCGCGAGCCCGTAGTTCCGCCAGAAGCGCACGAACCCCGAGGTCCGCTTGCGCACCGGTGGTTCGGGCGTCATCACGTCCGCCGTCCGCTCCTCTGACGCTTTGGCGCTCACTCGATGGCCTCCAGCGCGGCTTCCTTCAGCGCGATGAACTCCGGGCTCGTGACGATCTCCCGGCGCGACAGGCCCTCCGTCTGCATCCCGACGTCGATCACCGTGACGACGCGCCCCGGTCGCGCCGACATGACGACGACGGTTCGCGACAGCAGCAGCGCCTCATCGACGTCGTGCGTCACGAGCAGCACGGTGCGCGGGACGTCGCCGAGTGCCCGGAGCAGCCACTCCTGCATCTGCCCACGCGTGATCGAGTCGAGCGCCCCGAAGGGCTCGTCGAGCAGGAGGATGTCCTTCTCGGCCATGAGCGTCCGAAGGAAGCTGACGCGCTGCCGCATGCCGCCGGACAACGCGTCGGGGCGCACGTCCTCGAACTTGGCGAGCCCGAAATGCTCGAAGAACGGCCGGGTCTGCTCGCGCGCGTCCTTCTTCGACACGCCACGGTTCTCGACCGCGATCATCGCGTTGTCGAGGGCCGTTCGCCACGGCAACAGGAGGTCGCGCTGGGGCATCATCGCGCACCGGCTCAGCCGCCCTTGCGTGGACGTCTCGCCCTCGACATTGATCGAGCCGACGTCGTGCTCGAGCAGCCCCGCGGTCAATTGCAGGAGCGTCGACTTCCCGCCGCCGCTCGGCCCGACGATCCCGATCCGTGAGTGCCGCTCGATCTGAAATGTCACGCCGTCGAGAGCGACCACGTCGCCGAACGCCTTGCCGACGCCGTCGAACGCGATGCCGACGGTGTCGCTTTCCGAGGCAGGCAGATCTCCGCGCTGCACGCCGACCGACCGCTCCCCCAAACAGGCTCCCCCGCCCTGATATCTGATATCTCAGGTATCACATCCCGAGAGCGCGACCGTAGCCAGCGTGGGCGTTGAGGTCAAGTCCGGTGCAGCGCAGAAGCTTTCCGAAGAACCGCGCTACGGAGGTGCCAGATCTTTCGCTCGATCCGGCCACCGTTCGAACGTGTACGCCATCTCCCAGAACTGATGCTCGAGGCGGGAAGACATGGCGAAGATCCGGTCGATCTCATCCCAGCGGGCGCGGCCGGGGGCCTCCTCGTGGACGAGCCGGTCGAAGTCGCGCCGCATGTCGGCCACCATCGCGACGTTCTGCGGCAGCGAGAAGTACCCGACCCAGTCGGCGTACACGGGATGGTCACGGTCGACGCCGTCGGCCAGCGCCGTCGCGATCTCGATGTACGACCACGCGCACGGGAGCAGCGACGCCATGATCTCGAGCGGCCCGCCGTGCAGCGCCAGCGACCGCATGTAGCTGGTGTACGCGACGTTGGCCGGCGCCATCTCCGACGCGCCGCCCCGGTCGGCCGCGCCCATCTCGGTCACTCGCTTCAACAGCGCACGATTGCTCGGCAGCTCCTGGTCCACGACCTGGTTCAGGTCGGTGATGAAGTAGCGCAGCTCCTCCTCGTTCCGCGACTTCGCTGCGCCCATGGCGAGGCACCGTGCGTAGTCCTGCAAGTAGAGGTTGTCCTGTTCGAGGAAGAACCGGAACTTGTCGATCGGCAGCGTCCCGGCGGCCAACTCGGTGATGAAGGGGTGCGCGTGCAACCCTTGCCAGATCCGGTCGCTGCGTTCGCGGAACCGCTCCGAAGCCGAGGCCGTGGTCGACATCGCACTCCTTATAGCCGGAGTCCGCGGTAGGTGTCGAGCGCTCAGCCGGTGTGATCGCGTTGATGCTCGACGCGCCCGTCGGCGATCGCGACATCGACCCTCGTCTCGAGCAGCGCCATCGGCTCCCCCTCCGACGCGAAGACGTCCTCGGACAGAACGATCACATCCGCCTGCTTGCCCGGCGTGATCGACCCCCGCCGGTCCTCGACGTGGTTCGCGTACGCCCCGCCCATCGTGTACGCGCGGATCGCGGTCGTGAGGTCCACCGTCTCGTCGGTGTTCCACGCGCCGTCGCCCCGCAGGTCGGCGCGGGTCACCGCCGTGTAGATCCCCACCATCGGGTCCATCTCCGCGACGTTCCAGTCGCTCGAGAACGCGAGCCGAGCACCGGACCGCGCGAGCGAGCGCCACGGCGCCGCCCAGCGCGAGCGCTCGGGCCCAACGTCGTCACGCCACTGCAGCGCGACGTCGGGCGCGAAGTGCCGGGGCTGCATGCACGGGACCACGCCGAGTTGGGCGAACCGTGGCACGTCGGCCGGGTCCGGACATTCGACGTGGACCAGCTGGTGACGAGCGTCGCGGCGGCCGTTCACGCGCTGCACATGCTCGATCGCGTCGAGCGCCGTTCGGATGCCTCGGTCGCCGATCGCGTGCGTGAACGTCTGGAACCCGCGCGCGTCGAGCTTCGCCATCACCCCTGCGAAGACGCCGGGCTCGTAGAACAGCTCGCCGTTCGTCGACGGATCGGCCGCGTACGGATCGAAGAAGGCCGCGGTGTGCGCTTCCGCGACATCGTCGATGTAGAGCTTGATCGGCCCCGCGCGGAAACGGTCGTCGCCGTAGGTCGTCGCGGCGTCGGCGAATGCGTCGAGCTCCTCATCCGGCGTTCGCGGCGGATGGAACAGCGCAGCGACCAGCCGCGAGCGGAGCCGCCCCTCGCGACGCGCACGCTCGAACAAGGGCAGGTCGTCGACCGAGTTCTGCGGCTCGACGACGGTCGTGATGCCGAACCCGATCGCCAGGTCGAGGCTGTGCAGCAACCGTTGGTACCGGCGGTCGTCGGAGTACGCCGGAACGACGGCCGCGAGCGCCGCCTGGCCCGCGCGCTCGAGACCCATCACGGCGAAGTCGTGGATGACGCCCGTCGGGGCACCGTCCGCACCCTTCTCGACGTGTCCGAACGCCACGCGATCGACGTCTCGAGTGATGCCGAACCGCTCCAGCGCCGCGCGGTTGAGGATCGCGTTGTGGACGTCGTACGTCGTCGCGAACGCCGGCCGCCCGCCCGTCGCCGTCGCATCGAAGAGATCCGCCAGGCCGCCGCCCTCGGCCGCCTCGTACGCGACGCCTTCGCCCTCGACCCACTCGGCGCCCGGATGGTCCGCGAGCCACGACGTGATCCGGTCACGGACACCCGCCGCGGTGCGGACGCCATGCAGGTCGATCGCCTCGGGATCCTGACCGAGGCGCACGTGGTCGTGACTGTCGATCACGCCCGGCATCACGGTGTGGCCCGCGGCATCGATCTCGATGGTTGCCGGACCCGCGTGCGCACGCGCCTCACCGTCGTCGCCGACCCACGAGATGGATCCGGCACCGATCGCGACCGCGCCCGCGGCGGGCCGCGCATCGTCGACGGTGAAGACCTTGGCGTTGCGGACGAGAACGTCGGCCGGTCGGTCGGACATCACGCCTGCCCAGCGACGGTCCGGGAGGCGGGCCGGCACCGAGCAACGACCACCATTCCGTGAGAGTACCTGCACGTCAGGGCGGCGCCGTGCGGGCTGCCGACGCTCATCACCGCGCGATCAACTCGAGCCGGAGACGCCTCCGCACTCGTCGTTGGTCGCAGACGGCCGTACGGTAGGTTCGCGAAGATCTCATTCCCCTCGATGCGCAGATCCTGGTTCCCGCTCGTGCTCGTGTGCTCCGCCGCCCTGGTGGCAGCCATCGCGCTCGCGGGCATCGCGCTCGACCACCGGAACACTTCCGCGCGTAAGAGCCCGGGCAGCTTCGGCGTCGCGTGCGCCTTGTCGCATGTCTCGCAGGATGACCCGATCGTTATGCCGGGCATGACGGGGATGGCACACCTGCACGCGTTCTTCGGCAACACGAGCACCGATGCGTTCTCGACGCGCAGCTCGATGCTGACCGCCGGCACGACCTGCAGCGAGCCGGCCGACACCGCCGCCGTGTGGGTGCCGGTCGCCATCGTGGACGGGCAGGTCGTCGCGCCTGAGCGCGAGAAGACGTATTACTTCCGCGCGTCGGACGAGGTGGAGACGGTGCCCGCCGACCTCCGCGCGATCGGCGGCGACGCGCACGCGGACGGGCCGGGCTCGCCGGACGTGACGTGGGACTGCGGGATCGACACGCCGCGGGCAACCCACCCCTACGACTGCCGGCCCTACGCCGGCGGATCGGTACGGGTCGATGGGGCCATCGCCCGGGTCGACCTGCCGACGTGCTGGGACGGCAGCACGGACCCGCCTGATCATCGGTCGAACCTCGTGGATCCGGAGCACGGACGGTGCCCGGCAGATCACCCGCACGCGATCCCACGGATCTCGATGCGCATCCACTACGGCATCTGGGACCCGTGCGACGGCGCCACGCCCTGCGGTCCCGATGAGGCGTCCGCAACGAACGTCTCGATGCGTTTGTCGAGTGGCCCGTACTTCACGATGCACGCGGACTTCTGGAACACGTGGCAACAAGACGCGTTGGATGCGCTCGTCGAGCGGTGCGTACGGGGTCGGGACGCGTGCGGCGTCATCGCCGGCGACGGCTGACCGGCCCGTCGAACGATCGGGTCACGCGAGCGGCGTGCCGGTGACGCCGGCGAGCCGCTCGAGCAGTTCATCCTGGAACCGCTCGTCGTGCACGGCTTGGGCCGGATCTTCTCGGCGCTGGTGGAACCAGTAGCCACCGGACGTGCGCGCCTCCGGATCGTCGCTCGTCGCGAGCCAATCCTGCGTCACGTGCCCCAGCTCGAGGTCGTCGGACGCACCGGCGCCGCCCATCTTCGTCGCCACCCACCCGGGGTTGACCGCGTTGCTGTACACGTCCTTCCAGATCCGAGCGACCGCCATGGTCAAGGCGGTGACGAAGAGCTTGCTGTCGGAGTACGAGCCGCTCGCTGAGCGACCGGTCAGATCCATGCCCTCGAGCGTCGCTCGGCCGCCCCGATGCATGTTGCTGCTCAGATAGACGAGCCGCGCCGGCCGATGGATCAGCGCGGTCAACAGGTACGGCGCGACGACGTTGACGGGCAAGACCTGCGCCCCGCGCAGAACGCCGGCGTTGTGGATGACCGCGTCCAGCCGGCCGAGCTCGTTCGCTTGCTCGGCGATGTCGCGCGTCTCGTCGACATCGGAGAGGTCCCCGACCACCGCCTCGGCGCCACGATCGCGGAGATCGCGGATCGCTTCGAGCCGCTGCTTCGAGCGCGCGTGCACGACGACATCGTGTCCCTCCTCGAGGAGCGACCGTGCCGCCGCCAGCCCGAGACCATCTGCGGAGCCGGTGACCAAGACGCGCGCCATGAGCTCCTTTCCTACCCGAACCCGCGTGGCTCCACTCGCCCCCCTCGACGCAGCGCCAGTTCCGCGGGGACACTAGCCTTGGGCGGGAGCCGCTCGGGGGAGGGACGGATGGGTCTGCGGTCCAACGATCCGTCGACGGACATACACAAGCGCCGCCGGGTGATGGCGTTCGTTGCGCTCGCCACGATGGCGATCACGGTCGTCATCACGCTGGCCGGCCTGGCGCTTCATCCGTACGTGATCCTGGTCTCGTCCGCGGCGATCGCGCTGATCGTGGCCGGGGTGGTCCTCATCATCACGACGCGAGGCGCCACACGGGTACTCGGGATCGCGATCGCGGTCTCCGGCATCGTCGCCTGGGTCTGGATGCTCGTGGACGGCGACGCGATCAAGTTCATGATCGTCCTCGCCGCCGGCGCCGCGATCGCGACGGTATCCGCGCTGCTGGCGCTCCGTCCGCGGCCCTACCGGCCACCCGCACAGGAGGCGCGGACGCCGCGTAAGCCGTTCATCTTGATGAATCAACGATCGGGCGGCGGCAAGGTGACGAAGTTCGAGCTCGACGACAAGGCCCGCGCGGCGGGCGCCGAGGTCGCCTATCTGGAGCCTGATACCGACGTCGAGGCCGCGCTTCGTGAAGCGATCGCGGACGGCGCCGACCTACTCGGGGCGGCCGGTGGCGATGGAACCCAGGCGCTGGTCGCGCAGATCGCGGTCGAGCACGACCTCCCGATCGTGTGCATCCCCGCGGGAACCCGGAACCATTTCGCGCTCGACCTCGGACTCGACCGGAAGGACCCGAGCCGGGCGCTGGACGCGCTCGGCGAGGACGGCGAAGAGATCCTGATCGACCTCGGCTGGGCGGAGGACCGTGCGTTCGTGAACAACGTGTCGTTGGGCGCCTACGCCGAGATCGTGGCGCGGCCCGAGTACCGCGACGCGAAGTTCACCACCGTGATGACGGTGCTTCCCGAAGTGACGGACCCGTCCGCACGCTCCGGCTTCATCGTCGAAGCCGACGGGGAGCCGCGCATCGAAGACCCACAGTTGGTCCAGGTCGCGAACAACCCGTACGCAGGGGCCGACGAACCGGCACCTGCGGGCACACGCCCGCGGCTCGACACCGGCGAGCTCGGCGTGGACATCGTCGCCTACACGAACACGACGCAGCTCGGCGATCTGGTCGCGCAAGCGCTCGCCGGAACGACGATCAGATCGAAGGCGTACCACAGCTGGACGGGCCCACGCGTTCGGATCAGTTCACGTGACGGCGTCGTTCGGGCGGGCGTCGACGGCGAAGCCGTGGAGTTTCAGTCTCCGCTGGAGATCTCCATCGCGCCGGCGACGCTCCGTGTTCGCGTTCCGAAAGAACGTCCCGGCCCGAAGGTCGGCTGGCCACGCCTCCATCGCAGGATCGTCATACGGCTGTGGGACATCATGCTCGGCCGCCGCGACGCCGCGGACGCCATCGAGGACGCCTCGCCCTCAGCCGTCGGTTAGCCGGCGATCGGCGATCGCGTCGCCGGCCGACCCGACCATCGACGCGATCCCAGACCCCGCGATGGAGCCCACCGCGACGTCCACCGGATAGTGCACGCCGAGGTGCACGCGCGAGTAGGCGACACAGCCCGCGAGGAGACCGATCGGGATCGCCAGCACGGGCACGTGCCGGCCGACGGCGTGGGCGAACGCGAAGGCGGACGCCGCATGTCCGGATGGGAACGACGACGACGTGGGCATGGCGATGTGGCGGGCGGCGAACGTCGCCGGATCCGACCGCTCGGGTCGGGGCCGCGTCGCCACAGACTTCGCCACAAGATTGACGCCGGCCGATGTCACCCCGACCGCGATCACGCCCTCGAGCGCCGCCCGCCGGCCTCGCTTGCCCCCGAACAGAGCCAGCAGCGCGGCGATCGCGAGCCAGAGCCGTGAACCGTTCGCGGCATTGGACAATCGCCGAAGCGGGTCATCGAGCGTCGGCGTCGGCGTCCGGGCGATGGCCTCGTAGACGGCTCGATCCACGACGCCGAGCTCCGTCAGCGCGATGGACAGTGCCGACGCAGGCCCGCGACGCTCCTCGACGCGGTCGGCCGCAGCCTCGGCGAGGCTCCGCTCCGGCGGGTGCTCGGACGTCGACACGCTCCGAGAGTAGACGAACGTCGGTCGTGGGCCGGGGGGTCAGGGGCGCGGCGAGGACCGCAGGCGACGCGATCGATCAGCCGCCGGCGCGCGCGGGCGGCCGCTGGCGGCGACCGCCGCGTTGCCGGTGCTGGGCCTTCGGCCGCTCCGGTTCGCTGTGCGCTGGGAAGCCTGCCTGCACGAACTCCGCATCGAGGTCGAGCGATCTGGCGATGCGACCAACGTCGAAGCGTTGCTCCGGCGTGACGAACGTGACTCCTTCGCCCCCGCGGCCGGCGCGCGCAGTGCGGCCGACGCGGTGCACGTACGCCTTCTCGTCGGCAGGCGAGTCGTAGTTGATCACGTGCGTGATGTCTTCCAGATCGAGCCCGCGTGCCGCCACGTCGGTGGCGATCAACACATCGTTCGCACCGCTCGCGAACCGGCCGAGCGACCGTTCACGTTGCGGTTGGCTCATCCCGCCGTGAAGCTCGCCGGCATGGAACCCTTGCTTCCGGAGGTTGCGCGCGAGCCGGTCGGCGCCGTGCTTCGTCCGCACGAACACGAGCGCGAGCCCACGGTCTGCGGCAAGCTCGCGGACGAGCGCCTGCGTCTTGTCCGGATGCTTGACGCAGATGAACCGGTGATGGGCGTCGGTGATCGTGACGCCGCCCTCGCCGACCTCGTGACGTCGCGCATCGCGCGTGAACCGCGCCGCGAGCCGCCCGACCTCACCGTCGAGCGTCGCCGAGAACAGCATGGTCTGCCGGTCGGGACGGAGCAGCTCGAGGATCCGCTGGACATCGGGGAGGAACCCCATGTCCAACATCCGGTCGGCCTCGTCGAGCACGCAGATGCGGACCCGGTCCAGCCGCAACAGCTTCCGTTGCACCAGGTCAAGCAGCCGGCCGGGGGTCGCGATGACGATGTCGGCGTGGCGAGCGCGCTTGGCCTGCGGCCCGATACCGACGCCGCCGTAGACGGCAGCGATCTGAAGACGCGCGACGTCGGCGATCGCACGGAACTCCTCAGTCACCTGGCTGGCGAGCTCCCGGGTCGGCGCCAAGATCAGCGCGGACGGGCTGCGACCGCTGGGCGTCAACCGCTCGACGAGCGGCACGGCGAACGCGAGCGTCTTGCCCGACCCCGTTCGCGACCGCGCGAGCACATCGTGACCCGCCAGCGCATCCGGGATCACGCGTGCCTGGATCTCGAACGGGCCGTCGATGCCGCGCAAGCGCAGCGCCTCGTCGGTCCGTGGGGAGACGCCGAGATCGGCGAAGCGTTGCGTCGATGCGGGCAGCACGGAACTACCCGTCGATGGTTGGTGTTGCATCGATACCTCAACTTCCTATGTCGTGGATCCGCGGCGCGAAGAGAGCCGGCGGAACCGCACAGGAACGAGGGTTGCGAACGTGTGGGGATCAGCGAGACGCCGTCGCGCGTTGCCTCGATGTCGAGGCTCGCGAGGAGGAACCCCTCTACTGTACGCGATGGACCTGGCTCGTGCACCGACGCCGGTGGTAGCTTGGTGTTACGGGATCTTCCGAAGGTTCGCCACGACGCGACCGACGTGTCTGCCTCTCACGTCCTTCCGCCTAGACGGATCATCCGCAGCCGCGGTCCGAGCAGGGAAGGATCAGGATGAACAGATCCAGCAGCAGCACCGTGCAGTACGGCGCGCCACAGGCGAATAAGCAGGCCGCACGACGCGAGCGCGCAGGCAGACTGTGCGAGTTCCCCGGGTGCGAGACCGTGCTCTCCACGTACAACAGCTCGCCGACGTGTTGGCTCCACACGGCGGCGACACCTCGACATCCGCTCGCGCCGAACGCCGACCCGCTCCGGTAGCCTCGGATCGAACAAGCACGATGGCCGCCGCGCCGAAGCGCAGCGGCCATCGATCGCCTGTAGACGTCAGCCGACGACGCGCACGTTGCCGGCCTGGGGGCCCTTCTGGCCCTGCGAGACGTCGAACTCCACCTTCTGGTTCTCTTCCAGGTTGCGGTAGCCCTCGCCTGCGATAGCACTGAAGTGCACGAAGACGTCGGGGCCGCCGTCGTCCTGGGTGATGAAGCCGAAGCCCTTCTCGCCGTTGAACCACTTCACGGTTCCTGTAGCCATGTTCTGTTCCTCCTTTCTTGCCCGGACGAGCCTGACCGCTGCTCGGGGGCGATCGGTCCGAAGACCGAGAGGGAACTGCACATGGAACTACGGTCGTGAAAGTGATGCGGAACCCTCGCCGTGCACGATACACCGTCGGGCCCGGGGGCTTCCGGCGGGGGCTCGTTGGGGCTACCCGATCCGGCGCAACGGCTCGTTGGCCGGCCCCGAGATGACATCGCCGGTTGGGGCGAAGCGAGATCCGTGGCAGAAGCAGTCCCAGGACTGCTCCCGGTCGTTCCAGGACACGATGCAGCCGCGGTGGGTGCACACTGCCGAAACCATGTACATGCTGCCGTCGGTGTCTCGGTAGCACGCCACGAGGTCGTCGCCGATCCGGCCGACGTCGGCGGATCCGTTCGCGGGCGCCGGAGCACCGCGGTACGCATCGACACGATCCATCAGCCAGCGCTGTCCGACGACGGCCGATTGCCGAAGGAACGTGTCGGGCGCCCTGCGGACGCTCGGTCGCGACGGGTCGAACAGCACCGCGTCGCCGACGTCGTCTCCACCGATCGCGGTGGTCAAGATGTCGGCGGCGGCTGTGCCGTTCGTCATCCCCCATCCGCCGAATCCCGTCGCGACCCAGAGATTCTCGTTGAGCGCCCCGATGAACGGAAGGCCGTCGATCGTCCACTCGTCGTGCGTCGCCCACGCGTACCGGACGGAATCGGTGCCGAAGCGCTCGTGCATCCACGAGACCAGTGACTCCTGGTACCGCTCCTCCGACCCTTCGCCGACCGGATGCTTCTCTCCGACGACGATGAGCAGACGCGTTCCGTCGTCGTCGGCGGTTCGGATGGACCAGCCTGGTTCGCCCGTCGACAGATACATCTCGGCCGGCGCGTCGTCGGGCGCCGGCGCGGCAACCGCGTGCTCCATCCGCGGCTGCATCTTCTCGGGGAGGAACTTCTGATCGCTGATCGGGCTTCCGGTCGCGAGCACCACGTCGGTCGCCGAGACCGATCCCGCGCGCGTCACGGCGGTCCATCCGCCGTCTTCGCGCAGATCGATGACCGGACTCGTCTCATAGATCTGCCCGCCTTCATCGACGAACGCGTCGGCGAGGCCGAGCAGATATCGCCGCGGGTGGAACTGCGCCTGGTTCTCGGTGACCAGACAAGCCGCGACCGGGAACGGCAGGTCGGTGCTGCTTTCGAGCGAGCTTGCGAGCCCGATCCGGCTGTGGAGGTCGGCTTCCCGGGCGAGACGTTGTCGTTGGCTGCTGGTTTCGGCACAGACGACGTGTTGCCTGCGCTCGAACGAGCAATCGATCCCCAGCTCGTCGACGAACCCCGCAACCGTCTCGAGGGCGGCCGCGTTACGCGAGACGTACGTGCGAGCGGCCTCCTCGCCGAAACGACCCGCGATCTCGGAGGCCCGGAGGCCGTGCGAGGCCGACACCTTGACGGTCGCCCGCGCGCTGGCCCCGAGGGCGATCCGGTGCGCGTCCACGAGGGCGACCTCTGCCCCGCTCCGCTGCAGCATCGATGCCGTCGTGATGCCGGCGATCCCGGCCCCGATGACGGCAACGTCGACGGCGATCGACGTATCGAGCCTTGGATAGTGCGTCGTGGGAGCGGTCTCGATCCATAGCGAACGCGAAAGGCCGGTGTCGGAGGTTCGAGACGAGGCCATACGCTCGCGGTACCCGACCGGGTCGAGGGCAACCGTCGCGGCGGCGGGCTCGAGTCAACCCGACTCCTGCCCGCGTAACACCGACCGACGGATCGACACTCTATGGGCAGGAGGTGCATCAACGATGACCATGCCGAACACCGAACAGCAGTGGCGCGAGCGGCTCACCGCCGACCGATACGCGGTCCTGCGCGAGAAGGGGACCGAGATGCCGTTCACCGGCGAGCTGCTGCGCGAGAAGCGCGAAGGCTCCTTCTCGTGCGCAGCCTGCGGTGCGGAACTGTTCCGATCCGGAACGAAGTTCGAGTCCGGGACGGGGTGGCCGAGCTTCACCGAGCCCGCGAACCGTGAGAACGTCGAGCTGAAGCGAGACGTTTCGCACGGGATGATTCGAACGGAGGTGCTCTGCAAGCGGTGCGGCTCTCACCTAGGCCACGTGTTCCCTGACGGGCCCGGCCCGACCGGCGACCGCTACTGCATCAACTCCGTCTGCCTGACGTTCCAGCCCGCCGAGGCAGACACCGCGGAGCGCTCGGCCTGACGACCGACCCCTCTAGAGGAGTCGCAGCACCACGTCGAGGCCTCGCGGGCCGAACTCCCGTGGAGCGGGCAGGATCAAGGTGTCGATGCCGACCAGCGAGGCGCCTCCGTCGTGACTCGCCCGGTCCCCCACCATCAACGCCCGCGAGGCCTCGACGTCGAGCGCTTCGAGCGCGGTCGTGAACATGCGCGGGTCCGGCTTCTGCCATCCGTGCTCGAACGAGATCACGTAGGCGTCGAGCTCCATGCCGTTCTCGATCAGGTGCGGCCGCAGGTCGGCGTGGAAGTCACTGACGAGCGCGGTCCGGCAGCCGCGGGCGCGGATCTCGCGCACGACCTCGGCGACGTCCGGAAAGACCGGCCACGCGCGCGGCTGAAAGTCCAGCAGACGGATCGCTTCCGCGAGCTCGTCGTCGAACCCGAGCGCATTGAGGCGCGCCCGCATGATCCGCTCGTTGGCTTCGAGCGACGCATCGACCTGCGCCTCGTCGGCCGCGTAGCCCGGGAGCTCCGACATCCGGCCCAGCGCCGTGGCCATCTCGGCGCGTTCCGACGCGTCCGCGGTCCGACCGATCTCCTTCAGCGACTCATCGATCCACCACTCTGCCTCGCGGTCGTGTACCAGGATGCCGCGGAAGTCCAGAAGCACGGCGTCGTACCTGGAAGAAGGCATCATCTCTCCTCAGAACCATAGAAGACGGTCAACCCTCGAGCTTCACGCGGGCTCGCCGCGCACACGCCCGCGGGCCCTGCACGGGAGCGTCGTACCGCAGATCGACGCTCAGCCTGCGCAGGGGTTCTGGTGCGAGATGTTGTCTTCCATCGGGTGGGCAGTGCCGCGGTAGTTGTCATTCACGTTGCCACCGGCGATCACGTTGTTCAGCGTGACATGGCATCTGTCGACGATCCCGCCGCCCGCACCGCGTCCGGAGTCGTCGGCGTCGGCGGTGTTGCCGGTGACCGTCGACGAGTCGTTCATCGTGATGGTCGTGAGATTCTCGTTGACGACGCCGCCGCCCTTCCCCGTGGCACTGTTGCCGGCCACCGACGATGAGCCGTTCAACGTGAGGTCGGCGCCGTTCCAGATGCCGCCGGCCTGACGGCTGGTATTGCCGGAGACGATCGATGCGTCGTTCATGGTGAGCGTCGATCCGATGAAGTTGTCGATGCCGCCTCCCCGGCCGCAGCTGTTGCCGCAGGAGAGGGCCACATTCGCGGTCACCGATGACGATCCATCCATCGTGAGCACGCCGCCGTTCCAGATCCCGCCACCGGAGACGGCCGTGTTGCGGGAGACCGTCGATGCGTCGCGAAGATCGAGGGTCGCATCGTTGGCGATCCCACCGCCATAGCTGCCCGCGGTGTTGCCCTTGACCGATGACGTCGCACGCAGCGTCAGGATGCCGGCCCCACCGTTGTCGATGCCGCCCCCACCCTGGTTCGCGGCGTTGTTGTGCACGGAGGTCGAACCGTCGATCGTCATCGTCCCGGCGTTCCGGATCCCGCCGCCATCGTTGACGGCCGTGTTCGCCCGCACCGATGACGACCCGGCGATCGTCAGGGTGCCTCGGTTGAGGATGCCGCCACCGCGGCAGTCGTAACTCGAGTTGCAGTGGGTATCGCCGGCGGTGTTCCGGCGCACGACCGTGTCGGTCAAGGTGAGGGTGCCGACGTTGAACAGACCGCCGCCGCTCGTGACCGCAGTGTTCGCGGTGACGAGCGATGCCTCCAGGGTGAGAGAGCCGGCGTTGTAGATCCCTCCCCCCCTGCTGCCCGACGCGCCGTGCGCTATCTCGAGATCCTGCAACACGACGGTGCCGCTGTTCACGGTGAGGACAGTGCCCACGGCGTTGCCGTCGAGCGTGGCTTCATCGGGATACGCGGGCGACGTGGCCCCCAACAACGAGACGTCCTGCACGACGCTGAAGGTCCCAACGCACACCCCTTTGATCTGCAAGGTCTCGCTGGCATCCGCCGCGTCGAGAGCCACTTGGAGATTCGACCCCGACCCCCTGTAGACCGCCAGGGTGGTCATGTTCTTGACTCGGCACGGCGCCGTGGTCTTCGCCATCGCCCCCGAAGCTCCCGACACAAGCGTCGCCGCGACGAGGGCGCTCGTCACTGCGAGGGAAGCCACACCCCGGGGGCGACGCCTGCGCATCGTGAGATCGACGAGTACCTCCTCGGTAGGGCTGCCGCGCACATCATGAACCGACGTGCCTTCGGACGCTAGGCCACAGCTGACCCGTAAAGTTCGCCGCCTGCGAACGAGCCGAGGCCGGCGTACCCGCGACCGATATCCTGCGCCACCGTGACGACAGACCAACGAAGCCGTTCCGTCCGGTTCTGGCGCGATCTCCCCGGCTTCCGTGACGGCGGGCGATACGTGTCGGACGGCGAGGCCCAACCGTTCCCGTGGACGACGCGCTTGACGGATCGAGAGCTGTCGTTCGAGCTCCCGCCCGAAGGATGCAGGCTCTCGGTCTTCGTGGAGCGCGGCGCGAACAAGCACCCGGTCTGGCTCACCGCGAACGCAGGCGGCGCCGACTACGGGTCCGACAACGCCGGCTCGTTCAGCCTGGGAGCGGAACTGATCGATTCGAAGCTCGCGCGACTGACCGCGCAGATGCGGCGGTATCGCGAGCTGGGGTTCCAGCCGCAGTCGGCGCTCGAAGACGTCGTCGGCGCGGCCGTCGGATCCGCGGAGCGCGCCCTCATGGGCGATCCAGAACGCCCGGACCACCGCGACGCCGATGCCGTGCTGCTCGCGCTCGTCGATGCATGCGACGCCCTGGAGCTGGCTTACGCGCGCTCACGTCCGACGAACCACGCGCAGAAACTCGGGTGCGACGCGACGATGGCGAGCCGCGCACCGACCGATCAGGTGTGGCAACACCTGAGTCGCCTGTTCGAGTACGTGACCGTCACCTTCTACACACGCCTGGAGAAGACCGGCGACTTCGAGCCGATCGAAGGCCGATACGACTTCGCGAGCCGGGACGCTTTGGTGCGGCGTGCTGAAGAAGCCGGCCTGGAGGTCGAAGGTCGACCCCTTCTGTGGCTTCATCCGTGGGTCACGCCGGATTGGCTTGCGACGAAGACGCTCGAGGGCTTGCGCTCACACCTGGAGGAACGGATCCCGACCATGGTGGGGCACTACGAGGGTCGGATCCAGCGGTGGGAGGTGGTGAACGAGGCGCACGACTGGGCCGACGTCCTCCACCTCTCACACGAGGAGCTCATCGATGTCACGCGTCTCGCGTGCGACCTCACCACGCGGTCGAGCGCGGACGTGTCCCGGTTGATCAACACGAACGACCCGTTCGGCATGTACGCGACCACAGGGACGCGAGCAGACGGGTCCGTCGTTGGTGGCAAGCAGTGGACGCCGTACACGTACCTGCGGGATCTGGTGCGTCAGCGGGTCGACTTCGATGTCGCGGGCATCCAGATCTACCGCCCGTACCGGGACCTCACCGACACGGTCGAGATGATCGAGCGGATCGAGGCGCTCGGAAAGCCGGTCTTCATCACAGAGATCGGCGTGCCGTCGCACGAGGACGGCATCGCGCTCCCGCCCGGAACGACGGTCGAGGTGACGCACCGATGGGATCAGGAACAGCAGGCCGACTGGGGCCAGAACATGCTGACGGTGCTGATGTCACGCCCAGATGTGTACGGCATCGCGTGGTACGACCTCGTCGATCGCCTCGCCTTCTTGCCGGGCGGCGGCCTGCTCGACGACGAGTGGCATCCGAAGCCGGTCTACCGACGGATCGAACAACTGCTCGCGGATGCAGGCCGGCTTCCGCATCGCCCCGAAGGCAGCTGATCGAACAGGGACGGGCTACCCGGGGCCGCTGCTCCCGCTCCCGCCGTGCTGCTCTTGTTCGTGCGGCACCTCCCGCAGCGGGAACTGCGCGGACACGACCGAGATGGTCACTGCAACGATGAGTACGGCGATGAGCAGCGAGACGATGAGTTGTAGGGAGGTCGAGTGCTGTCTAGCCATCTCCGCTCCTACAGGTACGCGCCGGCGGACGTGATCCATGTGACGACGAACAAGCCCAACACCGTCGCTCCGAGGTACGGCAACAGGCGGCCGAGCGCGTGCCACCATCGCACGACGATGATCTTGAATGCCAGCACCGCGACCAGCGCGAACCCGGCCACGACATGCAGGGTGACGGCGCCCTCCTGTCCGTCTCGGGCGTGGTCGATCCCCTCCGAAACCCCGAAGTAGGCCACGCACACCAACCCCACCAGCGCGGTGAGGGGGGCGACGACGTCGCCGACCGTTCGGTGGGCCGTGGAGGCCACCCTCGGTTTGAAGAATGGGAGCCGGACCTTGCCGTAGCCGACCGTCATCAGTGCGACCTGATACAGGGCAAGGGCCGTGACGATCGACGTCAGCACGATCTTGACCTCGGCAACGTGGCCGTTCGTGATCCGTTCGATCAGGTCGTTCATGTCGCTTCGTCCTGGGCGCGGGCGAAAATCAGATGGACGACGCCGCTGGGCGAGGAAGTCGCCTCAACGTTGTAGCCCTTCTCGACACCTTCCATCCCGTCCCAGAGGCGTACGCCGCGACCGAGCAGGATGGGAACCAGCACGATGTGCATCTGGTCGACAAGTCCGGCACTGAAGAATTCTCGGATCACCGTTGCGCCCCCACCGAGGCGCACGTCCTGCCCGCCGGCAGCCGCCCGAGCGGTGTCGAGCGCTTCGGTGGGCGACACGTCGAGGAAATGGAACGTCGTCCCGCCTTCCATCTCGATCAGCGGACGCGTGTGGTGGGTGAGGACGAAGACCGGCGTGTGGAACGGTGGTTCGTCACCCCACCAACCCTTCCACTCCGGGTCGTCATGCCATCCGGGGTAGCCGAACTTGTTGGCACCCATGATCTCGGCGCCGATCCCGGGCTCGTGCTGCCGCGCGAACGCGTCGTCGAGGCCGTGGGCGCCGCCGGGCTCGCCGACCATCTCGCGCCAATACCGCGTCTCGAACAGCCATCCATGCAGTCGCTCGCCCGCATGGCCGAACGGAGCCTCGCGGCTCTGCGGTTCACCGGTGCCGAAGCCGTCGAGGGAGATCGCGAAGTTGTGGACACGGACGATCGAGATGGCTGGCGCTCCTTCGGTTCTGTGGTCCACGTTTCCACCGAGTGCTTCGCATCGTAGACCTTGACGAGCTTCCCGCATCCCCGCCGTTGGCGCCCCATCAGATCGACTGGCGATAGCCGAAGAATTCGTGATCCTCGTCGTAGCCGCCGTACCCCGCGCCGATCTCGGTGAAGTCGGCGACGAACTCGACGCCCGCGATCCACTTCACCTGCTTGAAACCCAGCTGCACTTCGTTCCGGAGCCGGAGCGGCGCGCCGTGCCCGTAGCTCAGCGGTTCGCCGTTCATGTCGTAGGCCAGCATCGTGAGCCGGTTGTCCATCTGCTCGATCGGATGGGCGTCGTAGTACACACCTCCGTCCGGTCCGTCGCCGAGCGAATAGAAGACGACCCACTTCGCCTCCGGGTTCGGCCGCACGAGATCGAGGATCGTTCGCATCGACGTTCCGCCCCACTTCGCCACTCCCGACCACCCCTGGATGCAGAAGTGCTGGGTGACCTGCTCGTGGTACGGGAGCGCCCGGATCTCGCCCAGGCTCAGCTCGACGGGGTTCTCGACCAGACCGGTGACGTGAAGTCGATAGCCGGCGAACGCCGACTCCAACAGCTTCCGGTACTCCTCGGACCGCGGGTATTCGCCGTTGTGCCAGAAGTACGGGGAGACGTCGTTGTCTGTGTACTCGCCCGGCTTGGTATCAACATGCTCGAACAGGCGCTGGACGGGACCGATCAGCGCGAAACCGACGCGCTGCACCGATCGGGGGCGGCGAAGCGTGACGGGCGTCGCGGCGACCCAGGCGACCGTCACGACAACCATCGAAGCCGCGAACACGCCGAAGCCGACCCACGAGTCGGAATCACGCGCCGCATAGCCGATGTTCAGGTTGCGGAGCAGCCCCGTCGTGAACACCAACGCCGTGTGGATGACGATGAACAGCAGGAACCAGCAGAGAACAAGGAAGTGCACCGACCGTGCCACCTGGATGCTCAGGAGCTTGCTGACTCGGTGGAAGCGCGTGGAAAGGGCGGGAGACATCCCGAGACCGGTCAGCATCGCCGCGGGCGCCGCCACGAAGATCGTGACGAAGTACGCGGTCTGCTGGAGGGCGTTATAGGCGATCCAGCTGTTCTCCTTCGGCCAGTCGAGCGAGAGGTACTGGATCACGACGGAGGCTGCGGCCGGAACCACCTCCCACGTCGTCGGCACGACTCGGCGCCACTGCCCCGTGGCGAAGAGCAGAACGTAGAACGCCACCCCGTTGGCGAGCCAGAGCACGTCTGTCCCGAGATGCCACCAGCGCGCCAGGCCGATCGAATGTCGCAACCCCGGGAGCCCGACGTGGTTGGGCAACGTGACGGAGTCCTGCTTCGCCGTCCACAACGGATCCGGCGGGACCGGGCGCTGGAACCGGAACCAGTCCTTCCCCGGCGTGCTGTGTCTCGTCCAGTAGAGCCGCGGATGGTCGGCCAAGATCTGGATGCCCGAGCGGATGATGAAGACCATGAGCAACAGGTTGAGGAAATGGGTTACGTCCACCCAGACGGGCACACCCGTTGAGGCTCCGTCGTTCGACGGCACGATCGTGCCCGGGTAGCGGGCGATGAACCGTTCGACGACGGTGACGTGTCGAAGCCCCTGCGCCACCGCGACGGCGACGATCAGAAGCACGAACCCGATGGGAAGAAGCCAGAGAAGGTTCAGCCACTTGTCTCGGCCGATCCTGATCCGCGGCGAGACACCGTGGGCCTCCGGGATCGCCCCGGACCACGAATCGGGATCGATGGTGTCATCGCCCGCAGACGGTCGATGCCGGTACGCACTGCGCGCGGCGGGCGTTGTCGAACCGGCCGCAGGCGGATCGGGGTCGTTCTGTCGGTTCGAGGTCACCTCTGCCAGGCGTAGCCGCACGTGCTCTCGAGGAAACATCTCCGGTTCGGGATGCGTCGTAGCCTTCATGCATGGATGCCCATCCGAAGCGCATCGGCTTCCTGTCGTTCGGCGCCTGGCATCCCTCGGCCGGGATGACGAACTCGGCGGCGGAAGCGCTGCAACAGACGATCGAGCTCGCGGTCGCCGCAGAGCAGGTCGGCATCGACGGTGCGTTCGTTCGCGTCCATCACTTCGCACGGCAGCTGTCGGCGCCGTTCCCACTCCTGGCCGCGATCGGCGCTCGGACGAGTCGCATCGAGATCGGCACCGCCGTCATCGACATGCGGTACGAGAACCCCTTGTACATGGCGGAGGATGCTGCCGTCGCCGACCTGATCGCGGGTGGTCGTCTGCAGCTCGGCATCAGCCGCGGGTCGCCCGAACCGGCGTGGCACGGCGCGGAAGCGTTCGGCTACGCACTCGACTCTGATGACGTCCGTCGGAAAACCGAGATCTTCCGGGCTGCGACCGCCGGAGCGGGCGTCGTCCGTGCCGACGCCGGCGGGCGTCCGAGCGACATGATGCTCCCGGTGCAGCCGCAGTCGCCCGGGCTCTCGGAACGGATCTGGTGGGGTTCCGGTACGCGTGAGTCCGCGGCGTGGGTCGGCGAGCAAGGGATGAACCTGATGAGCTCCACGCTGTTGCTCGAAGACACCGAGGTGCCGTTCGACGAGCTGCAAGCCGAGCAGATCGGGATCTTCCGCGACGCGTGGAAGGCGGCGGGTCACACAGGGACGCCTCGAGTGTCGGTCAGTCGAAGCGTCATGCCGATCACGTCGGACCTCGATCAACGCCTCTTCGGCGCGGACGCCAACGAAGACCAAGTGGGATGGCTCGACGGCGCCTTGAGCCGGTTCGGTCGCAGCTACACGGGCGCGCCCGACCAGATCGCCGCCGAGCTGGCGCAGGACGCCGCGGTTGAGGCGGCCGACACCCTCATGCTCACGGTCCCGAGCCAGCTGGGGGTCGAGTACAACGCCGCCATGCTCGCAACGATCGCCCGGGAGATCGCGCCTTCGATCGGCTGGCGCGCTCAGACGGAAAGAGCACAGAGGTAGCCATCACCGCGCACGTTGAGACGGCGCTTCGCTGTCTTGTGCCTGCATCGCGAGATGAACCGGTCCAGCGGCCGGCCCGTATCTCGACCGACATGAGGGGGGAAGCAAGCTTGCGCCAAGAACGGACGAGCCGATCAGACGTGGTTCCTCGCGGCGATGGGACGGTCCACTCGATGCCTCGGGTGCTCCTTCGCGTCGAGGGCGCGGTTCTTCTCGGCATGGCCGTCTTCGCATATGCGCGCTACGGCGGATCGTGGTGGCTGTTCGCTCTTCTCCTGCTCGCCCCGGATGCCGGCGCGCTCGGGTACCTCGCCGGGGCGGAGATCGGCGCGATGACCTACAACGCCGTGCATACGTACGTCGTCCCCGGAGTCTTGGTCGTCGCCGGCACGGTGATCGGCTCGCCCATCCTGCTGTCCACCGGGTTCATCTGGTTCGCCCACATCGGCATGGACCGCGCGACGGGGTACGGATTGAAGTATCGCGACGCCTTCGGTCACACTCATCTCGGGATGGTCGGCAAGATGGCATCCAGAGGGCCGAACTGAAGGCTGCAGCTCTCCTTGCGCGTGCTTCGGTCGTTCACGACGCGATGACTAGATACTCGCCTCGGTAGGGTGGATCCTGCGTGCGAGTGCTCGTCGTCGCCGACACACATATCCCCGACCACGCTCGGGCTCTTCCCGACGTGATCATCAGCGAGGCGGGTCGCGTGGACCTGATCCTTCATGCAGGTGATGCGACGCGGGCTGTCGTTCTGGACGAGCTGGCGCGCTACGCGCCCGTAGCAGCGGTGATCGGCAACAACGACCGTGAAGATGTCGCGGCCTGGGGAGCGCGGGAAACCGCGGAGCTCGACATCGCAGGGAACTCGGTCGCCCTCATCCACGACGCCGGCCCGGCTCGAGCGCGTCCGGGACGGATGCACCGCCGATTCCCGGATGCGAGCGTCGTGATCTTCGGGCATTCGCACATCCCCATGGATCTGGCATCCGAAGACGACGAAGTTCGCCTCGTGAATCCGGGAAGTCCCACCTGGAAGAGACGCCAGCCCTACCCCACGTATGCGATCATCGAGTTCGGCAGGCGCGTCGACGTCGAGATCAAGGCGCTGGCCTGACGCTTCGGTCGGCCTGGCGCGGTCCAGCCGAAGATCCGATCACGACGCAGCAGCAAGAAGCTCGGCCGCATCGCGCTTCGACCTGACGATGTAGAGCGTCGGCGGTTGCCCGTGCTTCGAGGCGATGGTCCGGACCTCCTCCGCTTCTCGACCACGGTCGCGGAACGCGGCGCCAACGATCCCCCATTCGTCGCGCACCCGTTGCTTGACGGAATCCTCGCAACCCTCCGGCATCTGCG